>Ga0302325_10001279_pt1 | contig 64853 bp, 57 predicted proteins | sample Palsa_T0_2_FD_201948 | JGI IMG/M metagenome (GOLD analysis project Ga0302325, IMG submission 201948) | Peat permafrost microbial communities from Stordalen Mire near Abisko, Sweden - Palsa_T0_2 | ecosystem: Environmental > Terrestrial > Soil > Palsa > Peat permafrost | place: Sweden: Abisko...
CGAAGTCCAGAGCTGGAGTTTCTGCTGCTCCACCTCGGAAATCTGACACAACGTTCCCATGCCTCAGGATAACGCGTCACGGCACGTTCTGTCTAGTTATTTGTTGGACACTACACTAGCTCCCAGGACATCAGGCGCGATGGGAACTGGTGGAGGATGATCAGCCCTGTTGAGAAGAACTTTTACATGGTCGGAGTCTTTGACGGTTTGGCATTGGGCCGCAACTTCTCATACTGGAATCTCAAGGATAAGGACGGCAAGCCGGATATAGTGACACAGGGGACAGTGATGGACGCTTATGACGGGTCATACAACTTGCTGAACAACACGACAAATGGCCAGTTTGTGGAGGGTCTGGAGAAGCTGTACAGCGATTACCGCAACCGCCGAATTTTGGTGCCAGATGCGGCTTGGATAGTAGCGCTGAGCATCAGCGGCATGTCGGATAAGGACATGGAAATACTGCTGTACAACTCCAGAAAGAATGCCGGGGTTCCTGACAAATGATGTTCGAAGGGAAAGTCAAGGTCAGGGGATCTTGGGCCCGGCTGCCTTAAGCATTGCCTGCTCCGGACTTGGCGGCCCTTCCAGTTGAAACAATGCTTGTTTCAATTTCCCAAGTTCTCGCATCAGGCACGTTCCGTCTCGCCCATTCATCTGGACCTTTACCTTTTCCCACTGTATTCCAGCGACGTGCCTGCTCGCATAGTCCAACTGATCATATGCGTCGGAGACTTTTTGGTAGCGAGAGGCGCCGTGCTGATGCGGGGGCACAGATGACACGTTGACTCCGAGTTGCAATATCAACTCATCTTTGTCCCGGACGAAGGAAGCGATACGGTCGTCAGAAACGTCGTTCATAATGCTATGCTTCATATCCTAAATCATAGCTAGGTAGCTCGGGGCCGGTGTTCGAGGTTCAAAGAGGATCTTGGATCACGGCCCGTGGAATGTTTCGAGGGAAAGTGTATGCAAGGGCGGTTGCGTTCAACCCAATCCGATGCTAGTTGTTAAGAGACCTGTGACCAATAACACCCGGTTGTAATACCGGGACTTTAAGGAGAATTGAAGCGATGATACTTGAACAAGAAGATCGGGACGTCCTGGAACTGGCACGGGATGCGAATAGCATATCCACCACCCAGGATAATCAGGCGCGCGTCGACCGGCTTGTAAAGCGACGGCTATTGGAGCGTGTTCCCCGGGTGAAGGAGCGTGACCGCAATCGCTACCGGCTTACCGATGCTGGCCGGGCTGCAACGCCCTACATGGTTTATCCCGCGAACGGTTCGCAATCATAGCCGGTGCTCGGAGTCTATTGAACAGTCATGGTCACCGCGGTTGGGCTGACAAAATCACCCACCGTGACGATGACTTGATCGGTGGTATAGGGACCTGCGGCCTCGGGCACCACCACATTGATCTGCAACACACCGGCAACCAAACCGGGAGCCGCTCCCGCGTAGACTACGTGAGCGGGCAGGCCGTCGATGGTCACCGAAACCGGAAGCACTGGGGCCGGGTAAGGAGCGGTGGTGAGAAAACCGTCCGTACTGGCGGGCGTTGTAAGTCCGGCGCCGGTGGCGTAGAGAACCACCTCCGAACCCGGCGCGGCAGGATTGGTGTGAGTGTTCACGCTGCCGTCCTGGTTCAGGATCGCTCCCTGCCCCCCGCCGTTGCTATCGAGGGAAAACAAAGCCGGTGACGCAGCTTGAATCGAAACTGTGGCCGATGCGGTAGCCTTCCCTTGATAGAGCACCTGAACCTGTGCGCTGGTTCCCGTTACGCCGAATGGAACTACGGTGTTGATCTGCGTGGGTGAAACAAATAGGATGGGCGCGGCCACGCCGCCGATAGATACCTGCGTGTTCTCCGCCGTATCCGTGACGAAGTTGCCGGACACATTGCCTGAGGCTCCCGACGGCGGCCCCAGGTTGGCGCCAAAGATGGTTACTAACTCACCGGGCGACACCGCGCCCTCCAGGTAACTCGCGCTATTGACCACCGCTGAAATCGCCGGGCTGCCCCCCACTACCGCCGGCGTTAGTGCGCCGTACACCACCACGGCATTGGAGAGCGTTGGAAGATAGACGCGGCCATTTGCCACGGTGGGCGGGACGAACTTGGTGAAAAGGCCCGGCGCATCCCGGCTGCTGTTCTGATCGCTGTTCCATAGCTCGTTCGCAAGATTGGTGGCGTCCAGCGCGTGAAGCGTTCCAGGCACCTCGTCCACGGAATAGTTGCCCGTCGTAAGCCAAACAATGCCGCCCTGTCCGCCGTTTGCCGAAATAGAGAGCCCGGCATAAAGCGAAGAATTATCCGGCGTGTATTGGGAAAGGATGGTGGAATTAAGTTGATTATTGACGATCTGAAATGCCTTCAGCGCGCCGCCCGGATCGAACTCGTACACCACAGGACCACTCGGTGAGTTGTTCCACAGAGCCATCGTAAAAAGGCCCCATGCATTCACCTGCACACCCTGCACGGTGCTGGTGGTGTCCGCTCCTAAATGTCCCATGGAATCGTAATTCACCAGGTACAGAAATCCCGACTTACCGCCGGCTAGCAGAAAATGGACGCCTGGAAGAAGTATGGTTCCGCTCGATCCGACATCCCAGTCCTCGCTGTTGAGGTTGCTCCATTCCGACGGGGTGTACCAGTCGAGCAAGGAAAGATTGCCGCCCGCCAGATGCAGCACTGATTCGCCAAAGTTGGCTAGGCCATCCCAATCGCCATTCCCGGTTGCGGCATAAATATCTCCACTGCCGTCTACCGCTGGGGCGCGCCCCGACTGCCAGATTGCCGACTGCCGCCCGTTGGGAGCGCTGTTGAAAACCGCCGTCTGCGCGAGCGTCGAAGGGTTATATTCCAGCATCCATCCCTGATAGTTGCCCGTGTCGGCGTGCGATCCAAAAGCAATGTAGAGCGCCCCGTTCGCCAGCATCAATCCCGGCCTTTGCAACTGCCAAAAGGCATTGAACGCGACGGTCCCGTTGCTCGATCCGGCGCCCGTGCCCTTCACGGATGCGGCAATCTGCACCGGTCCGCCAAACATCTCATGTCCGTCCACCAGCGAGAGCGCGTGCAGTTGAAACACGGGATTGGTGAAGGCGCCGGGTGGAAGGGTATCGGCCACCACGTAGAGCACCTGCGCGGCCGTGTCGATGGCGGGCGTGCCCAGGATTCCAATCTCCGGCAGAAGATCGGTAAAGTTGAACAGGCCGGAGGGAACCACGGGACCGAGGTTCACCTGCCAAAGCGGAGTGGCGGTTTGCGGAGCATCGGCGTTGAACGCGAATACGCTGTTGTGCATGGTCGCGACATAAACCACGTTGTACTTCGCTCCGCCGATAGCGACGCCCGTTACATACAAGGGCTGGGCGTAAACCTGGCCATCTACGGGATAAGTTCCCAGCTTCCCAAAGTTGTTCGAGTTGATCTGCGGGGTAAGGCTGGTCTCTTGGAGATTGGCGCCGGTTTGCTGGGCATCATAATTGACGTTCAGCACATTCACTTGCGCGAACGTCAGCGCGGCAAGGCTCAGTTCGAACAGAGCCAGACGCGCTATAAATCCAGAGGTCTTATTGGAGCAGCTTAGTCTTCGGCGAGATGGGATACTCAACGGTCCATTCCGTTTCGCGAATCGACGTCGCGAACTTCCCTTCCTGTATGCTTACCCAATCGACGTAGACAAGTTGCGGCCCAATACAGTCTCTTGCTTTTTTTGGATCACACCTTTTTTGGATCACACAATGTTAGCAGAAGTGGGCGGGCACCGGTTGGCCCGAAAAACACCCCTGAAAAACACCCCTGAATCCGGGCAAAACCTTCTCCATCGATTTCCCGGTCTCGCCCCAGTACTATCCCAAGCGATTGAGCCTGCTGAAATTGCGCCCGGCGCCAGGAACCGCGCCCCACCGAGAAATGCTTTGCTTTCCGTCCCAAGCCCTTGTAACCTAACAATTTGCTGGTACGCCTCTATTGTCGAGCAGGCGGCCCGCATTCTACGCCGCATGCTGGTTGAATTTGAGCTGATTCAGAAAGCCCAGAAGGGCGATGATGCTGCATTCAACCAAGTGGTGGTTGCATACAGGAAGAGAATTTTGGGTACTATCGCCCGGCTGATCGGGCGGCCCGAAGATGTGGAGGACGTAGCTCAGGAAGTTTTTCTGAGGCTGTATTATTCGCTCGATCAACTCCGGACTCCGGAGGTATTTGAGCCCTGGCTGTACCGGCTCACGGTGAATGCTTCGTATGACTATCTGCGAAAGCAGCGCCGGCGGAACGAAGCGCGCATGTCGGATCTGAGCGAGCAGCAGGTGATGATGGCGGACGCCGCCGCCGGGGGCAAAGTCTCTGGCGAGGAACAGCATCGAAAGCAAGTCAAAGAACTGGTCGATTCGCTGTTACAGTCGGTTTCCGAGCAGGATCGAATTCTTCTGACGCTGAAAGAAGTGGAAGGGCTGTCGCTGAAAGAGCTTGAAAAGATTTACTCGGTGAACGAAAATGCTCTCAAGGTTCGGCTTTTCCGGGCCCGTCAAAGAGTACTGAACGCGTATCAGGCCAGCCAAAAAGGTAAGGCCGGCAAAGCCAGAGAGTAATAGAGTAGCAATCGGGGTTAGAATAGTCGAGGGTAGCTAGGAGGCGCCGAGACGCGCATGGACCAGAGAAATTCAGAGCTAGAGACCAGAGAGCTGGATCGTCTGTTCGCCGAGTACCGGAGCGCCGTGCCGAATCCCGAGGCCAGTGTCAGTTTCATGCCCGAGCTGTGGCGCAAGATCGAAGCCCGGCAGGTTTTCCTCGCGCGCGTAAAAAAGCTGACCCAGGTCTTCGTGGCCGCCGCCGCTGCGATCTGCATGTTTTTTGGGATCGCTCTCCAGGTTCCGTTTATCACCGAAGGGCAGGACCTCCGCGGCAATTACGTCGATGTGCTGGCGGATGCTAATCCCGCTGAGAACCTCACTGCTGTGGGCATCCGGGTGGATTATACTGAACCGAACGTAAGATGACACGGAAGAATCTACCGATTGCGTTTTACCTTCTGCTGGTATTTGTCAGCGGATCGGTGGTGGGCGCTCTCGGCTACCGCACCTACAATCCACCGGTGGCGCGCAGCGGCAGTGTGAATACGCCGCCTCCGGCCAGCGAGTGGAGACGGCAATACATCGAAGAGAGCAAGGCGCGCTTAAACCTGACCGACGATCAGATGCAGAAGTTCACGGCGATTCTGGATGATACGGACGCGCGCTTCCGCCAGGTCCGCGAGCAAGAGAACCAATTGATCAGACAGATAAAACAAGAGCACGTAGAGCGCGTGCGCACCATTTTGACCGCCGATCAGATTCCCAAATACGAGAAGCTGCACGCCGAGCGGGAAGCCAAGCAGAAGCTGGAGCAGCAGAAGAAGAAGCGTTAACGCCTAGCGGGCCCCCACCGGCTGCTTCTTGCTGTCCTTCAACTCTTTCTTATCCTTCAAATCTTTGGACTTCGCCATTTTCTTTTGGAAACGGTCCACACGGCCTTCGGTGTCCACCAGCTTCTGCCGGCCGGTGAAGAAGGGATGGCAGCTAGAGCAGATTTCCACGCGGATGTCGCCCTTGTGGGTGGAGCGGGTCTTGAAGGTGCTCCCGCAGGCACAGATCACGTTGATCTCTTCGTAAGCGGGGTGAATAGCGGCTTTCATTGCAGCGGAATCCTTTCGAAACTTCAGTGTAGCGCACCCGTCAAGCGCTGTCTTCAGGAAATACAAACCCCCGCACCGCCTGAAAAGGAGATGCGGGGGCACGTTACTGTTTTTCGCGCAGGGAAGCGGCCGGTCCACAGGAGCAGCGGCTTCGTCCACTGAACGAAACCTGAACGTTCAACAGGTCGACTTTAACAGTCGGCCACCTCGCGCGAATTGAATCTACAGTCACTACATATACCCATGTTAGACTGGACCACCTCCTTTCTCAGTGATGAAACCATCATAAAACCGAGATGTAAATCTGTCAAACACTTTCTATGTGCATACAGTATCTAGAAGCGCGCAGCGCGGCAGATACAACAAATAGGTGTTCCATAAAAAAGCCCCGCACTCAGGCGGGGCATCGACGAAAGCCGGAGGCAACTCCCGAAACCCTTACAACAACCCTACTTGCAACCTCGAATTGCAATTCGTGCGCCACGGACGAACGGGTTTTAAACAGTTCATAAATCAAATCCGCACGGCGAAAGATCCTGTTTCTGGAAGCTGGCGCTCGCACAGCGCTACGGGAATCGGTAGAAGTGGCGGTACAATGACCTCTGATGTCGAGCTTTGCTCAGTTGCAGCTTGACCCGGACGGGGAGAAATCGGCGGCACACGATGCGTGGCGTTCTATGGCCGCCTTCCTGGTCTCGGGAATACAAATGTCGTTCCTGGGGGCTATCCTGCCCGCCTGGGGCTACCATCTGCGGCCGAGCTTCCCCGAAGTCGGCGACTATTTCCTGATCCTGGCCTGCGGGCTGCTCCTATCGGTGGGGGCGGCTCATTTCCTGCTGCCCCGGCGCGGGCTGAAGTTTGTTTTGGTTCTGGCCAGCTTGCTCGCCTGCGGCGGGTTTCTTTTCCTGGCCCTTTCTTCGCCCCCGGCGCCGGCGGCCTGGCGGCTGTGGGGCGTGCTCTGTATCGGATTCAGTACGGGTTTGCTTAACGCGGGCGTCTTCCACGCCATCTCCCCGATCTATCAAATCGATCGCGCCGCCACAGTAAATTTCGCGGGACTGTTGTTCGGCTCGGGCAGTCTATTGACCGCGCTGCTGGTAGCCGGCACGTACTACGTTTACACCGTTCCCAGCATTCTGGTTTTGTTTGCCGCGCTCCCCGGACTCTATGCCGTGGTTTGCTACCGGGGGAGTTTTGCCCAGCACCCTACGCTGGCAACGCTCCCCCTGACACAAGTTCTGCGCGACTTTCGGAATCCCGGCGCGGTGCTGTTCAGCTTGTTGCTCTTCTTTCAATTTGGCAATGAATGGTCCATGGCCGGATGGCTGCCGCTGTTCCTGATTCGCAGGCTTGGCATCAGCCCCAAGGATTCCCTGCTGCTGCTGGCGCTCTATTGGGCGTTGCTGGTGGTGGGGCGCATCATCTCACAATTTATCCTGAAGCGCGTCAACCGGGCTTGGCTTCTCATTGGCTCCATCGTGTCGGCGCTGCTCGGCATGACGGTGCTGGCGTCCACCAACAATCTGTTTGGCGCGTTGATGGGCATTCTATTTGTCGGCGCCGGCTTTGCTTCCATCTATCCGTTGGTGGTGGAGAAGATCGCGTATCGCTTTCCCTACTATCATCCCGGCTTTTATAACGGGCTGCTTTCACTAGCCATGACCGGCGGCTTCCTGGCGCCTTGGCTGCTAGGCTACTTCGCCGAAGCCTGGGGAATTGGGGCCGTCATGATTCTTCCGCTGGTCGGCACGTTCATCGTGTTCCTGCTGGTGTTGCTGATCATGCTGGAGGCGAAGCTGAGTAGTCTTTCGCGAATCACACCAACCGGGTTGTAATCCATTCGGCCCGCGCCCGAAGCCGTTCAGGCATAGTTGCAACTCACTTGCTGATTTGTGTTGACTCAAAAAGCGCCCCGTTTGTAATATTGGACCAAAGAGGTCCTATATTGATTTTCACCTTGTTATCTTACAGCAACGTTTTAAGACCAGGACGCGATGTTTTCCGACTTCTGCTCCATACGCTATCGAGATGCCATCCGATTGCAAGTTGTACGGTCACCCTTCTTTTCCTCCTGGGAGGCACGCTCTGGGCCGGCGACGGTGGAAGCTTACTGGGGACCATCACAGATCCCAAAGGAGCCGCCGTCCCTGGCGCCCAGATCACGGCCACCGAAACGGGCACCGCCGTCAAGCAGACCAATACCACCGATAACCGGGGCTTCTATTCATTCCAGAGCCTGCCGGTGGGGCGCTACCAGGTGGAAGTGACCGCCGCCGGATTTAAACCTTTGCGACGCACCGGCGTTGTCATCGATGTCGACGGCAAGGTGGTGGTGGACGCCTCCCTCACCATCGGCGAGAGAACCGACACCGTTACCGTCTCGGAATCCGCCGCGCATGTGGAAATCGTGGATACCCAAATGGGCGAGGTCATCACCGGCCAACAGATGACGGCTGTGCCCCTCATTAGCCGCAGCTTCACCGATCTGCTGGCGCTTCAATCCGGCGTGGTCCCGCTGACGTCCTTGACGTCCGATACCGAGCAGGATGTCGGCGTCAGCGCATTCTCTCCATCCGGCGATTTGAATCCCGGCACCATATCCATCAACGGCCAGCGCGAATTCGCCAACAGCTTTGTGCTGAACGGAAGCGACGTGGAAGAGGACGTCAACATGGGCGCCGCCATTATCCCCAACCTGGATTCCATCGCCGAGTTTCGAATTCTCACCGGCAGCTTCGACGCCGAATACGGCGAGTTCAGCGGAGGCCAGATCAACGTGGTGACCAAATCCGGGACCAATGAATTCCACGGCGACGTCTTCGAATTCCTGCGCAACACCGATCTGGACGCGCGCAATTATTTCTCGCCCACCCGCGGTGCGTTTAACCAAAACCAGTTTGGAGGAACCATCGGCGGCCCCATCCGCAGGAATCGGGTTTTCTTCTTCGCCGACTATCAGGGCACCCGGTTGACGCAGGGCATCGATACCGGCGAGATCCCGGTACCCACGCTCGCCCAGCGGGCTGGCGATTTCGGCGGTTTTTCAGGAACCGTGGGCGACCTTTCGAATCTGTTGTCGCGGGAACTCGGGTTTACAGTTTCCCCGCAAGCTTCGCTCAACTCGGTCTTCCCGGGAGGAATCGTTCCGCAACGGATCTGGTCCGCCCCGGCCCAGCACCTTCTGCAGTACATCCCAGCGCCCAACAATCCGAATGGCACTTTCTCCACCTCGGCCTACAACCAGACCCTGCAGGACGACAAAGGCGCATTCCGCCTGGACGGCACAACCCGCTGGGGGATGTTGTCGGCCTACTATTTTATGGACGACTGGTCGCAGAACAATCCGTACCCGGTGGCGCAAGGCGGCGCCAATGTTCCGGGCTTCAACGCTTTGAATTCCGGACGCGCGCAATTGCTCGCGCTGGGCGACACCAAGACGCTCAGTCCCACCGCCGTCAACGATTTCCACTTCAGCTTCCTGCGCGATGCAACCGACCTTGGCCAGCCCATCGGCGGCGTGGGCGTAAGCCTGGCTTCGCAAGGCTTCGTGGTTGGCGAGAACACGCCCGGCATTGTTCCGCTGTCTCCCAAAACAGAAGGCGTGGAGAGCGTCGATTTCAATAATTTCTCCATCGGGACCAACACCAACCAACTGACGCAAGTCAACAACACCTTTCAATGGCGGGATAACTTTTCGAAAGTGGTGGGAACTCACACGATCACCGTGGGCGCGGAGTTCCACTACGATCAGGTGAATGTAAATCCTATCGCGCAGCTGAACGGCAACTTCATCTTTTTCGGCAGCGAAACCGGTGTCGATTTCGCGGATTTCCTGCTCGGCGTCGCGAGCCAATACAATCAAAGCCAGCTGCAAGCTTTTTACGGCCGCAATAAATACGCAGGCATCTACGGCCAGGATAGCTGGCGCATTAAAAAGAACCTGACGTTGAACTATGGTCTGCGCTGGGACCGCATCGAGCCCTGGTACGAGAAATACAACCAGATCGCCACCTTCGCGCCCGGCCGCCAGTCCGTCGTTTTCCCCGGCGCGCCCGCCGGCATCTTATTTCCCACCGATCCAGGTATCCCGCGCACGCTTGCGCCGGCGGGAAATCTGGACTTTTCGCCGCGTATCGGTCTGGCTTACTCGCCCGACTCCGGCAAAACCAGCATCCGTGCCAGCTACGGCATGTTTTACACCGCCATCGAAGCGCTGACCATTGGCATCAGCAGCGCCAATGCGCCCTACGGAACCACCTACACCAGCCCTGCTCCGCCGCTGTTTGCCACACCCTTCGTTACGGCGGCCACCGGCCAAAATGTGGGGCAATACTTTCCGGTGCAGCTCGCGCCTTTGAACACCAACGCCAGCCATCCCGATGCCGGCCTCGATTGGCCGCAATTCGAACCCATCAGCGGGATGCCAAACTACGCGACCAACAACAAAATCCCCTACACCGAGCAATACATGCTGTCCATAGAGCGCGGCTTGGGAAACAACACGGTGCTGAGCGCGGGCTACGTGGGCTCCGAATCGCATCGCCTGCTGGTGCTCGACGAAGCCAATCCCGGCAACCCCGCGCTGTGCCTCCAGCTCAGCAACCCGGCCAACCTGGCGCCCGGCCAGATACCCTGCGGTCCGTTCAATGAAAGCAATGTATTTACCACCGCCGAGGGGCAAGCGATCAATGGAACCCGCGGGCCGCTTGGTTCTAATTTCGGAAGCGACACTGTCGAGACCAGCATCGGCAACTCCAACTACAACTCCCTGCAGGTCACATTGCGCCACACCAGCGGACCGCTGCAGTTGCTGGCGGCTTACACGTTCAGCAAGTCGCTCGATGAATCTTCCAATCTGGGCGAAGAGGTGAACCCGCTGAATCCGTCGCTTAGCAGGGCCTTGTCCGCGTTCGATATCACGCAAAACTTCGTTGCCAGCTACAGCTATCAGCTCCCCTTTACCCGGCTGTTCCATGCAGGAAACCGTTTCACCCAGGGATGGGAATTGTCCGGGATCACGCGCTTCAGCACCGGTTTCCCAGTCACGCTGATTAACTACGGGGACAACTCGCTGTTAGGCGCGGAGCCAAACGGGATCAACAACTATGGCGTGGACGAGCCGGACGTCGCGCCTGGCGCTCTGAATCTGAATCGCAATCCCCGCAACGGGCAGCCGTATTTCAACGCCGCGCTTTTCAGCGAAAATGCCCTCGGCACTCCCGGCAACGCCTCACGGCGCTACTTCCATGGCCCCGGAATGGAGAACTTCGATATGGCGCTGCTGAAGAACGTGCGCCTCACCGAATCGAAATCCCTGCAATTCCGCATCGAGGCGTTCAATCTTTTCAACCACGCTCAGTTCTTTGGGCCGCAGGCGGTGGACGGCAACATCAGCAGCGGAACGTTTGGCCAGGTGATCAGCGCGGCGGCCCCGCGGCTGTTGCAGGTGGGCGCCAAGTTCGTCTTTTGAAGTTACAGCAACCGGTGAAATTACAGCAACCGGAAGTTGACTTCGATCTGCGCAAACACGGGCACCGGCTTGCCGTCCTTCTTGCCCGGGCTGAACTTCCACTTTTCCACCGCTTCGACGGCTTTTTGGTCGAGACCCAGCCCCAGCGGGCCGGTGATCTTGATGTCGCGCGGATTGCCCTTCTCGTCCACCACCACGGAGAGCCGTACGGTGCCCTGGAACTTGGCTTTACGCGCTTCTTCGGAATATTCCGGCTCTACCTTGTAGATGATGCTGGGAGGAGAAACCCCGCCACCGATCCGGTAAGCGCCGCCGCCCATATTGCCGCCCGAACCTGGACCAAATCCGGGTCCCGACCCCGGCCCCACACCGCCGCCACGCCCACTGCCCATACCGCCGCCGGCGCCGAAGCCGTTAGAGGCGAGGCCGGACTTTGACAACGGATCGCCCAAATCGGGCGAATTTATCTTGGGGATGTTCGCGTCCGGCTGGATGATCAGCGTCGGATCCATGACCAGTTTAGGGTTGTCCGGCGGCTTCACCGTGGGAGGCACAAACTGTCTCTTTGCGAGCTTCGGCAGATTGCCCTTGCTGACCGGCGTTGGAGAACGGTCGCCGCCGCCACCGCCGCCGTGCATGGTGTCCTGCTTGACCGTCGGCTTGTAAGGAGCAATGTCGGGCGCGATCAGGTCGATTTGCTGCTTCACCACTTGCTGCACCACTTTGTTGGTTCCCAGCAGGAACAGCAGCGCGATGACGGTGACGTGAACCAGGAACGACGTCATGCCGGCGCGCTTCCCTTGCCCGCCGTAGAATCCCCAGATTTCTTTGACTGCCACGGGCTTCGACGTCAGCTCCAAAGGAGGCAGCTTCGGCGGGTGAATGAGCTCCTTGATGCTGCGAGCGAGTGAACGGAAGAAAGGCTCGTCAATCTCCGAGCTCAACAGAAGATGAATATCGTCCGGGTTGTTAGGAGGAGGATTGCCACCCGGGTAAGCTATTGGTCCATCGTGAGCAGACATATCTTCTACTGCGCCTCGCCTCGTGCTCGAACTCCTGGCACGCTCAGTTGGTAGACGTCTCCATGCTACACAAAAGTTGCACTGACGCTCATTGTCAATTCTAGCACTTCCCACTTCTCAAGCGAGCATCTATGGAAGACTGGAGGGACGGATATGCCCACCGAACCGCTCCTGATTTTCGACGGAAATTGCGGTTTCTGCCGGATCTGGATCGAGTATTGGAAAGCCCTCACCGGTGGCCGGTTGGCTTTCGCCCCGTCGCAGGAGGTGGGAAGCCTCTACGCCCAGATTCCTTCCAAGGACTTCAGTGAATCCGTGCAGTTAGTTACGCCGGGCGGGGAAGTGTTCCGCGGGGCCCAGGCCGTCTTTATGACGTTGACCTATGCCCCAGGGATGTCAGGCCTACTCTGGTTGTACAACCGGCTGCCGGGTTTCGCCCCGGCCACTGAGGCAGCCTACCGGCTAATTGCCGGTCATCGCACCTTCCTTTACCATTTGACGCGGCTCACTTTCGGTAAGCGCGTCATGCCGTTGAAGTTCGCCCAGGCGGAATGGCTCTTCCTGCGTTGCCTGGCCGCTATTTATCTGATTGCTTTTTGGTCCTTGGCCGGTCAGATCGCGGGATTGATCGGCGCGCAGGGCATTTTGCCGCTGGGCGGGTATCTGGCTGCCGTTGCAAAGACATTGGGCGCGCGCGGCTATTGGTCTATGCCCACCATCTTCTGGCTGGCGCACGGCGATTGGTTCTTGAAAGCAGCCTGCATAGCCGGCATCGCGCTGGCGGCCCTGCTGCTGCCTGGAATCTTGAGCGGCGCCTGGGAACGCCTGCTGCTGGCTGGTCTGTATGTTCTGTATCTTTCGCTCAGTACCGCCGGCCAGGACTTCCTGTCGTTCCAGTGGGACTCGCTGCTGCTCGAAACCGGATTCCTCGCCATCTTCCTCGGCAACTCAAAAATCGTGGTGCTGCTGTTTCGATGGCTGCTGTTCCGGCTGATGTTTCTCTCAGGCGGCGTGAAGCTGACCAGCCACGATCCGGTCTGGCGCGATTGGAGTGCCCTGGCGTTTCATTACATGACGCAGCCGCTGCCCACGCCCCTCGCCTGGTACATGTACCAATTGCCGCTCGCGTTCCAGCGTTTCTCCACCGCCTTCACGCTGTCGGTGGAACTCGCGATTCCGTTCCTGTTTTTCGCACCGCGTCCCTGGCGCTTCTTCGCCGCCGGCGTCGCGCTCTTCTTGCAGGTTCTGATTTTCCTGACCGGAAATTATACGTTCTTCAATTTGCTCGCCATGTCGCTGTGCGTGCTTCTCTTTGACGACCGGGCGCTCAGGCGGTTCCATCTGCGCGCGCGCCAATCGCGAACCAAAATGGCGGCCGTGACGGTGGTTGCGTTGCTGATAATGGCCTTGAGCGTTTCTGAACTTCAGCAGATGTTCTTCGAAGCGCCCTTCGATTCCGGGAATGTGCTGGTGCGATTTGCCGCGCCGTTTCAAATCGCGAACACTTACGGACTTTTCGCCTCTATGACCGTCACGCGGCCTGAGATTATCGTCGAAGGATCGAACGACGGCGTCACCTGGCTCGATTACGAATTTCCCTATAAAACGGGCGATCTGCGGCAACCGCCCCATTGGGTTGCGCCCTATCAGCCGAGGCTGGACTGGCAGATGTGGTTCGCCGCTCTCTCCGACTATCGCGCCGCGCCCTGGTTCACCAACTTCATGGTGCGTTTGCTCCAGGGCTCGCCGGATGTCTTGGGATTGCTCGCGAAGAATCCGTTTCCCGGCACGCCGCCGAAGTACGTACGCGCCCGGTTATTCGATTATTCGTTTACGAATTCTGCCGCGCGCCGCGCCACCGGGGATTGGTGGAGACGCGAACCGCGCGGATTATATTTCCCGCAGATCTCGCTGGAAGATGTCAGGCTGGCTCAGTGATCTTTGAACCGCGACCGCCGGTAATTCAGGGCCCGAGCGTCAACCAATTCGACACCAGGCCGCTTTTGATTACGTAATTCGGGGCCGCGCCTGGAAACTCGAAAACGCCGGTTTCGCGATGTTGTAGTGCAAGGAGCGGACCCAGTTCTAACCTCTGCGAGAGGCGGCCCGCGCTTTTTGTGAACCTCCGGAGGCCAGAGTCTGGCGTGGCCTTGACGGGCCGGGATATTCCTCCCACCACCACAGATTCCAGCTTGACGGCGAGCAGGAAGGATTTGTCCTTCCCGTAGAGACTCCCTGCCTTCACGATGCGGCCCGAGACGATGGCGCCGGCGGGAACCAGGACTTCGGACGAACGCCCGCGAATCGCCGCAGTCAGCTTAGCTCTGATCGGATCGCCTGCGGCCGCGACCGCAGTGTCGATGGGCTCAGTAAACGCCAGCTTCAATGGCAGACCCGGCGGAAGCGCAGACACAGGGATTACTGGATCGCCCTTACCTGAAATCGATCCGCTTGGCTCTGACGGCGGTTCGAAAGTCAGGTCGATTGACCGGCAAACTCGTGACAAGCCGAAAAGACGATGTGGTTTTCCATCTCATCGGCGAGACTCAAAATATTGAGGCGGGCTTCCGTCGCGAGCAGAAAGTCGCTACCGCCCAGGCTCACCCGCCCGTAATCGAGAATCTGGCTGGTCTCGCAGGCGTCGGCTTCGGGAGGTAGCGCGTGGCGCACCGTGAGGCGCACCAGATCCAAGGTCTTCGAATCGACCAGAAAAGTGCCCTCCACCGGGGCCCGCACGTGTTGGCGTCGATCTTTCCCAAAAAGATACAGATAGTTGCTCTTTTCGAGAGGAATCCGGAATCCGAATTCCGCGAGCGCTCGGCCATCCACGGTGAGATCGCCGTTGTAAGAAAAGCTGGCCCTGTCTTCGCGAAATATTGAGACGAGCAACGTCGAAAATGTTCCCGTTGAGATGGCGCCTTGACGGACCAGGTCAAACAGGCCGCGGTCGTCAAAGCGGTTATCGCCCACCCACGAGTACATTTCATTGCTGGTGCCAAATATCTCGTGGCTTGTGCCGATGGCGACGTCCAGCCGCAGGCGGTCCGTTGCAGACAGGCGGCGCTTCAGGTGTCCGGCTTTGTTTTCAGCTGCGAGCTTGTCGCAGGAGTGAGGTGGAAATACGCTGTCGCTCTTATATTCAGCCCGGTCGATGGTCAGGGTGCACACATATTTTGGCAGCAGGTCAACTGTGTCCATGAGCTTTTGGCTGACAAGCTTGAGCAGGTCTTTCGGGTCGTCCTGGGCCTGGGCCGCGACAGAAATACCGAGAAGCAGGGCCAGCCGGAGCCGCATGTCTAAAGAATACTCCTCAGCTTCAGAAAGCCGCTTCCTCCAATCTGGTAATCTGCCGTCCGGAAAAAGGGAACCGCCGCCAGTCTTACATAGGGAGATAATGGGGTAGTGCGCGCTCCAACCGGAAACGTCAACCAGGCTGAACTCAGCGATGCCGTAGCCCAGGCCGCTAAGGCGCTTGATCCCCGTGAAGTCCGGGATGTCCGGTTCACTCTGGGATCTGATTCGAGCGGAGAACCGTCCATATTCTTCGGCATCCTGCTCACCCCCTACGCCAGCCACCAATCCCGCCTGGCGGACGTGACCGGAAGAGTGACAACAGCGCTATTTGATCAACTTCAGCCGTACAATTGCTGGGGACTCCAGTCTTACTTCAACTTCACCTCGGATCGGTCGCATTTCCGCAGTCCCTGGATGTAGTCGATGGCCTTTGCCGAAGACCTGCTGAAGCAGGCATTCCTTCTTCTCAATAAGGAGCCTAATGCTCCCAGCCAGGCAAGCCTCCGACGATCCGTCTCCACAGCTTATTACGCCCTTCTTCACCTGCTGATACAGGATGCTTGCGCCAATTGGAGCCGGGAGGACACGCGCGAATATCTGGCGCGGGCCTTCGAACACAAGACCATGAAGGAGGCATCAACGCGGGCGGAAAACGCCACATATGACCCATCCGTCCCTCCGCAGGTAGTGGCCAAGTTGCGCTCCGTGGCAAGGGCATTCAGACAGCTTCAGCTTGAGCGCCATCTTGCGGATTACAGCAATGCGACTAAGTGGGATAGGATCAAGGCGTCGTCCAAAGTTAACCAATCGAAAACCGCTTTTGGCGACTGGAAGGCGATCCGCGACGAGTATGTTGCTCAGCGCTATCTCGTCTCGCTTCTGAGTAACTACAAAGACGGGTAACGACCTAGGACGGGCGGCGGTCTACCGAACCGCGATTCAAAAGTCTACTTGAACCAATACGGGGTTTGAGCTGTCCATTGACTATTGGGGTATTGCTTGTGAAGCAGGTCGAATGCAGCCTTGGATATCTGTCCGCTGGATAGGTCTCCATTTCGGCAACCGTAGCGCGTGACCACAACCAGGCGGTGAAGGGCCTGTGGCACCTGCGGGTCGTCTGGATGCGCCTTTGCCCACGCAAAAATGATCGGTGCCAACGACATCTCGGTTGAGCCTTTTTCGTCCAATTCGCTGAGTTCATGGCTGGCAACGTCGCGATCCTTTTGCGAGAACACTTGCTTTGAAGGCGCAAACACCACGGGCAAATGCCACGAAATGGAATGGATCTCCTCAGTGTCCCCATGCCCCAGAGCGGCGGGTTGGGTTTCCAGCTGGCACCACCACGAGCCAGACGCGTTCAGCTCGGTTCTATAATTTACCCGGACCAACGGCTGAAACTGGTGGTGCATTGCGATCAAGAGGGCGGCTTGGAATTTCCAGCGATCGGCGTTGGAGCCGGTATCGGGAACCAGGCTCGGCTGCCAGTCCGGATGCGCCTTGGCCACAATGGGCGCAAGTTCTCGGGCCGTATCCAGATCGTTCAGCAGGAAGGCTCTGGTCCAACCCGCCAGCGCCACATCGGCCGCCGACCACTCCGGCAGCAACCTGCTGTGTGCGGCGTGGTTGAGTTTCGCCAGAGGGGTAAGGTAATTCAAAACGTAAGCCGAATCTTCGGCCAGGATCGCACTGTCCGCGTTTGCTTTTTCGCCAAAATAGTCTTTCGCTCCAATTGGCCTGCGGGGAGCCCAGCGGAGAAAATCGTCGAAGCTGGTGGCCACCCGCATTCGCTCGGCGCGCCAGGCATTCACCAGCGAGTCGGATTGGCCGTCCGCTCGAACCAGGAGCGTGTCGAGTTTTGCCCGCGCTCCGCTGGTGTCGCCGCGCTCTATGCTGAGGCGAATCGCGTTGTAACTGATGGTCCCGAACGCGGGCGAGCTTTTGGGTAAGCCATCGGCTTGCGCGAGCAGTTCGGGAGCCGCGGAATCCCTGCCGCTCGCATACATCAACGCCAATGTCAGCCAGGGCAGCGAGTTCCGCGCTCGCCAACGTTCGAGAGCATGGTCCAGATCGCCCTTCTCATCCAGATCGCCCTTCTCAAGCGTTTGCACCCAATCGAATGGTTCGGGAAGGTCCGGTTTTGAAAGTGCCGTTTGAAAACTCGCGGCCTGCAGCACGAAGGCGGACTGATGGATAGCGTCATCGAGCGAAGGCGCCGGTTGCGGCTCCGACAGGCGGGCCGACAGTGCTTCGAGCGTGCTCTGCGGATGTTCCAAGGCATCGACGTGTTCGAGCAATCTGCGGGCGGATTCATCCAGCGGCGCGGCCGACCCGTTGTTCGAGATTTCCATCAGCTGTTCGCGAGCCTTGGGCAGAGCCGCCGCGTTGTTTTCGAGCGACGCTTCCCGCAGAAGCGTCCTTGCCACCATATAGGAAGCGACGTTCCGCCAAGGCGTTCCTGGGTCATTCGCGATGGTCCGGAACTTTTGTTCTGCCTCTACAAGATCCTCGGCATAGAAGTGGGCGGCGGCGATCTGATAATCGCGATCCGCTCTTTGAAGCGATGAAGCCGTGTCAGGGAGAGGATCTGGATAGGTGGGTTTATCCCCACTGCAATTTTCGAAAACGCGATCTTGCGCGGCCACCCAGCTCTCCATCGCCGCGGCCGACCGATAGCTTACCCGGCGATCGTCCAGCGTGCGCATCGCGGTCCGGAAGGCGTCGCCCAGACAGTTTTCGTAATAAACATATTGATCGCCGGACGACTTGGTTCGATACGTGTTGATAAACCCGGGTGCGGGCGGATCTTGAATCGCTTTCCGTTTTTCGAGCCAGGCTTCTGTTGCTGCAGGTGGAAAACGTCCGCTGTCGACTGCGATGCGGGCTTTACGTCCACCGGTAGTGGATGCCTGGCCCATCTTGAATCCGCTCAGGAGGCGAAAGGCGATCAGCTCGTTCTCTTTCGTCAGCGCCGGCGTGAGGAGGCCGATTTTGCCGCCGTTGAATGCCAGTTGGTCCTCAGGCATTTCAGGTGGCGTGAAAAATGGCCCCACGTCTATTGCACACGCAAACAACAGCGCGCAGGCAAACAACAGCGCGGCGAAGCTGGCTCCTGTGGTTCTCATTTCCAGTCGTCGATACGCCGCAACGCGCGGGAGTAGATGTCGCGGTTCCAGGCTCGCGGACTAAACACATAAATGCGTTCCAGTCCGGGGGCGCGATGCAAAGGCCACGGCTCATCGGTGGATAATCCAATAGAGGAAGCACACCAACTGCCGGTGACATGCATGTTATGTGTCTCGTCCTTGCCCATACGGAAGAACATGGGCACGGCTTCGGCAATGCCGGTGTGTTCGAGCCACGGGTCACCGTCGCACCAGGAAGCCAGAGCTGTGACGCCGACAGGCACGGGCGATTGCGCCCGCAGCGCGTCGAGCAGCGAGAGATAGAACGCGCGCTCCGAAACGCGGGCGTCAAAATCGATCTGCAATCCGCGAATAGCGGGCTCGTGGATTACCTGGCTGAGAGCCTGGACCAGCGGCGCGACCTGCCCTGGGGCGTGGGATGCGCTCGATTCAATTCGCACCACCGCCAGTATGGGAGTTCCCGGCCGGAGTTTTAGCGGCTGAAGCCGGGGCTGGAACTCAGGAAACCCATTCGGCAAGATTCTCGCCGTGCCTGCCAGGAAAGCCACGCCAGTGGTGCGAGTATCGATGAAGGTAAGATCTTCGGCGCGCTGCCAGGCCCACAAAATTACCCCGGGCAGCTTAAAGGCCGGGCGCGAACGATGCTCAGGCGAGCAGTGGATCATCAAAATTGAAAGGACGACGATCGCGGCGCGCATTGCAAGATTAAGTCACGGATTCAGCATAGCAAACCGTGTGGCCGGTGGATCCGAGAAGCGAGCGTTACTGAATCACCAGGAATCCGGTCTCCACGCGATCGTCGGCAATCCGGTTCCACATCACGCGCGCTTTGCCGCCGGCAACGGCATGTTGGAAGGCGACCACTTGCCCGGTGTGCAGCGCGGCATATTCGTGAACGGCGCGAAACCCGCTCTTGCTGTAGTCCAGCAGGCGTCCCACGATCTCCTGCGGCGAGGGATCGTCGAACGAAAGTCTGAGCGGCCCTTGGCCGCGGTAGCGGCGCTCCTTGCGACGATCGTCGGCTGACATGTGAATCAGGCGGCCGGCTTGGCTCCCTAGTGTTCCCATTCTAAGAAGCGTAAGACTGCCGCACGGCCTCCCTTCCGTAGAGTTTCAGCTTGCGGCTCAGCGTGCGGCGCGAGATGCCGAGCAACTCCGCCGCTTTCTGCTGGTGGCCGTTGGTCTGCGCCAGCACCCGCAGGATGGTGCTCTTTTCCATGCCGTCCAGATTTTCCAAAGAGCCCGCCGCGGCGCCTGCCAGAGTGCCAGCCAATGGGCCGGAGGAGGGCGCGATCGGCGTCGCCGGTTGCGAGGCGAAGGTACGCGGCGGCACCATTAGTAAATCGGCCGCGCCGATTTCGGTTTCACGCGCCAGTACGGCCGCTTTGGTCACCACATTGCGCAATTCGCGCACGTTCCCTGGCCAGCGATGGCCTTCCAGAATCTGCAGCGCTTCACCGGAGAATGTCAGCCGCGAATTGGTTTGCTTCAGGAAATGCTCCGCCAGCGGCACGATGTCCTCCCGGCGCTCGCGCAGCGGCGGCACCCGCAGGCAGATCTGCCCCAGCCGATGGTACAAATCACCCCGGAAGCTGCCCGTTTCTACCATTTGTTCCAGGTCCTGATTGGTGGCGGCCACGATGCGTACATCCACGGTTACTTTCCGCGTCCCGCCCAGCCGGTAGTATGCCACGCCGTCCAGCACGCGCAGTAGCTTTACTTGCATGCGAGGCTCCAATTCCCCAACCTCGTCCAGGAAGAGCGTTCCGTGGTGCGCCAGTTCGAACAATCCGGGCTTGGGGGAGTCCGCGCCGCTAAACGCTCCCTTTTCATAGCCGAACAGCTCGCTTTCCACCAGATGCTCCGGCAGCGCCGCACAGCTCACGTCTACCCACGGTTTTGCGCACCGTAGCGAGTAATGATGGACGGCCCGCGCAATCAGCTCTTTACCCGACCCGCTTTCGCCTGTAATCAGCACGGCTGCATTGCTTTGCGCGATGCGTTCGGCCAGCTCGATGAGCTGCTTCATCCCCGGGCTGGAAATGATTGCGGGCATGCCTAGATAAGTCGCAGCCTGAGGGGATAGGGGCACTATTTTGCTTTTCGGCTCATCGGGCGGCAGTCAGCATGGTACTTCGGTCCTGAATCGCATCGGAGAAACTACTCAAGATCCGTCCGGAAACTACCGCCCGCCACGGACAGAATGTCGCAAACTTGCCGAATTCGCGGCGACAATTTGGCGTTCCCTCCTAACGGTCGGGTTTGCGGGGGCCGATGTATCAAGTGGATAGCGAAGTGAGCTATTGGCCCTGGATCTGCAATCCCAGGACTTTCATAGCCGTGCTGTCGAACCGCATCAGAATGTCACGAATTGCAAAGATCTACGTTTCTGCCATCGTCGTACTCGGCGCGGTGGTTGCCATTGCCGAGTTGGCGCACTGGGAATCGCAGGATCTCGGCCGTTTCCTCTGTTACCTGGCCCTGGCTATTTTCGCCTCGCGCCTGAAAGTTTCGCTCCCCGGCATCACGGGCGCGCTGTCGGTCCTGTTTATCGGCATTCTGTTCGCCATTGTGGAGCTGTCGCTGCCCGAGGCGTTGCTCATCGCGTGCTCGGCGATTCTGATGCAATGCTTGTGGAATTACCGCCAGCGGCCCAAGTGGCATCAAGTGCTCTTCAATCTCGGGAGCATGGCCATCACGGTAGAAGTTTCGGGGGCGGTTTTTCACTCGCCCCTGTTGATCCAGGGGCACCTGGAGCCCGCGCTGCGCCTGGTGGTGACGGCCACGGTGTTCTTCATCATGAACACGTTTCCGGTGGCGGGCGCCATTGCGCTCACCGAGCGCAGATCTTTGCGGCGCGTCTGGCGCGACTGCTACATCTGGTCGTTCCCCTATTATCTGCTGGGCGCGCTCATCGCCGGCACGGCCAGCGCCGTCAATCGGCATTTCGGCTGGCAGACCGCGTTGCTGGCCATCCCGGTGGTCTACCTTATCTACCGCTCCTATTACCTCTATCTAGGCCGTGTGGAAGACGAGAAGAAGCATGCCGAAGAGATGGCCGCGCTGCATCTGAGAACCATTGAAGCTCTCGCGCTCGCCATTGAGGCCAAGGATCACACCACGCACGATCATCTGCAGCGCGTGCAGATCTACGCGGTGGAGGTCGGCAAGGAATTGCGTCTGGATGAACCTCAACTGGAGGCGCTGCGCGCCGCGGCCCTGCTGCACGACATAGGCAAGCTGGCGGTGCCTGAGCACATTATCTCGAAACCGGGAAAACTGACCCGCGAAGAGTTCGAGAAGATGAAGATTCATCCCATCGTGGGCGCCGAAATACTGGAGCGCGTGCGCTTTCCTCACCCCGTCACTCCCATCGTGCGGTCGCATCACGAGCGTTGGGATGGCAGTGGATATCCCGACGGACTGCGGGGCCAGAGTATTCCCATCGGCGCGCGCATTCTGGCGGCGGTGGATTGTCTGGACGCGCTCGCCTCGCACCGCCAATACCGCCGGGCGCTGCCCCTCGACGAAGCCATGAGCAAGGTGTCCGCCGACTCCGGAAAGGCGTTCGATCCACAGGTGGTGCAGGTGCTCGAGCGCCGCTATGTCGAGCTGGAGGCGATGGCGACGTCCCGCGAAGTGGATCCCGCCAGGCTTTCCACCGGCGTCAGGATCGAGCGTGGCCTGGAGCCCGCGGCCGGGTTCGAGAATACCTGCCGGCCCGCCACTGGAGAACCTTCCGAGAACTTCCTCACCTCCATCGCCGCGGCGCGTCAGGAAGTGCAGAACCTCTTTGAACTGGCCCAGGACCTGGGCAATTCTCTCAGCTTGAACGAAACGCTTTCGCTATTGGCGTTGCGCCTGAAGCGCATGATCCCCTACGATTCGCTCGCCATTTATGTTCTGCGGGACGACCGGTTGCGCGCCGAATATGTGAGCGGCGAAAACTTCCGTCTGTTCTCCTCGCTCGAGATTCCCCTGGGCCAGGGCCTGTCGGGATGGGTGGCGGAGAAGCGCAAGCCGATCGTCAACGGCAATCCCTCCGTGGAACCGGGTTACCTCGACGACGAAACCAAATTCACGACCATGCGCAGCGCTCTGGCGGTACCCCTCATCGGTTTGAACGGCACGGTGAGCGTCCTCACGCTCTATCACACCGATCGCGACGCCTTCACCAACGATCATCTGCGCATTCTGCTCGCCATTGTTCCCAAGCTGGCGCTCTCCATCGAGAACGCCTTGCGGTTCCAGCAAGCGGAAAGCTCCGCGTCAACCGATTACATGACCGGGCTGCCCAATGCCCGCTCGCTGTTCCTGCACCTGGACGGGGAGCTGGCCCGCTGCCGGCGCCTGAATTCGCCGCTGGTGGTTCTGGTGTGCGACATGAACGGTTTTAAAAAGATCAACGACAAGTACGGGCACCTGGAAGGCAACCGCCTGCTGCATTCGGTGGCCAAGAAGCTGAAGGTATCCTGCCGCGAATACGACTACGTGGCGCGCATGGGCGGCGACGAATTCGTGCTGGTGCTGCCGGGCCTGCAGCCGGACCAGTTGGGACCGAAAATCGAGCGTTTGAAAGCCATCACGGCGGATGCCGGCCGCGAAATCTTCGACCAGGAGACGCTTTCGCTCAGCATCGGCCATTCCATGTTCCCGGACGACGGCGTGGATGCCGACCGGCTGCTGAGCGAGGCGGACCGGCGCATGTATATCGCTAAGCAGAAGGAAAAGCTGAGCTTGGTGGCGCCGCGTGGATTCGCATTTGAGCCGACGGGCGCAGTGTAGAGGGCCGATGTTGGCCTCGCTCTTGCTCAGACCAGCCCGGAGAATCCTGCTGACGGTTCTGCTCGGCGGATTGCTGGGCGCGACGCTGGTGCGGATGGGCCCGGGCTTCGGCGTCGACGAGCGGGAGCTCGATAGCCGCTTGAGCGTCTCCAGCCAGCAGGCTATTCGCGCCGAGCGCGCTCGCGACAACAATATCGCCGTCTTCTATCTGCGCTATCTGGCGGGCTTCGCCCGGGGCGACTTTGGATTTTCGCGGTCGCTCAACCGCCCCGTGTCCCAGCTGCTGGCCGAGCGCCTGCCTCTCACCTTGGTATCGCTCGGAGTCGGTGTCGCGGGGGGCGTTTCCATCGGCCTGGCGCTCGCGCTGCTCACCGTGTGGTGGCGCGCTCCCGGCGCAGACGTCGTGCCTGCTCTGCTCAGCGGGCTGTGTTTCGCGGCGCCGGCCGCGGTAATCGCCCTGGTCTTCCTTTGGCTGGGACCCTGGATTGGAGCGGCCGCGCGCTGGGCCATCGCGCTGGTGGTGTTTCCGCATGTTTATCGCTACGCCAAGAACCAATTGGTCGCTACTTCGCAAGCGCCCCACGTGGTGGCGGCGCAGGCCAAAGGATTGAGCAGCTGGCGGGTTTTGTGGGCGCATATTTTCATTCCGGCGGCGCCGCAACTGGCGGCCCTGGCCGGCATCTCGGTCAGTCTGGCCTTCGGCGCGTCCATCCCCATCGAAGTGATCTGCGATTCGCCGGGGGTGGGGCAGCTGGCTTGGCGCGCGGCGCTGGATCGCGATCTCCCGCTGCTGGTCACCATCACAGTCCTGGTTGCCCTGCTGACGCTGGTGGTGAACAGCCTGGCGGATCTGGCGCTGGCCGCTTGGAATTTGCCGGCCCGGAGCGCAGCATGACCGGCCGGCAAAAGCTCGCCGTGATGGTCCTGGGCGCGGCCGTAGCGGCTTCGCTCGGAGCGGGGCTCCTGGTGCAGCACTCCTATGCCGAGCAGTCCCGCGAGATCATCAGCGCCCCTCCTTCGGCTCAATTTTGGCTGGGCACCGACGAACTGGGTCGCGATCGTTTTGCGCGCCTGCTCTATGGCACGCGTGTATCGTTGTTGCTGGCCCCGGCCGCCGCGCTGCTTTCCACGCTGCTGGCCGCGCTCCTGGGAGGCGCCGCCGGTTACCTGGGCGGACGCTGGGAACGCGCCGTAACCGCGGGCATCGATCTGTTTCTCTCGCTGCCCTGGCTCTTCCTGTTGCTGGCCGTGCGCGCCTTGCTGCCGCTCAACACCTCGCCCGTCACGTCGGTGGTCATCACTTTTCTGCTGCTCGGATTTTTGGGCTGGGCCGCACCCGCGCGTATCATCCGAGCCGGCACCCGGACGCTGGTGAACTCGGATTACCTGGTCCAGGCCGCGGCCGGCGGAATTTCGCGCCGGCGTCTGTTTTGGCGTCACCTGCTGCCCAATCTGCGGCCCATACTACTGGCGCAATTCTGGATTTCGGTCCCGCTGTTCATCTTGAGCGAGGCCAATCTCGGCCTGCTGGGGCTCGGTGTGTCTGAGCCGCTGCCTTCCTGGGGCGCGCTGCTGCGGGAACTGGAGAATTACTCGGCCGTTATCGCAAATCCCTGGATGCTCGCCCCCGCCATATTGCTGGTGCTGGTGGTCTGTTGTCTGCAGCTGCTGCTCGGAACCGAGGAGAGCGCGTTCCCATGTTGATACGCCCCGCCATCGTGCTGGTGCTGGCCGGCGCTTCGCTCGCCGCTTCAGCCAACGAATTGCGTTTCTGCCTCCGCACCGATCCCAAAACATTCAATCCGCTGCTGGTGGAGGATGAGTCCTCTTCCATCGTCCGGTTTTTGACGGGCGGCGTGCTGATCCGGTTGAATCGCTACACCCAGGAGCTGGAAGGCGAGCTGGCCACCACATGGAAGGTATCGGAAAACGGCCGCCGCATCGATTTCGAGCTGCGGCACGGAGTGCGCTTCTCAGACGGCACGCCCTTCACCTGCCAGGACGTCGCCTATACCATGCGCCAGTTGATGGACCCGGCCTTGCATTCCCCCGTCGGCGATTCGTTCCGCTCGGCGCCGGGCGAGGTGGAGACCAAATGCGCGGGACCTTTCGCGGCCACCCTGCGCTTCCCGGCGCCGGTGGCGGCGTTGGCCTCGCAATTCGATCAAGTGGCTATCTTGTCCGCCGGCTCGGCGCGTCCCGGGGCCTCGTCCCAGAAAAAATCCCCAGCGCTGGGTCCGCCTGTGCTGGGTCCATTTGAGCTGGGCGAGTACAAACCCGGCGCCTACCTGCTGCTGCGTCGCAATCCGAACTATTGGAAACACGACGCAAGCGGGCATGCGCTGCCGTATCTCGATTCCATCCGGCTTGAGATCCAGCAGAATCGCGAGCTGGAGTTGCTGCGCTTCCGGCGCGGCGAGCTCGACATCATCAACAAGCTGGCCCCGGACATGTATGACCGGCTGTCCGCTGAGATGCCACACGCGGTGCTGGACGCCGGGCCGTCGCTCGATTGGGAGACCGTCTTCTTCAATCAGGTGGACAGCGCGCCGCTGCCCGATTACAAACGGCGCTGGTTCCGGTCCCCCGATTTCCGGCGCGCCATATCCGAAGCCATTCGCCGCGACGATATAGTCCGCATCGTTTATCACGGCCACGCCCGTCCGGCTGCGGGTCCGGTTTCGGTGGCGAACCGCTTCTGGTTGAATCCCGCGCTGAAGCCGGGCTCGGGTTCCGAAGCCGCTGCCATGGCGCTGCTCCAACATGCCGGCTTCCGGCGTTCGGGCGCCGCTTTGCTCGACAATAGCGGCAATAAAGTCGAGTTCTCCATGATCTCGAACGCCGGCAGCAACCTGCACGAGCGGACGCTGGCGATGATCCAGCAGGATCTCGCCCGCCTGGGCATCCAGCTGAATGTCGTTGTCCTGGATTTCCCGTCCCTCATCGAACGCATCAGCCGCACCTTCAACTACGAGTCCGTGCTGATGGCCTGGGCCAATATCGACCTCGACCCCAGTGCGCAAATGAACGTCTGGATGAGTTCGGCGGCCAATCATCAATGGAATCCCAATCAGAGAACGCCCCAGACCGCGTGGGAAGCCGAGGTCGACAAATTGATGCAGGCCCAGAATGCGTCCCAGGACCGGAATCAGCGCAAAGTTTATTTCGACCAGGTGCAGCAGATCATCGCGGACCAGGCGCCCATGCTGTTCCTGGTGAATCCCAATGCTCTTTCGGCCGTCGCGCCGAACGTGAAAAATGTGACGCCCGCCGTTCTCAGTCCCCAGATTTTTTGGAATGCCGACCGGTTGCAAACGGGCGGGACGCTGGTGAGCGAAAAATGATCGTTCCGCCATGACGAGCCTGCTCAAAGCCCGCATCTCGGTCGACTATCCCAACAAGCCGGGCGTGTTGCGCGACGTCGAAATCGAAGTCGGCGAAGGCGAGATTCTGGGCCTGGTGGGCGAGAGTGGATCGGGCAAAAGCACCATCGCACTTGCGCTGCTACGGCTGCTGGACCACAAGGGTGCTTCCGTCGCGGGCGAAATTCTCTTCGCCGGCCGGGACTTGCTGCGCCTTCGCCCGCGCGAGATGCGGCAGGTTCGCGGGCGCGAAATTGCCCTGGTTTTGCAAAGCCCGCTCGCTTCGCTCAACCCCGCGCTGCGCATCGGGACGCAAATGGCCGAGTCCTGGCGGGCGCACCACGCTGAGCGAAAGCTATGGAAGGCGCGGGCGCTGGAGCTGTTCGAACGGGTCAGCCTGCCGGCCGAAGAGTCGTTTCTGGAGCGTTACCCGCGCCAGTTGAGCGTCGGCCAGGCCCAACGGGTCCTGATCGCCATGGCCGTCTTGCACAAGCCCCGCCTGTTGATCGCCGACGAGCCCACCAGCGCGCTCGATGCCATTACGCAAAGCGAAATCCTGGACCTGTTCCGGAGTCTCAACCGCGAGTTGAATATGGCGATGCTCTTTGTCTCGCACGATCTTCTCGCCGTGGCTTCGCTGTGCTCGCGCATGGCGATTCTGCAGCGCGGCCAAATCGTCGAGACCGGCGCCACTGGGCAAATGTTCCGCGATCCCCGCACTGCGGACACCCGCGCCCTGCTCCAAGCCGTGCTGCGGAATTCCAGCGCCGCGGCCGATTTTGTTAAAAATGCCGCGGCCGAATTTGTTACAAATGCCGCGGCGGAATTCGCCGAAAAACCGCTCCCTGACGGTCGCGGGTCTGTAACGGCTGGCGTTAACCGTTGAATTTCACCGGCCGGGCTATCTTCACGGCCGAATTCTTCAGCAGCTCCGTCAATACGCCTTCGGGGACCGGCTGGTCGGTCTGGATCACCGAAATCGCCTCGGTTCCGGAGTCCTTGCGGCCCAGAGAAAATGTCGCAATGTTCACACCGTTTTTCCCGAACACGGACCCGATATATCCAATCACACCCGGAACGTCCTCGCTCTCCACAAACGTGAGATTCCCTTCGAGCGTGGCTTCGCAGTGCGTGCCGTCAATCTGCACCAGCCGGGGCTGATCCATCACCACCGCTCCCTCCACCGACGTCACGCCGGTATCGGTTTCCAGATCCAGCCGCACCGAGTCGATGTGCGCGGCGCGTTTCTCGTGGAGCTCCGCCACCGTCAGCCCGCGGTCGCCGGCGATCTGCATCGCATTGATCGAATTGGCCTTGCGCGCCAGCGACCGTTGCAGCACGCCCGCCAGGCCCGCGTTGCGCACCAGATGCGTGTTGAATTCCGCGATCTTGCCAAAGTACACCAGCCGCACCGCTTTCGGATTGCCGGTTGAAATGTACGATGCGAAACTGCCCAGCCGCTCCGCCAACTTGCCGTATGGCCCCAGCGTTTTATACTGTTCGGGCGTGAGCGCCGGCAGATTCACCGCGTGCAGCGCCGCTCCATTCCGCAGATATTCGACAATCTGTTGCGCGATGCGCACACCCACGGTCTCCTGCGCTTCTTCCGTCGATCCGCCGATGTGCGGCGTCGCCACCAGCGTCTCGATAGCCAGCAGGGGATCGCCGGGCGACGGGGGTTCGCTTTCGAAAACATCCAGCGCCGCGCCTCCCAACTGCCCGGAAACCAGAGCCTCCCGCAATGCTTCCTGATCGATCAGCTCGCCCCGCGCGCAATTCACGATGCGCACGCCCTTCTTCATTTTGGCGAAGGCCTCGCGCGAGAGAAGCCGAACCGATTCGGGCGTCAGCGCCGTGTGCAGCGTGATGTAGTCGCTCTCGGCGAACAGCGTGGGCAGATCCACCAGCGCCACGCCGACGTCCTTGGCGGTTTGCGAATGAACGTACGGATCGTGCGCAATAATCCTCATCTCAAATGCCGCCGCGCGTTTCACTACTTCGCGCCCGATGCTTCCCAATCCGATCACACCCAGCGTCTTGGCCCGCAGTTCAGTCCCCAGGAACTTGCGCTTCTCCCACTTGCCGGATTTCACCGACGCGCTGGCGTTGGGGATGGAGCGCGCCAGCGACAGCATCAGCGCCATAGTATGCTCGGCCACCGATATTGCATTGCCGCCCGGCGTATTCATCACCAGCACTCCGGCTGCCGTAGCCGACGGCAAATCGACGTTGTCCACGCCCACGCCCGCGCGTCCGATCACGCGCAGATTCGGCGCGGCGGCCAGCACCGCTTTATCCACCGTTACCGCGCTGCGTACGATCAGCGCGTCGGCGCCGGCCAGGTGTTGCATATATTCTTTTGGATTGGAAACAACGACTTCCCATCCCCTCTGTTGCTGCAGCAATTGAACGGCTGCGGGAGCCAGCGACTCGGCAATCAGGATTAGCATGTGGTGTGTAAGTATTAAGCTGTAGCGATTAAGCATTCAGGATAACAAACGATGGCTCTACTGGACCGTATTCAGACCGACATGCAGGCCGCAATGCGCGCTAAAGATGAGCTGAAGCTCAATGCCATCCGCATGATCAAGGCGGCGCTCAAGAAACACGAAGTGGATTCCATGAAGCCGCTGGACGAAGCCGCCGAACTACAGATTCTCGGCACGCTGATCAAGCAGCGGCGCGAAGCTGCGGACATGTTTCGCAAAGGCGATCGCGCCCAGCTGGCCGACAAGGAAGAGGCCGAGCTGAAACTGATCGAGTCCTACATGCCCGCAGCGCCCAGCGACCAGGAGATCGCCGACGCCATTACGGCCGCCATTTCGGAGACCGGCGTGACATCGGTCAAACAGATGGGCGTGGTGATGAAAGCCGCGCAGGCCAAGCTGGCGGGCAAGCGCGTAGACGGGAAAGCGCTCAGCGAAAAAGTTCGAGCCCGGCTATCCTAGTCAAAACCGGACCGCATGGTACCCGTGGTCGAAACAAAACGGCTCAAACTCCGCGGCCATCGCCTCGCCGATTTCGCCGCCTGCGCCGCCATGTGGGCCGACCCCGTCGTAACCCGGCACTTCGGCAAGCCGTTTACCGAAGAAGAGGCCTGGACCCGATTTCTGCGTTATGCCGGCCATTGGAATTTGCTCGGCTTCGGCTACTGGGCAGTGGAGGAAAAAGCCACCGGCAGCTTCGCCGGCGAGATCGGATTCGCCAATTTTAAGCGCGACATTCAATCGTCCTTAAAACACCTGCCGGAAATCGGCTGGATCCTGGCCTCTCAATGCCACGGCAAAGGCTATGCCACCGAAGCCGTCCGCGCCGCCCTCGCCTGGGGCGATCGATATTTCGACCGGAATTTTGGAGCTTCCCGGACTACCTGTATCATCCATCCCGACAATCTCCCGTCCATTCGAGTCGCCGAAAAATGCGGTTACCGGGAAGTTCAGCGCACCACTTACAAACAACACCCCACCATCGTGTTCGTCCGTGAAGGTCCTTAACCCGCGCACGGCCCCCTCAGCAGCCTTTACTCAAACGGATTTTCATCCGCGCTGCGGCCGTAGATCACTGGAACCGGAACTTCCAGCAATCGCAGGTACACCGACAGTTGCCCGCGGTGATGATACCAGTGGTTGAGCATGATGGATCGCAGCAGCGCTATCCGGGGCATACTGAGCACTTCTCTGCCGTTCGCCGTCATTCGCCAGGTTCCCATGGCAACCGATTCGCTGACTCCGCCCAAATATTCCTGCGCGGTTTTCACGCTGGCCTCGAGCGCCGTCAAAATCTCCTCTGTGCTGCTGGCTGCGGGCGGATTGAAATTCGCCGCCGCCACATCGAACTCATCCAACTGCGCAACTCGCGAGATGCCTCCCGGAATGGTTGCCACGTGCAAGGCCAGCTGCCCCAGCGACATCGATTTGGGATGAGGTTTCCAGGTCAGTTTGTCGGCCGGCACGCGTTCCAGCACTCGCCGCGTGATGAACGCCTCCTGCTCTATTTCGCTGCTCATCGGTTCCAGCATTTTTATCATTTCGGCCTCATTCCGTGGCGGCAATCGTCTTCGGTTGCGTGTACGTCCTGGTCAGATCCACCAGCTCGCCGTCCGTGTACTTATCGTGGTGGCGGACCCACGCCATCGTAAACTTCAAGCCGTCCTCGTCGCGGCCCTTCGGCACCAAATCCAGGAAGTTGTAGGTGCCCAGCAAAATATCCAGCCCGCGCGCGTAGGTGGAATACGTGTGGAAGACGCTGCCGGTTTTATCCTTGTAGAACACGCTGGCGCCCGGCGCTTCCTCGCTCGGAAACTCCATCTCTGAGTAGTTGTAATACACCTTTCCCGCAGCCATTTCGTCTTTGGTGAATGAGACGTGATAGTCATGATTGAAGTCGCTTCCATACGACGACACCCAAGGGAAGCGCCAGCCCATCCGTTCCTTGAAAGCTTCGATCTGCGGCAAAGGCGCGCGCGATACCGCCGCCAGCGTCACGTCGCGATGCGCCAGATGCACAAGAGTGCCATCGAAATGATCGCCCAGGAACGAGCAACTCGCGCAGCCCTCCTCCCACCCCGGACCAAACATGAAGTGATACACGATCAACTGGCTTTTTCCGCCAAACAGGCCGGCGAGAGTCTTCTTCCCGCCCGGTGCATCGAAGACGTATTCCTTCTCCACCTTTACCCATGGCATCTTACGCCGCTCCGCGCTCAACGCGTCCCGCTGGCGCGTGAATTCCTTTTCTTTGGCCAGCAGATCCTTGCGCGCGGCCACCCACTCGTCTTGTGAAACCACTTTGTGGTCTGTCATGCTCGGCTCCCTTCCGCCCTTGCTTTGATGCGCTCCTGCAGGCTGCCCCAGCCCTTGGACACATTTTTCCTGTGCTCTTCCTGAATGAGCCCCAGCGCCGCGTGCTGGAACTTGATCAGCGTTCCGCCATCGGCCTCGCTCAGCCGGTACTGCACATTCGATACGGCCGGATACGACATGAACAGCGGACCTGCGATCTCCAGCAGCGTCGGACGTTTGATGGCCTGCAGGTGCCCCCAAAAATGGCCGTTACCGTCGCCCAGGTCGCGATACCATCTTCCTCCCGGCCATGGCTCAAGCTTCATCGGCATGGGCTGGCCGTCGGCCATTTTATTGTGCGGCCCCATCTCTTCCAGGATCGCGGCGAACGTCGCCTCCAACGATGCGCGCACGTGAATTTCCTGCGTCACACTCAACGTCAAATTGTCCATAGCCTGCGCTGTTGCGTTCATGCTTCCTCCGTGCCTTTCTTTTCCGCTCGTTCCCGCTCTGCTCTAATTTTGATTCGACTCAATTGATTTGCCCAGTAGCGCTCAAACGTTGCGGCCCATTCGTGCAGTGGCCGGATTGCCTCCGCGTTGGTTCGATACAACGCGCGGCGTCCATCGCGCCGCACGTGTACCAGCCCCACGTCTTTGAGCACGCGCAAATGTTTCGAAACTGAAGGCTGCTCCAGCCGCAGCCACTTCACAATATCCCCCACCGCCCGCTCTTTCGGCGCCAGATAGCTCAGGATTTCTCGCCGCCGGGGCTCGGCGATGGCGTTGAAGGCGTCCGATGTAGTCGCCGATCGAGGCACAAAGACATTATATTCCTATATCGGAATATGTCAAGCGCGGTCCGCTGACTCCAACCCCAGCCTCCAACCATTGTTCGCAGCAATAATGGAACAGATGCCTTCGTCCAATCACGGACCACAGTCTGTCCCGCAATATGAGCTACAGGATTCACACGCTCTGTCCACGCCGTCCTTGTTGATTTATACCGAGCTGATGGAAGCGAATATCAGCGCGGCGCTGCGGATGATGAACGGCAATGCGAACCGCTGGCGGCCGCACCTGAAGACCGCGAAGCTTGGCTACACCATCCGCCGCCTGGTGGCGCGCGGAATCAAGCTGGCGAAGTGCGCAACCACTTTGGAACTGGTGGCGGCGATAGAGTCCGGGATGGAGGATGTGTTGATCGCGTTTCCGCTGATGGGTCCGAATGCCGCGCGGGTGCGCGAGATTGCCGCGGCCCATCCCGAACTGCGGATCTCTACGCTGTTAGAAAGCGCCGATCAAATCGATGAATGGCGCGCCAGTGCGGTGGGCGTGTTCGTCGATCTCAATTCGGGGATGGATCGGACCGGAGTGGCGGAGGATCGCTTCGAGGAAGTTCGCAATCTTATCGATCAGGTTCAGAAGGCTGGACTGCGCTTTTGCGGCTTGCATCACTACGATGGGCAGATCAAAAATACCCACGCATCGGCCGCGGCCGAGGCTCGCGAGGGTTACTTGCGCCTGGTGGAGCTGATTGCGTATCTCAAGCGCAGCGGGATCCAGGTGCCTGAAGTGATCACCTCGGGAACGCCGGCCATGCCGCACGCGCTGAACTTCGCGCCATTTGGCGAGGGCGATTTCGTGCATCGCGTGTCGCCGGGGACCATTGTCTATAACGACCGAAGCAGCCTGCAGGAGTTGCCGGACTACGGATTTCTTCCGGCGGCCCTGGTCTTATCGACCGTAGTGAGCCGCCCACGGGAGGATCGCGTGACCTGCGATGCCGGTCATAAGGCCGTGTCGGCGGATGCGGGCGTGCCTACCTGCGAAGTCATGGGGCGGCCGGGGCTGATAGGGCTGAAGCCGAGCGAGGAGCATTTGCCCTTTGAGGTGCGGAGCGGCGCAACGCCCTCGCGCGGGGAGTTACTTTATCTGTTGCCCGCGCACGTGTGTCCCACCGTCAATAACTTCGATAAAGCGGTTCTGGTGTGCGGCGGGAAGATGCAGGACGTCGTCCCGGTGACCGCCCGCGGGCACGAGATGTTTGTGACTTGACGGCCTCACCGCCGTTATCGGTTAGAGACTCGCCAAAAGCTCCGCCATGCTGGTGAGACGTCCCCCGGCGGCCGTAAATTCGGAAAACATTTCGCGAGCCTTTTGTTCATCCAAGGCTTTTACGGCGTCGGTCGCAATTTCTACCGGTTTCCCGGTCTTCAGCAGGCCGAGAGCGGCGTAACGGACGCAGATTTCGGTCACCACGCCGTATACGACATAGCGCTCGGCGCTGAGCTGTGCCAGCAGCGGCCCCAGATGCGGGCTGCTGAAACAATCCAGCTTCTGTTTTTCGAGAATGAATTGCCGGGGGTGGTTCAGCATGGTGATGGCGGGTTTGTGCTGGCCGGCGGTCCCAACCACGCAATGATGCGGATAGATCTGAAATTCGGGATCGTCTTCGGCGTGCGCATCCATGGTGGAGACGACGACAGGAGCGCGGCGATTCAATTCACCAATTACGGGAAGAACCTGCTCGGCGCCCGGCACGTAAAGAGCGCCCGCGGGATACACGAAATCAATCTGAGTGTCGATGTCGAAGAAGACCGTTTTCATTCTGGACCTTTTCGTACAGGGTCAGCAGCGCATGGCTCTGTTCAACGCGATATTCCTGGCCGATGTCGAACAAACTGCGGACCGCGGTGGGCAGGCGCTTCACGGACTCACAGGCGTATTGGCGGGCGGCGACGGCGGTGGGCAACGGCTCTATCAATTTTCCGCCCAGCATCACGGGACGAAGCAAGGCCTTGGCCTCCGGCTCGCCGCAGCCGCAGCCCAGGCACTCCCAGGAGCAGGCGATGACATCGTGAGCGGCGAATCGAAACACCTGCTTCGCTCCGGGAAGCGTATGCTTGTCTTCGCTGAACTTCGCGGTGAAGCGCCCGTTCAGTTCCACCAGCTTGTACACCACGCCCAGATGGGGCGAATCCGCGGAAGTTGCCAGATCGGTGCCCACTCCGAATGCGTCGATGGGCGCGCCGGCGGCGGCGAACTCCAGAATCTTGTATTCGTTCAGATCGCTGGTGGCCATGATTTTGGCGTTCTTCAAACCAGCGTCGTCCAGGATTTTGCGCACCTCGCGCGAGAGTTCCACCAGGTTGCCGCTATCCAGCCGCACCCCCCACAGAGGCTGGCCGAGCGCGGCGGCGGAGCGTGCGCCTTCCAGCGTGTCATAGGTGTCGATCAAATAGGCCGTTGCATCTCCCAGCAAATTCTGGAGCCGCTCAAAGGCCTCCGTCTCCGTGGCAAAGGACTGAACCCAGGAATGCGCCGCGGTTCCAAAGACGGGAATGCCATAACGAAAGCCGGTTTCGGTGTTGCTGGTGCCGATGCAGCCGCCAATATACGACGCGCGTCCGGCCAGCACCCCCGCTTCGGCGGAGTGAGCGCGGCGGGCGCCGAAATCCACTACCGCGCGGCCGCCGGCCACTTCCACGATCCGGGATGCTTTGGTGGCGACCAGCGATTGAAAGCCGATGGTGGCCAGCAGATATGTTTCGGCGATCTGCGCCTCCATCAACGGCGCGCGAACGGTAAGGAAAGGTTCGTTGGCGAAGATGGGCGTGCCTTCCGGCATGGCGAAAAGATCGCCGGTGAAGCGGAGCCGGCGCAAGGCGTCGAAGAAGCCGTTCGAGACACGGCGAAATTGGGGCAGCCCGCGCAGGTAATCGATTTCTTCATCGCGGAAATTCAGATTCAGGAGATAGTCGACGGCCTGCGCCAGACCGGCCGCCACGACGTAATTGCGATAACGCGGCAGACGGCGGAAAAACAGTTCGAAAGTGGCGCTTTCAGCGGTTTTGCCGGCTTCGAAGTAACCGGCCGCCATGGTGAGCTGGTAGAGGTCGGTCAGGAGGCCGGTCACTAAATTCATTCTATACCGCTTACTTACGTGCGCGGCTCAGAAGGCGCGCGGCTCAGTAACGTGCGCGGCTCAGAAGGGTGGCCGTCTTATTTTTTCGCTGGGGGTGCGGGCTTCACATCGGACGCCGCTTGCGAAAGATCGTCGACGGTCTTGGCGTCGAGACCATAGAGCGCGGGTTCGTTCTCGCGCTGCGCGACGTAATCTGAACCCTGCTTGGCGATCAAGAGCTTCTCGGTGGTCTTCGAGACAACCGTAACGTCGATAGTGGGAGCGCCGAGCGATCCGGTGTCGATAAACTTACTGGCCGATAAGTCACGCAACTTATCGACCAGGGATTGCACGCTGGTGCCATCCATCTTCTTACCGTTCGAAAACCAGTCGTCTCCGCCTTTTTGAAAGGAGTAAGCCTTGCCGTTGACATGCACATCGATCTTAGTAGGATCGTTGAATCCGAAATCAAAAAGCTTCTTATTGCGGAAATCGTCGAGCGACTTATCAACGCCCGTGCCTAACTCAGGAGTGGATTTAAAAACGCCTTGCACGATACTCGACTTAGCGTAGTAATCGTCCTTGTTCTTGCGGACCTCGATCTGCTGCGTGCCGGAGGGGTCGGTCAGTTTCACGATTGCAACCGGCATGCCGGAGGCAAATGCGGCGGCGGCTTTCTTGGCGTCGTCGTCGGACACCGTCAGGTCCATCTTGGCGTCCTTTACCTTGCGCAGCATCTCGTCCACCTGCAGGCCGTCGGCGCGCAGCGGCTTCGGCTTCACAATCTGCCACTGGTCTTTGTCGCGGCCAAATTCGATGTCCTGCTTTTTGGCCATCAGCTCAACGCGGCTGAGCTTATCCTGGGCGAAGGTGAGCAGGCGCTTATCGCGCAGATCGTTGAGCGACTTATCGAAGCTGGTCCTAACATAGCTAGCCACCGTGAATACTCGGGGGTCGCCCTCCAGCATGGCGTAGGCGCCGCTGTTAGTCGGCGTATCGTCGCCGAACTTGAGCTTGCTGACCTTGCCGCCCTTGCCTGTGATGTCCATTTCGAGAGCCGGGGAATTGAACCCGTAGCCGGACAAATTGGAAGTTTTATCTTCCACCACGCGATCGGAGCTGACATTGGCAGCGGCCGCGACTAACTGATTTACCGTGTCCTGATCTACCGCATAGGGCTTGGGGCTGGTGATTTGCCATTTGCCATTGGCTTTTTCGAGGTCGGTCTCGTCAGAGCCTTTCTTCTTGATGGCTACTTTTGTAATGTCACCCTCGGTGAGCGCCAGGATCTTGGGAGGCGTGTCGGAAGGCGGTTTGGCCGCTTCGGCTGCCTTCTCTTTATTCGAAAAATACAAGCCGACGCCCAGCGCGGCCAGCAGGACGACGGCGACTAACAGACCACGGAACCGCATGGCGCGCTTATCTCCTTTTCAGCCAAACCATCACGCCGCCAACGATGACGATCAGCGGCAGGAAGAACTGGCTGGTGGTTTGCACCATTCGGAATTGCGCGCGGGTTAATTGGATGCGGCGATCTTCCGGCTGCTTGGGCCGAATGGAGATAAGATCCTCGTCCGAAGACAGCCAGTTAATCATGTTCAGCAAGAGATTGGGGTTTCCGCTGAAACCCAGCGCCGCATTGGATGCCCATCCGGAATTACCGACCACCACAAAGCGGCCGGAGTCGCTTGGCTTGCTGCCTGAGTAAGTGCCGGCGACAGCCAGCGTAAACGGCCCGTGTTTGTCCTTGGCCGGATTGATGCGAATTTCCGAAGAAGCCAGATCGGAAGTCGCGAAGCTGTCGGCGGAAGTTGAGAACAGTTTCGTGATGGTGGTTTTGTCGGTGTTCTTGGTTTCGAGCGAGCGGGAAAGCGGGAATTCGGTCGCACTGCCGTTAAGATCGTTTACAATCGGGTGCGAATCGTACTGCAGCACTAATGGCGCCGCCGCCGACCCGCCGAACGCCTGCGATGCAACGCTTTCGTCCAGCAGTAGATCCTTGTCCGCTGTCACACCCCAACTTGCGAGAAGATCGCTGAGCGCCTGGTTATCGCTGATCTGTTTGCGTCCCAACTTCAACGGCGGATCCAGCATGAAAAGCGCGCGGCCGCCGGATTCAACGTACTTCTTGATGGCGTCCACCTCGGGCTGGATATAGTCGCCCGTGGGGCCGGCAACCACCAGCATGGTGCAGTCCATGGGCACTTCCGCCTTCTGCTGCAGGTTAACGCTTTGAACTTTATAGTTGTCGCGCTGAACGATGCTTTGAAAGCCGGAGAAACCTTCGTTTTGGGAGGAATCGTCCAGGCGATGTTCGCCGTGGCCGGACACCACGCAGACTCCGCGCTCGCCGCCTTTCAGAGCGCGGATGAGCGCGCCGGTGACGCCCTCTTCATCGAACGTCTTGGCGTCTTCGCGCCGGGCTCCCAACGAGATTACGGCTTCGCCTTCCCGCGTTACGTTTTGTGCGCGCGCCAGCGTCGGATTTTTCAGCAGATCGACATACTGGATGTGCAGCTTCGGCGAAAGGCCCTGGTAGCGATCCAGCAGGTCTTTGGCGCCCTGCATTCCGGTGGCGCGATCGAAGTAACTGATGGTCACATCCTGCTTCAGGTCGCCGACCACTTTCTTGGTTTGATCGGACAAAGTGAAGCGCTTGTTCGCGGTTGCGTCGTACGACTTGTTGTAGCGGTTGGCGAAAAAATTCGCCAACACCAGCACGGCCAGAATCACGAGGATGTAAACCGTCGCGTACGCGGCGTACTTAGTTTGTCTGGCTTGCATCCATCCATTACTCATTTAAGACCTCCACCGCAGCGATTCCATGGAGCGAGATGTCAGAAACAGCCCCAGGAATATCATGGAAAGATAAAATACCGCGTCCTTGGTGTCAAGAACGCCTTTGGAAAACGAATCGAAATGCGTGATGACGGAGAAATATGCGAGCACCTTCGCCCAGGTTGCCGTTTCATATCCCGACACCCACTCCAGGACCCATAGCATTAAACAGACGCCGAACGTTGCGGCGCCCGCGATAATTTGATTCCTGGTCAGCGTGGAAATAAACGTTCCGATAGCCAGCAAACCGCCGGCCTGCAACAGCAGCCCCAGGTATCCGATGGCCAGCGGCTTCCAATCCGGATTGCCGTAGCGGAACAGGAAGGCGAAGTTGATGGCGCTGAATAGCAGCAACACGCCGTAAAGAATTAGGGCCGACAGCCATTTTCCGATGATCACTTCGATGTCGCGGATGGGAGACGTCGCCAGCAGCTCGATGGTGCCGGTGCGTTTCTCTTCGGCAAACAGCCGCATGGTGATCATGGGAATGAAGAACAGCCCGACCACGCTGATGTTACTCAACAGCGGGCGAATCACATATTCGTTCACGCTCATCGGCATGGCCTGACCGCTCATTTGGGATTGCAGGCTGGCGGCGTTGAAATATCCAACCGAGTTCCAAAAGAAGAACCCGAAAATGACGGCGAACATCGTCAGCAGCAGATAGGCGATGGGCGAAACAAAATAGCTGTGCAGCTCTTTCTGGCAAATAACCCAGATATTCCTCATTGGCTCTCTCCTTGCACCAGCGCCTCTTCGACGCTTGGTTCCTCAGCCGCTTTCTCGCCGCCGGTCAGTTGCAGGAAGACTTCTTCCAGGCTCATCGCGGATGGACGAAGCTCGTTCAGATTCCAACCGGATTCCACGATGGCGCGCGCCAGATCGCCGCGAATGAAGCGATCTTTCAGGCTCTCCACTTCAAACACCGATCGGTTGTCGCGGGAATCCTTCAGCAGGACGCGGCTAACGCCGTTGACGGTTTCCAGGCGATGCTGGATGGTTTGCGCGTCGAGCGCGCCGTTGCGCGCTTCTACTTCCAGCATCACGGATTCGGCGCCGCGCGCGCGAGCCTGCAGGTTATGCACCGAATCCGTCGCCACCAGCTTACCCTTGTTGATGATCAGCACCTGCTCGCACGTCTGTTCTACTTCGGGCAGGATGTGCGTGCTCAGGATAATTGTGTGATCGCCGGCCAGGCTGCGGATCAGATCGCGTGTTTCGATGATTTGCTTGGGGTCCAGCCCCGCGGTGGGTTCGTCCAGAATGAGAACCTCGGGGTTGTGGATGATGGCCTGAGCCAATCCGACGCGCTGGCGGTAGCCCTTAGAGAGCTTGCCGATCAGTTTAGCGCGCACGTCGGCCACGGCGCATCGTTCGGCAACCTCGGTGACGCGATCGGCCAGGGTCTGTCCCGACATGCCCTTCAGCTTTCCGACAAATGTAAGGTATTCTTGCACCTCCATGTCGTGATACAGCGGCGGAGTTTCGGGCAGATAACCGATCCGCTTTTTCACTTCCATGGGCTGCTCCAGCACGTCGAAGCCAGCCACGGTGGCGCTGCCTTCCGAGGGCGGCAGAAAACATGTCAGGATGCGCATGGTTGTGGTCTTGCCGGCGCCATTCGGTCCCAGGAATCCCACAATCTGGCCCTTCTGAACTTCAAACGAAATGTGATCCACCGCAAGAGTGTGGGCGTATCGCTTGGTGAGGCCTTGAACTGTAATCATAGTTTGACTCGGAGGAACTGCGATGACTCATCCGGAGCGCCTGCCGGGAGGCCCGCTCCGATCAGTTTACTGCAATCACATGATAAAAATCGCCGCAGCCGAATGTCAATTTGAGCAACGGCCTTGGGTTGAATAAGGGCTTTGGACTGGCTAGCGGCTTCAGGTTCTCTCGAACTGTTGGACGTAGCTAACATCATTCCGTCAGTGCAAAGCCCATAATTTGTATGCCTGCGTCGACATAGATTATGTTGCCGGTGACGCCGCGGCCCAGATCGCTGGCCAGAAATACAGCGGTGTCAGCCACTTCCGCCGGGTCGGTATTGCGGCGGAGCGGGGCCAGCTTGGCGCCACCTTCCAGTATTTTAGAAAAATCCCGAACGCCGCGCGCGGACGTAGTTTTGACGGCCCCCGCCGAAATTGCGTTTACTCGAATGTTACACGGCCCCAGGCCGGCCGCCAGATACTTGACGGAAGCTTCCAGCGATGCCTTCGCCACGCCCATCACGTTGTAATTCTCAACCACGCGCGTAGACCCAAGGTAAGTCAGCGTGGTGAAAGAGCCGCCGGCGGACATGAGAGGGGCGGTGGCGCGCGCAACCGCAACCAGCGAGTACGCACTGACATCTTGAGCGAGCGCGAAGCCGGCCCGCGAAGTCTCTACAAACGGGCGGCTTAAGTCCTCACGGTTGGCGAAGGCAATACTGTGAACCACGGTGTTGAGCACCAGGCCCTGACCGTTCAAGTCATTCGCCAACATGCTGGCTAAGGCGTCCAATTGGGCGTCCTGGGTTACATCGCAGGGCAACACCTGCCTCGCGTTGAGGTCGGCGGCCAGTTCCTCGACGGTTTGCTTTTGGCGGTCGCCCTGGTAAGTCAGGATCACCTGCGCGCCTTCGCGGATAAAGGCTTTGGCGATGGCGTAGGCGATGCTCCATTTGTTGGCGACTCCGAGGACCAAGGCAACTTTGCCCTCCATCAGGTGGGACATGCAGCTAACCATTGTAACTCGGGGGTGCCAGGCGGAGTGAGATAGTTTTGGGTCAGACGCTTGACGCTCCCTGACGGTCGCGGTTCAGTTCTCTCGGATTTTCAGGATCTGGAACAGGTTGCTGTAATCGTCGGTCCAGGGGCGCAGGTTCGCACGGATGCGCGCGGGTTGTGCGCCGGAGGACTTGAACGCCGGGGCGAGGAAGATGGCGGCATCGCTCGACACCAGCACCCAGTCACTGTTGGTGAAGTAGTCTTCCTCTTCGTCCGAATCGTCGATATCGACGGCGGCCTTGCCCAAGTCGCGTGCATTGCGCGCTACCACGGGGACCAGGTCGAGATAGCGATTGGACACGTGTACGGCGAGAATTCCGGTGGGCTTGAGGTGCCGGAAATAGAGCGCGAACGCCTCACGCGTGAGCAGGTGAACGGGAATGGCGTCGCTGGTAAAGGCGTCGATGGCCATTATGTCGAACTGCTGGCCGGGCTGCGCTTCCAGCGTCAGGCGCGCATCGCCGAGCAGCACCTCATGGTCGGCTTTGCAATCCCGGAGAAAGGTGAACCAGGTGCTGGCGATGGAGAGCGCGAGCGGATTGATCTCGTAGAAGCGGAACACGTCACCGGCGCGGCAGTAACTGGCGGTGACTCCGGCGCCGAGTCCGATGACGGCCACGCGGACGGGCCCGCGATTCTGTAAATAACCCATAGCGCGGCCCAGGCCGGAGAAGGGGCCGTAGTAACTGGTGGGTTGATCGCGGCGGGCGGCGTCCAGAAGCTGGGCGCCATGATTGATGGTGCCGTGGATGAGGCGGCGGGCGGCGGTGTCCGATTCGTCCTCGGGAACGTCGCGCACCCGCAGGACGCCGTAGAAATTGCGCACCGACAGACGAAAGATTTTATCGGAGAGGCGCTTTTCATAGCCGAGGTGCAGCGCCAGAGCAACCGTAAACGCGAGCATGGCGATGCGCACGGCGGTAACCGGGATCTTGCCCTTCCAGTTTTCGGGCGAGATCCATAGAACCAGGGCGGCCAGTGCGCTGCAGGCCACCATAGACAGCGGAAGTTCGAAATAAGTATGAAAGACATGCGGCGCGACGATGGCCACAAACACGCCGCCTAGCGTCCCGCCGAGCGAGATCATCATATAGAAACTGGTGAGGTGGCTCGGATCGGGCTTGAGGCGCGCAAGTTCACCGTGGCAGACCATGCAGCTGACGAAAAGCGCGGCGACGAATACGGGGATGGCCCACGTGACGTCCGGATTGCCTTGATTGGCGTAAATGGCATAGGCCGCGCCGTCGAGGGCGACCACCAGCAACGGCAGGAAGACGCCGCGCTGGTAGACCTTGTCGCGCTCGAAGCACAGGATGAAGGTTAGCAGATAAACGGCCAGAGGCAGCACCCAGAGGAACGGAATGGGCGCGACGTTCTGGCTGAGATGATTGCTGATGGCAAGCAGCAGCGTGGAGGCGCAGGCGGCGAGCGCGGTCCACAGAATGCGGATGGTCCAACCGGGAGGCGGGGCCGGCGATGGAGCGGGAGCTTCCTGGGAAGGCGCGGGAGCGGTCCGCAACGCTCGCCAGGCGACCGCCGCACAGATCAACACGAATACAACATAGATGCCCGACCATCCGTAAGCCTGCCCATGCGTGGTGAACATGGGTTCGACGAAAACCGGATAGCTGAGCAGGGCGAGCAGGGAACCAAAGTTCGATAAGGCGAACAAGCGATAGGGAACCGCGCCGGGGGTGGCCGCGACATACCAGGCTTGCAGCAGCGGGCTGGTGGTGGAGAGCAGCAAATAGGGAAGGCCGATGGTTGCGGCGAGCAGCAGCAAAATGCGCAGCGATGGATCGCCAGGGTGTGTTGGCTTCCAGCTTGGAGATGGCAGGATGGGAAGCAGAGCCAGACTGAGCGCTGTGAGAGCGATGTGGAGCGCGGCTTGCCGCTTGGGCCTGAGCGAACGCGTGGAGCGATGCGCGTAGAGGTATCCGGCGAGTAGCGCGGCTTGGAAAAACAGCAGGCAGGCGCTCCATACGGCGGCCGATCCGCCGAACCACGGCAGGATGATTTTGCCGATCATGGGCTGCACCGCGAACAGCAGAAAGGCGCTCAGGAAAATGGTGCAGGCGTAGGCGAGCATGGACAGCAGCAATGATCGCACAGGCCGTGCGAGGCGCGTGCCGGCCATTCCAGCAGCGCGATTCCTGCCCTAGCAGGGTGCTGGAAAAAGCAATCTGGCCGCAGATAAACGCAGATGAACACTGATAATGCCAACTCAAGTTCATTGTTTTCAATCTGCGTTGATCAGTGTTCATCTGTGGCCACCTACGTTTAGGACTTTTCCATCGGTCTCCTAGCGGCGCGGCGCAGATGGCCCGGCGGCTCAGCGGCCGCGAATGGCGTCGGGGAGCGACACCTGGTAGTCGTCCAAGATGGTGCCGGTGGCGCGCTCCAAAGCCGCGCGAGCCTTTAGATACGCGCTCTTGGCCACCACTACCGTGGACCGGGCCTGCGCCAGAAAGCTTTGGTATTGAATGATGAAGAAGCTGGTGGAAGCGCCCACTTCAAACTTAGCTTGCTCAGTATCGAGCGACTCCTGCTGCAACCTTTGGGTCTCCACGGACGCTTCATAAGACGCGCGGGCGCGGCGCATGGCGATCACAGCGTCCTCTACCTCCAGCTGGGCCTGCTTCCGCAGCTGCTCCTGCACCACCTGGCTCTGGCGCAGCAGGATCTCATCGCGCGTAACGTCGGCCTGGGCGATCCGATTGCGCAGCGGCAAGGTAATGTTGAGGCCGACCCCGTAGGTGGGGTATTTGCGCGTGGCAAGCTGCTCCAGCGCGTTGCCGTAACCGCCTGTCACGGGCGTCTCAATGGCCGGTACCAGCGGATTCGGTTGAGCGGCCAGCGCGCTGTTTTGGGCCACGCCCACCAGATCCACTTCCGGCCGCAATCCGTTGCGCGAGCCCTGCAAACTGATCTGCGTGTTGTCTATCTGGACGCCGGCCTGCGCTAAATCGGGGCGGTTGGCGAACGCCAGCGCGATCAAGTCCTGCAGGGGCCGAGTTTCGTCGGCGCCGGGAACCTCGATGGAGTCAGTGGGAATGATGCGCGCATTCAGCACCTCGGCATCGTTGTCAGTGCGCCGCGTGATCACGTTCTTGACGATGGCTTCCTGCTCTTCCAGCAGCCCGCGGGAGTCGATGAGATCCTGGCGGATGGTAAACACCTGCGCGTTGGCGCGCGTAAGCTCGACCGGCGCCTGGGTGCCCTCATCCACTTCGGCCTTGGTATCGGCGTAGAGTTTCTCGGCCGAGGCGAGGGTCCCTTCCTTGACCTTCACGTCTTCATAGAGCGCCACCAGATCGGTATAGAGGCGGACCACGCCATAAACGGTGGCGATGAGCTGCTGCTGCACCAGGAGCGACGCGATTTTCCTTTCGTTCTTCGAGATGCGGATGAAGCGGCGGTTTACCGCCAGCCCGAACCCGCGCAGTAGCGGCTGAGTCACCGTGAATCCAAGACTGGAGGCGGTGTAGGGGCTAAAGGCGCTCTGCAAAGAGTTGGTTGTGTAGCGCGCATTGTCGAAACTGGCATTCAGCTCGGTGCCCGGTCCGAATCCTTGGGTGTAAGCGGCGTTGGCATTGGTGGTGTTGCCCGCGAGGGCGTTAGTTCCATAGGCCAGTGGATCGGTGTCAGGCGTAGTCTGATGGGTCCAGTTGATTTGCCCGGTGAGCGCGGGGTCGAATTGCGGAATGGCCGGGCCGGTGGAGAGCGGAACGGTCTGGAGCAGTGAGAGATTGTCCAGTTGCTCGGACAGCGCCCCGAGTTCGGAAGGATTGGTGGGCACCGATCCCGCGGCCCCTACGGTAGGCGTGGCGGCCGAGGTTACCAGAGGGCTGGACGGGCCGCCCACACCCACCGGAACTTCGAACACATTGTATGTCAAACCTCGCGGTAGCCCGCCGCCTTTGGTGCGCAGCAACTCCGTGTCCGCCGCCGGCAAAGTGTAACGCTCGAGTTGAATATCGAGGTTGTTTTCGATGGCGAGGGCGACCGCGTCCGAAAGGGAGAGATAAATGTTGCCCGAGCGCAGCAGCTGCCGGATGCGCGGTGAATTGGACAGATCCACGGGAGCGAAGGAGCGCTCCACATAGGGCTGCTTCAGCCATGGGAACAGTTCGGCCGGGAGACCCGCCGGCGCGAGCGACAGCAAACAGAGGAATACGGCGAAGATCTTTTTCATGATGGATTCGGTTCCAGCACGCGGCCGACGATACGAATCACGCGCGTGTTCTTTCAGGGTACGCGAGAGGAAGGAGGGCACGAGCTAGCGCGAGGGTTTGGGTGCGCCTGTGTCTAACATGACCGGATGAACCTTCACGCCTTCCTGGACGGAATCGTTGGGATTTGCGATCACCCGCTGGCCGGCGGCGAGGCCGGACAGGATTTCGATCTGGCTCCCAAAGTCCCGGCCGATGACCACGCGCTGGAAATGAACGGCGTTGCTCGAGTCGAGCGCGGCCACCATGGTCCCCTCCGGCCGCACGGACAGGGTATCGCTCGGAAGCAGGAGCGGCGGATCCTTGCGCGGCAGGTCCAGGTCCACCTCGACGTACATGCCGGGCAGCAGCTTGCCTTCCGGATTGGGCACCTGAACCTCCACCAGCAGGGTGCGGCTGGAAGGATCCAAAGCGTTGGCGGTGCGCGTGACGGCGCCGGAAAACTTGCGCTCCGGAAGCTCCGGCGTGGCAAGCGACGCCATCTGCCCGACGCGCACGTCGGAGGCGCTGGACTGGGGCACGTTCAGGTAGGTGCGCAGAAGATTGGTTTGGGCGATGCGAAACAGCATGGTATTGCCGGTGTTAACCAGTGTTCCCACATCCACGTTGCGCAGGGTGACCACGCCGGCGAAAGGCGCGCGCACCTTGAGATAGCCCTGCATATCGGTCAACCGGGCGACGTTGGCCTGCATGGCGGCGATGTTTCCCTTTGCGGCGTCCACGGCCCGCTCCAGCGCTCTCACGTTGGCGGCCTGCGCCTGATATTGAGCCTGATACTGATCGTTCTCCTGTTTGGAAACCGCGCCGCGCCGCACCAGATTATCCCAGCGCGTGGCGGTGAGCTTGGCGATGGACTCGTTGGCTTTGCCCTGTTCGAGAGCAGCGCTGGCGCGCGCCAGGTCGGCCTGCGACTGCTCGACTGCGGCTTGTGCCTGGCGCACCTGCTGATCCAGATCGGGCGCGTCCACTACGGCGAGGAGCTGACCGGCGGTGACACGGTCGCCGATGTCGACATAGCGGCGTTCGACATAACCTTCGGCGCGCGCCAGGATGGGCGCTTCGGTGACGGCCTGAATATTGCCTGGAAGCACCAGGTCTCCCATGCCGGATGCCCGCCTGGCCGCCACCACGGTTACATCCGGCAGCGCGTCATTTTGCACGCTGGCTTCGGCGACGATCTGCAGATCTCGCCGGTGATGCGGGATGTAGCCCAACAGGAACGCCGCCACAAAGAGCGCAGCCACCAGAAAAAGCAGCAGCGCGACCTTGCCGCCCGACGGCCGCTGGGGATGTTCCAGCGCCGAATGAGCGCCGTTGGAATTCTTTTGCTCCAGTTGCCGCGTGAGCCGCTCGATTTCGGCGCGCAGTTCCTGCTCGGTGCCGGGCGAGGTTCGCTCCATTGGACTTTCGGACGGATTGTCAGGTTCGTTAATAGTCGACGATGTCATCGCTACGGTAACTCAGGTAGTTTCGATCAATACGCTCGCAATACATATTCGGAATGGGGCAACCCGTCGCGCTCTTCTTCTTCGATAGCCCGGTCGTGATCGATGGGTGGCTCCTTACGCATATAGCTATAAACGATGGGCACAATCAACAACGTGGTGACGGTGGCCAGGAGCAAGCCGCCAATCACGGCCCGGCCCAGAGGCGAATTCTGCTCGGCGCCCTCGCCGATGCCGAGTGACATCGGCAGCATGCCGAGAATCATGGCGGCCGCGGTCATCAGCACCGGCCGCAAGCGGGTGTACCCGGCGGAAAGCGCCGCCTCCCGCGCGTTCTTCCCTTCCATTCTTTCGTCATTTGCGAACACCACCATTAGAATGCTGTTGGCGGTGGCAACTCCGATGCACATGATGGCGCCCATCAACGACGGAACATTGAGGGTGGTTTGCGTTACGTACAGCATCCAGAGGATGCCGGCCAGGGCGCCAGGCAGGGCGCTCAGAATGATGAACGGATCCACCCAGGACTGAAAATTGACCGTCATCAACAGGTATACCAGAACGATGGCCGCGAGCAGGCCCAGGCCGAGACGATAGAAAGAACTTTGCATAGTGGCAGCCTGGCCGCGCAGCGTGACTTGCGTTATATTGGGAACCTTGGTCTGGCCGATGATTTTCTCCACTTCGGAGGCCACCGATCCCAGATCGCGGCGGTCGACGTTCGCATATACGTCAAAAGCCGGCTGCACGTTGTAATGATTGGCGATCTCGGGGCCGGTACTGTGTTCGAGGGTGGCCAGGTTGGACAGCAATTGCGTCTGATAAGGCAGGGCGCCGGGATTGCCGTAGGCCGCCGAGCTTTGATTGGGCGCCGCTCCGGTGGAGCCGTCCGCCTGGTTGGCGACGCCCGCCATGGAGCCGGGCGTGTTGTAGGCCACGGCCGCGCCCGCAATGGAGACCGGTGTACGCATCAGCTTGTCCATGGAATCCAGCTTGTATTGCGGGGTCTGGATCAGCACGTTGTAACTGACGCCGTTCTTCCAATTGAGCCAGAAGCTGGGAGCCACCTGGCCGCTGCCGCTGAGGGAGATAAGCAAACTGCTGGCCACGTCTTTCTGTGTGAGGCCGAGCTGCCCGGCCTTGACGCGATCCACGTTGATGCGCAGCTCGGGCGCGTCCACCACTTGATGCACGTGAACGTCGGCGGTGCCGGGAATGCGCGCGATGCGCTCGGCTAAATTCTGGGCGATGGCGTAATTGGGTCCAGAGTCGCGGCCGGTGACCTGAACGTCGATGGGCGCGGGAAGCCCGGAGTTGAGAATCTGGTTGGTGATATTGGCCGCTTCGAAGAAGAAGACGACCCCGGGAAACTTTTCGTGCAGCCGCTGGCGCAGGCGTTCGGTGGTGATCTCGGTGGGGGTGTGGTCCGAGGTGAGCGAAATGAGGATGTCGCCGTCGTTGTTGCCGATGGCCGCGCTGTCTCCAAAAGCCAGATTGAACCCGCCCGGGGGAACGCCGATGTTGTCGAGAATGGTGTCCAACTCGCCCGGCGGGATCACGGCCCGGATCTCCTTTTCAATTTCGGCGAAGATCAGCTCGGTTTTCTCGATGCGGGTTCCCGCCGGCGCCTGGGCGTGCAAACGAATCTGGCCGGAATCCACGGTGGGGAAGAAATCCCTGCCCACCAGGTAGACCAAACCGAGAGAGCCGAGGGAAAAAATCAGGAACACGGCCAGAACGGCGGGGCGATGATCGAGCGCCCAATCCAGCAATCCGGTGTAGGCCGCGCGAAAACGCTCGAACCGGCGATTGAAGGCGAAATGGACGCGCCAAATCAGGGGGTGACCCTCGGCGGTTCCTCCTTCGCCATGCTCGCCGGATCGATACATGTCCACTTCGGGCTTCAGCATGTAATGCACCATGGTGGGGATCAGGGTGCGCGACAACATGTAGGATGCCAGCATGGCGAAAACCACCGCCAGCGCGAGCGGGGTGAATAAGAACTTCGCGGCTCCGGTCAAAAGCAGAACCGGCGCGAACACAATGCAGATGCAAAGCGTGGATACAAAGGCCGGGATCGCGATCTGTTGCGCGCCATCCAGCACCGCGCGCACCAAGGGCTTTTTCATGGCCAGATTGCGGTGCGTATTTTCGATTTCAACGGTAGCGTCATCCACTAGAATGCCCACCGCCAGCGCCAGCCCGCCCAGCGTCATCACGTTGATGGTGTGGCCCATCAGCTTCAAGACGATGAGCGAAGTGAGAATGGAGAGCGGAATGGAGATGCAAACGATCACCGTGCTGCGCCAGCTTCCCAGAAACAGCAGGATCATCAAACCCGTGAGCAGCGCGGCGGTGGCGGCTTCCTTCACCACGCCGCTGATGGCCGCGCGCACGAACAGCGACTGATCGAAGAGCTCCCGCACCTTCAAACCCGGCGGCATGGCGGCCTCAATGCGAGGAAGCTGGGCCTTCACCTTGTTGACAATGTCGAGCGTGGAAGCCTGGCCGTTGCGCAAGATGGTGAGCAGCGCGCCGCGCGTTCCATTAGTGCGCACAATGTTCTGTTGGACCGAGAATCCGTCGCGCACGGTGGCCACATCCCGCAGGTAGACGGTGGCACCGTTCACCGTTTTGATGGGCAGCCCGTTCATATCGTTGAGGATCTCGGGGCTGCTGTTCAGGCGCACGGCGTACTCTGTGTCGCCAACCTTGATGGTGCCGGCCGGAAGAATCAGGTTTTGATCGTTGAACGCGTTCGACACGTCGATGGCCGATAGCTGTTTGGCGTAGAGCGCATTCGGATCGAGATCCACCACCACCTGGCGCTGCTTGCCGCCGTACGGGCTGGGCACGGAGGCGCCCTGAACCGTGGCGAGCGGAGTGCGGATGAAGTTCTGCGCCAAGTCGAAGATTTCCTCCTCGCTCAGCGTTTTGCTCTCCAGGCCCAACTGAAGGATCGGCACGCTGGACGCGTCGTACTTGATGATGCTGGGCGGAAAAATACCGGGCGGCATGGCGCGCGTGACGGAGTTGGATTGCGCAGTGATCTGCGCCACCGCCATGTCGATCTTCACGTTGGGCTGAAAATAGACGCGGACCACCGACACACCGTAATAGGATTGGGACTCGATGTGCTCGATGTCGTTGACGGTGGTGGTCATGCTGCGTTCGAAGACGGTGAGAATACGGCTCTCCATCTCCGACGGCGACATGCCGGTGTAATTCCAAACTATGCTAACGACCGGGATATCGATGAAGGGAAAAATGTCGATCGGCATGGTCACGATCGCGGTTATTCCAAGCAGCAGAATAGCCACGGACATGACGACGAAGGTATAAGGGCGGCGGAGCGCTAATCGGACTATCCACATACACAGCTCAACCTATATGGTAATTAAGAGATGGTCCAGCGGCCCGCCAGGTTATTGGCCCTTTTGAGCTACCATTGACGTCTTAGGAGACACAACTATCACATTTGAAGTTACTTAGTCGCCCGAATTCGCTTGGTGCTAAGCGCTAAGTGGATTCAGCCATCGCAGATCCGTGGATCCCGGCACGGCGCTGTGTTCAATTGCAAGGGCTGCAGAACTGCGTCCGTCACCAGCGCGCCGGTTGCGCCGGAAGGCCCAGACCGTGGTCCACGGCAGGGCGATGGTCTCGCTACTCTTCAGCAGCATCGCAAGCCACTTGGCCGCCGCCCGCTGCTGCGGCGAATCGGCGTTGTACGCGTAAAGGAGCAGGTTGGCGTCGATGATGGTCAACGGTGCCCTTCGCCTTCGCCGTACTCGATGAGCGACTCGATGCTGTCATAGTTCAGGCCCGGTTGGTAACCCATGTGACCGGGTTTGATTCTGAGTGCACGGCGGCGCGGCTGCTTATCGACACCCGCCAGCTCCGATCGCAGGAGATCGTTAAGCGTGCTTCGGAACGACGCGCCCCTGGACCGGCTTTCCCGTTTGACTCTAGCCACTACGTCGTCATCGAGCGTCACGGTGGTTCGGATGCTCATGATGCTTCTACTGTAGCATCCACAAGCATCAGGGCCTGGAGTTAGAGCGCGGGCGTCACGTTAAAGATGGATGATCCCGCGCTGGATGGCCGCCGTCGCCGCCTGCGTCCGGTCGTCCACGCTGAGCTTGCTCAGGATGCTCTTCACGTGGTTCTTGACGGTGTGCTCGGCGATGCCGAGCGCGAAGGCGATCTGCTTATTGCCGTGGCCTTTGACGATCAGCGACAACACCTCCACTTCGCGCGCGCTCAAGGGCAGGGCGCCGGATTCGAGCGCCGCGGCAACCGGAGGCGGCAGATAATTTTCGCCGGAATGAACGGCGTGGATGGCGCGGATCAGTTCGTCGTGCAGCACGTCTTTAGTCAAATAGGTGCGAGCGCCGGCCTGCAGCGCGCGCCGAACGTCCTCATCGCCACCATAGGTGCTGAGCGCGATAATCTGCGCATCGGGAAACTCCGCGCGGATGGCCTGCGTGGCCTCCACGCCGTTCATCTCCGGCATGCGCACGTCCATGAGGCTGATGTCGGGCCGGTGTTTGCGGAAAAGCTCCAGGGCTTGCTGGCCGTTGGCGGCTTCGGCCACCACCCGCATGTCGGGCTGAGCGTTGATGATGGTCTTTACGCCCACGCGCGCGATCAGATGATCCTCCGCGATGAGGACGCGAATGGGGTGCTGGGTCATCACGAGATCGGCACTGTGACTGCCACTTCGGTGCCCTGGCCTGGCTCGCTGCGCAATTGAAGTTCGCCGCCCAGCCGTTCGGCGCGTTCGCGCATCCCGAGCAGGCCGAAGTGGCCGCCCACTTCGGAAAAGGCCTCATCCTGTTCGAAACCACGGCCGTCGTCGGCCACCCGCAGACTTAATTTGCGATTGGCCATTTCGAGATGGATACGCACGTGGCTGGCGCGGGCGTGCTTCACGGCATTGGTAACGGCCTCTTGCGCGATGCGCAGCAGATGTTGTTCGGTCTCTTCGGGCAGCGGGCGGCTTTCGCCTTCCACATCCACGCGGATTTCGACCGCGGAACCGGCGGTCCACTGGTGAGCGGCTTCCGAGAGTGCGGCCGGCAGGTCGTGCCCTTCGAGCGCGGAGGCGCGCAGATCCATCACGGAGCGGCGGGCTTCCGTCAAACTGTGGCGCACCATTTTGCGCGCCAGATCCAGATGTTTGCGCGCCAGGTCCAGGTGTCCGTTGAGGGTGAGAGCCACGGCGTCCAGTTGCGAGGAGATTCCGACGAAGCCCTGCGCCAGCGTGTCGTGAATTTCGCGCGCCAGCCGTCCGCGTTCCTCCAGCACCAGCGAAAAGCGCTGGCGAATCTGACGGAGCCGCAGGTGGTACAGACCCCAAATTCCGGCGGCGGCCAGAGCGGCGCAGAAATAACGGAACCAGGCAGTATCGTAGAAGTGCGGCAGAAGCTCGAAGGCAAACGAAGCTTCGCCCGCCGGTCCATTGGGAACGGCGGCTCGAACAGTAAACCGGTAGCGGCCGTGGGGCAGGCTGTTGTAGTTGGTGACGCGGCGCGCCACGGAGCTGATCCACTCGCCATCCAGGCCCTCCAACCGGTAGGAATAACGCACGCGCTCGGGAGCGCTGAGATAGATGCCGCTGTAGCGGAACTGCAGGCGCCCATTGCCGGGTGCGAGCCGGGCGCTTTCGGCGACGGAGATGGGACGGCCGTCCACGGCGACCTCGATCAGGTGAACCACGGGAGCCGCGGCGGCAGGCGGCCGGCCATTGGAATCGAGCGTGGAAGGATCGAGTACGGCCAAGCCCCGGCTGGTGGGAAACCACAGGCGTCCATCGCTGCTTCTTGCGCCGCCGCCGCTGGTGGGATATCCGGGAGCGCACTGCGCGCTTCGCAGCCCATCCGCCACGCCGAAGTTCACCGGCTGGATAACCCGGATCTTGCCGTTCACCAGATCCCAGACATCCTGCTTACGGACGCGGCAGATCCCGCGCGTGGTGCTCAACCACAAGGACCCGCGGCCATCGTCCTCGATGTGAGAAACATTGTCGCTCAGCAGGCCGTCGCGCGCAGTAACGTGGTAGAACCGGCCGTCGCGCAACGCGTCCAGCCCGCCGCCGAAGGTGCCGATCCACAGCGTGCCATCGGTGCCTTCCACCAGGGCGCGAATCTGATTGCTCGAAAGGCCGTCGGCCACGGTATAGAGCCGCAACTGTCCGTTAGTCAGACGCCACAGTCCCTCGCTGTAGGTGCCGGCCCATAGATTGCCGTCGCGCGTCCCGCACAGCACCACGGCATCGTTGTCAAGCTGGGAGCCGCCGGGGATCACGGTATTCGACCGGTTGCCTTGGAGTTGGCTCACGCCGGCCGGGGAAGCCACCCACAGTTTGCCGCTGCGGTCCTGAAGGTAGTCAAAGGCCACCCGGCGGTTCAGCGGATCGGTCATCACGGGGTTCACGAAGTGGCCGTCGTGCAAACGGCTGGGGCCGCCGCGGGCCGCAATCAGCAGGTCGTCGGCGCTGTTTTCGCGTATGGAGAAAATCTCATTGCTCGGCAGGCCGTCCTTCTGGGTGTACACTCGGGCGGGTTTTCCGTCCACCAGCTGGACCAGGCCGCGGTCATGAAAGCCGACCCAAATTCTCCCATGATGGTCCTGATAAACAGTGGTAGGCTCATCGCTCGGCAGGCCCTCCGCTTCACCGTACATGCTGAACAGATCGTTGCGCAGCCGATTGAGGCCGCTGTTCATGCCCACCCAGAGATTGCCTTCGGTGTCTTCGTAGATGCAGCGTACCCACTCGCGTTCGTGCGAGCTGGCCAGTGGACTGCCGACAAAGCGTCCGTTTTCGAGGCGCGCCAGGCCGTCGTCGGTGCCCGCCCAGAGGTTTCCGTCGCGGTCTTCCCACAGCGAACGGGTATAGTTGCCCGGCAGCCCGTCCTTGGTGGTGTAGTGCCGGAGTTCGCCCGAGGGACTTCGCGTCAGCAGTCCGAAACTGCCCCCTACCCAAAGATTGCCGTGGCGATCCTGCAGAAGCGAGTTCACAATATCGCCGACCGGCGCCAGCACGAAGACGAAGCGATTGCCCTCATGGCGGACCACTCCGCCGAACCCGGCCACGTAGATGCTGCCATCGCGCCCGCAATAGACGGTGCGCAAGGCCTGGATGGGCAGCCCCTGGCGCGGGCTGTAATTGGTGAACTTTCCATCCTGGAAGCGATTGACGTAGCCGCCGGCCACCACCCAGACGGCGCCCGACGGATCTTCGGTGATGGAGCTGACGGAGGGGTCGTCCAGGCCATCTTTCTTGGTGAAGGTGTTGAATTTTCCGTTGCGATAGCGCGTGAGGCCGCCCAGCGTGCCGATCCAAAGGCTTCCATCCCTGGCCGCCCAAAGCGCTCCGACGCTGTTGCTCGGCAGCGCGCCGTTCTCTTTGTTGAAGACCACGAAGTCGTAACCGTCGAACTGCGCCAGCCCCTCATCGGTGCCGATCCACAAATAGCCGTCTTTGGTTTGGGCGATGGCGCGAACGGTATCTTGCGGCAGCCCGTGTTCCTGGGTCCAGACGGTTCTGGTGTATTGGGTGAGAGCGCGGCGGGGATTCAAGGCGGACGCCGGCTGGATCAGCGCGGTCAGCGCCAGGACGGCGAATAAAGCCTTTGGCAACACTTTTGAGTTTAAATGATTGGATGCCACAGCGGACTGAGCTAAGATTTATGTCACATGAGTATTAAAGCGTCCGTTCTGCTATTGGCAGCGGGTTGCGGCGCTCACGCCCAGTGGCTGAACTACCCCACGCCAGGGACTCCCCGGACGCGGGATGGCAAGCCGAACCTCACCGCCCCGGCTCCTCGCGCGGCTAATGGCAAGGCTGACCTGTCCGGCGTTTGGCAGGTGGAGCCCACGCCTGCCGATGAAATGAAGCGCTTATTCGGCGATTAAAGTGGCGAGAACGTGCTGGGCGACAGCTCGACTTCCTACCCAAAGTATCTCGTCAATATTCTGGCGGACTTCAAGCCGGACGATGCGCCGCTCCGGCCCGAGTTCGCCGACATAGTTCGTCAAAGGGCGAAAGAGTTGTATCCATTGACTCGCTGCCTGCCGGTGGGAACGCCGGGTGACCTCTTGGTCCCGGGGCCTTTTAAGATCATTCAAACGCCGGGGCTGATCCTGGTGCGCAACGAGTACGAGAACACCTTTCGCCAGATTTACACGGATGGGCGCAAGGTTCCCGCCGATCCGGAGCCATTGTGGCTGGGATATTCGGTCCGAAGGTGGGAAGGCAATACGCTCGTGGTCGACACCGTAGGGTTCAACGATAAGGGCTGGTTGGATGGCATGGGTCACCCGCGGAGCGAAGCTTTGCATGTGGTGGAACGCTTCCATCGTCGCGATTTCGGGCACATGGACGTCGAGGTCACCATCGATGATCCCAAGGTGTACACCAAATCATTTTCCATTAAGTTCACTGAGCTTCTTCAACCTGACAGCGATGTCACTGAATACTTCTGCAACGAAAACGAAAAGGATCGGCCGCATATTGGAGAGAAGTGAGAGGCGGCTTGTGCTTCGTCGCGGCATTCTTTCGTTGTGCTTACTGTTCGCTGGTTGCGCCCGCACCGAGCGGCCGGTGCTGCAGGACTTGTCCCGTCACAAGGATCTTTTCGGGTTCGCGATCCAATCTGTGCGCGGTGTTCGCGATGGGGATCGCCTGGCAGTGCAAGTTCTGATCAGGGGTAGTTCTTCGATCCTGACGCTGGATCTCGATTTCGCGATTGGCTCGCCCACCGCGCTCGAATCGGGCAAGTGGCAGTTCTCCCTGGCCAACGGCTTGCTCGGCGGCATGGTCTCGGCGCGATCGGTGACATTTCTCGGAGGGCAGGATGGCCCTCCCAGTATCGGAGGCACGTTCGATTTGACCGATGGTATCGGCTCGATGTACCGCGTCACGCTTCCGCTTACGGTGCTCCAGCGGTCTTTTCGACCTGCAACTTCAAGCCAGCAACACCGCTGACCCGAACTTGACCGCCCGCTGGAATGTTGGAGCGCGCCACGGCGTCCCAGTATTCGCCGCGAACCAGCACCTGGCCCTCTAGTTCCAGCGCCGTCTGCGCGATGCCGATCTCTCCTATCATTCCTTCCGCGCCGGTGAGTACCTTATTACGCCGCGCCTTAATGACCATCGAAACCAGGAACATCGTAATGGCCGCGAACGGAAGCGCTACCGCGAGGGCCGTGGACAGATGGATGCGCATGTCGGGCGGTCCATTGACCAATAGCAATGCGCCCAGCACCATCGAGATGGTTCCGCCGATGCCGAGCATGCCGTGCGAAGCGAATTTCGCCTCCAGCACGAAGAGCGCAAGCGAGAGGACAAGCAATCCAACGCCGGCCCAGTTGATGGGCAGAATGGACAGCGACGAAAGCCCGAGCAGCGCCAGTATCGCGCCGGCGATTCCGGGAAAGATCAATCCCGGCGAAGTGAATTCGACATAGATTCCCAGAACGCCGAGAACCATCAGGATGAATCCGATGTTTGGATCGGCGATGGCGACGATTACCCGTTCACGCAGGGTTCGCTGGGTCTCGGTGACGGTGGCGCCCGCCAGATGCAGGGTCAGCTTGCGGCCGTCCCAGCGCGTGATCTCGCGGCCGTCCAACTGCTGAAAGAGCTGCTGTTCGCTGTTAGCGATCAGTTCGATCAGCTTTTGTTCGAGCGCCTCCTTCTCGGTGAACGACTTGGCTTGCCGGATGGTCTGCTCGCCCACCTCGCTCGCGCGCCCGCGCCGCGACATCATGCTGCGCAACATGGCCGCCGCGTCGTTTTCCACCTTGTTGCGCATCACCTGATCCATTTGCCCCACCATCATGACCGGCGACGACGCGCCCGTGTTGGTTCCCGGCGCCATGGCGGCCACATCGCCGGCTTCGAGCACGAAAAATCCAGCCGACGCGCCACGCGCCCCGCTGGGCTCCACATAGGTCACCACCGGGACTGGCGATGCATCCAGCTTTTGAATAATCTCGCGCGTCGCTTCCAGAAGACCGCCCGGAGTGTTGATGCGAACCAGGAGCAGCGCGGCGTTTTCGGACTGCGCCTGCTCGATGGCATGGCCGACGATTTCGACCGTAATCGGATGGATCTCGCCCGTTATGGATACTGCAACCACACGCGGCCCGGCGCCTTGCGTGAGGGCGGACGCGGCTAATAGCAACGTGAGCGCCGCGAATCTGCAAAGATTTTCCAAAGCACATTTACTATAGCTTTTTCCGCCCCGGCTTCCCGGCAGGCTGCTGAAAAAGGCCGAAAACCGCTTGCTAACGCGCGTGGCTCAGAAAAGCGTCGCGCAGCTTGCGCCAGGTGGTGGCCAGATCTTCCGGCAATACGCGTGTTTCGGCGACGGTGGTCATGAAATTGGTGTCGCCGGGCCAGCGTGGCAGCACGTGCATGTGGATGTGCTCGGCGATTCCGGCGCCCGCGCTTTCGCCCAGATTCATCCCGAGATTGAAGCCTGGGGGCCGATAGATCTCCCGCAAATGGCGCTGCGAGAGCTGCACCAGCAGGATCATCTCTTGGAGCGTTTCGCGCGATGCGTCTTCCAGCGTATTCACGTGTTCGAAGGGAACAACCATGAGATGGCCGGTGCTGTAGGGATACAGATTGAGAATGATGTAGTTTTTGTGCGCCCGGTAGACCACCAGGTTATCCTGATCCCCTTCGGAGTCCGCGGCGTTACAGAAAACGCATCCGGCGCCAGTTTTTTCTTTTTGAACGTACTGGTAGCGCCACGGACTCCACAGGTGGTCCATAAATCGGGAAATGCCGTTACGAAAGGTGCGAGCTTTCTCCGCCGGCAGGAGGCTCGGTGGAACCGGCCGCCCCCTGGCCATCGACGCTGGCGGAGGTGTTTACCAGATCCTTGAGTTCCTTGCTGGGCTTGAAATAAGGGATGCGCTTGGAGGGCACTTCCACGCGAGTGCCGGTTTTGGGGTTGCGTCCCACGCGCGGTTGCCGCTGCCTGGTGCGAAAACTTCCAAACCCTCGGATTTCGATCTTATCCCCCCCGCGCAGAGACTTTACGATGCTGTCGAAGATGGCTTCCACGATTACCTCGGAATCCTTACGGGTCATTTCCACAACCCGGGAGACTTCCTCGATTAATTCAGCCTTCGTCATGTGTGCTTTCTCTCCCTTGGAGTCCGGTTTTTACCGGCCTTCACCTTTCACTCTGATGTTCATTACTTCTTCGATCGTCATGGTGGCGGCGGCGGCGTGGCGCTGATAATCCTCGAGCCGCGTTCGTTCCTCGTCGTCGGTCAGAGCGCGGACGCTGAGCCCGATCTTTTTCTCGCCTTCGTTCAGCCGCACGACCTTGAAATCCATCTCCTCGCCAATGGGAAGCGGCGATTCGTCGTTGCGGTGTTCCGATGCTCCGGGAATCTCGGACCGGTGGCACAAGCCTTCCACCCCCGGGGCCAGTTCCACGAACACCCCGAAATTCGCGGCCCGGCACACTCGTCCTCGAACGACGTCTCCCACTTGATGCGCGCGGAAGAAGCTTTCCCACGCATCCGGCTGCAATTGCTTCACGCCCAGCGACAAGCGGCGGTTGGGAGCGTCAATCTGCAAGATCACGGCCTGCACCAACTGGCCCTTCTTCACTACTTCGGAAGGATGCTTGACGCGCTTGGTCCAGGACAGATCGGAAATGTGCACCAGCCCGTCGATGCCCTCTTCGATCTCGATGAAGGCGCCAAAATCGGTGAGCTTGCGAACCCGCCCTTCCACCACCGATCCGGGCGAATAACGGTCGGCCACCGTGGTCCACGGATCGGCTTCCAGTTGTTTGATGCCGAGCGAAACCCGGCGGTCCCGGGGCTTGACGTCTAAAACGACGGACTCCACTTGATCGCCCACTTTGACCACTTTGCTCGGATGCTTCATGCGGCGGCTCCAGGTCATTTCGGAGATGTGGATCAATCCTTCCACGCCCGGCTCCAACTCGATGAAGGCGCCATAGTCGGTAACGCTGACCACGCGCCCAATCACGCGCGCACCCTGCGGATAGCGTTCCTGAATGGTCTCCCACGGATCGGGAACCAGTTGCCGGAGCCCCAGGGAGATGCGTTCCTTCTCTTTATCGAACTTCAGCACCTTCACGGTTATTTCGTCGCCGGCCGTGACCACTTCGGAGGGATGGTTCACACGGCCGTACGACATGTCGCTGACGTGCAGCAGCCCGTCGATACCGCCTAGGTCGATGAACGCACCGTAGTCCGTCAAATTCTTCACAACTCCGGTGACAACGGCGCCTTCTTCGAGCACCTCGAGCGCCGCGCTCTTACGAGTGTTCTGCTCTTCTTCGATCGCCATCTTGCGCGACACCACCACGTTGCCGCGGCGGCGATTCAGCTTGACGATCTTAACGGGAATGTCCTGGCCAAGCAGCGAGTCCAGATTGTGCGTGGGGCGCGTGTCGATCTGCGAACCGGGCATGAAGGCGGGAACACCCACATCCACCGACAGTCCGCCTTTGATGCGGCCGGTCACACGGCCGGCCACCACCAGACCGTCGCGATGCGCCTTTTCCAGGTTTTCCCAGGACCGCAGCCGGCTGGCCTTTTGGTGCGACAGCAGGATGTAACCTTCCGGTTGGATGCCCTGCCGGTCCACCATGACATCGATTTCATCGCCCACCTGGACGTGGACGCTGCCATCGGCCTGGGCAAACTGTTCGATGGGGACTAATCCTTCGGACTTGTAGCCAAAATCGACGATGACGTCTTTCTCGTGGAGCTTCACGACGCGGCCCTGCAGCAATTCGCCGTCGTGTGGCGGAGCAAAATGAGTGTAATCGTCGATGAGCTGCTCGTAATCCGTCTCTTCGGATACGGGCGGATTCAGACTTTGCTCATCTGTTTTGCTGGCCATGGCCAAACTCCCGATTCACACGACTACGACGGGCGGGAACCGATACACAAATACATACGTCAGAATTCAAAACGACAGGGTTAAGCGACTTCGGACGTTCCCGCCACTCTCTCAGCCGACAAACTGTTGATACATCAGCACTTCAGCACTATACCGGAGCCGTTGGCGGAAGTCAACCGATTCAATAGCCAAGCCTGGCGCGGAGCCACACCTGGCAGGCCGCTAATTCCGTCCGCATAGATCCGGCGTCTGACACATTCCTCCAGCGCACGAGGGGAACTGGGCGCTCGACGCCTGGGCTTTTCCATTGGACGAATGAGCAGCAAAGATTGAGAGAGCGGTTTTCAGGTGCGACTCGCCGCAACTGGGGCAGGCGATGGCGTCTTGATTCCGGCGGACCAGCTTCTCGAATTTAGTTCCGCAGTCGTCACAGATATATTCGTAAATCGGCATCTTGGTTGGGCTCCCGGTACGTACGTTTTATTAATTCTAGCGCATTGGGGGATTCAAGTGCCCGCCGCCAGCGACCACGCGCCCACCGCAAATGCAGGGACCATCAACGCGATTTACGTACTACCGGGTTGCTCCGTACTTTTTGGCGGGGCTCGGTAAGCGGCGGTGGATAATGACAGACCAAAATGATGAGAACGCCATTCGCTTGCTGCTGGCTCGTTTGTCCAACGCCTGGGCGCGTGGCGACGGCGCCGGTTATGCCGCGTCGCGCTGGTTCACACCGTGGGGACCGGGCGGAAGAAGGGCTATCAGACTTATGTCCTGGTGAAGTCCGGCGACCATTGGGAGATCAGATCGTTTCAGAATACCCGGGTCCAGCCCTTCAGCGCCTGGATTACGCGTTGGATGCTAAAACGAGCGGGGCGTTGATGGATGTGTGGGCAGGGCTATTGGATCAGCGCCAGCGTCAGCTCGTCGATCGCCTTGGTTACGGCGGGGGCGGGGTCTTCGAAATTATTCACCAACAGCGAAAACGCCACTCGGCCGTATGCGGGAGTGTCCGCATAGCCAGACAATGCCTTCACGTGATTGAGCGTCCCAGTCTTGGCGCGAATGGCGCGCGCTTCCGGATGCCCGGCGAACCGCGGGCCCAGAGTGCCGTCCTCGCCGCCGATGGGGAGCAGGTTCAGCCACTCGTCGCGATGCGGACTTTGATTCATGTGCGCCAGCAGCTGGGTAATGGCCACGGGCGAGACCAGCGTGTCGCGCGAGAGGCCGGAACCGTCGGTGAACTGGTACTCATCCCTGGGGATTCCGATGGCGGCGAGGAATTCGTCCAGCACTGCCAATCCGTCTGCGCGGCTGCCCGGATGCCCCGCCGCAACGGCCGCCTCGCGCAAAAAAATTTCCGCGTGCAGGTTCTGGCTGACTTTATCCACCACTTGCAGGAGCTCGAACAACGGCGGCGAACTGTGTTGCAGCAAGCACCACCTGGAGTTGAGGAGGCGCCGATGTTGTATCGTCGGGGAAACGATGCCGGGCCATGGCGCCGCCTGTGATGGATATCCCGCGCCGCAGCAGCGCATCGCGCAATACTTCGGCCGCATAGAGCGCCGGATCGCCGATGGCAAGTTCGGCTGTGTATTGGGCGTCTGCCTTGGGAATCACGCCCCAGACGTGGAGCTCGTGGCCCGACGCGTTGCGATAGATCTCGATTTTTCGCTCGCCGTGTTCGGTTGTGGTGGCGCGGTTGTCGATGGTGAAGTTTTCAAACGCCGGCGCGAGCGTGATCCCCGCCAAGTCGCCCGCGCGCGCAGCCGGATGCAGCGTGATCGAGAAGGTATTGTCATGCAGAATGAGAGCGCTCACAGGCGCGCCGTATTCGCGCGTGGCGCTGTCGGAAGACCAGGGCCCGGGCTGCGGCTCCCACACGTAGCGGGTATCGTCTCCGACCACGTTGCCTTGGATGCGTTTCAAACCGCGCGCCGAAATGAGCTGATCGGCCAATTCATCGATGGCGCGGAAGGAGTAGATCGTGGCCGCTGCACTGTGGCCGCGATACGGATATTCGCGTCCGGATAAGCTGGGTTCGCCTCCGCCCACCAGCTCCAGATCGCCGGACAGCGTGCCCGAGGCATCCATGGGAAGCTGGGCGCCGATTTGCGTGGCCAGGCGATAGCCGGCGCCGAGTTCCGAAATCGCCAGCGCGGTGGTGAACAGCTTCATGTTCGACGCGGGGACAAACAGCCGCTCCGAATTGTGCGCGTACAGCACGCGCCCGTCGCTGACGCAGCACGCGCATCCCCACAAAGGCGCGCGAAAGGGCGCTGGCGGAGTCGATGATATGGTCCAGCCGGGAAGCGAGATCGGCGGCGGGCGCGAGCGGAGCCGATGCGGCAATTGAGAGCGCGACGACAAGCGGCAATCTCATGCATGAACACCGGCGGGGGAATACGCGCGCTCCAGAGACACGCGATCCGGCTACTTTTTCGGCTGCGCCGCGCACATCTGGCCGCTCGGCTCCCAATCGACGATATCAATCGGAATGCCCTGTTTACAGGCGCTACGTCCCGAGTGGGACTTGCCTTGGATGGTGATCACGGTATCGAGCTCCGGCTTGGGTGCGGCGATGAAGCTATAGACGGTGCTGCCGTCGAGAGTCTCGAGCAAAAGGCACTGGCTCACGTCGGCCCGGCGCACGCAGCCGGTGGCTCGCATTTCCGTGATTTCCACCTTGGGCTTCTGCTGCATCAGAAGCATGCCTAAGAGCGCTAGAACCAGCATGTACTATCAGTGTCTCATGTTGCGCAAAACTTGAAATAAACTGGTTCAGATGCCAGTGGCCATGGTTACCGGAGCACGGAGTCGACAAAATTACCTGCGATCATCTGGATGACGCACAGACCAGAGCTGCCTTCGCAGCCGCTGCATCGCTGGACCGGCATGCTGGACGCTGGCGTGCGGGCCGCCTTTGTGGCCTCCGTGTTAGCCGCCAAGAAGATGATCGCGCGCCGCCGGGGACTGATCGTCAACATCGGCTATTGGGCTGCGCGCAAGCGCCTGGGAAACGCGATCTACGGGATCTCGAAGGCCGCTACGGATAAGATGACGTCCGATACGGCACAGGAGCTGCGGCCACCGAGTGGTTCGATCTATCGAACAGCGAAAGCCCGGAGTTTATCGGACGAGTGATCGCAGCGCTGTGGAGCGATCCGGCGCTGCTTGATCGGTCGGGGCAAGTTCTTGTGGCTGCGGCAATTGCATCCGGGCTAGGGGTTCGAGATGTGGACGGCAAACAACCGGCGCCACTCACGCTTGAAACCGCCTGAAACGCTGTCCGCACGATGTACGTTACTATTCCAGTAGGCGCCATGCTCCGAGCTACCTATCTGCTCCTGTTGGCCTGTGCCCTGGGAACCGGGCTATGGGCCGGGGACGACGACGTCGTTTTCCGCAGCGACGTGTCTCTGGTGCGTGTCGACGCCCAGGTGGTGGATGCAAGCAATCGCGCCATCGTGCATCTGCACGCGGCCGATTTCGTCCTGCGCGAGGATGGCAAGGTGGTGCCCATTCGCAATTTCGCCGCCGAAAACATGCCCGTGGATGTGCTCTTCCTGCTGGACGTCAGCGGCAGCATGCGGCCGCACGTGCAGCGCATCGCGGATGCGTCCGGAGCGGCGCTGGGCGAGCTTGGCAAAGACGACCGCATGGGCATCATGGTGTTCGACCGTTATACGCGCGTGCGCCTCGGCTTTAGCAGCAGCCGCCAGGAAGTGCAGCATGAATTCGACCGGCTTTTGCGCGACGAGCGCTTCAATGGTGGAACCGATATCACGCGCGCCATGCTGGATGCCGCCGATTACATCCGGCGGGAGGGCCGCCGCGACGCCCGCCGCGCCATCGTAATTCTGACCGACGATCAGACCGAATTCAACCGTGACGATGAGGGCGTGGGACGCGCTTTGGCGCGCGCCGATACTGTGATGTGCGCGCTGATCGCGCCGGATGCCATGCCGTCTGGAAATCGCGGGGGCGGCGGACGCCCAGGAGGATGGGGAGGCGGCAGTCCGGGCGGCTTGGGCGGACCGCTGGGCGGCATCATCTTCGGGCGCGGCGGCGGGGGCAACCGGTACCCGGGCGGCGGAGGCGGCGGGCACACATCGTCGGCCGGCACGGCGGAAATTGCACGCGATTCGGGCGGCGACAGTATGTCGGTGAACGACTCTTCGGCCCTCGAGGATACGCTGGCGCGTATCCGCCAGCGCTACACGCTGTATTTCAGTCTTCCGGAAGGCGTGCAGCCCGGCCAGGAACGCAATATCCAGGTGGATCTCAGTGCGGATGCCCGCCGGCGTTTTTCAGACGCCGAAGTCCGGTATCGCCGGTCCAGTATGTCGAATACGGGTGGGCGCGATGGCGGATCCAATCAGGTGACGCGCGCGCCCAGCGACAGCGGCCTCTCGGATTCCTCCACGGCGGCGGCCGATTCCGGCACTCCCACCGTTCATCGACGCCGCGCGGCAGTGAACGAGGATGGCACAGCCGTCTCCGGGCCCTAGGTGAGCCTCCGTCTCCTGATAGCCGCCGCTGTTGTCGTCTGTCCGATTTTCGCGCAAACCAGCAAAACGCTCGACCTTCGAACCATACATTCGAAGAGTTCTTTCTATGTGGTTCTTGCATCCCGTGGCGGCAGCGCGACTGGCCATGCCTTCGTGGTGTGGGGCGTGGAGGATACCCGCCGCCACCGTACTACCGTTCGAGCTCTCGGACTGTATCCGGAAGGAAGCGCTGCGAACTGCAGTTCTCTGGGGCGAACGGTTCCCGGAGGCGTGTTGGATGAGCTCGAAACTCACAGCTTTCAAGGCATCAGCGAGGAGCTGATTGTGCGCGTGGACGAAGCGGCCTACAAGCGCTCCTGGCAGGTGGCGCGGCAGTGGGATTGCCGCCACGAATTCGCGTTATTCCGCCGCGATTGCGTGGAGTTCCTCAGAGCGGTGGGCCTATCCCTTGGCCTGGACATGCCCGGGCGGGGGATGACGCGCTGGACGCCCCGGGCTTACGTGCGTGCGCTGATCGCGCAAAACACGGAACTTCAAATGGCCGCAGATAAACACTGAGTGCGCCGGGATAAACCGGCATGGAGTAGGGAATGAAAGAGTGTGTGTCCAGCGAAAGCTGGCGTGATCAGTGGGAGGTGAGTCCCACCAGGGTAAAAGTCAAAGCCCTGTAGCTTGAGTAGCAGGAAGGAAGGAAACTGAGATTCCT
>Ga0302325_10001280_pt1 | contig 64807 bp, 52 predicted proteins | sample Palsa_T0_2_FD_201948 | JGI IMG/M metagenome (GOLD analysis project Ga0302325, IMG submission 201948) | Peat permafrost microbial communities from Stordalen Mire near Abisko, Sweden - Palsa_T0_2 | ecosystem: Environmental > Terrestrial > Soil > Palsa > Peat permafrost | place: Sweden: Abisko...
CAAGGCACAGCAGGCGGACCGTGCTCCAAGAAGCCCGTGCAGGTCTCCGGCCTCACCAGCGGCGTGCAGGCCATCGCCGCGGGCGGCGAGGCCAGCTGCGCGATTGTGAACGGCGGCGCGCAGTGCGGGGGGGTCAACGAACTCGGGCAGCTCGGCGACGGCTCGTACAACGGCGACAGCGACGTGCCCGTGCAGGTCTCCGGCCTCACCAGCGGCGTGCAGGCCATCGCCGTGGGCAGTGGCGGCCAGCAAACCTGCGCGCTGGTCAACGGCGGCGTGCAGTGCTGGGGCAACGACGCCAACGGCGAGCTCGGCAACCGTTCGAAGACGGATAGCGACGTGCCGGTGCCCGTCTCCGGCCTGACGAGCGGCGTTGGCCAGGGCATCGGACTCGCCCGCGGGGGCTACCACGCCTGCGCGCTGATGAACGGCGGAGTCCAGTGCTGGGGCGACAACAACGCCGGCCAGGTCGGCAACGGTTCGAAGGTGCAACGAAACGTGCCCGGGCAGGTCTCCGGCCTCACCAGCGGCGCGCAGGCAGTCGCCGCGGGCGGCTACCACTCCTGCGCGCTGGTGAACGGCGGCGTGCAGTGCTGGGGCGACAATGGCTCCGGTCAGCTCGGCAACGATTCGACGAAAAACGCCGACGTACCCGCGCCGGTCTCCGGCCTCGGCCCCGACAGCGGCGTGCAGGCCGTCGCCGCGGGCGGCTACCACTCCTGCGCGCTGGTGAACGGCGGCGTGCAGTGCTGGGGCGACAACGGCGACGGTCAGCTTGGCAACGACTCGACGACGCAAAGCGGAGTGCCCGTTCAGGTCTCCGGACTCAACGGCGGCGTGCTGGCCATCGCCGCGGGCAGGCAACACACCTGCGCGCTTGTGAACGGCGGCGTGCAGTGCTGGGGCGACAACGGCGACGGCCAGCTCGGCAACGATTCGACGGGCAACAGCAGCGTGCCCGTGCAGGTCTCCGGACTCACCAGCGGCGTGCTGGCCATCGCCGCGGGCGGATACCACACCTGCGCGTTGGTGAACGGCGGCGTGCAGTGCTGGGGGGACAGCGTCGACGGCCAGCTTGGCAACGGTTCGATCACGAATAGCGACGTGCCGGTGAAGGTCGACGGCCTCTCCCGCGGCGTGCTGGCCATCGCCGCGGGCGAGTACCACACCTGCGCGTTGGTGAACGGCGGCGTGCAGTGTTGGGGGGACAACGTCGACGGGCAGCTTGGCAACGGTTCGACGACGCATAGCGACGTGCCCGTGCAGGTCTCCGGCCTCACGACCGGCGTTCTGGCCATCGCCGCGGGCGGCTACAGCACCAGCGCGCTCGTGGGCAGCGGCGTCCAGTGTTGGGGGGATGACGCCTACAGCGAGCTTGGCAACGCTTCGTTCACCAACAGCGACGTGCCCGTGGAAGTCAGGAGCGAGTAGTTTCGGGACAGAGACGCCTCTTTCTGTCGTTCTCGCGTGCGAGCCGACTCGAGAGATGCGCGAACGTCTTACAGAGCGACGACTTGGCAACGGGCGGCCGCGCGCTCATGGATCTCCTGGTCGGCCGTCACCAGGGGAATGCCCTCCGCCTGGGCGAGCCAGACGTAGATCGCGTCTGCCGCGCGCAGCCGCGTGGCGACGGCCAATGCCTGGATGCGTTTTGCACGCCGGGGACCGAGGGTCGCCACCGTGGCGTGCGCGAGAAAGCCGCCGACGAACCGGGTCACCTGCGCCGCAGTGAAGCCGCAGCGTGCGAGCGCAGACGCGACCTCGATGCGGAAGATCGAGGGCACGACGATGCTGTCACGCCCCTTGAGCAGCGGCGACAGATATGCGACCGCCGCGGCATGAAGCGGCTCGTTGGGACGCAGCGATGCAACGGCGACTGACGCGTCCAGCACGTACCTCATCGGCGCCCACGAAGGAGATCGTCGACGGCCGAAGAGCTCGAGTCACCGCACCGCGTCGCTTCCTCGAAGAAGTTGCGCGCCTCTTCGTCGCTCATCGCCCTGCTCCGACGCCTTCGGGGCATGGCGACTTCGACCGGCACGATCGCAGCAGCCGGCTTGCCGTGTCGCAAGATGACGATGCGCTTCTTCTTGTGCTCCGCCTGGTCGACGAGCTCCGACAAGTGCGCCTTGGCTTCGGCGAGGGACGTTCTGATCACGATGACCATTATGACCATAATGTCGGATCGACGCAACGGCCGACGGGCCGCTTCCCTGCTCGGCGGCTCGTCGTCGACGCGTGCTACGTTTCTGCCGATGGCGGGTCCTCTTGCTCTCTCGCGTCGTCAGGTCATTCTCGCGGCCGGCGCAGCGGTGCCCGCTGCGGCGATCGCCGCCGGCACCTTCCGCGAGAGAGGCTCCTCCACCGCGGCCATGCCCGCGCTCCCGGAGCGCACCGTACGCGCTGTCGTCGATGCGCAACCCACGGCAGATGGCGCTGGCGTCAAGCTGCGCCGTGCGCTCGGCTCTCGCGCCCTGCCAATGCTCGACCCGTTTCTGCTGCTCGACGAGATGCACTCGGATCGCCCAGAGGACTACTCCGCTGGGTTTCCGACGCATCCTCATCGCGGGTTCGAGACGGTCACGTACGTGCTCGAGGGGGCCGTGCACCACAAGGACAGCCTCGGCCACGAAGGGCACCTCGGCTCCGGCAGCGCGCAGTGGATGACGGCGGGCCGCGGCATCGTCCACTCCGAGATGACGGGCCACGACGCGACGAGCACGCGGCTCTGGGGCTTCCAGCTCTGGATCAACCTGCCGGCGGCGCGAAAGATGACGACGCCGCGCTACCAGGATCTCGCCCCCGCGCGGATCGCCGAGCTGACGGTCGACGATGCAAGCGTGCGCCTCGTTGCGGGACAGGCGGGCGGCGTAAAGGGGCCTGTCGAGGGCATCGTGACGGACCCCACGATGCTCGACGTCAAAGTCCCGCGGCGCGGCCGCTTCACCCAGCCGCTGCCCCGGGGGTACAACGCGTTCCTCTACGTGATCGACGGCGCCGCCGACGTCGGCGACGCACGCACTGCCATCCGCACCGGGCAAGTGGCGGTGCTGGGAGGCGAAGGCCCCGTCACGCTGCGAAGCGCCGGAGGAGTGCGCGCGTTGCTCTTCGCCGCGCGCCCGATCGGCGAGCCGGTCGCGCGCTCGGGGCCATTCGTGATGAACACGGACGACGAGCTGCGTCAGGCCTGGGACGACTACCGATCAGGACGGCTCGTCCAGGGGTAGTCGTCCGCGACGCCGACGCGAGAGCGTCAGTGGTGGAACATCAAGTAGATGATGATGAGGACGGGGATCGGGACGCCAAGAAGCCAGAGAATTCCGTAGCGCATGGTGACCCGAGAGCAAGGCACGAGCCAACGCGCACTTTGGCTTGCGCTACGCGGATCGGCGCAGCGCGCGCCCTGTTTCGACACGCTGAGCGCGACGGTCAAGTCGCCCCGATCGCGCAAAGTGGCCTCTGACACTGGCACGAGGCTGACGCGGCGGTCGCGAACACGAAGGGAAACGTCTGCGCGTCCACTGCTCGCCGCCGTCCGGCGGCGAACGAACGTCAGGGGCAGCAGTATCCGTTCCCGTAACCGCCGCCCGGTGCCAGGCACCCTGAAACCCCCGAAAACCCAGCACAGAAGGTCGGATCGTACGTGCTGCAAGTCAGCGTCGCCGAGCAGCAATAGGCGGCGTAGCCGGTGTCGACGCACACGTCACCGTTGGCGCTGCTGCAGTTGCTGTCTGCGCCGCAGCTGCACTGCCCACTACTATCGCAGGTATTGCCGCTCGTTGCGCAGTCCACACCGCCGCAGCTCGCGCCGCACAGCAGGCCAATGCCCTCCCACAGCTCGCACGTCGCCGCGCCCCCGGGCGGGGTCGGGCAGGCGGTGCATGACGTGCCACAGTGGTCCGGATCGACATCGCTGAAGCACTGGCTGCCGCAAAGATGGCTCCCGGTCGAGCAGGCGCAAGTGCCTGCAGTGCAGACCTCCCCGCTCGAAGCTGCGCCGCATGCGATCCCATCGACGGAGTTGCCGGACGCCACGCACGATTGAACGCCGCCAGTGCACACCGTGCTTCCGTACTTGCAGTCGGCCGGAATGCACGGCTGGTTCGCGACACAGCCCGAGGCGTCCCCCGCGCCATCCCCCGCATCCACCGATCCATCGCTGGCGGCGGCGAGGGCGTCGGGGCCGGCTTCCGGTGGTGCCGCGCCCGTGTCGGCGTTCGATCCAGCATCGTCTGCGCCGCCGGCGTCATCGCCCGAGGACGCGTCGTACCCGGAGGTGCTCTCCCCGTCGTCATCCGCCGATGCCTCGTGGGAGTTCTCCTCCGCACCCCTCGACGTGTCGTCGCCCGACGTCTGATCCGCAGCGCTCGGCGAGTCGGTCGTCGCATCGTCGCCGCCCGTTCCGGACGATACGGTGGCGTCGCCTCCCGATCCGCTTCCGGAGCTTCCGCCGCTCGACGTACCGCCGGAGCCGCTGCCCGAACCGCCGCCGGAGCTGTTGCCCGAGTCGGACACCGCCCCGCCGCTCGATGACGAGGGCGCGGCATCGCGGCTCTCGCTACTGCCGGGCGCTCCACCGGAGCAACCCATCGAGCAGGCGATGGCCAGGGCCAGCGCGATTGGCTTCCAGGATGTTCGCTTCATCGCTCGGTTGGCCACACCGTTAACATTTCGATCGTCCTCCCCGCAATGTGTCGCAGCTTGCGCACGAGGCCCTCGTACAGACCGGTCTGTCTGATTCGCCCTTGACGCCAGACAGACCTGTCTACATAGTTACGGCATGGGTGCGACGAAGGCCGAGCTGTCCGTCCGGGAACGGCTGCTCACGGCGGCGAACGAGCTTTTCTACGAAGAAGGCGTCCACACCGTCGGCATCGATCGCGTCATCGAACGTGCCGGCGTCGCCAAAGCGTCGCTCTACGGGACATTCGGCAGCAAGGACGAACTCGTGCGTGCCTACCTCGAGAGGCGCGCGCTCACCCGGCGCGCGCTGATCTCACAGCGCATCGCCCAGTACGACGACCCGCGCACCCAGGTGCTGAGCATCTTCGAGCTCATGGCCGAGATCGCGGCCGAGCCGAATTATCGCGGCTGCGCGTTCGTGAACGCAAGCGCGGAGGAGCCGCGCGGCGAGTCCAAGATCCGGCAGGTGTGCAACGATCAGCGGGCGTGGGTGCGCGCGCTGTTCACGCAGCTCGGGCGCGACCTCGGCGCGGCCAACCCGAGTCGCCTCGGACGCCAATTGGGCGTTCTCTACGACGGCGCCATGATGGGCACCGCCATGGACCGCGATCCGACCATCGCCAACGAGGCGAGGGCCATGGCCGCCGACCTGCTCGACGCGGCCGCGGGCGTAAAGGCCCGGAAGAAGGTACGCGGCGCCGGCAAGGCGCCGCCCAAGTCGGTACACGAGCGGCTCCGCCCCAGCTAGCGGCCGCCAGACAACGCCAGGCGCCGCCTCCGGGCGCCATTTCTCGTCAGTCGAAGGGACCTCTTCGCGAGGGCACACCTATGTGGATCGTTCGCCTGGCGCTACGGCGCCCTTACACGTTCGTGGTCATGGCGATGCTGATCGTCATCGGCGGGGTCTTTGCCACCCTGCAGATGCCGACGGACATCCTGCCGGAGATCGACATCCCGGTGATCGCGGTCGTCTGGCAGTACGGCGGCCTCCCGCCCGACGAGATGGAGCAGCGCTTCACTGGGTTCTACGAGCGCGCCCTCACCACGACCGTCAACGGCATCGAGCACATGGAGAGCCAGTCGCTCTACGGCGTCTCCGTCACGAAGGTCTTCTTCCACGCTGGAACGAAGATGGAGATGGCGAACGCGCAGGTCACGGCGATATCGCAAACGCTCCTCAAGTTCTTCCCGGTCGGGGCCACGCCGCCGCTCATCGTCAACTACAGCGCCTCGAACGTCCCCATCCTGCAGGGCTCGATTCACTCCGACACGCTCTCGGAGCAGCAGCTCTTCGACCTCACCAGCAACTTCCTTCGTACCGGTCTGGCCACCGTGCAGGGCGCCCAGATGCCGTTCCCCTACGGCGGCAAGCAGCGCCAGGTGATGGTCGACATCGATCTGCCCCGGCTCTACGCGCTCGGTCTGTCGCCGAACGACGTGAACAACGCCATGCAGGCGCAGAACCTAGTGCTCCCCTCGGGCACGACCAAGCTCGGCAGCCAGGAGCTGCTCGTTCGCCTCAACAGCAGCGCCGACGCCATCCGCGACATCGCCGCGATGCCGGTGAAGACGGTGAACGGCTCCACCGTGACCATCGGCGACGTCGCCCAGGTGCGCGACGGCTTCGCGCCCCAGACGAGCCTCGTGCGCGCCAACGGCCGCCGGGGCGTCCTCATGACGCTCCTCAAGAGCGCCGGTGCCTCGACCCTCGACATCGCCCACCGCGTCCGCAGCATCATGCCCTCGCTGCTGGCAACGCTCCCGCCCGAATACAAGATGGACCTGCTGTTCGATCAGTCGGTCTTCGTCCGCGCCGCCGTCAACGGCGTGCTCAAGGAGGGGACGATCGCCGCGCTGCTCACGGGGGTCATGATCCTCCTCTTCCTCGGGAGCTGGCGCAGCACGCTCATCGTCGTCGTCTCGATCCCGCTGTCGATCCTGGTGTCGCTCATTTGCCTCTCCGCCCTCGGCCAGACGGTGAACCTGATGACCCTGGGCGGCCTGTCGCTGGCGGTGGGAATCCTCGTCGACGACGCGACCGTCGAGCTCGAGAACGTCCACCGCCACATGGCGATGAGGAAGCCCATCGTCCAGGCGATCCTCGACGGCGCGCAGCAGATCGCCGTGCCGGCCTTCGTCGCCACGCTGTGCATCTGCATCGTCTTCATCCCGGTCGTCTTCATCTCGGGCGCAGCGCGGTCGCTCTTCACGCCGCTCGGGATGGCGGTCGTCTTCGCGATGATGACCTCGTACTTTCTCTCGCGGACGCTCGTGCCCACGATGGTGCACTACCTGCTCGCGCCCGAAATTGGCCTCTACACCGGCGACGACGGTACCTCGGGGGGGCCGCCGAAGAAGCGCGATGTCTTCTGGCGCTTGCACGAGCGGTTCAACGTGGTGTTCGAGAAGCTGCGCCGCGCGTACGGAGGGTACCTCGACTGGGCGCTCGGCCACCGCGCCCTCGTGACCGCGGGCTTCGGCGTCGCCGTCGTGGCGTCGCTCGCGACGCTGTTTCCCAACCTGGGGCGTGACTTCTTCCCCGCCGTGGACGCCGGTCAAATCCGCTTCCACGTGCGCGCCGCGGCCGGCACCCGCATCGAGAGCACCGAGAACGCGTTCGCGCGGGTCGAGGGGATCGTCAAAGAGGTGATCCCCGCGGCCGATCTGGAGACCGTCATCGACAACGTCGGCCTACCCGTCAGCGGCATCAACATCGCGCTCGGCGACCCCTCGATGATCTCCTCGGCCGACGGCGAGGTGCTCGTTCAGCTCTCGGAGAAGCACCACCCGACCGCCGAGTACGTCAAGGAGCTGCGGCGTCGCTTCCCGATCGAGATGCCGGAGGTCGACGTCTTCTTCCTCGCGCCGGACATCACGACGCAGGTCCTCAACTTCGGTCTCACCGCGCCGATCGACGTCCAGATCGTCGGGCCGCTCGTCAACAACGCGAAGGACTACGCCATCGCCCAGAGCGTGCGCGAGTCGATCGCCGGCGTCCGCGGCGCCGTCGACGTGCACCTTGCCCAGGTCGTGAATCAGCCCGAGCTGCGTCTCGACGTCGATCGCGCCGAGGCGAGCCAGAGCGGCGCCACCCAGCGCGACGTCGCCAACGACGCGCTCGTCTCGCTGAGCTCGAGCGCGCAGGTCGCGCCAAACTTCTGGCTCGACCGAAAGAAGGGCGTCCCGTACCTCGTCGCCATCCAGACGCCGCAATACCAGGTGGACACGATCGCGGCGCTCAAGGAGACGCCGGTGCACCTGTCCGGGTCCGCGGAGCCGCAGACGCTCGGGAACCTCGCGACGATCACCCGCGACGCGACACCCGTGAACATCACGCACTACAACGCTCTTTCGACCTTCGACGTGCAGGCCAACGTGCAGGGCGTCGACCTCGGCTCCGTCTCGGACGCGGTCGATCACATCGTCAAGGTCACGCGCGAGTCGCTCCCGCGCGGGACGACGATCGTGGTGCGGGGCCAGGTCGAAAGCATGAACGCGAGCTTCCGCGGACTGTCGTACGGGATCATCGCGGCGATCGCGCTCGTGTACTTGCTCATGGTCGTCAACTTCCAGTCCTGGCTCGACCCGCTGATCATCCTGATGGCGCTCCCCGGCGCGCTCGCCGGGATCGTCTGGATGCTCTTCGCGACGAGCACGACGCTGTCGGTGCCGGCGCTGATGGGCGCCATCATGAGCATCGGCGTCGCGACCTCGAACAGCATCCTCATGGTCACGTTCGCGAACGACCGCCGCAAGGAAGGCGACGACGCGCGACGCGCGGCATGGATGGCCGGCATCACGCGCCTGCGCCCCGTCGTGATGACGGCCCTCGCGATGGTCCTCGGCATGCTGCCCATGTCGCTCGGGCTCGGCGAGGGCGGCGAGCAGAACGCCCCCCTCGGTCGCGCCGTCATCGGCGGGCTGACGGTCGCGACGTTCACGACGCTTTTCTTCGTCCCTGTCGTCTACAGCGCGTGGCGCCAGAAGGCTCCGCGCTCGTCCGAGCTCGAAGGAGTCCACTCATGACGCAAGCGGGAGAATCGGCGGGTCCGACGGTGCACGAGGCGGCGAGTCACGGCGAGGGGGACGTCTTCGACCCCGCGCCGCACCGTCCCACCGTGCGAGCGCTGAGCGTGGCCGGCATCGCGGCGTCGGTCGTCATCGCGGCGCTCGTCGGCGCGGGTGTCGTCCCGCGGCTACATCGCCGCGCGACGCTCGCGAGCGAGCAGGCGGCCGCAGCCTCTGCCGTTCCCCTGGTGCAGGTGGTCCAGGCACACCGCGCGACGACGAGCGAGCCGGTCGTGTTGCCCGGCACGGTGCAGCCTCTCCAGGAGACGGCCATCTACGCGCGGGCCAACGGCTACGTGCGAAAGTGGAACGTCGACATCGGCGCCGACGTGAAGAAGGGCCAGGTCCTCGCGACGCTCGATCTGCCCGACATCGACGAGGAGCTCCGGCAGGCGCAGGCCAGCGCGAGGCAAGCCCAGGCGGGGATCGCACAGTCCAAGAGTCAGCTCGGCTTCGCGCGCGCCACCAACGACCGCTTCACGGCGCTTGTCCCGTCCGGCGTCGTGTCGCAGCAGCAGACCGACCAGTACTCGGCGGAGTTCGACGTTCGGCGCGCCAACCTGGAGGCCGCCCAGGCCGCGAGCGGAAGCGCGGACGCCAACGTGCGGCGGCTCGAGGACCTGCGTGCCTTCGGGACGATCGTGGCGCCGTTCGACGGCGTCGTCACGATGCGGTCGGCCGAGGTCGGGCAGCTCGTCGTCTCCGGGACCGGCCAGGGGCAACCGCTCTTCAAGGTGGCCGAGGTCGACGTCGTGCGCGTCTTCGTCAGCGTGCCGCAGCTCTACGCGAACGGCATCCAGCCCGGCATGATCGCGCCCACGAGCATTCGCGAGGCGGCGGGACGCGTGTTCGCCGGAAAGGTCGGGCGCACGTCGAAGGAGCTCGATACCGCGACGCGCGCGCTGCTCGTCGAGGTCGACATCCCGAACCCCGACCGCGCGCTCGTCTCGGGGATGTATGCGAAGGTTTCGTTCGACGTAAAGAGGCAAGACGCGCCTGTGTTCATCCCGGCGACCGCCGCGCTCATCGACGCAAACGGTACCCGGGTCGCGCTCGTGCGTGACGGCGCGGTGCGCTGGAAGAGCGTGCAGATCGAGGCCGACCTCGGCGACAAGCTCGCGATCGCCACCGGCCTCGCGGAAGGCGAGGCGCTCGCACGGACGCCCAGCGAGAGGCTCGCGGAGGGGCAACACGTGCAAGCGCTGAACGTCCAGTAACCCCGAAGCGCCCCCCCCGGAAAGGTGCCGACGTCCGCCTGAAGCTGCGCGGCGCCCGCGCTTGGTCTACCCTGCCAACGCCGTGCCGTCCCGCCCCGAGCTGCTCGCGCCCGCGGGCGACCGCGCCGCCATGGAGGCCGCCGTCCGAGGCGGAGCCGACGCGGTGTACTTCGGGCTGCCGGGCTTCAACGCGCGCGCGCGGGCCGCGAACTTCGAGCCGGCGGAGTTGCGCGAGACGCTGGCCTATCTGCACGCGCATGGGGTGAAGGGCTACGTCGCGCTCAACACGCTCGTCTTCGACGACGAGCTGCCTCGCCTCGAGGCGGCCGTGCGCGCCTGCGCCGAAGCCGCCGTCGACGCGATCATCGTGCAGGACCTCGGCGTGGCGGCGCTCGTGCACGCCGTGGCCCCGTCGATGCCGATGCACGCGTCGACGCAGATGACCTGCACGGACGCTGCCAGCGTGGAGCTCGCGCGGTCGCTCGGGGCGAGCCGGGTGATCCTGGCGCGCGAGCTGTCGCTCGACGACATCGCGGCCATCCGCGCCGCGACGGATGTGGAGCTCGAGGTCTTCGTGCACGGCGCGCTCTGCATCTCGTACTCGGGGCAGTGCCTCACCAGCGAGGCGATCGGCGGCCGGAGCGCGAACCGCGGCGCGTGCGCGCAGGCGTGCCGGTTGCCCTACGAGCTCGTCGTCGACGGCGAGCTGCGCGACGGGGACGAGCACGCATACCTGCTCTCGCCCGAAGACCTCGAGGCGAGCACGCTCGTGCCGGACCTCGTGCGGCTCGGCGTCGCCTCGCTCAAGATCGAAGGGCGGCTCAAGGGGCCGGCCTACGTGGCGGCCACGGCGCGCCTGTACCGGACGGCGATCGACGCGGCGACCGGCGCCAGTGCGCCAGCGAGCGACCACCTGCGCGAGACGGCGCTCTCGACGTTCACGCGAGGCTCGGGCCCCGGGTTTCTGGGGGGTGTCGACCACCAGCGGCTCGTCGACGGCCGCACGTGCGACCATCGCGGTCTCGAGGTCGGGGTGGCAATCGGCGCGCTCGCCCTGCGCGGGCGCGACCACGTACGGCTGCGCGCCACCCGCACGATCGAGCGGGGCGACGGCCTGCTCATCGAAGGCGGCTTTGCGGGCGAAGGGGAGATCGGCGGACGTATCTGGGGCCTGGCGACGCCGGACGGCGTCGAGATCGAGCGCGCGGAGCCGGAGCAAGACGTGCTCGCGTGGCTGGGGCCGGATCACGCCGTCGGCGCCGTGCGCGAGGGGCGACGCGTCTTTGCGAGCAGCTCTCCGCGCGCACAGCGAGCCGCGCTCGAACTCGCGCCGGCGCGGCAAGCGCTCGATGTGCGGCTCGTCGGCCAGGTGGGCGCCCTGCCTCGGCTCGAGGGCGTGACCGAGCGGGGCGCGCGCGCCGCCGTCGACCTCGACGCAACGCTCCTGTCGGCCGATCGATCGCCACTCGATGCGGCGATGCTGCGCGACAAGCTCGACCGTCTGGGTGACGCGCCTTTCGTGCTGCGCGACGTGACCGTGTGCGTCGATGGCCCGGCGCGCGTGGCGCCATCGGCCCTCAACCGCGGGCGACGCGCGCTGCTCGAGGCGCTTTGCACTGGGCCCGCCGCGCACCCGACGACGACGGCGTCGGCCGGAGCGCTCCTCGCCGCGGCGGTACCCCCGGATCGGGCGCCGCCGCCTGCCGGGCTGTTCGTGCTCTGCCGCGATCTCGAGCAGGCGAAGGCCGCGCTGGCCGCGGGGGCCGAGGGCGTCATCCTCGACTTCCTCGAGCTCGTCGGCACGGGGCAGGCCGCCCGCGATCTCCGGGCGACCGGCGCGCACGTGACGCTTACGCCTCCCCGCGTCCGCAAGCCCGGCGAGGAAAAGATCGACCGCTTTCTGCGCGCGCAGGAGCCCTCGGCCATCCTGGTCCGGAGCCTCGGCGCCCTCTTCGAGGTCGGGGCCGGCGCCGGCATCGACGCGGTGGGGGACTTCTCGCTCAACGTGACCAACCGCCTGGCGGCGAGCGAGGTGCTCCGCCGCGGCCTGTCGGCCTTCACGCCCAGCTTCGATCTCGACGAGGCGCAGCTCCTCGCGCTCCTGCGCTCGCCCCTCGGGCCGTGGGCCGAGGTCGTCGTACACCACCCGATGGCGCTCTTCTACATGGAGCACTGCGTGATCGCGGCGACGCTGAGCGACGGACGCGACCACCGGACGTGCGGTCGGCCCTGCGAGCATCACCGGCTGTCCTTGCGGGATCGCGCGGGCATGGATCACCCGCTGGAGGCCGACGTCGGGTGCCGCAACACCGTGTTCCACGCCGCCCCGCAGAGCGCGGCCGGCTTCGTGCCGCAGCTCGTGGCGGCGGGGGTGCGACGCTTCCGCATCGAGCTCGTACGCGAGCGCGCCGGCGAGGTGGCGCGCCTCGTCGCCGCCTACCGCGGGCTGATCGAGGGGGCTAGGACTCCCGCGGCAGTCCTGCGGGAGCTGCGCAGCGACGGAGCGTACGGGGTCGTCCGCGGTTCCCTCCGGGTCATCGGCTGATCCGACGAGGCGGTCGGAGCCTGGAACCGCCCCCGCAGATTCCGTTCAGTTGCAAGTGATCGTCACCGCCCAGCCCTTGGCGGTTCCGAGACATGGATCGCCGCCGCAAGCGATGTTGTCGAGGATCACGGCGCAGCTCGAGCTGCTCGCGCAGCCCGAGAGTGGGCCGGGGCATGCGGTGGGGTGGCAGTTGTTCGCGTAGTCGTCCGTGATCACCGTGATGGTCGACGAACCGGCGCAGCTCACGTCGCACGTCTGCCCTTCGTCGACCTGCGGCAGCTCCTCGTAGATGCACGTGCTGTTGGCAGGGCACGCCGTGCCGCTCGTGATGGCCGTGGCGCACGTGCCGTTCACGCACGAATCGGATAGACAGTCCTGGGCTCGGCCGCATCCAGACGTTCCATCGGTGCAGCCCGTGCCCGTCGGGGGCGCGCAGGAAGGCGGCGCCTGGCATGTGGCCGACGAGCAGAGGTTCGAGGCGCAGTCGGCAGGGGCGCCGCAGGCCGCCCCGGTTCCACAGGCCGGGCTGCAGAGGGGCGCCGTGCATTGCCCGGCGGTGCAGATACCCGACGCACAGTCGCCCGGGACTCCGCAGACGTTCCCGTCCGGGCAGGTCGGGCTGCACCCAGGTGGCTCGGCGGCCGCTTCCGTCGGCGCGTCGAGCGCCGCGTCCAGCGCCGTCGAGGAGTCTGTCCCTGTGCTGGCCTCGGCCGAGGTCGAGGCTTCTTCCGGCGAAGTCGATGCCTCTTCGGGCGCAGAGGCTTCTTCCGGCGAGGTGGATGCCTCTTCGGGCAACGTCGATGCTTCTTCGGGCGTCGTCCCGCTCTCGAGCGGCTCGATGGTGGAGTCGGTGCCGGTGTCGGCGCTGGCCTCGGGCGACGTCGATGCTTCTTGGGGGTTCGTGTCGGAGCCCGCCTCGCTGGGCTCCAATGTGGCATCCGTCGCTGCGTCGGCCGCTGCCTCGGGCGTCCCCGCTTCGCCGCCGGCGTCCGACCCCGCTTCCACGGGGGCCTGCGACGAGCCGTCGGTGCCCGACGCACCTGCGTCGACATGCCCGCCCTCAGCGCCGGGCGTCCCGCTCGCCGAGTCGCTGGCCGCGTCTTCGGCCGGGTTCTCGTCGGTGGTCGAGGTGCTCGCACCGCACGCGGCGAGAATCACGGCCAGCGAAGCCGGGGAGAGCCAACGGGTAGCCTTCAGCGATATCGAACGAACACGGCGCGTATGGGTCATATATTATCCGCTCGCAGGCAATTGCGTATTCCAGCGGTCATAACGTTTTACCCGCAGGCGCGCCCGACGTCGAATTGTGGGCGCTACTTTCTCACGAAAAGCCCTTCCATAGTCACGGGCATCTCGCGCGGGCCGAAGGGCCTATCGGCAAGTCGCCCCCTTAGTGCGATATGGCGGACGGACACGATGTAGTCGGTACGCCGACTGGCGTCCTTCAGCCCCGCTTTAGTCTCTGAGCGCGCGGGTCAGGGCCTCTTTCCAGCCTGGGAGCGCGAGCCCGAAGCGGGCTTGGAACTTGGTGCAGTCGAGCGGCGCGTAGGCCGGACGCTCTGCAGGCAGCGGGTACTCGCTCGTCGCGATCGGCTCGATCTTGCGGACCTTGTGCTCCTGCGATCGGGGATCGAGCTCGAGGGCGGCGACGGCGAGCTCGAAGCGGGTCGCCTGGCCGGCGCCAGCGACGTGGTAGATGCCGCGCGCCTCGGCCAGCGCGGCAAAAGGATCGGAGCGCATGCCGTAGAGGAGCTGCGCGGTGGCGCAGGCGAGGTCGTTCGCGAACGTCGGGTTGCCCACCTGGTCGGAGACGACTCGAAGCACCTCGCGCTCGCGGGCCAATCGCAACATCGCGGACACGAACGACTTGCGCCAGCGCGTGTACACCCACGCCGTCCGCAGCACCACGGCGGGCGCCCCGGAGTCCGTGAGCGCTCGCTCGCCTGCGAGCTTCGAGCGGCCGTATGCGCCGAGCGGCGCCACCGGATCGTCCTCGCGATACGGCCGGGACCCGCCTCCGTCGAAGACGAAGTCCGTCGAGTAGTGCACCAAGCCCGCGCGCATCCGCTGGCACTCCTCGCCCATCACGCCCACGGCGTCGCCGTTGACGAGCGTGGCACGCGGTTCGTCGCGCTCGGCAGCATCGACCTCCGTGTACGCCGACGCGTTGACGACGACGTGGGGCTGCGCGGCCCGAAGAACGCCCCGGAGCGCGTCGAGATCGCCGACATCGAGCGCCGTGCGCGGAACGGGTGTCACCTTCGCGAAGCACCCCAGCATCCCGACGAGCGACGCGCCGACCTGCCCTCCCGTGCCAAGGACCAGTACGTTCATCGATCGGGGTTCTAGTGCAACCGCGCCTGTGTGTCAGCGATACGGGTTGTTGAGCATGTCCGCGGGCACTCCCGTTGAAACCGGCTGCGCCGCGGCCGTCGAGGGGACGTTGCTCGCGCCGCGAACCAGCCTGGTCGCAGGCGCGACGTTGGAAGCCCGCGCGGAGGGGGCGCCCGCGGACGCCGATCGCACGGCCGGCGACGCGGAAGGGTTCGTCGCGCCGGACGCCAGCGGCCGGGGTGGCTCGGCCGACGCTGCAAGCGTGGCTTCCACGACGGAAACGGCCTGCGCGTGCGGCGCGGGGATCGGATCCGGGATCGGCGGCGCCATGGGCCCGGCGACGACAGCGCTCGCCTCTGGACCCGCCGCGTCGGCGGCCACGCCGTGAGACCTGCGGAGGAACGCGAAGCCGATGCTCGCGACGACGACCAGACCGATGGCAACGCCCACGAAGCGCGGCCCGGGCGTCGATCGCGCCGACGCCTTGGACACGGGAGGGAGCAGCCCCGAGTCGAGCAAGGGCGGGACGTACACGCTGACGAGGGCGCCCGGGAGGCTGGCGATCTCCCCCGACGAGTCCGCTGCGGATGGCGCGTTCCGGCGCTCCGAGTCGCCCAGCCACGCGCGAAGCTCTGCCCGACGCTCCTTGATGTCCGCGCCGAGGATGTCGTTCACGCACGCAGCGACCTCCCGGTGCGATCCCAGGACGTCGAGCGCGCGCGCCGCCCTCTCGAGCGCGTCGGCGAACTCCGCGGCCGTGGCGAAGCGCGCGTCCGGGTCGCGCGTCAGGGCCTTCATGCACACCTCTTCGATCTCCGGTGCGATGTCCGGGTCGACGCCGCGCGGCGTGGGGATCGGCTCGTAGAGGACGCGGTTGAGCGTCTCGCCCTCGCCTTCGGCCTTGAACAGCCGCTCGCCCGTCAGCATCTCCCACAGGCAGATGCCCATGGCGAATACGTCGGCCCGCCGGTCGACGGCTTCGGACCGCGCCTGCTCGGGCGCCATGTACGCGAGCTTGCCTTTGAGCTGCCCGCTGCGCGTGATGGCGAGGCGCGTCGCGGCGCGCGCGATGCCGAAGTCCGTGATGCGCGAGGCGCCGTCGATCCCGACGAGGATGTTGTGAGGCGACACGTCGCGGTGCACGATTTCGAGCGGGTGCCCCTCGTCGTCCTGCCGCTCGTGGGCGGCGTGGAGACCGGCCAGCACGTCGAGTGTGATGCGCAGGATGACGCGCATCGGCACTTTGCGCTTGTCTTGGGCGGCGCCGAGAAAGAGCTGCGCGGCCGTGTCGCCCTCGACGTAGTCCATCACGAGGTAGTGGCCGTTCTCGGACGCGCCGATCTCCACGATGGAGACGACGTTGGGGTGGTGGATGCTCGCGGCGAGTCGCGCCTCGTCGAGGAACATCTCGATGAACTCGCTGTGCTTGGCGAGGTGCTCGTGCAGCACCTTGATGGCGTAGAGGCGCTGAAAGCCCCCGGCGCCGCCGAGGCGCGCGAGGTACACGGTGCCCATCCCGCCGCTGGCGAGCTCCGTGACCAGCTCGAAGCGATCGAGCCTCTGTCCCATCATTTCCGACACGACGCGCGCGCTCCTCGGTGAGAATTCTGGCTTCTCTCTGTGCCATTAGAGCACCGTTTTTACGACGGCGCCTGCCGGCAAATCTGACGGCGCCGGGGCCCTCGTGTAAGCTTGGGCACACTTGAACTGGGACATTGCGCGACGCGGGCTGGCCGCGGTGATGGCGCTGGGGCTCGTGGCGCTGGGGTTCGTCGCCTCCACGGCCAACGAGGGGTGCATCTACGACACCTCGCTTCTTCTCCCGGACGCCGGGCCGAGCGCGCCTGCCGAATGCGCCGGAGACGGCGGCATTTCTGCAACCGTACCCAAGCCGCCCCTCGCGGACGACCCGTCCAACCTCGACCTCACCGTCATCCTGGCGTTCCAATCGATCGACGTCGGCGTCGGCGTCGGCCCGGACGGCGGGCTCACGACGCCGGACGGTGGGCTCATTCCGCCCACGGACCCGCAGCCGCACATCGGCGTCAACCTGGACGGCAAGTGCACGTGCTGCGGCGACGGGCCGACCTGCATCGAACCGCCAGACGCGGCGACCAACTGCGACGACAGCGAGGGCCGCGACAACACCGGCATCAAGCTCTTTCGTTTTCTCCAGGCCTCGGCGCAAACGGGAAATCAGGACGTGGATCAGTCCATGTACAACGGCCTCTACGGCATCGTGATTCAGATCACCGGGTACAACGGGCAACCCAACGACCACTCGGTGACCGTGGCGATCTACGCGTCCAATGGCGTCCTCGGTCCCGACGGCGGAGTCCCGACGCTGCACCACGACGGGACAGACCCGTGGACTGTCGATCCTCGGTACGTCCAAAATGGGATCGAGGGCACCAACTGCGGCGCCGTATCCAATCCGTGCACGCCCAACTACTACGATCCCTACGCCTACGTGTCGTGCGGCGTCCTCGTCTCGCAGCCCACTGTGGTGCCGTTCACCTTCGGCGGCCGTGCGGCCTTCGGCGGGACGGTCATGAAGCTGCAGGAGCCGTACATCGTGGGCAACCTCGTGCAGACGACATTGCCAGGGAACACGCTGGGCTGGAGCATCGCCAACGGGTCCGTGACGGGGCGCTGGGAATCCGCGGACCTGCTGTCGAACATGGCGTCGATCCCGGACCCCACGCAGGACGGCGGCGTGTTCCTTTGCGGCCAGGACCCTCTCTACGGGTTCCTCAAGCCGTTCATCTGCGGGTTGCAGGACATCACGTCCAACTCGGCGAAGGACAACATGAGCCTGTCCTGCAACTCGATCTCGATGGCCTTCGGCTTCACCGCGGCGCAGGCGGTGCTCGGCGTGGTGGCGCCCATCCCGCCGACGCCCGCAGGTTGCAGCATGAACGGTTCGCCGTTCTCGGCCAACTGCGACTCGCCGTGACCTGACGCCCATGCCTTCGCGCTCCGCGGCCACGGATGCGATGAGCCTTCGCGCCCTCAACCGCGCCACGCTGGCGCGGCAGATGCTGCTTGCCCGCGAGAAGGTGAAGCCCCTCGCGGCGATCGAACGCGTGGCGGGGCTACAAGCCCAGTGGCCGTCGCCGCCGTTCGTCGGCCTCCTCGCGCGGGTCGACGGCTTCGCGCGACTAGACCTGGCCCGCCTGCTCACGAAGCGCGACGCCGTGCGCGCGACGATGATGCGCGGGACGATCCACGTCGTCAGCGCCCGTGACTACATGGAGCTTCGCCCGGCGATCACGCCCGTGCTCGAGCGCGGCATGCGATCCATCCTGCGCGGGCGGGGCGCGGAGCTCGACGTGGACGCGATCGTGCGCGACGCGGCGGCGTTCCTTGCCAACGGTCCCGCAACCTTCACGGCCATCCGCGATCACCTCGCCTCGCTGCATCCGCGCGAGGACGAGCGCGCGATGGGCTTCGCGGTCCGGATGCGCGTGCCTCTGGTGATGGCGCCGACGGCCGCCCGGTGGGCGTTCCCTGCGGACGCCGAGTTCACGATGGCCGAGGCCTGGCTCGGTCGGGCGTTGAAGGCCTCGAGCGGGCCTCGCGCGCTGATTCTTCGCTACCTCGCCGCGTTCGGTCCCGCGACGACGAGCGACATGCAGACGTGGTCGGGTCTGCAGGGGCTCGCGAAGGTCGTCGAGGAGTTGCGGCCGGAGCTCTACGTGACGCGCGGACCGCGCGGTCGCGAGATGTTCGACCTGCGCGGCGCCCCGCGGCCCGACGAAGACGCGCCCGCGCCGGTGCGCATGCTGCCCGCGTTCGACAACCTGCTCCTCGGTCACGCGGACCGCACCCGGGTCGTGTCCGAAGCCCATCGCAAGTGGGTCTTCCCGTCGGGCCTGCGCGTCGAGCCGACGTTCCTCGTCGACGGGTTCGTCGCGGGCACCTGGCGCATCGAGCGCAAGAAATCGCTGGCCCACATGACGCTCTCGCCTTTCGCGGCGCTGTCCAAGGCGGCGCAACGCGACCTCGCGGCCGAGGCTTCGGCGCTCGTCCGCTTCCTCGAGGAAGACGCCTCGAAGTTCGACGTCGCCTTCGCGAAGCCGAAAGGCTGAGCGCTACGGGCAGCGCGGGGCGATGCCTCCATGTCTTCAGAGATCGATCTGCATCCCCAGTTCGACGACGCGGTCGGGCGGGATACCGAAGTATTGCGTGGCAGACCGCGCGTTGCGCGAGATGAACGAGAAGAGAGTCTTTCTCCAGCGGAACATGCTGCTCTCGCCCGTCGTCAGCAACGTCTCGCGGCCCAAGAAGTAGCTCGTCCGCTCGGGCGCGTGCGGGACGCCGAAGCGCGAGGCGGCCACGCTCATGATGTACGGCACGTTGGGCGTCTCCATGAACCCGTAGTGCGCCGTCACCTGGAAGAAGCCTTGCCCGAGGGACACGCTCGCGACGCGATCCTTGGCCCTTACTTCAGGGACGTTCTCCGAGACCACCGAGAGCAACACCACAGTCTGGTGCAGCACGCGGTTGTGCTTGAAGTGGTGCAAGAGGACGATCGGCACGCCCTGGGGGTTCGACGACATGAACACGGCGGTGCCCGCCACGCGGTGCGGCTTGTGGGCCTCGACGTCGGCAATGAAGACGTCGATGGGCAGCAGCCTGCTCGCGATGTTGCGCCCGAGCACCCCGCGGCCCGTGCGCCACGTCGTCATGACGAGGAAGATGACGAGCGCCACCGCGATCGGAAACCATCCGCCGTTGAAGAACTTGAGGGCGTTGGCGGCAAAGAAGGGAATGTCGAAGCTGAGGAACATCGCGACGAGGGGCACGGCCCGCCAGAGCGGCCAGTGCCACGCGCGGCGCAGCACGACGAAGTAGACGATCGAAGTAATCCCCATCGTGCCGGTGACCGCGATGCCGTAGGCCGCGGCCAGCGCGCTCGACTCCTTGAAAGACAAGACGAGCCACACACACGCGATCGCCAGGGCGGTGTTGACTTCCGGGATGTAGATCTGGCCCTCGGACGACTCGGAGGTGTGCAGGATCGTGACGCGCGGGCAGAAGCCGAGCTGCACGGCCTGCCGCGTGAGCGAGTAGGCGCCCGAGATGAGGGCCTGCGATGCGATGATCGTCGCCGCCGTGGACAGCGCGACCATCGGATAGAGCATCGCCGACGGGATGACGGCGTAGAACGGGTTGGCGGCGAACTCTGGGTGGCGGATGACGGCGGCGGCCTGCCCGAAATAGTTGATGAGCAACGCCGGCATCACGAGGGCGAACCACGCGACGCGGATGGGCCGTGGCCCGAAGTGCCCCATGTCGGCGTACAGGGCCTCGCCCCCGGTGATGACCAGCACCACGCTGCCGAGGACGATGAACCCGTGCCATCCGTGGCGCAGGAAGAAGTTCACTGCGTGCGCGGGGTGAAGGGCCCCGAGCACCGCCGGGTACGTGGCGATCTCGCGGGCCCCGAGCACGGCGAGCGTGAGAAACCATACGACCATGATCGGCCCGAAGACGTTGCCGATGCTGGCGGTCCCGCGCTTCTGCACCCAGAAGAGCCCGATGAGGATGACGACGGTGAGCGGGACGATGGCCGGGGTGAGGCGCGTCGTGGCGACGCCCAGACCTTCGACCGCGCTGAGAACGGAGATGGCCGGGGTGATGACGCCATCGCCGTAGAGCAGCGCGGCGCCGAAGATGACGAGCCCCGCGATCCAGCCGATTCGCGTCGCGTCGTTCTTGCCTTTGGGAGCGAGGGCGAGGAGCGCGAGGATGCCCCCCTCGCCGCGGTTGTCCGCCTTCATGATGAACGTGAGGTACTTGACCGTCACGACCATCGTGAGCGACCAAAAGATGAGCGACAGGACCCCGAGCAGGTTCTCGGGCGTAGCCGCGGCCCCGTGGTCGGGATCGACGCACTCCTTCAGGGCGTAGAGAGGGCTCGTGCCAATGTCGCCGAAGACGACGCCCGTCGCGGCGAGGACCAGCTTGGCCGTGAGAGGGTGCGACCCGGTCGTCGAGTGCGGCGGGTGCGACGAATGCGGCGCCGCGGCCGCGCTGGCGGCGCCGTCAGCGGGAGTCGTGGGGAGGGCCGGCGGCGGGACCATCGTTCGCTCGAGCAGCGTCGTACGCGTTGTAACACGCGGAGGGAGGGAGCGGCTCAAGTGGCCGCCGACTGAAGGCTCTGCGGGGATCTCACAAAGGCCCAGGCGGTCGCAGTCGACACCAGTATCGTCCGCGCTCGCCGCAGCAGTCGACGGCCGCTTCAACCGCAGCCTGTCCGGCTCCCCGACGCCGGCGGGCGCTTGCCCGCCGGCGCGAGGGCCGAGCCAATGTCACTCCGCTGCCGCCGGCTCCGCGACACCCGCGGATTTGACGGAGGACGACGCGGCGGCGCCCGACGAGGAGCCCACGGTGAGCTCCGGGTAGGCGGTGCCGCCGTGCTCGTGGATGTCGAGCCCTTCGAGCTCGCCCTCTTCGGAGACGCGCAGGGTGCCCGTCAGCTTCACGGCGTACATCAGGACCATCCCGGTGCCGAACGTGGCCGCCGTGACGGCCGCGCTACCGATGCACTGGGCGATGAGCTGCGTGGCACCGCCCCCGTAGAACAACCCGGAGACGATGGACGCGTCCGTGTTGTCCGCGCCGGTCGTTGTGGGCGCGCCGTACTTGCCGCACGCAAAGAGGCCGAGGCTCAACGTACCCCAGATGCCGCAGGCGCCGTGGACGGCGACCGCGCCGATCGGATCGTCGATGCGCAGCCACTCGACCAGATCGATCGCGAGGATGCAGACGACGCCGGCGACGGCGCCGAGGATGATCGCGCCCCCCGGAGAGACCCAGTAACAAGGGCACGTGATGGCGACGAGCCCCGCGAGGAAGCCGTTGACCGTCATGCCGCAGTCCCAGATCTTATTTCGCGGATACATATAGGCGAGCGCCGACAGGCCGCCGGCGCACGCGGCGAGCGTGGTGTTCGCGGCGACGCGGCCGCAGCCCGCGGCGTCCATGGCCGAGAGCGTGCTTCCCGGGTTGAACCCGTACCAGCCGAACCAGAGGATGACGCCACCGACCGCGGCGATCGTCATGTCATGGCCCGGCATCATGCTGCCGCCGTCGCGCTTGAACTTGCGTCCGAGGCGCGGACCGAGCGCGATCGCGCCGGCAAGGGCGACGAATCCGCCGATCGTGTGGACCACCGTCGACCCGGCGAAGTCGTGGAAGGCAACAGGCTTGATCGTGGTGAGCCACCCGTCGGGACCCCACGCCCAGTGCCCGAGGATCGGGTAGATGAAGCCGCTCACGCCGAAGCTGTAGAGCAGGTCCCCGACGAAGCCGGTGCGGCCGACCATCGCGCCCGACGTGATGGTGCTGCACGTGTCGGCGAACGCGAACTGGAACAGCCAGTAGGCAAGGAACGCGACGCCGGTGGTCCCGTAGGTCTCCGGCACGCCTTGCAGGAAGAAGTACTGGTGGCCGATGAAGCCGTTGCCCGCGCCGAACATGAACGCGAAGCCCCATGCGTAAAACAGGATGCCGCAGAGGCAGGTGTCGACGATCCCTTCGAGCAGGATGTTGACGGTCTCGCGGCTCCGGGCAAAGCCCGCCTCGAGCATCATGAAGCCGGCCTGCATGAAGAACACGAGGAAGGCCGCAATGACGGTCCACATCGTGTTCATCGGGTTGACGTACGGCGGGTCGGCGGCGGGAGCGTCGTCGGCGAGGGCGGGGTGGAAGAAGTAGGCGCCAATGGCCTTGATCGCGAGGACGAGAACGACCGCGCCGATCACTTTGCTCGCCAGGATGATGGCAAACAGTCGGCGGTATTCGCTCTGCCTCATGCGTTGGGTGAGCTTGGAAAGCATGGGGTCTCCTGAGGTTCGCTGGTGGGAATTGAGGTTTTTCTGGTGGTTAGCGGGTGCTTAGAGCGAATTAACGCCGTCCCTCCCGCTGTCTTAATGCTTCCTTAATCCCCGACTTGTTTCGCGATCGTGTCCCTGCAGGCTCCATCGAGAGCACGCCTACCTTTTTTTTGAAGCTGGCTGCCAAGCGCGCCTTTACGACGCAATGGGGTCGTTCGAAACGCTCACGCAATCTCAGCGCAACGTGCGAGAACGATGACTGAGGGTGCACCGCACGCCATGAAAAAGGTCCTGGCCATCGTTCGCGAGGAGCGGCTCGACGCGATCATCGAGCGCCTGCTGCTCATCGGCGTGCGCGGTCTCACGCTCGGGATGGCCAAGGGCGCGGGAGGATCCGGCGGCCACCGCGAAGTCTTTCGGGGCAGCGCCTATCAGGTCGACTTCGTCGACAAGGTCGTCATCGAGTGGTTTGGCCCCGACGAGCAGACCGACGGCGTCGTGCGCGCCATCCAGCAGCGGGGCGAGACGGGCAAGGCCGGTGACGGCAAGGTCTTCGTCTTGCCGGTCCTCGAGGCCGTGCGCATCCGGACCGGCGAACGCGGCCTGGATGCTGTGTAGCCTTGATGCCGAATAGAGGTCACCGCGCTCGCGGTGACCCCGGAGCGTCAGTGCGTCGCGCTGCCAGCGGCGGCGGGCTCGAGCGGCGTCGTGACGACGCCTGCGGTGCCGCCGAGCCCTGCGAGACCGCCGAACCCGCCGGTGCCGCCTGCGAGACCGCCGAACCCGCCGGTGCCGCCCGCAAGACCGCCGAACCCGCCGGTGCCGCCTGCGAGACCGCCGAACCCCGTGCCGCCGGCAAAGCCGCCCGTCCCGGTGCCTCCGCCGAACCCCGTCGTTCCGGTACCGCCGGCAAAGCCGCCCGTCCCGGTGCCTCCGCCGAACGGGCCCGTGCCCGTTGTCGTGCCTGCGCCGCCGCCGAACAGCATCTCGAGCAACCCTTCTAGACCCGTCAAGCCCGTCGTCCCCGTCGTCCCGGCGGTGCCCCCGGTGTCCGTGCCGGCGGTGCCGCCAAGAAGTCCGAGGAGACCCGCGAGTCCGCCCGCGCCGGAGCCGCCGCCTGCGAGCCCACCAGCAAGGCCGCCAGCGAGGCCGCCTACGAGACCGCCGGTGCCGCTGCTGCTTCCTGCGCCGATTGTGCCGCTCGAAGAGCCCGTCCCGGCGGCGCCGCAGATCTTGAAGCTCGGATCGAGCTCGGAGGCCGCACAACTGCCCGACGCGCACTCGGCGTCCGTGGCGCAGATCTGATAGCCCGATGCGCAGGACGTCTGGCAGCTCACGCTCAGATTGCCCAAAAGGCCGGTGAGATCGCTCCCTGAGCCGGTGCCCGTGGTGCCCGTCCCGGAGCTTCCGCCGAGATCACCCAGGAGCCCCGCGAGACCGGCAGCGCCGCCCGCGCCGGAGCTGGTGCCCCCAAGCTCGCCGAGAAGACCCGAAAGCCCTGCGAGACCGCCGCTGGAGCCCGAAGCCCCTCCGAGAAGACCCGAGAGCCCCGCGAGACCGCCAGTGCCGGAGCTGCCTCCGAGGAGACCGGTGAGCCCCGCGAGACCGCCGGTGCCGGAGCCTCCCCCGAAACCGCCGGCAGCGCCGGTCGTTCCGGTAGCCGGCGTGGAGACGGTCACCGCCTGGATCGAGCTGACTCCGGTTCCCGTTCCCGCCGTGGCGCCTCCGAACGAGGCGCAGCAGACCTGGCCGCCGGAGCAACTCGATGCGCTCGTGCACGCGAGGGCTACTCCGCTGCAGGAGCCTGTCGTCGTGCACGCCATGCCCGTCGTCGACGCGCAGCACTCTTGAGTGCTGTCGCAGACGGCGGTGCCGCACGTGATCTCGAAGGTTGTGCCCGTATCGGGCGCCTTGCCGTCGAGCCAAATGCCCGAATCCCCCGCGCCCTCTTCGGACGGCACCCCGTCATCGTCGAGCAGCGACCGGCCTCCGCAGGCGGCGAGGAACCCGAACGCGAGGACGGAAAGCTCTTTGGCGCATCGCATGGCTTTGACTAACCCCTTTGGGGGCCGCGGGCCTCTGCCCCAAGCGGCCCGCAGACCTTCTGCCCTCCAATGTATGAGGCGCGGCAGAAATAGATCACGAATTCTTATCGGGACGGGAACGCTTTATTCCTTATCCCTTTTGACGCGACGCTGACGCGCGGCATCATGGCGAGATCATGCCGAGGGGGCCTCGGTGGTACCGTGGACGGTGCTCTGCTACTGCATATCGAGTGATCCTTTTTGCCGGTGCCGCCCACTTCACTTTCGAACCATGGGCTTCGCCGTGAGAGACGAGCACGTCGACGTGCACCCCGAGGCAACCCCGGGAGCCTCGACGATGGCCATCGCGCGCGCGGCGGCGACGGGCGACAACGCAGCCACCGGCCAGCTCCTTCGCATCCTCGCGCCGCGCCTTAGCCGCGTCGTCCGCGCGGTGCTGGGGAGCCATCACCCCGATGTGGACGATGCGTTCCAGCAGTCGCTGATCGGCCTGGTGCAGGCGCTGCCGGCGTTCCGGGGCGACTGCGAGCCGATCGGCTACGCCACGATCATTGCCGTTCGTACGGCGCTCGCGATGCGAAAGAGGTCGCGAATCGAGCAGTCCCGGCGCGAGGACGACGTCGAGACCGACGCGATGCCCGAGCACTCGCTCTCGCAGAGCGAGGAGGTCGCCGCCAACCGACGCAAAGAGTTGATGCGCCAGCTCCTCGACTACCTGCCCACCGAGCAGGCCGAGGCTCTCGCGATGCGGATCGTGCTGGGCTGGTCGATCAAAGAGATCGCGGCCCACAGCAACGCCCCCCTCAATACGGTCCGCAGCCGCCTGCGCCTGGCGAAAGAAGCCCTCAAGAGCAAGATCGAAGCGAACGCGGATCTCGTCGCTGCGCTGGAGGTGCCGTCTTGAGCGCCCTTCGTGTGGTCGACCTGCATCCCGAGGAGCTGCTCGAGCGCGATGCGCTGGGCGAGCTCGACGACGCCGAGCGCGTGCGCCTCGAAGCGCACCTGGCGCGTTGCGCGACGTGCCGGTTCGAGCGGCAGCTGCGCGCGGACTTCGGCGATGAGCTCGACGCGGTGAACGCGCCGCTCGCCCCCGTGGGTCTCGTGGCCGAGGTCTTGGCCCGGGCCTCGGGTCCCTCGCTGATGCAAGACCGCGAGGTGGAGCGCGACGGCGACGGCGACGTACCGGTGTCGGGGTCGCCTCGCCCTTCGCACGTGCCGTCCCGGGCGGGGCGGCGTCGTAGCGCCGCGCGCGCCTTGTGGATGTTGAGCGCCGCGGCCTTGCTCCTTCTTGCCGGGGGCGCCGCCGCCGCGATCGGACTTGGCGGACGAGGGTGGCCGGCGCTCCTCGGCGGCGCGCCGCACATCACGGATCGCGGGAATGCCGTCGCGTCGAACCAGACTCCCAAGCGGCACTTGGCAGCCGCGGCGCCCCTCGCCGCGCAAGCTCCTGAAGCACCGGTCGCCCCGATGGAGACGACGCAGCCGATCCAGGCCGAGCCTGGGCTCCCCGTCCCCGCAGCGACGCATGCGGCGAGCGTGACCAGCGCCGAGCAGCTCTTCGACGCCGAGACGACCGCACGACGGCACGGAGACTACGCGCGCGCCGTTGCGCTGCATCGGGAGCTCAGCCAGCGGTTCCCCCGCAGCCGCCAAGCCCAGGTCTCGCGCGCCACGGTGGGTCACCTCCTGCTCGAGCGCGGCAACCCGACGGATGCCCTCGAGAACTTCGACGCGTATCTGGCTGCGGGCTCGGGCAACCTGGGTGAAGAGGCCATGGTCGGCCGCGCGACGGCGCTCGATCGACTTGGACGTACGGCGGAGGCGTCGATCGCGTGGCGCGCCCTGCTCGCGGCGTTTCCGGATACGCCCTACGCCGCTCACGCAAAAGCGCGTGTCGAGAGCCTGACCGGGAACTAGATGCCTCGGGCCGGATGGCGAGCCGGCGCCGTGGCCGTGCTCCTGGCGGGCATTCTTGCGGCCGACGGGCTCGGGCGCGCGCAGTCCGCCCCGGACGCCACCGACGTGATCGATGTGACGCTCATTGGCGCAGGCGCCGATGGAAGTGCGGTCGTCGACACCCTCCGCGAGATCCTCGGCCGCCTCGGTCTCTCCGTAGCGGCGCACGTCCAGAGCGCCCCGGGGAGCCCGGGCACCCCTCTCGCGCGCGTGGTCGTCGAGATCGACTTCAGTTCTCCGGGGGACGTCGTGCTGAGCGTCCACTCGGACGCGAGCCATGCACCGGCGCATCGTCGCATCGCGCGCGACGCGGCCGCGCCCATCATCCGCGAAGAAGTGGCGGACGCGGTGAGCTCGATGGTCGAGGCACAGCTCGTCTCCGACGAGGCCCGGGACGCGGCGGCCCCGCCGAACGAACCGCCACCGGAGCCTCCCGTGGCAGCTCCTCCGCCTCCGCCTGCCGAGCCACCCGGCGAACCGGCGACCGAAGCGGCGGCGCCGGCGGTGACGAATCATCGATGGATCGCGGTCGACGTGACGACGTTCGCGGGCGCGGGGCCCTTCGCCGGCAACGTCGGCGTCGTCGGGCGACTCGGAGGGGGCCTGGCGCTCGCCTCCCGGCGCGGCCTTCGACCGTCACTGACGATCATGGGCGAGGGACTTTTGCCCTTCTACACTCAGAACGTCGAGGGGGTGACGGCGCACACGGACGTCGAATCGTTCCGGGCGATCGCGGCGATCGAGATCCTCCGCGCGGATTCCTGGCTCGCGATCGACGTCGGAGCGGGCTTCGGGTTCGACATCCTCTCGGTCGATCCGAACTCGGTTCCGGCGTCGGCCCCGACGTCGACGGTTTGGGACCCGGTGGTTTCCGCCATCGTAACCGCCAACTTCGCCCTCACGCCGGGCGTCATGTTCACCGTCGCGATCGCTGGCGACGCCGACCTCGAGTCGCGAAGCTACCTGGTGAAGGTGATTGCTCCCGGATCGACGAGGCCCGCAATGGATCCCCTGCTGAGTCCGTGGGTAGTGCGGCCAGCGGCGTTCGCGGGGTTCACCTTCACGGCGTTCGGCGATGGACGCTTCGCATCGAGGGAGGTCCGGTGACCCCCCGCGCGGGCGTCCTCGGATGCAGCGGCGCCGCGGCGGTGGTGTCCGCCGTCGCGATCGTTGGCCCGGCGTGCGGCGTGGACGACATCACGGTCGCCACGGTCACGCTGCCCGAGGCCGGAGCCGTCCACTGTACGGTCGTTCCGAGCCCCGACGGCGGCCAACCGGCGGATGCTGGCGACGCCGGGATCGAGCCCTGCAAAGCGACCGAGTTCTGCGAGCCCGCGACATGCGATAGCTCGAACGGCACCTGCACGACCCTTCCGCCCACCTGCAATGGCCCGGGGTCGTTCGTCTGTGGATGCAACAAGGTCACGTACTTCAACGACTGCGTGCGTCAAACGGCGGGACAGGGGACCCTCTCGTCCGGGCTTTGCCTCGATCCCAAGCTCTGCGGCGGCCCGAGTTCGTGTGGTGACTCGCAGGTTTGCGCGCTTGCTCTCCCGTACTTGCCGCTGGCTTTCGAGGAGTACTTGTGCTCCATGCCGGCTTTGGACCTGGTCGCCAGCCAGGCCGGACAATGCTGGGGGCTGCCCTCCACGATGCCCACAGGAGCCGACGGCGGAGAGCAGTTCCGCTTTCTCACGCCAAGCGTCCAGCCCTGCCCCAGCCAGTGCACCGACGCCTACACTGCGCTGACGAACGCCAGCGGCAAGCTGCTCGTCCTCGACCCGACATGCCCGTGATTCGAGGGGCTCGGGTTCGCGTCGTCCACAAAGGTGCGCCGTAAAGCTCGCTGAAACGAAAGTTGCCGCTAAGTTGATCCATTTGTACCGTCCAAGCCTACTGCACACGTGGAGGCGTTCGCTGCCTTGAGCTCCCAGCGCGATTCGATCAATCGTCCCATGAGCCTCAGCGACTTCGACGACGAGGCGCTCGCCGTGGGGGATCGGGCGTCTGGCTCGTCCCTCACCCCGATGCTGCTCGACCTCGACGAAGACACGCCGACCCGCGACGAGCTCGCGAGCCAGTTCTTCGCCAAGCCCATCGAGCAGGCCAAGCGGGCGCAGCTCCCCCTCCCCGTCGATGACGCGGTGCACGAAGCTGCTCGCTTCGATTCGCCAGCGTTCAAAGAGCGCCAGCGGTATTTGATGCGGTACGTCGCATCCGCGGTGGCGGTGTCGGGTGCGATATGCATCGCGGCGTTCTTCCGGATAGCCGCTGCCGCGGGTCCACAAGATCCTGCGCCGCACGCCGCTCACGCCGAGGTTCTTTCGGCGCCCGCCCTCAGCCCGGAGCCTGCGCCGGCCCCACCGCCCCCGCCCGCACTCGTCCCACCGCCGGCCGCCATCGCGGCTCCGACCGAAGCTCCGGCGACCTCCTCGAGCAGCCCTGCCGTCGCCGATGTCCTCGGCGCGACCCACACGGCGCCAGCCGTCGCGTCGGTCTCGCCCGTCGCATCGGCATCCGAAGAGAAAGCTGCCGCCCGGCGCGCGCTCGAGCGTGGCAACTGGAACGCCGCGATCGCCGCCGCGCAGCGCTCCGTGCAGCTCGACGCGACCGATGCGGAGGCGTGGCTGATCCTCGGCGGCGCATACCAAGAGCGCGGCTCCGAGGGTCGAGCAAAGCGCGCGTTCGCCTCGTGCGCGGCAAGCGCCAAGGCTGGCCGGGCGCGCGCTGAGTGTGCGTCGCTGGCTCACTGAGCCTGAGGCGCCGCGTTTTTTTTTCCAACCTTACGACCAACATCCGCCGCGACAGAACCCGTTAGCGGGTGAGTCGGGACGGGGCTACCGTATCGGGTTATTCACCGTCGGATTCACCGTTGCCTGGCAACATGACGCGAAGCGGCCGTGTACTCCGTGTGTTCACACGCCTCGTCGTAGGCAGTGTGTCGGCCGCGTGCGGCCTGGGGTTGGCCGGTGAGCTGGTCGTTCCCGCGGGTCAACCGGGGACGGGCGGACAAGGAGACGATCTGGGAGGCGCGAACGAAGGCGGCGAAGACGCGGCTGTCTCGAACGACCTCGACGCCACGACGTACGTCACGGACCCCGAAGGCGGATCGTTCACGAACCAGGACTCGAGCGGCATGGCGTCAGGCCAGCACGAGGCCTCGATCCCCCCGGGCCAGTGCAACTTCACGGGAACGTGGGCCACCAAGCTCACCATCCCCGTCAGCTGGGTTCCTCAAGGGCTCACGGGCGTCATCCTGAATCCCGGCAGCGGCACAATCGGGCAATGGATCCTGCAGTCCCGTACCCAGAGCGGCACCGCGCTGACCGACACGACGGTAGTGTGTGAGATCGATCTCCCGGACTTCCAGGGGACGATAATCGCCGGGTCGGAGACCTACGGCGTGCGCTTCCCGAACTCGCTCTTCGACAACCACTATCTCCCCTCGTTCACGATCGCGGGCACCGTGAGCAGCTTGGCCCCCGACGCCTCGTACACGACGACGCCGTCCGCCGCGCTGCTGGGCATCGCGATGGCGTCGCCGACCACGGATCCGTGGCCGTCGGCCATCGTGGCGCTGACGGAGGAGGTCGACTCGGACCGGGACGGCAACCTGGGAGTGACCGCGCTCGCGGCGCAGGGCTCCAGCTACAGCGACATCCCGACGGACCTCGAAAAGGACTCGCGGGCGACCGCCGTCTTCGTCGTGATCCGGCAGGTCACGCAGGTGAGCGGGACCGTGACCGATTGCAATCACATCTCGGGCTCGGTCACGATCCCGCAGCTCACGGACAGCAACGGCGACAGCAAATACGCGATCGACTCGCACGTCATCGGGTGCGAACTCGAGGGCGACGGCGGCACCTGCAGCGCCGCGCAATGGGGCTTCATCGACGGCACGCAACCCGTCTTCACCCCATCGGGCGGCTCCACCTTCGCGACGCTACGCATGCCCCTCAACGCCACGTGCGCCCAGGTACGGCAGGCGTTGCCGTAGGGCCTGTCCGATCTGTCCATCCATCGAGTCCATCCATCGAGCAAGCGGAAGGTCTGCGAAGCAGGCATCGGACACTCGCTTGGCGCTTGGGTACGCGGTCGCGTGCCGAGCGGGGTGTCCGATACCCGGATCGCAAGGCCTCCTAACTGACTACGGAGCGCGCAGGCTGAGGGCGCCGAGGTAGTCGCGCTTGCCGACACTAACGCCGTTGTGGCGCAGGATCGCGTAGGCGTGCGCCGTGTGAAAGTAGAAGTTCGGCACGACGTGCTCGGCGAAGTAGTCCGCCCCGCTCATGACCTTGCCCTCCCAGCGCGGCTGCGTCACGACGCGGGTGTCCGCGCCGGCGAAGTCCTTGGCCGAGAAGGTGTTCAGGTAGGCGACTGTCGACGTGAGGCGCGCGCGCAGATCCTCGAGCGTCTGCTCGGTGTCCGGGTTGCTGGGTGCCTCCTTGCCCGCGAGACGCGCCGCCCCGAGCTTCGCCGTGTCACAGGCGACCTGGATTTGACGACCGAACGCGAACTGATCCGGGGCGAGGCGAAGCGAAACGAAGAGGTTGGGGTCGAACGACTTTTCCTTGGCATGCGCCGCCGCGGCATCGAGCCACTTGGTGATCTGGCCGAGCATCTTCTTCTTTTGGACGAACAGTTCGTAATACATGACCCAGACTGTAGCGGCGCACCTCGGCAGCAACCAGGCAAGGTAGGCTTTTGCCATGAACCGAGCACGAACGTTGACCCCCCTCTACGGGCTGGCCGTGGCGGCCAGCGGACTTCTCCTTCCTGCCTGCGGCGTGTCGAAGGCCGACTACGACACCAAGACGCGGCAAGCGGAGGCCTCGGCAAAGGAAGCCGAGGACGCGAAGAAGGAGATCGTCCAACTCAAGCAACAGCTCTCGTCGGATGACCAGCAAGTCTCGCAACTCAAGGGATCGCTCGGCCTGGCGCAGGCGCAGGCCATCACCGACGATCAAAAGTCCGAGCTCGAAGAGGCCAAGCGCGCCGTGCAGGAGGCGCAAGAGCGCGGCAAGCTCCTCGACGACCTGCAGGCGAGGTTCAAGAAGATGATCGACGCCGGGCGGCTGAAGGTCACGACGCGCCATGGCCGCATCGTCCTGCAGGTCCACAACGACATCCTCTTCGACACGGGCGCCGCGGAGCTCAAGACCGACGGCAAGGCCGCCGTCGCCGAGGTCGCCGCGACGCTGAAGGGCGTGGGCACGAAGCGCTTTCAGGTGGCCGGTCACACCGACAGCGAGCCGATCACCGCCGAGACCAAGAAGAAGTACCCCACCAACTGGGAGCTTTCGACGGCCCGCGCGATCGCGGTCGTGAAGCTCCTCGTCGCCGACGGCGTCGAGGCGACGACCCTCTCCGCCGCCGGCTACGGCCCGTACGACCCGGTCGGCTCGAACGCGACCCCGGAGGGTCAGTCGAAGAATCGCCGCATCGAGATCACGCTCGTGCCGAACGTCGCGCAGATCGTCGCGGTGGAGAAGCTCGACGCCAAAAAATGAACGCTACGGCTTGGTGAACTTCAAAACGAAGCGATCCTCCGTCCCGAGCCGCGCGCCGGCCTCGCGCGGACTGCTGCTCCAGTCGCGCGCGTCGGCCGGATTGCGCAAGAACTCCCCCTTGGCGGCGAGCGTGAACCCCGCCGCCTTCACCTCGCTCTCGACGGCGCTTTGCTCGATGCGGTGCAGAGTCTTGACGTCCTTGAGGCCGTCGCCGTCCTTGGCGCTCGAATCCTCGATGACGTAGGCGCCGCCGGGCTTGAGGGCGTCGAAGACGGCGCGGTTCATCTTGGCGCGGTCGACGCCCGTCCAGACGGTGTCGTGGTACGTGAGAACGTTGACGACGAGGTCGAGGTTTTTGGCCTCGGGCGGCAGCGGGTCGTCGAACGCGCGATCCGAGCGGACGACCGCGCGGTCGGCGGGGAGCGCGAGCCGCGCGGACCACGGGGTCTCGAGGAACCTCTTGAGCCACTCCGGATCGTTCTGTCCGTAGACCTTGCCTTCGGGCCCGACCGCGCGCGCCAGAAGGTCGGTCGTGTAGCCGCCCCCCGCGCCGAGATCGGCCACGGTCATCGCATGGCCGACGCCCACGAACGCGAGAAACTCGGCCGGGTGCCGGGCCGCGTCCATCTTCTTGTCTTGATCGGTCCGGTCGCCGGCGGAGACGATCGCGCGGATGTCGTCTGCAGAGAGAGGCTGAGAGACCGGCGTCGTCGACCGCGCTGCGCTCGCCGCTGCAGGGGCTGGCGCGGCGCTGGACGCCGGGGCCGGACTCGCGGCGCCCGCGTTGGCCGCGCCTCCGCCGCAACCGGCAAGCTCCGCCAAGGCGGCGACGCCAGCGAACACGGAGAATGAGAAGACAAAGGATCCGCCAAGGTGCGCGCTTCGCATGGGCGCGCACCCTGGCACGGCGCGGAGAGCCGCGAAAGGGCCTAGCCTTTCGCGGCGCGTTTCCCGCCCGGAACGGCTACTCGCAAACTCCCGTCGTCGTTGACGAAGATCCGCTGCAAATTCCGCTGCAGCAGTCGGACCCCATCTCGCAGAGGGAGCCGGCACCCGAACCAGTGCAGCCGTCCCCGCTGTCGTCACCGCCGCCGTCGTCACCGCCGGTAGTGACGACCGTGCCGCCATCGTCGCCAGTGCTGCTCGAGCCGCCGCACTCCTGCAGGCACGAGGTCACTACGCACTGCTCGTAGTCGTCGCAGCTTTGCTGCTGGCTGTTGACACACTCGAGCGCCTGCGGGCAGCACGAGTTGACGATGCAGTCGACGCATCCCTGCGACGCGCCCGAGGACCCGCTGTACTGGGCGGCGAGCTCGGAGCACGAGGCGGAGCCGCCGCCGGAACCCGAAGGCTCTCCGCCGCTGCTGCTGCTTGTGGTTGAGACCAGTGGTGGAGCGCCCGTGCCGCTGGTGATCAGCGGCGGCGAGCTTTGACCGCCCGTCAGTAACGGCGGTGTGCTCTGACCGCCCGTCAGCAGCGGCGGCGAGCTTTGACCCCCGCTAAGCAGCGGCGGCGTGCTGATGGTGCCGCCCGGCCCCGATCCGCTCGTTTGGCTTGTGGAGACCTGGACGGAGTCGGTCTCTTGCTGCGGGCCGGCGCCGCCGCATGCTCCAACCGCGCCAGCCAATGCAAACGTCAGCGCGACGCGCCTCATAGAGATCCCATTCTCCAGGTTACCACAGGAACTGACCGAAGATGGCTGAGGTCCCCGTCGTGAAGCTGACGTCGGTCGACCCGCCCTTGGGGGGGAAGGCGATGTTCAGGGCGACGCCGGTTTTTGCGCCGAAGGAGAAGTGGTCGGTGACGAAGTACTCGCCGCCGAGGCCGGCGTTGAGGGCCAGGTCCATGTTCGCTTCTGCGTTGTTGGCGATATAGAGGCCCGGCTCGACGAAGGGCATGAAGTGCTCGAACCTCATGAAGTAGTAGCGGAGGCCTCCGTCGATCTGGAACAGCTGCGTCTGGCCGGACAAAGACGAGATATTGAGCCCGAGGTCGGCGCGAATAGCCATGTTCTCGGCGAGGAAGTACGTGAATCCAAACGTCGGATCGCCGCCATTGGGCAGGCTGACCTGGATACCCATCTCACCCGCGTGCGTGGGTGAGCCAGAGGGCGCCTCGGGAGCGGGCGCGGGGGCGGGGGTCGGCGCCGGAGCTGCCGCCGGTGGGGGCGGAGGAGGCGGAGGAGGAGGGGGCGGAGGAGGCGGAGGAGGCGGAGGGGGCGGAGGAGGCGGCGCCGCTTGGGCGGGAGCGGCCACCGCGAGAACCAGCGCGGCCGACGTGCCGAGAATCGAAAGAACGACAGCGGTTGTACCGAGTCTACGGAAGCGCATTGCCATTTCTCCTTGAACGCGCCGCGCCTACTGGCAGTCGCGACGAAACGTTTGGGCACGACCTACAGGCAACCGGCCCGCAAGGTCAAGTTTCACCAGCGTTGCCGCCAGATAAATCAGTGAGAGCGTAATGCGGACGTCGACCGCAGTCGCTTGGGCGCGACGGCGCGGTAGCTCTCGCCCACCCGGTCGGCGACGTCGTCCCAGTCGACGCGCGCGGCGTCGACCCGAACGCCGAGCCATCCACGGCTGCCGATGTACGCCGGCAGGTAGAACCTCTTGGGTTCCTTGCGAGCGAGCGTCTCGGCCTTGGGGCGAGACACACGGACGCAGACTCCGATCGCGGCGTCGCCGTGATGGTTATCGAGAAAATAAGCGAACGCCTTCTTGCCCACCCTGAAGGTCGCGTGCCTGCCCTCGCGAACGAAGGCGGCCTCGGGGAGGGCGAGACACACCCGGGTGATGCGCTCGAGCGCCGCCTTCGCGCGGGCGCCGTCGGTCGTCGGACGCACGGGCGGCGGCTTCTGCGGCTGGACTCCCGCGCGCACGACGCTCTTCGGCGCGACGTCCGCCCAGCCCCTCTCCAGGAGAATCGCCAGGTCGATCCAGTCCGTATCCGGCCGGTCGAGGCGGACGCCGACCCACCCCTTCACCCCCACGTAAGGAGGGACGAAGAAGCGGTCCGGCGAGTCTGCGACGCGCGCGTGCTGTTCGTCGAGCGCGGCCTTGCACCAGGCGGCGATCCGTCCGTCCGCGTGATGGTCGTCGACGAACATCGCGAACATCCGCCCGCGCACGTGAAACGACGGCGTCCCATGGGAGAGCTTCTCCTCCGCGCCTGGAAAACCCGCGCAGATGGCCCGCAAGCGAACGAGGATCCTGTCTGACGCCGACGCAATCGTCCTTGCCGCCCGAGCCACGCGACCAGCATACCGGACAACGCAGCGCCGCGATTCGTCATCCAAGACCGACAGACCGTCGAAATCACTACGGCCCGTTCGATGGACGGACGGGGCCGTTGTATAGCCCTGGGCAGTTCCGATGATGTGGCTCGTTCGCATGGCGCTCCGGCGCCCCTACACGTTCGTCGTGATGTCGATGCTCATCGTCATCCTCGGCGTCGTGACGATCCTGCGGATGCCGACGGACATCTTCCCCGACATCGACATCCCGGTCGTCTCGGTCGTCTGGGCCTACCCCGGCCTCGCCCCCGAGGAGATGGAGAAGCGCATCGTCAACAACTACGAGCGCGGCCTGACGACGACGGTCAACGACATCGAGCACATCGAGAGCCAGAGCTTGACTGGCATCTCTGTCATCAAGATTTTCTTCCAGCCGGGCGCCAAGATCGAAGCGGCGACGGCCCAGGTCACCGCCATCTCGCAGACCGTCTTGCGCCAGATGCCGCCGGGCACCACGCCGCCGTTCATCATCCGGTACAGTGCGTCCAACGTCCCGATCCTCCAGGTGGCGCTGGAGAGCGACTCGCTCAGCGAGCAGCAGCTCTTCGACTACGGCACGAACTTCATCCGCGCCGACATCGCGACCATCCAGGGCGCGCAGCTCCCGTGGCCGTACGGCGGCAAGCAGCGCCAGATCATGGTCGACATCGACCCGCAGCGTCTCTTCGCGTGGGGCCTCTCGCCGCGCGACGTGAACAACGCGCTCGGGCTGCAGAACGTCATCGTGCCTACGGGCACGGCCAAGATCGGCGTCGACGAGTATCCCATCATCCTCAACGCGAGCCCCGAGCTGCTCGACCAAATTGCGGGCATCCCCATCAAGGTGGTGCAGGGCACGACCGTCTTCATGCGCGACGTGGCCAACGTCCGCGACGGCTACGCCCCGCAGACGAACATCGTCCACGTGGCCGGCAAGAAGTCGGTCCTCATGTCGATCCTCAAGCAGGGCAGCGCGAGCACGCTCGACGTCGTGAAGCGCATCCGCAACATGCTCCCGCTGACCCTCGCTCGCTTGCCCAAGGAGCTGAAGGTCGCGCTGCTCTTCGACCAGTCGATCTTCGTGCGCGCCGCCGTCGAGGGGGTCGTCAAGGAAGCGTGCATCGCCGCAGGGCTCACCGCCGTGATGCTCCTCGTGTTCCTGGGGAGCTGGCGCAGCACGCTCATCGTCCTCGTGTCGATCCCGCTCTCCATCCTGGTGTCGATCATCGTCCTGGCCTCGATCGGCGAGACGCTCAACGTCATGACGCTCGGAGGGATGGCCCTCGCCGTCGGCATCCTCGTCGACGACGCGACCGTCGAGATCGAGAACGTCCACCGCAACATGGCGCAGCACAAGCCGATCGTCCGCGCCATCCTCGACGGCGCTTCGGAGATCGCGACGCCTGCGTTCGTGTCGACGATCTGCATCTGTATCGTCTTCGTGCCGGTCGGGTTCATCTCGGGATCGGCCAAATCGCTCTTCGTGCCGCTCGCGCTGGCCGTCGTCTTCGCGATGCTGACGTCGTACTTCCTGTCGCGCACCCTGGTGCCCACGATGATGCGCTTCTTGATGCGCAGCGAGCACCACGGCAGCGGTCCCCCCACTTCGCTCGCGGGGCGCTTCTTCGCGTCGTTCGAGCGGGGGTTCGACTCGCTCCGGATGTTCTACGGAGGGTGGCTCGCCTGGGCGCTCGAGCACCGCAAGACGGTCATCGTGGGCTTTCTCGCCTTCGTCGCCGGGTCGGTGTCGCTGTTTCCGCTGCTCGGGCGCGACTTCTTCCCGTCGGTCGACGCGGGCCTCATCAAGCTCCACGTGCGCGGCGTCCCGGCGACGCGCATCGAGGAGACCGAACGGAAGTTCGTGCAGCTCGAGGACGCGATCCGCACCGTCATCCCCCCCTCGCAGATCGACACGATGCTCGACAACCTGGGCATCCCCTACAGCGGCCTGAACCTGTCGCTCAGCGAAGGGGCGCAGATCTCGTCCGCGGACGGCGAAATCTTGATCTCGCTGAAGGAAGGCCACGGGCCGACCCCGCAGTTCGTGCACGCGCTCCGCACCAAGCTGCGCCACGACTTCCCCGATCAGACATTCTTCTTTCTCGCGCCGGACATCTCGACGCAGGTGCTCAACTTCGGCCTCCCCGCGCCCATCGACGTGCAGATCGTGGGGGGGTTCGGCAACGACGAGCAGACGTACGGGGTCGCCATGCAGATCGCCGACCGTGTCCGCCGGGTGCCCGGCGCCGCGGACGTCCACCTCGCCCAAGTACCGAAGGGGCCCCAGATCCGCATCGACGTGAACCGCACGATGGCCGGTCAGGTCGGCCTGACGGAGCGAGACGTCGCCAGCGATCTCCTGGTCTCCCTGGCCTCCAGCGCGATCGTGGCGCCGAGCTTCTGGCTCGACAAGCGCGGCATCCAGTACCTCGTCGCCGTGCAGACGCCGCAGCACGAGCTCGACTCGATCGGCGCCCTGGATACGACTCCCATCTCCACGGGGCCGGGGCGCCCGCAGCTGCTCTCGAACATCGCGTCGGTGTCGCGCACCGAGGGGCCCGTCAACATCACGCACTTCAACGTGGCGCGTACGTTCGACGTCCAGGCCAACGTCGACGGGACGGACCTCGGGTCCGTATCGGCCGCCGTGACGAAAATCGTCGATGAGCTCAAGCCCACGCTGCCACGCGGCACGACGGTGCGCATCAAAGGGCAGGTCGACAGCATGGAGTCGTCGTTCCGGGGCCTAGGTTATGGGCTCATCTTCGCGGTCGTCTTGGTGTATTTCCTCATGGTCGTGAACTTTCAGTCCTGGCTCGACCCGCTCGTCATCCTCATGGCTCTCCCGGGCGCCATCGCAGGGATCGCCTGGATGCTGTTTCTGTCTCACACGACCGTCAGCGTCCCGGCCCTCATGGGATCGATCATGTGCGTCGGCGTCGCCACGGCCAACAGCATTCTCGTCGTGACCTTCGCCAACGACCTGCGCAAGGCCGGACGCGACGTGAACGAGGCGTCCCTGGCCGCGGGCATGACGCGCCTTCGTCCCGTCATCATGACGGCGCTTGCGATGGTCATCGGCATGCTGCCGATGTCCCTCGGGCTCGGCGAAGGGGGCGAGCAAAACGCGCCGCTCGGGCGCGCCGTCATCGGGGGCCTGCTCATGGCGACCGTCACGAAGCTCTTCTTCGTCCCGGTGATGTACCGCATCCTGCGCCAGGCTCCGCTGGCTCCACCCGATGCCGCCTTCGAGGACGTATGACCCTCCGAGCCGACACTCCCCAAAGCCACGACGCAGCCGCCGGTGCCGACCACGCCGCGAGCGGTCCGGTGCACGCCGCACACGACTTGGGGTTCGAGCTCCCGCAGCCGGCGGCGATGTCGAAAAAGGCGATCGCGATCCTCGTCCTTGCCCTCGCAGGGGCGCTCGGGATCGCGTTCGTCGTCGGATACCTTCCACGCCACCAGGAGCGAACCGCCCTCGAGGAGGTGTCCCGTGCCGGCGCCGATAGCGCCCTGCGCGTAGAGGTCATCGCGCCGAAAGTGGGCGCGGCCGATCGCGCAGCGCTGCTCCCGGGCAGCGTGCAGCCCCTCGAGGAGACGGTGCTCTACGCCCGCGCGAGCGGCTTCGTGCGCCACTGGCTCGTCGACATTGGCGACAAAGTTTCCGATGGGCAGCTGCTCGTCGAGCTCGAAACCCCGGAGCTCGATCAAGAGCTCGAGCAGGCCCGCGCCCAGCTCGGTCAAGCGCAGCCCGAGCTGATACGCGCACGAGCCAACCGAGAGCTGTCGAAGGCCAACTTGCAGCGCTACAAGCAGCTTGCGCCCTCGGGCGTGACGTCGCAGGCCGATCTCGACCAGCGCCAGGCCCAGGCCGAGGTCGACGAGGCCAACGTCAGCGTCTCGGAGGCCAACATCGCCTCCCAGCAAGCCAACATCCGGCGGCTGACGCAGCTGAAAGCCTTCGCGCGAGTCACGGCACCCTTCGCGGGCACGGTCACGCAGCGCTGGGTCGAGCTCGGCGCCCTCGTGACGGCCGGCAACGGACAGCCCCTCTACAAGATCGCCGCGATGGACCCGGCGCGCGTCTTCGTCCAGGTCCCGCAAGACGTCGCGCCGAGCGTGCACGCCAAGCTCCCCGCCAAGGTGACCGTCCGCGAGTACCCTGGGCGGTCGTTCGACGGGACGGTCTCTCGCGCCGCCGGCGAGCTCGACCCGTCCACTCGAACGATGAACACGGAGGTCCGCGTGGCGAACCCCGAAGGAACCCTCATCGCCGGGATGTACGCCGAGGTCGCCCTCACCCTGCCCTACCCTCACCGCGTGTTCGAGCTGCCCGCCACGGCGCTCATGACCGACGCGAAGGGTCTCCGTTTGGCCGTGGTGGCCGCGGATTCGACGATCCACTTGATCCCGGTCGTGGTCGAACGCGACACCGGAACGTCGATCGAAGTCTCGAGCGGGCTCACGGGGGACGAGCGCGTCATCAAGCTCGCCAGCGCCGAGTTCGTCGAGGGCAGGCCGGTCGAAGTCATCGCGCACTGACTGACGAACGTACTGGTAGCGAAAAAGATCATCGGCTACCCCGGGGGACCGATGAAGCGCGTCGCGTCCGGTCCGACTCACGCCTGCCGCAGGATTTGCGCGCCGCCATGCAAGTGAAGGCGACGCCGCCTTCCGCTTCGGTCCGGGCGTTCGTCCACTGGACCCTGCGACACGGGCGTGTCCTCTGGATGCTCGCCCTGCTCCTGGGCGTGCCGGCAACCGTCCGCACGGCCAACCTGTACCTGCACTTGCGGAGCGAGGTGGAAGAGCTGCTCCCCAGACAAGCTCCCAGCGTGCGGGCGCTCGACGAGATGCGCGCGCGCAGCCCCGGCCTCGAGTTTCTCGGGGTGGTCGCGCAGGTGGCGAGCGCCGAGGACTTGCCCGCGGCCGAGCAGTTCCTCGACGAGCTCGCCACGCGCATCCGCAAGTACCCGCCAGAGATGGTCCGCGACGTGCGATCGAGCAACGCCTCGGAAAAGGATTTCGTCGAGAAACACGCGGCCCTCTACACCGATCTGGCCGACCTCAAAGAGGTCCGCCGACGCATCGAGGCGCGCCGCGACTACGAGGTGTCCAAAGACGAGGGGCAGCTTCTCGACGAGGACGAGCCCCCGCCCTCCATCGACATCTCCGACATCGAGCACAAATACGACGACAGGATCTCCAGCGGGCGCGACGGCCACCTCGAGAGCAGCAAGCTCGCGGCCGCCATGCTCACCGTCGAGGCGGGGGGTTACAACACGGGCGCTGAGAAAGACCGGGCGCTTCTCTCGCGCGTGAAAGCCGATGTCGCCGCGCTCGACCCAGGTCACTATGCGCCGGGCCTGCGCGTCGGCTACGCCTCGGATGTCGCGATCAACGTCGAAGAGTTCGACGCCTTGCAGGGAGACCTGTCGGTCGCGTCGATCTTGGTCGTCCTCGCCGTCGTCGCGGCCATCGTCCTCTACTACCGGTGGTGGAAGAGCGTCCCAGTGCTCATCCCTCCCCTGTTGCTGGCCACGGTGTACGCCTTCGCCCTCGCGTCGCTCCCGCCCATCAACGTCACGGAGCTCAACTCGAACACCGCGTTTCTCGGCTCGATCATCGTCGGCAACGGGATCAACGTGGGCCTCATCCTTTTGGCCCGCTATCGAGAGGAGCGCGCGCGCGGAGCCTCCGTCGACGACGCGCTCGTCGCCGGGGTGTGGGGCGCCCGGCTCGGGACGCTCGCCGCGGCCGCAGCCGCCGGCGTCTCCTATGCCTCGCTCGTGCTCACGGAGTTCCGGGGGTTCCGGCAGTTCGGCTGCATCGGCGGCATCGGGATGCTCGCTTCGTGGGTGACGGCGTTCACGCTGGTCCCTCCGCTGCTCAAGTGGCTCGACACGGGCAGCGCCGGCCCCACGCGCGAACCGCGCACGAGCTCGTGGCTCGTCGACGCCGTGCAGAAGCTTGCATTGCCCATCGTCGTCGCCGCGGCGGCGCTCGCGGTCGCGGCGGCGGTCGAGGTGTCGCGGTTCGACTCGTCATTCCTCGAGCACGATTTCAACAAGCTCCGCCGCGCCGATACCTGGAAGAACGGCGAGGGTTACTGGGGCCGCAAGATGGACGCCATCCTCGGCCACTATCTGACCCCGACCGTGGTGCTCTGCGACACGGCCGAGCAGGCGACCAAGGCGGCCTCCCTCGCCCGCGAGTCGGCCGATCACGGGACGCTGCAGCCGATGGTCGCCAGCGTGGTCGCCGCCGACGACGTCGAGCCGCTCGATCAGGACGCGAAGATCGCCGAAGCCGAACGGATCCGCCAGGCCCTCACGCCGAGGATCCGATCGCTCGCCGATCCGAAGAAGCGGGACGAGATCGACCGGATCCTCGGCGCAGACGACCTCGCGCCCATCCGCGACGACGATCTTCCTCACGCCTTCACCACCGGCCTGCGCGAGCGCGACGGATCCATCGGTCGCATCGTCCTCGTCTACCCGCGCCCCTCGGACATTCTCTACAAGGCCGCGGCGATCCATCTCTTCGTGCGCACGCTGCGAAGCATCGGGGCCGACGCCGCGGGGCCGGGGGCGCGGCCGTGCCGCGTGGCGGGGTCGGTTCCCATCACGAGCGACATCCTCGCATCCATCCAGCGCGACGCGCCCATCGCGAGCCTCGCGTCCTTCCTCGGCGTGGTGGTGGTCGTGGTCGTGGTCCTGCGCGCCCGGCGGGCGTCCATCCACGTCATCGGCTCGCTGGTGCTCGGCGTCCTGTGGCTGCTGGGAGCGACGATGGCGCTGGGGATCAAGATAAACTTCACCAACTTCATCGCCTTCCCGATCACCTTCGGCATCGGCGTCGACTACGCGGTCAACGTGATGATGCGATACGTCCAGGACGGCGAGCGCGACATCCGGGGCGCCGTGCGATCGACCGGCGGCGCCGTGGCGCTGTGCTCGCTCACCACGATCATCGGGTATTCGTCGCTGCTCCTCGCCAAGAATCGTGCCCTGTTTCTCTTCGGGTTATTGGCCGTCCTCGGGGAGATCGCGTGCCTCACGACGGCCCTCATCGCGCTCCCGGCCTGGCTCGTACTGGCCGGGCGATCGAGGCGTAAAGAAGATGAAATCGAGAAGGTTACGGCCCATCTCTAAGGGGACATTGGCGACGGGTTGGTCCGTTCCAGGTCCAGTCTGTGGTAGTGATCACGCTTCCATGGACCAGCCGGCTCAACCGCAGTCCCGAATCGACGCCTGGCTCACGGGCTTCATCAATGATCCGCGTGACGTCGTGTTCGTGCGCCTGTCGATCCTGATGACGTTCACGACGGTGCCCTTCGCGGTCGCGCTGTTCATTCCGCACGTGTTCAGCTGGCCGCTCGCCGCCGCCTACACGTTGATGAACGTGTCGCTGTTCCTCGACCGCTTCATCCTGATGCTCCACAACACCAGCCACCGGCCCCTGTACCGACGGCGCTACCGGTGGCTAAATCACTGGATCCCGTGGGTGCTTGGCCCCTTCTTCGGCGAGACGCCCGAGACGTACTACGCGCACCACGTCGGGATGCACCACGTCGAGAACAACCTCGCCGACGATCTCAGCTCGACGATGCGTTACCGCCGCGACAGCAAGCGCGCGTTTCTCCACTACTACGGGACGTTCCTCGTCAACGGGTTCCTCTCGCTCTCCGGGTACATGCGCCGCAAGAAGCGCATGCGCCTCTATGCGAAGGTAATGACGGGTGAGCTTTCGTTTTACGCCCTCATGGTGGCGCTGGCCGTCTTCGTCGACTGGCGGCCCACGGTGATCGTGTTCGCGGCGCCGCTCCTCATCGTCCGGTTCTTGATGATGGCGGGCAACTGGGGCCAGCACGCGTTCGTCGCCGCCGACGACCCGTCCAACAACTACCGCAACAGCATCACGGTGGTTCGCTGCAGGTACAACGAGCGCTGCTTCAACGACGGTTATCACATCGGGCACCACGTCAACGCCGGGCGCCACTGGTCCGAGATGCCGTCGGACTTCGAGACCAACAAGGCCGAGTACGCGCGCCAGGGCGCCCTCGTCTTCGAGGGGATAGACTTCTTCGGGGTCTGGCTGCTCCTCATGCTCGGCAACTACGACAAGCTCGCGAAGCACTGCGTGGCGCTCGGCGATGAGCGCCCCTCCCACGAAGACATCGTCGCGACTCTGCGCGCCCGGACGCGCCCGTTCTCGCGCGATGTCGTGGCCACAAGGGTGGCCCTTCTCGACGCCTAGGGAGGCATGCAGGTGGCGTTCGCCTGGAACTCGAACAAGATGCCGCACCCGCCGTCGGATAGGCAACAGGCCTGGAAGGCAACGGTGATGTCCGCATACGAGGTCGGGCACTCGGACTTGACGCACGTCGACTCGACCTGCGCGTCGGCGCTCGCGGCTTCGACGACCGCAGCCTCGACGACCGCGGCGGCGTCCGACGACGCATCGTGAAGGTCCGACATCGCGGCGCCGTCTGTCGCATCCGGCTCCCCGAAGGAACCATCGCCTGAGTCGGATACCCCATTGAAACCGCCGTCAGAGTCGGGCACCCCGCCCGTGTAGTCGCTCCAGTCCAGCAGCACGGAGCACGCGGCGAGTGGAAGCCCAAGGACAGCGAGGAGCAGCGATCCGCGCATTCCCTCGATCATAGCGCTTCCGGGAGGCTGTCGAGGCCCCCCTCACGGGCCCAGGACGGCGCTCGCGGCAAGCAGGAGATACGCCTCGGCGACGACACCCCCGCCGGTATCGCCGGCTTCGAGCTCCGGCCTCAGTCGGAGGCCCCACGTTCCGCCGTAGACAAGGGTGCTCACGCCGGCGCTCGAGTCTTCGACCGGGACGGCCCACGCAACGCCCGCCGTGCCGCCTTCGTCGGCGGACTCCACTCGCCACGGGGCGACGCCCGGAGATGCCCCCTCCCGCTCGTACATCACGCGCCGGACCGCACGCGGCTCGCCCACACGCTTGAAGCGCATGCAGCACCCCTCCGGCAAGGCATCGTGCTCCTCGACCAGGACCGTCACGAACGCCGGCTCCATGCGCTTACCCTCCCTACCCTCGCGCTCCGGCAGCCCGCTGCAATCGCGCGATTGCGCCGGGCAGGCCTCGCAGCTTCAGATGCGTGCCGGCGTCGTCGTACTCTTCGGCGAGGACTTTGGCGTTCTCGTACACGTCGCCGAGGAGCGCCTGCCTCGAGTACGGGACGACCAGATCCGCCTCGACCATCGTCTCGTCGAAGAAGCGAAGGATCGCGGCGCGCAGGGCATCGACGTCGGCCGGCACGAGCGACGAGAGCACGAGCGCCTCGGGGTGCTCGCGCGAGAGCGCCGCCTTGGCCTCGGGATCGAGGCGATCCGCTTTGTTGAACAGGAGCCTCGACGGGACAGCCGCGGCGCCGATGTCGCGCAGGACGTCCCGCGTCACCTCGAGCTGGGCGTCGCGCGTCGGATCCGAGGCGTCGACCACGTAGATGAGCAGGGACGCCTCGAGGGCCTCGTCGAGCGTCGAACGAAACGACGCCACGAGGTCGTGGGGCAGCTTCTTGATGAAGCCTACCGTGTCGGACACGAGGACCCGCGGCTTCGTCTCGGGCTGCAGCGCCCGCACCGTCGTGTCGAGGGTCGCGAACAGCTTGTCTTCGACGAGGACGTCCGTGCGCGTGAGCGCCCGCATCCACGACGACTTGCCGGCGTTGGTGTACCCCACGAGCGCGACGCGGAGCTGGTCCTGGCGGGCATGACGCCGGTTGTCGCGCTCCTTCTGGATGGCCGCCAGCTGCTCGCGTAGCTCGGCGATGCGATCGCGGATCTTGCGGCGGTCGAGCTCAATGGCAGCCTCGCCGGCGCCCTTGCCGCGTTGCCGCTCTTTGCCGCCCGGCGACTCGCGAAGCCGCGGCGCCACGTAGTTGAGCCGCGCGATCTCGACCTGCAACCGCGCCTCGCGACTGCGCGCGTGGCGATGGAAGATGTCGACGATGACGCCCGTCCTGTCCATGACCTTCGCACCCGTAGCCCGCTCGAGGTTTCTGGCCTGGCTCGGGGTGATCTCGTGATCGACGACCACGACGCCCGGCAAGGGCGACGCGCCGCCGTCTTGCTCCTCGTCCGCGCCCTCCTCATCGCTGGGCGTGACGCGCTGCGTGTCCGCGCCTTTGCCGAGCTCGCGCCGTCCCGCGGCCCACTTGGCCCGGGCCTTCGTCTTCACCTCGGGCGCGCCGGAGGGCACGACGCCCTTGCCGCCCGTGATGGCCGCGAGCTCCTTCAACTTGCCTTCGCCGAGGACCGCGGCCGCAGCCAGCGCATCGCGCCGTTGGCTCACCGTACAGGCCACATCGAAACCAAGTGTGCGTACCAGCCGGCCGAGCTCCTCGAAATCCGACGCATGGTCGGCATCCGTCACGCCGGGCAGCTGGACGCCGACGAGCACCGCCCTGCTTTTCCCGGCAGCGTCTTCCGTTGTCGGATGCTCGTCGGACAATGGGAGAAGGGCTGTAGCACGCGATGGGGGCCTTGCGTGTCTACGGTTTGGGGCTAGCCTGACACCCCCCCCGCACGGGTTGGCTGAAAGCATGGCATCCAACACCACATTCGCCAAACGACAAAAAGAGCGCGCGCGCCAAGACCGCCAGCGCGAGAAGGACGCGAAGCGAAAGCAGCGTCGCGAAGAGAAGGACGCCACGCCCAGGGCGCCCAACGAGGAGGGCGTCGACCCGGATATCGCGGGGATCGTGCCCGGACCTCAGCCCATCGTCGAAGACGACTTTTGATCCACCGGGGCTGAGCTGCATCACCTCGCCGCATGAGTGGGCCCCGCGCCGCGGGCGCCTCCGTGGTCGCGCTCGTGGCCATCGAGGTGCTGGCGGCGCTCGCAGCCTACGAAGGGTGGTCGCGCATCGCTCGCGCAGAGAACCTCCCCGCCTCGGCTCCGACCGAATCGGCCGATGCCGCGGCCGACGATAGTGGACCCGCACGGCAGGAGCCCGTTGCCTCGGTCGCCCTCTCGGGACCCGTCGCGTGTGCGCTCGCATCGGCCGGCGAGGCGATCACCATCTGGAGGCACGGGCGCACGGCCCGTGGCCCGGTGGACGAGACGACGGTTCGCGTGCGCGTCGCCGGCGGCGGCGTTGCGAGCGAGCGACTCTCCCTCGGGTTCTCCGTGGGCATGCTCCTGCCCGGACTTCGGCCAGGGTCGTACGCATCGTCGCGCACGCGGTCCGCTGTCGCCGCTGTGTGGGCGCGGACAGAACGGACGGCGTCGCAACCCGATATCGAATGGAGCTTCGATGGCGACGAGGCCCGATCCCCAGGCGGCATCACGATCACCCTGACGTCCGCGACGCTGGCCACGCAGAGCTCCGAACGGCAAGGAGACGTCACCCTCGACACCTCGTCTTTCGTCGTGCACGGCGCCCTTCGGGCGACGGCGCCTTGCGCTCGCAGCGTCGCGACCCTCCGAGGCATCTGCAGCCCCGTGACGCTCGCCGGCACCTTCTGAACGTGTCCGCGCGCCCTTTCCGGGTTGACATTGCCCCATGAGACACTAATAACTGTCACAGTAGATGCCGCGCACGGCGGCCTACCGAACAGGAGCTGTCTCATGGGCGTTGAAACGTCACGAGAGCACGGGCGCCGTCGTCGTCATCATCGAGGTCGCCGCGGACGGCGGCTGGAGTCGAGTCTCGGCGGCGAGGGTCCGTCGGCGGCCGCGCAAGGCCTACGCACCGCCGCGCGCGGCGATTCGCGGGGAGCGGCCAAGGCCTGGCTGTCGCTCGTGCAAGGCTTCGTGCGCGCGATGAGGGCGACGCTCAGCGAGGCCCGCGAGGTCACCGTGCACGCGAACGACGCCATCGAGGCGGCGCGTTCGGACTTTGGCGATCTGTCCGCCCAGTTCCAGAGGCTGTCGTCCGAATCGCGCTCGCTCGCGGAGCGTTGGTCCGAAAAGCAGATCCGCCTGTCCAAGACAGCCCTCATGCTCGCGAAGGTGGTCGGCAGCTACCGCCTCTTCGAGCTGCGCGCGGCCTTCGTCGATCGCGACGACGCCAAGCGGATGATGCGCGATCTCCATGCAGTGAACGCCGAGCGCTTCACCGAGACCAGCGTCGAGCAGGGCGGCGCCTTCCTCAAGATCGGGCAGATGCTCTCGACCCGCCCGGACCTGCTGCCAAAGGCTTGGATCGCCGAGCTCTCCCGCCTTCAAGACGGGGCCCCGCCGTTCTCGTTCGCCGAGGTGACGCGCGTCATCCGCGAAGACCTCGGGGCCCCGCCGGAGGAGATCTTCTCGACGTTCGACCCTGAGCCGATCGCGGCGGCGAGCATCGGGCAGGTCCACCGGGCGACGACGAAGGACGGGATCCAGGTCGCGGTGAAGGTGCAGCGGCCCAACATCGCCCACCTCATCGAGGTCGACATGGAGCTCTTGACGTTCATGCTCGAGGGGCTGAAAGAGATGCTCCCGCCGAGCGACTACGAGACCATCGCCACCGAGATCCGCACCACCCTGCAGCGCGAGCTCGACTACCGGCGGGAGGCCGAGTCGATGAAGCGCATGGCCGCCCTTCTCGAGGGGACCGAGAAAGTGCGGGTGCCGACGCCCATCGACGCCCTCTGCACCGGCCGCGTGCTGACCAGCACCTTCGAGCCGGGGCGCAAGATCAACCTCGTGCTCGACGAGCTCGCGGGGCCCGCTGGCGACCCGGCCGCCCTCGCCGACGTGCTGGGGCGCCTCGTCGAGGCGTACGTCCGGCAGATCCTGGTCTTCGGCTTCTTTCAGGCCGACCCTCACCCCGGCAACTTTCTCGTGGCGAGCGACGGCACGCTGGTGCTCCTCGACTTCGGGTGCGCGAGAGAGCTCTCGCCGCAGATGCGCGATGGCTTCCGCGACCTCGTGCTGGCGTCGTTCGCGCAGGACAAAGCTTCGATGGAAGCGATCTTCGCCCGCCTCGGCTTCGCGACGCGCAGCGGCAAGCCCGACAGCCTCCACGTGTTCGCCGAGGCCTTGCTCGGGCAACTCAAGCGCGGCGTCTTGGGCGGCCAGGGCGTACCAGGCGAGGTCTGGCGATCCCGCGAGCAGACGTTCGGCAGCGCCGCCGAGATGCTAGACGCTGCCAACGGCGATCCGATCACCTCGATACCGCCGGAGTTCGTCATGATCGCCCGCGTGATGGGCATGATCAGCGGCACCATGGACCACTACCGGCCGGAGATCGACTGGTTCAGCCGGGTGCTCCGGCACCTCGCACCCGTCTCCTAGTGCGGCGCCGGCGTGATGGCGTCAAACCCTCGCTGTCATCCCGAGCGCAGCGAGGGACCCCATGGACGACGCCCTTCCGCGCTCTCCGTGGGGTCCTTCGCTTTGCTCAGGATGACCGCAAACCCTTGGAGTTTCCATCGAGGCGCCCGTTGCCTTAATATCGCCCGATGCTTCGAGTTCCTTTCTGCAAATCCGTGTTGCCTGGGATCCTCGCTCTCGCGTCGGGCTGCACGCCGTCGACGATCCGCGTCGTCGGCGTGATGCAGCAATCGTCGGAGATGCGCCCACTGCCCAATGTCCCCGTGGGCGCCTACAAAGACCTGCGCATCTTCGTGCACGCGGCGCCGTCGCAAGACACGGCGGTCGGTTCGGCCGACTGCGGCTTCACCCCGCTCGAAGGCACCGACGAGGGCCAGGACCTCAAGAACGCAGCCTGCGTCCCTTCCGACGCCCTGAACGTCGCCATCGGCATCGTGCGCACGCGCTTTCGTTCGTACGGCATCCAGGTCGTGCGCGACAAGACGGAGCCCTACGACTATCGCGTAGACGTGAACGTGACGGGCGAGGCGCCGAAGAAGGCCGATCGCACCCTCGCCAGGGCCGTGGCGACGCTCGCCTTCAAGCTCAACACGGAGGTGACCGGCGGCACGCTCATGAGCAGCCTGGGGCTCGACGCGGCGCGCGCGGCGTTCGTCTCGGTGGCGAACGACTGCTCGATGAAGGGCGCGGATCTCTCCAGTTTCACGGGCTGGAGCCGGCAGCCGATGACCCCGGACTTCGACGTCCAGGCCCTCGCGACCGACGTCGTCGACAACGTCCTCCGCTGCGACGACCTCGCCCGCTTCTTCATGGACGCGAAGACGCGGTACCCGCGCTAGAACGCGTACACGTTGTGCTTCAGCATGCCCAGGCCTTATACCGTGGGCGCCCCCGAAGGAGCCAGCCATCATGGATTTTCGCCACTCTCCGCGGTGCCAGAGTTACGTCGACCGCGTCCGCGCCTTCGTCACGAATGTCGTTCGGCCCGTCGAGCTCGAGCACTTCCAAGCGATGCTCGACCGCGGCAACGGCGGCGACTGGACCAAGTGGACGGTGTCCCCCGCCATCTTGGCCCTCAAAGAGCGCGCGCGCAAAGAAGGACTCTGGAACCTCTTCATGCCCGACCCGAAGCACGGCGCCGGGCTCACGACCGTCGAGTACGCGCCGCTCGCCGAGGAGATGGGCCGCAGCTTCATCGCCTCCGAGGTGTTCAACTGCAACGCGCCCGACACCGGCAACATGGAGGTCTTGCATCACTTCGGCACGCCCGAGCAAAAAGAGCGCTGGCTCGAGCCGCTCCTCGCCGGAAAGATCCGATCGGCCTTCTGCATGACCGAGCCGGACGTGGCGTCGTCGGACGCCACGAACATGCGCGCGACCGCCAAGGTCGAAGGCGACGAGGTCGTCCTCAACGGCAAAAAGTGGTGGTCGTCCGGCATCGGCCACCCAAACTGCAAGGTCGCCATCTTCATGGGCCTGACGGACCCGGCCGCGAACCGCCACAGCCAGCACAGCATGGTGCTCGTCCCGCTCGACACGAAGGGCGTCACGATAAAGCGCATGCTCCCCGTCTTCGGCATGTACGACGAGCCGTTCGGCCACGGCGAGGTCTGGTTCGAGAACGTCCGTCTCCCGAAGTCCGCGTTCATCGCGGGGCCAGGCCGGGGCTTCGAGATCGCGCAGTCGCGCCTCGGTCCCGGGCGCATCCATCACTGCATGCGCGCGATCGGCGCCGCCGAGGTGGCGTTGCAGATGCTCATCGAGCGCGGGCTGTCGCGCGTGGCGTTCGGCAAGCCGCTCGTCAACCTCGGCGCGAACCGCGAGCGCATCGCCGACATGCGGATCGCCATCGACCAGGCGCGCCTGCTGACGATGTACGCGGCCTGGAAGATCGACGAAGTGGGCGCGCTCGCCGCGTTGACCGAGATCTCCGCGATCAAGGTCGTGGCACCGAACGTCTTGCAGCACGTCATCGACGAAGCGATCCAGATCCACGGCGGCGCGGGGGTATCGCACGACGTACCCTTGACGGCGCTCTACTCGCATGCGCGCGTGCTGCGCATCGTCGACGGCCCGGACGCCGTCCACCGCGGTGTCATCGCGCGTGTCGAGCTGGCCAAGTACGGCGGGCGGATGCCGGGCGAGCCGCGGTCGTAGGATGGCGGGGCCGCACACGCGAGACCGCGAAGAGGCCGTCCATCAGGGCGAGGAGCTGGACGTCGCCGCCGTGGATCCGTGGCTCAAGGCGCGCGTCCCGGGTCTCAGCGGCACGCCGCGTGTGACGCAGTATTCCGGCGGCGCGTCCAACTGGACGTACCGGCTGGCGTACGACCACGACGACCTCGTCCTGCGCCGGCCGCCCGCGGGGACGAAGGCGAAGAGCGCGCACGACATGGGCCGCGAATATCGCGTCCAGAAGGCGCTTCGTCCGGTCTTCGCGCGCGTCCCCGAGATGATCGCGTACTGCGAGGACACTACCGTCGTCGGTTGCCAGTTCTACGTGATGCGGCGGCTCGAGGGGATCATCCCGCGGGCACGCCTCGGGGCCGACCTCGACGCGCGCCGCACCCGCGCGCTCTGCGAATCCTTCGTCGACACGCTGGTCGAGCTTCACCAGGTCGACGCGGCCGCCGCCGGGCTGGCGACGCTCGGCAAGGGTCCCGGTTACCCGCGCCGGCAGGTCGAGGGCTGGACCGACCGCTACGAGCGCGCGCGCACCTGGAACGCGCCGACGTTCCGCTTCGTCACCCGCTGGCTCGCCGAGAACACGCCCGCCGATGTGAGCACGTGCGTCGTCCACAACGACTTCCGCTTCGACAACGTGGTCCTCGACCGGGCCGACCCGACGCGGATCATCGGCGTCCTCGACTGGGAGATGGCCACGCTCGGCGACCCGCTGATGGACCTCGGGGGCAGCCTCGCCTACTGGGTCGAGGCCAAAGACGACGTCGTGGCGCGCGCGACGCGCCGCCAGCCCACCCACTTGCCCGGCATGCTCACGCGGGCCGAGGTCGTCGCCCGCTATTGCGCCCGGATGAAGCTGCCCACCGGCGGCATCGCGTTCTACGAGGTGTTCGGCCTCTTCCGCCTCGCGGGGATCATTCAGCAGATCTACTACCGGTACCACCACGGCCAGACGCATAACCCCCGCTTCAAGTACTTCTGGCTCATGGCGCACTACATCGACAGGCGCTGCCGCGCGCGAATTCGCGCCGAGCAGGTCTCGAAGAAGACCTGAGCGGACCAACGGCGACGAAATGAGTGTGGACCATCCACGCCGTCGGGGTTAAACGGTGCCGGGGCGTTTTCGTCCCGATCACGGGAGAAGCTCATGAGCCATCGCGCCGCGCTTGCATCGACCTCGGCTCTCGCCGTTGCAGTGTGGGCGGCTGGTTGCACTTCTGCTTCATCCCCGGGGATGTCGTCGGCCGGCCTCGACAAGCCGAGCGATGCCGGCGCCGTCGCGCCTGGCTGTCCGTCGAACAGCGGATTCCCGGGCGACGACATGTGCCTGCCGGCCCCGTCGGCGACGGAAGGCTTCCAGCTCCACTACGGCCCCACGAGCTACGGCCCGGACGCGGGCGCCGGCGTCGCTCCGTTCGTCCTGCAGCCGGGCGACGAGACGGTCGATTGCTGGTTCGAGCCGACCCCGAACGCCGAAGACCGCTACGTCGGCGGCTACGAGTTCGCGATGCGGCCGGGCAGCCATCACCTCAACGTGAACATCAATTCGTCGGCTTCACCCGATGGCTTCGGCACCTGCCAGGCCAACGACCAGGCGCCCGGCTTGCTCGGCGGCACCGAGACGCCCTTCGTCGACGAGCGCGTCGACCCGGCGCCGGAGAACCAGGGCCTCGCGGTGCACGTGCCCGCCAATTCGCAGGCGGTCATCAACTTTCACGTCATCGACACGGGCACCGAAGCCATCGTGCGCGAGGCGTGGCTCAACTACTTTTACATCGACCAGTCGCAGGTCAAAGGCTACCGCGGCAACGTCTTCTTGACGGGCGGTATCGGCTTTTACATCACGCCGGGCACCCACCAGACGTACGACTACTCGTGCAGCCCGGATCGCCCGACGCGGATCCTGAGCCTCGCGGCCCACATGCATGTCCACTCGACGCGCATGAGCGCGTGGAAGGTCTCCTCGGTCGATGGCGGCCCGCCCACCGCGACACTCATCTACGAGACCTACAGCTGGAGCGCGCCAACCGTTCTCAAGTACGACTCGGCGCACCCCGACAACCCGCCCCCCGACCGCGCGACCCAGTCGCCGGGCGGCACCTCCGGCACGCTCGTCGTCGACCCGACGGACACGATCCAGTGGGAATGCGACGTCGACAACACGAGCAACGACGTCCTGACGTTCAAGAACGAAGTGTTCACGGGCGAGATGTGCATCCTGACGGGCTCGATGGTGCCGGCCGACAATCCCATGAACCCGGACAACTTCACGTGCACGCTCAACTGACGTGCAGCCCGCGGGCACGGCACACGAAAGGCGCGACTCGATGACGAGCTTGGGAGCAGGACGGCTGGCTCTGGCAGGGACGCTTGGCTCGGCGGCCGCGATGGCCGCGATGGCCGTGGGGTCGCTCACGGCATGCAGTTCGTCTTCCGCGGGCGCCGCCGGCACGAGCGCGCTGAGCTCGGACGCGGGTGCGGACGCGTCGGTCGGTTCGACGGGCGTCGCCGAGAACTTCGACGCGCCGTTCGACGGGCAGTCGAACCTCACCCTCAAGTGGCAAGTCACGCTGCAACCGGCCCCCGGCTACGGCTATGGGGATTCTGGCGTTGGCGTGAATCAGGGCACCGGCGACGGCGGGCTCGACACGCTCCCCGGCGTACAGGTCTGCATCTATGGCAACTCGAGCGCGCCATGCACGACGACGGACGACAACGGCCTCTTCGTCCTCGGCGGCCTCTCGCCGCGGACCAATACCGTGATCTCGCTGACGAAGAGCGGCTACTCGTCGATCCTCAAAGCGATCCTGACGGGCAGCGCCGACATGGACGGGACGTCCAACCCGATCCGCATGATCCTGAACAGCGATCCGCAACCGCCCATCGGGATGACGGTCGAGTGGTCGACGACCGGAGTGCTCGCCTTCTTCGCCCTCGGCCCTCAGGACGGCGGCGCCGGCTTCACGGCCGACGTGGGCGCGTCCGTAACCCTGTCTCCTTCGGGCGGCACCGGCCCGTACTACGTCACGGGCGACGGATACTTCGACGACGCGGGCACGGCGCTGGAGTCGGGCGGCCTTGGCTACTACTACAACGTGCCCCCGGGCAACTACACCCTCACGTTCCACGACTCGGTGCACAACTGCGCGCCGATCGACGCCTTGTTCGGAGGGTACGGCTTTCCCGACCCGCCGACGTCCGTACAGTTCCCCATCGTCGCCGGGTACACGACGGAGCTCGTGGGCGTGATCTGCACGGCCAAGCCCCTCCTCGTCGAAGCGGGGCCCTGACAGGCGGGTCTGAACCTCGCGTCCGGCGCTGGACCGGACGTCCCAATCATTATCAAGCGTCGGCCCCGATTGGAACGTGCGTCCTATTCGGGATGACGCGTCCCCCACGATTGGAACACGCGTCCTATTCGGGATGACGCGTCCCCCCACGATTGGAACACGCGTTCCATTCGGAGTGACGACGCGTCCACCCTCGATTGGGAGAGGGGTCGCATGCCTCGGAGGGAAGCCCCTTCCGTCGAGCGGCCGGGGCGCGTATGACGTGAGCATGCCGCTCTCCAAGGAAAGCCTCGATGAGCTCATCGCCGTCGTTGTCCGGTTCGTCAAGGAGCGCCTCGTTCCGCTCGAGGCGTCGGTCGCCGAGAACAACGAAGTCCCCGACGACGTCGTCGACCAGATGAAGGCGATGGGGCTCTTCGGGATGTCGATCCCGGAGGAGTTCGGCGGGCTGGGGCTCACGATGGAGGAGGAGGTCCGCGTCGCGTTCGAGTTCGGGCACACCTCGCCGGTGTTCCGATCGGTGCTCGGCACGAACAACGGAATCGGCTCGCAGGCGATCATCATGTTCGGCACCCCCGAGCAGAAGAAGCGCTATCTGCCCGCCCTCGCGTCGGGCGAGATCATCGGATCGTTCGCGCTGACGGAGCCCGAGGCCGGGTCCGATGCAGGATCCGTCCGCACCTCCGCGCGCCTCGTGGGCGACCAATACGTGCTAAATGGGACCAAGCGCTTCATCACCAACGCCCCGAAGGCGGGCCTCTTCTCCGTCTTCGCGCGCACCGATCCCAACACGCCGGGGCCCAAGGGGATGAGCGCGTTCCTCGTCCCGGGGGGCCTCAAGGGCATCGAGATCGGCCGGCCCGAGCACAAGATGGGGCAGCACGGGACGTACGTGAGCGACGTCGTGTTCAACGACGTCCACGTCGACAAGAGCGCCCTGCTCGGCGGCGTCGAGGGCCAGGGCTTCAAGGCCGCGATGCAGGTGCTCGACCGCGGGCGCCTGCACATCTCCGCCGTGTGCGTCGGCGTCGCCGAGCGCCTCATCGCCGATTCGGTCCGCTACGCGAACGAGCGCAAGCAGTTCGGCAAGCCCATCTCGGACTTCCAGCTCATTCAGGCAATGCTCGCCGACAGCTACGCCGAGACGCTCGCCGCCAAGTCGATGGTGCTCGAGACGGCCCGCAAGCGCGATCGGGGCGAGGACGTGGGCATCGACGCGTCGGCGTCGAAGATGTTCGCCTCCGAGATGGTGGGCCGCGTCGCGGACCGCGCCGTGCAGATCTTCGGCGGCGCCGGCTACATCGCCGACTACGGCATCGAACGCTTCTACCGCGACGTCCGCCTCTTCCGCCTCTACGAGGGCACGACCCAGATCCAGCAAATCATCATCGCGAGAGGCCTCATCCGCGGCTAGCTTTGCTGTCATCCCGAGCGGACCGAGGGACCCCGTGCGCTGTCATCCCGAGCGCAGCGAGGAACCCCGTGCGCTGTCATCCCGAGCGCTGCGCGGGACCCCACGGGAACCGCGGTTTCTGTGGGGTCCTTCGCTTCGCTCAGGATGACAGCGCAAGAACGTCTTCTCCGCGATCTACAGCGCCGCGCGGTAGAGTTGTTCGATTTCGCCGGGGGAGGCGCGGCGGGCGGTGGCGGCGGCGGCCATGTCGGTGACGGCGACTTCGGAGAGCGAGCCGAGGGCCTCCTTGGGGACGCCCACCTCCGACAAGCGCGTGGGATGGTTGCAGGTCCTCAGGAGGGCGTCGACGGCGTCGGCGGCGGCCGCCGTGGCCTTGTCCGCGGTCGTCGAGACACCGAGGGCCTCGGCCACCTCGACGTGACGCGCGGCGGCGGCAGGCACGCCGCCGTTGAAGCGGATGACGTGCGGCAAGAGAATGCCGTTGCCAATCCCGTGCGGGACGCCGTGACGCGCGCCGATCGTGTGGCTCATCGCGTGGACGAGGCCGACGGTGGAGCTCGAGATGGCCCAGCCCGCGAGGGTCGCCGCCGTCTGCATTTGCGAGCGCGCCTCGAGGTTGCCGCCCTCGGCGACGGCGCGCGGCAGCCAGCGCGCGATGAGGCGGATGGCGTGCAGGGCCTGGGCGTCGCTCATCGAGTTGGCCGCGCGGCCGGTGTACGCCTCGATGGCGTGCGTGAGGGCGTCGAGCCCCGTCGCCGCCGTCATCCTCGGCGGCAAACCCACGATGAGGGTCGGATCGAGGATGGCGAGGTCCGGCGCGACGAGGGGGTCGAGGATGTACGCCTTCGTGCCCGTGCGCTCGTTCTTCACCACCGCGACGTTCGTCACCTCGCTGCCGGTGCCGGCCGTCGTCGGGATGGCGACGTGCGTCGTGGGGGCGCCCGGCAGGTGGTACATGCCAAAAGACTCGATCGCCGACCATCCGTTCGCCAGGCCCACCGCCACCGCCTTCGCCGTGTCGATGCAGCTTCCGCCGCCGAGGCTCACGATGACGTCGGCGCCGGAGCTTCGCGCGAGCGCGACGGCCGCGTCGACGATCGCGATGCCGGAGTCCTGCTCAACCTTGTCGAACACGGCGACGATGCGCGGCCCGAGCGTTTCGCGGAGGCGCGCAAGCAGGCCCGCGCCGACGACACCCGCGTCGGTCACGACGAGCGCGCGACGCTTGCCCATCGACTCGAGCTCCGCGTAGAGCTTCACGATGCTGCCGGGGCCCGAGAGGACACGCGTACGCGGCTCGTACTGGTAGGAGATCGATCGCCCGCCGGCGACGAGCATGCGATGCCCGCGCTTGGCGTCGGGGTTCGCCTCGACGCCGACGTGGACGTGCTTCGTCTCGGTGTACTCGGCGAGCCCGAAGTGGCCCATCTCGCGGCCGATGCCGCTCTGCTTGTAGCCGCCGAAGGGCGCGAGGTCGTGGAAGAAGTGCCAGTCGTTGATCCACACCGTGCCCGTGCGCAGGCGCGCTGCCACGGCCTTGGCCCGCTCGAGATCCCGCGACCACACGCCGCCGGCGAGGCCGTAGTCGGAGTCGTTGGCGATGGCGATGGCCTCGTCCTCGTCGCGGTATCGAATGACCGAAAGGACCGGGCCGAAGATCTCCTCGCGCGCCACCGTCATCTTCGGCTCGACCCCGACGAAGACGGACGGCTGCGCCCAGAAGCCGCCCTCCATTCCTGGCACCGAGGGCCTCTCGCCGCCGCACGCCAGCCGCGCGCCCTCTTTTCGCCCGATCTCGAGGAACCGCTCGATGCGATCGCGCTGCGCCTGGTTGATGACCGGCCCCACCTTCGTACGCGGATCCATCGGATGACCGATCGCCAGCTTTCGCACGCGATCGACCAGGCGCGTGACGAAGGACTCGTGTAGCGATTCCGGCAGCAAGAGGCGGGTGCCGGACTCGCAGACCTGCCCAGTATGAAGGAAAGCCGCCCAGACCGCGCCGTCGACCGCCATGTCGAGGTCCGCGTCATGAAGGACGATGTTCGCGCTCTTTCCGCCGAGCTCGAGGCTGACGCGCTTGAGGGTGGCCGACGCGTTCTTGAGGATCTCTTTGCCGACGGGGGTGCTGCCCGTGAAGGCCACGCGGTCGACGTCCGGGTGCTTCACGAGCAGCTCGCCGACGGCGCGGTCCGGCCCCGCGAGTACGTTGACGACCCCCGGTGGCACGCGCGACTCGGCGATGATCTTGCCCAGCTCGAGCGCCGAGAGCGGCGTTTCGGGCGACGGCTTGAGGACGAGCGTGTTGCCCGTGGCGAGCGCCATCGCGATCTTCCACGTGGCCATCAGGAGGGGGAAGTTCCAGGGGACGATGGCCGCGCAGACGCCGATCGGCTCGCGGCGCACGACGCTCCGGCCCGGAAAGAACGGGTTCTTGCCGGGAATCGTCTCTTCCCACGGGAAGTCGTGCGCCGCGTAGCGCGCCATCGTGCGCATGAACCGAGCGCCCTGGAATACGTCGGTCATCGTGCGCGAGAGCAAACCTCCCGAGTCGCTCATCTCGAGAAAGCCCAGACGCGCGATCGCCCCCTGCATCCGATCGGCGAGATCCATGATGATGTCGGAACGGGCCCCGGGCAGCATCGCGCCCCAGCCCTCGAATGCGCGGCTCGCGGCGGCAACCGCGGCGTCGACATCGGCCTTTCCGGCGGCGGACACGGTTGCGAGAGGCTGACCGCTGGCCGGGTCGATCGTGGTGTAGCGCTCGCCGCTGGCGGAATCGACGAGCTTGCCGTCGATGAGGAGGCGGTAGTGTTCCATGGGACCGTCAGCGTTCTCCGTCCGGGACCGTTCCGTCAAGGCCGCCCTTGGGCCCACTCCTCTGCGCGACCGCGGGAGCGGATTTATCGCGAGCTACCGCCACCGCGTGGGGATGGTCCTCAGCGTGCTTACCTCCAGGCGATCGCACCACGCCTCGAAGGCCGCCCTGGGCACACCGGTCCAGGCGAGATCCTCGATCTGCTCCTTGAGCGGCACGTCGTCGATGAGGGTCGCGAGCTTTCGGTAGAGGAGCGCGGCTTCGCGATCGCGGGCGAGCGTGGCGGCGAGGCGATCGGCCCCACGGATCCCGGAGGGCCACGCCGCCGCCCCGAGAGGAATCGACTCGATGTGCTCGAAGGCCCCCAAGAGCGCGGCGGCAGTCTTCTCGCCGAAGCCGGAGATGCCGGGGATCCCGTCGGCCGTGTCGCCAACGAGCGCCAGAAAGTCAGGGACGCTCGCGGGGCGGATGCCGCGCCGGCGAAGCAGCTCGGCCTCGTCGATCACCTTGCGGCGAAGGCGATCGACCTGCACGACGCGGTCGCCCCACAAGGACTGCCCGAGATCCTTGTCGGGCGTCAGAATGCGCACCTGCTCGACGTCGCCTTGCCACCGCTTCGCGGCCGTCGCGAGCGCGTCGTCCGCCTCGTAGCGATCCATCGACCACACCACCATGCCGATCGCGCGCACCGCGTCCTCCGCCAGGTCGAACTGCGCGAGCAGCTCGGCGGGCACGCCCTCGTCGGTCTTGTACCCGCTATACCACTCGTTTCGAACCGACCGGATCGGGTTGTCGAACGCGATGGCGACGTGGGAGACACGCTCGTCCGGGTCATGAAGCAGCGCGATCATCGACGCCGCGAGCCCCACGGTGGCCTTGCGGTCTAGCCCGCCGACGACGTGACCCGGCCGCGGAGAAAAATGCGCCCGGAAAAGCTCGTACGTGCCGTCGACGACGTGGAGGCGCATCGCGGGCCGCCCGACTCAGCTCGCTCCGTCGCCCCGCTAACCGCGCGGGGGGGGCTTCGTGGACTTGGCCCAGGACGGACGACCGCCCGGTGGCGTCTTCGTGGTTCGGCCGGGCGGCTTGCTCACGCGCTTCGCAGCGACTGCCGTCGGCAGCTTGCGCGGAGGCGGGAGCTGAAGGCGGCGCGGCGCGGCCGGCTGGATCACGGTGAAGGGCCAGTCGTGTCCGGGCGGCGGGGCCGCGGGGCGCGCAAGGAGATACCCTTGCGCGTAGTTGACGCCGAGGTCTCGCACGCACTTGAGTTCGTCGAGAGTCTCGACACCCTCGGCGACGACCTTCGCGCCGAGTTCGTTGCACATGTTGACGACGTGCTTCACGACGATCTGACGCGGCTTGTGCCGGTGGATGTCCCGGGTCAGCGCGAGATCGAGCTTGACGATCGCCGGCGCGAGGTCGGCCACGCGCTCCAGGTTGGAGTACCCCGCGCCGAAGTCGTCGACGACCAGGGCAGCGCCCGTGCGACGGCACAGATCCTTGAGGACGCGCAGGCACAGCTCGAAATGCGTGAAGGCCGCGGACTCGGTCACCTCCAGATACACGGGCTGATCGTGGAAGCCGATCGGGTCGTCCGGTTGCACGAGCCAGTGCGAGCTCAGCTCCTGCGGGTGCAAGTTCACGAAGAGCGTCACGCTCCCGCACGTCGAAAAGGCGACCTGACGAATGAGCCGACCGAGGCGCCCGCAAGCCTCTTCCTTTTCGGCCGCCTCGAACAAGACCATCGGGTTCGGGTATTCGGGGCGCTTCGGGCGCGCCAGCGCTTCGTGCGCGAACGTCCGGCCCGTCACCATGTCGACGATCGGCTGGAACACGACACCCAGGTCTGCGGTGGTGAGCCTCCGGACCCCCTGCCCTTCTCCGGGCACTTCGTCGTTCATCGTCCAAGAAAGCTTGTTCTTCGACACGACATCCGAAGTTACCCGAATTCGCGCTCCGCCTCCAAGCACGCTCTCGGATCGAAATACGCTCTCGAAGATTGCGTCCGAGCGGAGAGACGCGCCCTCACCCTCCCACGTCGCCGCTTTTTGCGGCATTCCGAGGAACGGAACGCCCCATCCGGGAAGCTCACGCTCCATGATTGTGGTGGCGACTCTACCGGCGGCCGGTGACGAGATGGGCCTTCGCCTCGTGCCAGCCATCGAGCACCGTGTGCGCGGCGCGAAAGTGCTCTCGGCCGAGGACAGGGTCCGGAAGTGCAATGACGCGCATGCCCGCCGCGAGAGCCGCCTCGACGCCCGCGAGCGAATCCTCGAAGACGACGCAATCTGCCGGGTCTGCGCGCAGATCTTGCGCCGCAGCCAGAAAAATATCCGGCGCCGGCTTCTTCGCGATGACGCGCGGATCGTCCCCACATACGACCACGTCGAAGAGGTCGAACCATGCGTGCGACCGCGTCTTTAGCTGGAAGAGGGCTCGGTCGCTGCTCGTCGCCACCGCCATCGGGACACCCAGTCCCTGCAGCACGCGGACGAAGGCCTCTGCCCCGGCCATGGCGCGGCACTGCACGACGAGCGCCTCGAGGATGGGTCCCCGCTCCGCCAGGAACTCGTCGGCCGTCAGCGGCACGTCGAGGCGCTCGAGGATCACGCGTGCGCTGACGCGCGCGTCACGCCCCATCGTCTCGCGCTTCAGGTCCGGCCCGAAGATCTTGCCGTACCGACCGACGATCGACTGAGTTGCCTGGGTATAGAGGCGCTCGGTGTCCAGAAGGACACCATCCATGTCGAACAGGACGTGCTGCGGACGCGCAAATGCCGACATGGCCCCGAGCCCCCCGCCTTACGACGGGGGGCTGACGACGGTCAAGTCGTGAGCGTCAAGTCGTGAGCGTCAAGTCGTGAGCGTCAAGTCGTGAGCGTCAAGTCGTGAGCGTCAAGTCGTGAGCGTCAAGTCGTGAGCGTCGAGTCAGGGCAGTCCCGGGTCGGTCGCCATCATGTGGTCGTCCGCGTAGTGATTCGCGCGGCCGAACACCTGCAGGTTGTCGTGCACCGTGTCTGCGCTGATGGTGATGGCGAAGTTCCCGTTCTCGGGCTTCACGTTGATGTTCACCCAGCTGTCGGGCAGCCAGTACGGGTCGTTCGGGACCACCGCCGGGTTAACCTGCCCGAGCAGCACCCTGGCGCTGTGGCACTGCAAAGCGCGCGTGAACTGGTCGGCGGTGACGCCGTTCGGCGGCCGCACGAGCAGCTTCGCACCAGCCACCCGCTCCTCGCTGTTGTTGTTCGACGTAATCACGTGCGAGTAGAGAGGCTCTACCGCAAGAACTCGCGTCGAACGCACGAGGTCGTCCTGCGACGTCGATGTCGAGTCGCACTGCAGTCGTTCTACGCCAGCGGCCTTGGCCGCCGGGGCTGGAGCCGAAGCGCACGCCGAAACCGCGAGCGCTGCCGCGACAGCCGTCAGTCCTCCTAGATACTTCTTCATGCCGCACCTCGTCACTGTGGGAGTTGGAGTCGTGGGCTCTGCCGTGGGCTATCCGCGGAGGTGACCGTCAAGCTGCAAGAACCGGTGCACCACAAGCGAGCCTACTCCGAAAGCAAGAATCGCCACGAAACATGTACGAAACCTTTCCTTCAGCATCTTAAGCACGCTCCGGCTGTGGACAAGTCGCCCCACTTCGATGTGGAGACCGGGGCGACATGACTCAGCCGGTGCTCTTGGCGCGGGGCGTCGAGGGCGTTTCATACCTGCGTTATGAAACGGATAATCGGAGAAACACCTACACGGAGTCTTGCCGGGATCGCTCCGAAGCTCTGCCGGTAGGTGGTCGCGCTCCATGCACCTTGGCTCACCTAGGGAAGAGCCGGAGGATGCTGCACCCGATGCGGTCCCGCTGCGCATCCGACCGGCCAAATGTTTCTGGATCGTATCGTTGCAGCGTCCCAACAGTATCCCGCATATCTCGGCGGTACTAACGAGATTCTGATGAGGTTATTATGGATTTTTGATGTTCGAATTGATGTTTTTTTTGCACGATCGCGCATTAGATTCGTGGCCATGCAGCAGCACCGCTTCGCCCCCCTAGCCGCGCTCGCCTTGCTCATCGCGTGCGAGGGCACTTCAGCCGCGAAAACGCAGGCTCCGTCGCTTCAGAGCCACCACGACGCGAGCGCCGCGGCCGCGGCCGCGAACACGAGCGTTTCGTCGACATCGGGGGTCGAGACGTCGAAGCCGGAGGCCGCGACATTTGCCGCCAATCGCGTTCTCGTGAACAGCGAACTCGCTGCCCGAATTCGGATTTGTCATATCTCGCATCACCCGCTTGACGGCGTCCCCGCCGAAGAGCACGCCTGCCCTCTCTTCATCGCCGAGGTTTCCGTCGCTCCGGTGGGCAACCGGGTCGACTAGGCGGCGACGCGGCTCAGGAGCCCGGAGCGAACGGCTTCACGTGCCTGCCTGCTCGGCGAGCGTCCGCGCGATGACGGCGAGCAGGTCTTTCTGCTGCAGCGGCTTCTCTGCCTTGAGGTTGGACACCTTGTCCAGGAACGCGCGCGCCGTCGCCGTGAAGGCCCCTCCGGTGAGAAAGACCGTCCTCCGGGCCTGGTCGGGGGCCACCTGCTGAAGGCGTTGGTGGAGCTCCATGCCCGTCATCTCGGGCATCATGAGGTCCGAGAGGATGACGTCGAACCGCTCGCCGGCCGTAATTCGGGCGAGCGCCTCCTTGCCCGTGCTGACGGCCTCCACGTCGTGGTCGTCCTCGAGGGCGCGCACCAGGATCCGGCAGAGCGCGACTTCATCGTCGACGACGAGGACCCGCGCGCGTCGAGCCACGGCGGGCGGCCCAGACGACAGAACGGGGACCGCCCGCTCTCCGGGAACCGCCGGCCGCTGCGCGCGGAAGAAGCTCCCCATTTCGAGCTCCCGAACGATGTCCCGGATGCGCTCCAGAGCTTCGCGCGAGTCGCGCATCGGGTCGACCAGCGCGGCGATTCGGCTCGCGTCGCGCGCGTCGCTGGCCGTCTTCGCGTACTGCACCAGCAGATCGCTCATGAACTCGATGTTCGTGATGGCGACGGCCAACGGATTGTTGATCTGGTGAGCCACCCCCGTGGCGGGGGTACCCGCGGAGGGCATCCCCTCCGGGATGACGTGCGTGCCCGAGTGCGGGTCCGCGACCGCGTCACTGCCGGATTTGACTGACTTCGACAAGACTTGCGACTTCGCGCGCGCGGCCCTTATCGGATGAAGCGTGCCCTGCCTCATCCGACTTCGCAATATTTTTCGTCGCTCGAAACGCTATTGTTATGCTGGCTTTCGCGCGGCTTCGGGCCCGAAGTCTTTTGGCGCGGCGAAGACGTCGCGCAGACGACGCAGCAGGGCGTCGGGCACGATGGGTTTCTGCAGAAACGCGACGCCCTCGTCGAGAACGCCGTGGTGTACGACCACGTTTCCCGTGTAGCCGGAGATGAACAGGACTCGCATCTCGGGCCGAAGCGCCTTGAGTCGCTCGGCCAGCTCGCGCCCATTCATCTGCGGCATCACGACGTCCGCCAGCAACAGATCGAGGGTGCCGGGATGCTGCTCGACCAATGCAAGGGCCTCCAGCGGACTTCCCGCCACGAGAACGCGATACCCATCGGTGCGCAGAATGTCGCACACGAGCTCGCGGACTTGCTCTTCGTCCTCGACGAGCAGGACGGTCTCGGTGCCTCGCACGGGGGCCGCGGAGTGCACCGTGCGCATCGACTCCGATTCCCGCGGTTCGACGACGCGCGGCAAGTAGACCTTGAACGTCGTGCCTCGGCCAGGCTCGCTGTAGACCCAGATGTTGCCCCCGCTCTGCTGGACGATGCCGAAGACGATCGAGAGGCCGAGCCCCGTCCCCTTGCCGGGCTCCTTCGTCGTGAAGAACGGCTCGAAGATGCGGCCCTGGATCCCGCGGTCCATCCCGACGCCCGTGTCCGAGACCGCCAGCATCACGTGTGGGCCCGGAGAGACCCCGAAGTGGTCACGCGCGTACGACTCGTCGAGATCGACGTTCGCGGTCTCGATCAGCAACTTGCCTCCGCGCGGCATCGCGTCGCGCGCGTTGACGGCCAGGTTGACGATGATTTGCTCCAGTTGCCCCGAATCGGCGAAGACAATCCCCAGGTCGTGAGCGGGTTCGATACGCAGATCGACGTCCTCGCCGATGAGGGTCCGGAGCATCCCGTCCAACCCGACGAGGACGCCGTTCACGTCGATCGACATCGGCCGAATCGGCTTCTGCCGGCTGAAGGCGAGGAGCTGGCGCGTCAGATCCGCCGCGCGGTCGCCCGCCTGCTGGATCTCGGCCAGGTACTCGCGCACGCGGTCTCCCG
>Ga0302325_10001283_pt1 | contig 64769 bp, 34 predicted proteins | sample Palsa_T0_2_FD_201948 | JGI IMG/M metagenome (GOLD analysis project Ga0302325, IMG submission 201948) | Peat permafrost microbial communities from Stordalen Mire near Abisko, Sweden - Palsa_T0_2 | ecosystem: Environmental > Terrestrial > Soil > Palsa > Peat permafrost | place: Sweden: Abisko...
CGCGAAATGGGTGCAAAGCTACCGCGACCTGCCCATCCTGATCAATCAGTGGGCCAATGTCTTCCGCTGGGAACTGCGTCCCCGGCTTTTCCTCCGCACCGCGGAGTTCCTCTGGCAGGAAGGCCATACCGCGCACGAGTCCGCGGAGCAGGCCCTCGAAGAGACCGATCTCATCCTGCGGCTTTATGAAACCTTCGCGCGCGACCATCTCGCGCTGCCGGTGATCACTGGCGAGAAGAGCGAGGCGGAACGTTTTCCCGGCGCGGTCAAGACGCTTTGCATGGAGGCCATGGTGCAGGACCGGAAGGCGATCCAGGCCGGCACCTCGCATTTCCTCGGGCAGAATTTTGCAAAAGCCAGCGGCATCAAATTCCAATCGCGCGAAGGCCGCGAGGAATTTGCCTGGACGACGAGCTGGGGCGTGAGCACGCGGCTCATTGGCACGCTGCTCATGGCGCATGCGGACGACGACGGCCTGGTGCTGCCGCCGCGCATCGCCCCGGCGCAACTGGTCATCCTGCCCATCGCCCCCAAGCCCGAGTCGCGCGAGGCGGTCTTTGCCGCCGCGGACAAACTGGCCGCCGATCTGCGCGCGCAGACCGCCTTTGGCGAGCGCCTCACCGTCGAAATCGACAAGCGCGACATCGGCGGGGGCACCAAGAGTTGGGAATGGATCAAAAAAGGCGTGCCGATCCGCGTCGAATTGGGGCCGCGCGACCTCGAAAAGGGCAGTGTGGCCGTCGCCCGCCGGGATCGCGGACCGAAGGAAAAGGAGTTCGTCCCGAACGCGGAGTTCGTCGGCCTAGCCGGCGCGATCCTCGAGGAAATCCAGGCCGGCTTGCTGGCGCGGGCCACGGCCTACCGCGACGCCAACACCGTCAAGATCGACGGGAAAGACGCCTTTTACGCGTTCTTCACGCCGCGGAATTCCGAGAAACCGGAAATCCACGGCGGCTTTGCGCTGGCCCACTGGAACGGCTCGCGCGAAGTCGAGGAGAAGATCAAGGAAGACCTCAAGGTGACGATCCGCTGCATCCCCTTCGGCGCTCCGGAAGAGGACGGAAAATGCATCCTCACCGGCGAGCCGAGCAGGCGCCGCGTGGTCTGGGCCAAGAGCTACTGATCTTACTTCTTGAGTTTCTCGAGTTCGGCGATGAAAGCCTGCGGGCCGCCGGGCTGGTAGCCAAGTTCACCGACTTTGTCCCCTTGGGAATTGAGCACAATTACCGTCGGGTAACCCTGGATCTTGTACTTGCTCTGCAGCCGGGTATTCTGGGCCTTCAAGGCGCCGGATTGCGGTTTGGTCTGCGGGAAATCGACCTCAAGGAGCACCAGGTTTTTCGCGGCGTAGTCCTTGAACCCGGCTTGCGAAAAGACCTCATTGTCCAGCTTGATGCACCACGGACACCAATCGGAGCCGGTGAAATCGAGGAGGAGCAGCTTCTTTTCGGCCCGGGCTTGCGCCTGGGCCTTGTCGAGGTTGTCGCCCCAGCCATCGGCGGCCAGCGCCGCGGAGGCGGAGAGGGTCAGGGCCGCGCAAGCGGCGAATATTTGGGTGAGAAGCTGTTTCATAGGTAAAATGAGACTACACACCCCGTTCAAATGTTCAGCAGTTTTCGGAGGGTGGAAAGCAGCCACCAGTTCGATTGGGCATCCTTGAGGGCGACGGCGCCGACCACCGCGAGCACTCCGCCCAGGACCGCCCGGCGGCTCGGCCGGGTGCGATCGATGAAAAACGAAAGGACGATGGTCACCAGCGGCGAGGTGGCAATGATCGGCAGAACCAGCCCGCTGGGCGTCGAGCGGAGCGCCCACTGGTAGCAGCCAACTCCCAGGGTGGGTCCTGCGAGGGCATTGGCGAGCACGAATCCCCCACCCCGCCGCCAGCGGTCAACGGCGGGCGGCTCAGCCGCGGGATGCGACCGGCGCAAGACCAAATACCCGATGATCGTCATCAAAAGGCCGCCGATCACGCGCTGGTAGGCGGCCGTGCCGCCGTCGATCGCCCATCCGGTGAGCGCGGCGGCTTCATTGGCCTTGCGGCTCACCACAGCCCCGCCCGCCTGGCCGAGCGCCGAACCGATGCCGAAAAGGACCCCGATCCAAAACGTGCGCGGCGGAACGTCCAGCCCATGGTCTGGCGCGAGGGCAATCGCCACCCCGGCGAGAATCAGCGCGGCGCAGGCGAGGTCGACCAGGCGCACGCTCGTGCCGAGCCAAAGCCATTCCAGCGTGGCGGCGAGCGGCGCGGCGAGGCATTGCGTGATGAGGATGGACAGCCGCGGCCCGATGCGCGGAAGGGCGCCGAAGAGCGCCATGTCGCCCAGCCCAAAACCAATGATGCCGCTGAGAAAGAACCACGCCAGGCCTCCGCCGTGCAGTCCCTCGCCAAAGGTGTGCGCCCAGATCGCGAGGAAGACGGTGGCCACGCCAATGCGCGCGAGATTGGCCGTTGGCCCGCCGAGCACGCGCGCCGACCGGGCGGCAAAGATCACCGACAACGAAAAGAAGATGGTGGTCAGGAACGACGCAAACATGCGGGGAGGCGCGCAATTAGCCCCACGAGGCTCCTCAGGCCAAGCCATTTGCGGCCGCCGAATTTGCGGTTTTCCTCTGGTCTTTCGGCGCGGCGCCAGCATCTTGCGGCATGCGCGGAACCATCCTTGTCCTCATGTTCCTGAGTCTCATGGCGAGAAGCGACGCGGGGCTGCGAATGGCCGCCGAAGAAACCATCGCCGAGGATTTGGTCCTGGTCAGCGCAGAATTCGGCCTGGTGGAAAAAGGCGACGACGGCAGCGTGCAGTTTAAGGCCACGGACAAAGTCCCACTGGTCACCGGACAGGGGTACGGGTGGCGAATGCGCTTTCGGACGAAGCGCGAGTCGGTAGCGTTGCGCGAGGAATTGGAACTGCCAGTGGCGCCGAAAACCTGGGACCATTCCGGAGAGGGTGGCGATTTCAAGGTTTCGGCCGACGGCCGCACCGGCATCACCGAGGCCGACGCGGTGCTGCAAGACGGCGCGATCATCCAGGCGTGGCAGGTGGCCGATGGCGATCCCACCGGGGCCCACGTCATCCGGGTCTACATCGACGGCAAACTGGCGCGGACGTTCAAATTCGACGTGGTCGCACCGTGACCCGACCCAAAAAGGGCGTCTAGAAATGGCGCGCCGCTAATTCCCGAGGAAGCGCTCGAGCGCGCCGCCGAAGAGATAGCGCACGTCACGCTCGATCTCCGCGCGCGTGGGCTCCCAGCCGGTGGCGGCGAGGTCCTCGTATTTGTCCATCAGCACCTTTGCCAGGATGCCCCGCGAGTGCTGCCATTTGTAGACGAGCTGGTCGAGTACCCGGCAGTCGCTGTGCTGGAGGGTCACGCTCAGCCCGATGAGTTCGAGCCGCATGCGCGTGATCTCCTCGATGATCGACGGATTGTTCATGAACCACCAGCAGCCGAAGATGTGGAGATTGCGGAATTTCCGCGCGGCGACGCACAGCTCGTGCTGATTTTCGCGCGACAACATCGTGCAGAGGAACTTGTTGTCGGGAAACTCGGCGCAAAGGCTTTCCACCGCCGCGATGTCCGCTTTGCCCACGCTGTCGCCGGCCAGCCGGAGGCGGGGATTCACGCTGCGCTTCACCCCGATCATCAGCGCAAAGGCCTGCCCGTGCTCTTCGCCGTGCGGCATAATGGCGTGCTGAATGAGCTGCGCGGTCTCGGTATGCGCCGGGAAGGCGAATTCCGGGGTGAGCGAGACCATGCAGTACTGCGCCCCGATTTTCTTCGTCCAGTCGCCGAGGAAACGGCGCACTTCGCCGAAGGTCTGGCCGGAGAAATCCCCCTTCACCTCATAGCCCCACGCGCGCAGCTTCGGCACGGTACTCTGCCAATCGAGGAGCAGCGGATCGATCCGCAGCGCGGCGACGAAGCGCGGGTCGCGGTCAAAGCCGCGTTCCCAGACCGGCCGTTCGAGATCGTCAAACGGCGAATTGGTCATGCAGATCCGGCGGACGTTCGCCAGTTCCATGCAGCGCGTGATGAAATCGCCGACGTTCCATTGCGCGAAATGCTGGCGGAGGGCCGGCAGGTCGCGCTTCTTCACATCGAGGCCGAGGGCATTCAAAGTGGTGAGCACACCGCGGCAGGCCTCGGAAACCGGGGAATGGTCGATGAAAAGCGCCTGCCAGATGGCATCGGCCTGCTGCGTTCGGTTCAGCGACCAAAACTTCTCGTACGACAAATCGAATTGGCGGAAACTCTCCGCGATCAAGTAGTGATAGATGAGCAGTTCATCGATCCCCCAAAGCAGCAATTCGCCAAATGCCGGGTCATACAGATGCGTGTGAATGTCGTAGACCGGCGTGCGCTGGACGATGTCGCGGACCGTTTCGCGGAGGGCGGCGGGGGCGTGCATGCCTCTTTTGTAAAGCGACGCGCGAAAAGTTCCATCTTCTTTCGTGCCTTTACCACTGGGCCAATTGCCGGGGAAAAGGACAGCGGGCGCAGTCCGTCGCGTCGCGCAGGCAGAAATCCTCGTAAATCTGCAGCAATCCCTGCTGGAGCGCGACGGACTTCAGGAACGCGGACTTGCGGGCGCCTTCGCCGAAAAGCCGAAGCGCGGCGACCTCGACCCGCTGGTTGGAAAGCGGCGCCCGCAGCTTTTTGAAATCGGCCCAGCGCGTGTCGTCCCGCGCCACCACCAAGGGCAGGAAAACATTGGCCAGCATCTCGGTGACGCGCGACTCGCCCACCAGCGCCATGCGCCGCGCCGCCGTCTTCGACGTGACCGTGTAATGGAAATCCCAGTAGTCGTCGGTCAACTGCGCGAAGAATTCGTGGATTTCAGCGGGTTCACCCCGGTCGGCGAGCGCACGAATCTTCGGCCAGAGCCGCACCATTTCCGCGAGCGCGGCCAGCCGGCGTTGTGGATGGTTCATGGGACGCTGGCCGCTCATGCACCACAAAGCCGGGGCGATTTCCAGGCGCTCGAATTCGCCGCGGCACGGCCACCAACTCTCCCAAAGCGCGCGCAGGTAACCGCGGGTCGACGGATCGAAGGCGGCAAGGTCGTGCGGCAGAAACCCGCTGACGCCGAAGAGCAGAGCGCCGGCGTCCATCTTGCGGAGCAGGCGCAGGGGCAGGCGCTGGGCCAGGAGGGTGAAGGGGAGCTTGTTATTCTTGTAACCCAGGGTCGCGGCGAGCGCCTGGAAGAGCGCTTCGTCCGGCCCGTGCAACTCCGCCAGACGCGCCAGCGCGCCCGCTTTGCGGCGCAGGCGAAATTGCGCGGCGCCGAGCAACACCTCGCGCACCTTGTCGTCCGGCAGATCACCCAGCGGCCCGGAGCAGCGCCCGAGCCGTGCTTCCGGCACCGTTGGAGCAAGGTCCCCGGTCAGCCGGTTGGGATCGAGAAGGACCTGCGGCACCAGGCGATGCCGCGCCGTGCGGGTGAAGAATTCGGTCCCGGCTGGGCGCGTATGGATGTGCAGCACCACGGATTCGTACTGGGGATTGGTCGCGTGCCCATGGCGCTCCCAATCCCGCGCATCGAGATCGATCTCGATGCAACCACGCGCCGGAGTGCCGCCCGCGATGGAAACCGCCGCCTCGGCGAAATCCGGCCCGGCCTCGCGATTCCAGACCCCAAATTGCACGATTCGCACGGCCTCGCCGGTGGTCGCCGTAAAGTCCCGGCCAAAATCCCCGGCGAACCAATGCGCCTGCAACTCGAGTTCGGTCCAGGCGCGCGGCACGCTCAAGAGCGGTTCCTCGCGCACCGCCGCGTTCCGCAAATGCTCGTAGCGATGCGCAGGATTCATCGCGCCATCGTCGGCGTTCCCGCCGGAAAATTCAATGCTTCGCCGAGACCGCGGCCTGGGCAGGCACCGGCGGCGCGGAGATGCGCGTCTCGACCAAGGCGCGCAGCAAATCGACCGCCAAGGCGTGCGGATTGGCGGCGATCATTTTCTGCGCCAGGGCTTTCGCGTCGGCATCCCGGTTGGCTTCCTGCAACTTCATGATCTCGTAGAGGGCGACGCGCATGGCGTCGTCGCCCTTGCCATAGTACTCGCGGGCCTGTGCGAAGCTGGCCATCGCCGCGTCGCGATCGTTGACGGAAAGCTGGAGGAAGGCGAGCCCCTCCATGATCATCCCACTGTGGTCCTTCTTCGCGGCGGCGCGCAGGGCTTCATCGCCCGTCGCGCGCTCCGAGGAAAACCACGCCTTTCCAGCTTCCCGATAATCGGCCCATTCACCGGTCGCGGGGCGTTCTTCCAATTCCACGGCGCCCTTGAAGGGCCGGTAGAGCGGATCGCCCACGAAAGTGGTCATCCACGAAAGGGCGGACTGCGCCATGTAGGCGCTCTCGGCGAACGTGAAGCCGGCCCGGAGGCGGTCGTGAAAGATATCAAGGTGCGGAGTGAGCGAGAGATACGGTTCGTAGACGTTTCCAACGGTGGCCACGGCCCCCGCCGAGAGCAGCGGCCCGACCCAATGGTGCAACGGTTCCCGGAGGGTCGATGCGCTGAACGAATGGATGTGCACGGCCACCGCGCCCCGCACGAAGCGAAAGTCCGGCCGCACGAAAGGCCCGGTCACATTCTCGGTGTACCAGCCGAAATAGAGCGCCGCATGTGTCATGGGATAAAGCTCAGGGAACAGGCCCGGGCCGTCGTCAAGGATCACCAGGCTGCCGTGACGGCGCGCCGAGTTGGCGATGGCATAAAGCCAGTTGTCGCCCTCGACGTAGCCCGGATCCTTGATGCCGCGGGCATCGACGTAGGTGATGCCGGCGAGGCCCTCCTCCTCGGCCGCGAGCGAATCCGTGATCATTTCGTGGACGATTCCCGCGCTGGGCGCATCAAGCCGGCAGACGAGCATCAAGTCCGGGCGACGCACGTCGGTGATCGCGGCAAAGCTGCGGAAGTACGGGTTGGGCACGAAGCCGGAGATGACGTGGGTACGGTATCCGAGCAGCGCCAGTTCCGAATCGACGGCCGCGGCATTGGTGGCGCCGGCTGGACCAGGGATGATGGTCCTGTCGCCGGGATAGTTGGGCGCGGGCGCGATCTTCAGCGGGATGCCGCGAATTAACGCGACGAACCGGATCTTGTTCCACTCGACCGGTCCCAAGGGGCTCGCCGGCTCGCGCAGCTTCCACCATTGTCGGGCGGTAAAAATCTCGCGCAGCGGCTCGGCAATGGTCCGGTCATACTCGTCACGGCTGATTTCCTCGGCCTTCGAGCACTTGAGCCCGATGATCTGGTCCTTCGGGATACCGCGTTTCTCCGCGTAGAAATGCGCGAGTTCGCCGGAATCGCGGTCCGCTTCATTGAAGACCACGAGCGTCAGCGCGGCATAGGGATTGGGCGCAGGGGGCCGCTCGGGCGCCCGCGAACGGTCCGCTTTGGGCGCGGCATCCGCGGAGGAGAAAAGGCACCACGCCAGGACCATGCCGAGGGTGGCGGAAATTCGGGGGACTAATTTCATATTTCAATTTTCAAGCCATCGAAGGCAATGCGCACCTTGGCGGGCAGAGTCGCCTCTGCCTCGGCATGGAGCACGTCGTGGCTTAAATGCGTAAACCAAGTTTGGCCCGGCGCAACTTCGCGCGCCAGGGCCAGGGCTTCATCGACATTCATATGCGTGGGGTGTGGAGTGTAGCGCAAGGCGTCAACAATGAGATGCCGCACCCCGTGGATTTGCGTACGCACGGCCGCCGGCACTTCCTTGCAATCGCTCAAGTACGCCACCAGCGCCTGGCCGCGCTGCCGCAGGAGATAACCATTCACCGGTGTGCGCCCGTGCAGGACGGGTAGCGGGATGATTTCCGTTTCGCCGAGTTGAAATGGGCCGTCGATGACGTGTGGCAAAGGACGCAGATAGCCCGGCCAGCGATTCTTGCCATTGAACGCAAAAAAGAATACCCGCACGAGATCGGTCATGGTCTCCGCCGATGCGTAGACCGGCAGTTCCTTGTCGCCGAAGCAGAACGGGCGCAGGTCGTCGAGACCCATGATATGGTCGGAGTGCGAATGGGTGAAGACCACCGCGTCGACCCGTCGCACGCCTTCGCGCAGGGCCTGCCCGCGAAAATCGGGGCCGGTATCGATCACCCACGCATACTCCGCAGCGGCCACATGGAGCGAGGCCCTGGTGCGCTTGTCCCGCGGGTCGGGCGACCGGCAGATGCGGCAGTCGCATCCGATCACCGGCACGCCGAGCGAGGTGCCGGTGCCGAGAAAGGTAATCGTGAGATCGGCCATGCGCGTGGATTGAAAAGCGGGCGCAGCCTTTCATAATCCTGCCGTGCCCGCAACGCTCACCTCCCTCCGCATACGGAACCTCGCCCTGGTCGAAGAACTCACCTGGACGCTCACGCCCGGCTTTACCATCGTCACCGGCGAGACCGGCTCGGGAAAATCGATCATCGTCGGCGCGCTCCAGCTCATTCTCGGAGAGCGCGCCGACAAGACGCTCATCCGCACCGGCGCGGAGAGTTGCACGGTCGAGGCGGTATTTCAGTTCGATGACACGCGGAATTTGAACGCCCAGCTCGAGGAATTTGGCGTGGAGCTGTGTGAAGGCGGCGGGCTGATCTTGAAACGCGTCTTTTCCGCGGCCGGCACGAACCGGCAGTTCATCAATGGCAGTCCGACCACGCTGGCGGTGCTCGCGCAACTCGGTGATGGCCTCGTGGATCTGCACGGCCCGCACGATCATCAATCGCTCCTCTCCGAGGCGAGCCAGCTCGGCCTGCTCGACGCCTTCGCCGACGTGGCCACGCCGCGGGAGAAGTACCAGCAGCAGTACCAGCGGCTGCAGCACTTGATCGCCGAGCACACGGAACTTTCGACGAGCGAAGCGTCGCTGGAACGCGAGGTCGATCTCCTGCGGCATCAAGTGCGCGAAATCGAAGCCGCCCAATTGCGCGCCGAAGAAGAAGAGGAATTGCTCGCGCGCTATAGCGTGGCCGCCAACAGCCGGCGGCTGCTGGAGCTTTCGACCCAGGCCGTGGGCCGGCTCTCGGAAGCCGACGATGCCGTTCTGGGGCGGTTGGCCGAGATTGGCCGGGTGCTCCGCGACCTGGAACGGCTCGATCCCGCGGCGGGGCGCTTCAGCGAATCGCATGTGCGCGCCGCCACCGAGTTGGAGGATCTGGCGCGGTCGTTGCAGGACTACGCACTGGAAATGGATCTCGACCCCGAGCGCCTGGCGCAGATGGAGGAGCGCGTCTCGCTCTTCGAGACGCTCAAACGCAAGTACGGAGGAAGCATCGCCGAAGTGATCGCCTTCGGCGACCAGGCCGCGGAACGGCTGCGCAAAATTGAGTCGCGCGGAAGTGAGCTGGCGAGGCTGGCCTCGGAAATCGACGCCGCACGGCTCGCCGTCGGCGAGGCCGGAAAAAAGCTCACGGCCCGGCGCGGCGCGGCCGCTCCGAAGCTCGCCACCAGTGTCACGGCGCATTTGCGCGATCTCGGTTTCAAAAAATCCGATTTCCGGGTCGCCCTGACCGCGCTGGACAAACCGGGGCCGCATGGTTTCGAGAGCATCGCATTCCTGTTTGCGCCGAATCCGGGCGAACCGCCGAAGCCGCTCAAGGCCATTGCCTCCAGCGGGGAAATCTCGCGCGTGATGCTGGCGGTAAAATCGTCGCTCGCGGCGCAGGACACCATTCCCGTGCTCGTCTTCGATGAGATCGATGCGAACGTGGGCGGCGAGATTGCGCACGCCGTGGGCGCAAAGATGAAATCGCTCGCCGCCGCGCACCAAGTGCTCTGCATCAGCCATCTCCCGCAAGTCGCGGCCCAGGCGGCGGCGCAATATGTCGTCACCAAGGCTTTCACAAAAGACCGGACGGTGTCGCAGTTGGAAAAGGTGGAGGGGAAGGCGCGTATCGAGGAGATCGCCCGCATGCTGGGCGGAAAGAGCGAATCGGCGCTGGCCCACGCGAGGACGCTGCTGGGGACAGATTAGGGGCGGGATGCGGGAGTATGTGCTGGGGGTTTCTGGTTTCGGGTTGCGGGTTGCGGGTTGCGAGTAAGCGGGAATCACAAAGGACGACGAATCCGAGCCGGACTGGCGGGCGATGGCTGATCGCGGATGGCGAATCGGACCTTCAATGCGGGGCTTGAATCTGCGGCACGATGACGCGCCGCTGGGCTGGTTGCGCTGGGCCCGCGGCTCCGTTCGGTCCCGTGGTCGAAACGATGGCTGGGTTGCGTGGCACGTTCGGTGAAATTGCGGGAATCTGGACGGGCCCTGGCGGACGCTGGGGCGGATGTGGCACGCCGTTGGACGCGGTCGCCTTCGCACCGGCGCCGGGAGGAGCCGTCGCGCCGGGCGCACCGACCGTCTGACCGTTCGCCGCAGTCTTGGCCACGCCGGCCGGTTGGGAAGTTGCGTGGACCTCCGCTTCATTGAATTCCAGTTGCGCGGTTTCGGAGCCTTTCCGCAGGACGACGGTGCTTTTGCCGACCGCTTCCTCCCACTTGATGCTCACCAAGGCGACCCCGGTTTTCGCATCCGCTTCGCTGCCGTAAAGCGAGAACTGGGCGGAAAGATCGCGGGCCTTGATACTTACGAAGTCTTCGCCGCCCAGCCGCCCGATTCCGCTCACGTACCAATTGGCGGCGAAAGAAGCTTTCGGCGCCTCGGGCGCCGCCGGGGCTGTGGCCACCGCAAAAGGACATTTCTCCTTCATACCCGCGTATCGAGCGGCGGGCGGCGCGTTGGGAAGCGCCTCCACGGCGTTGCAGAATTGCGCCAGCGGAAAGATGCAGATCATCGAGCCCAGCACGCCGGTCAGAATTGATCCGCCAATGCTTCGCCGGTCTCTTCTGATTCCCATGATCGTGAGGAAAAGCGTCATTGAAAACGGCTGTCGGGATTCTACTTGGCGGGAGGCGCAGCCTGCGGAGCCAGTGGGGCCAGCGGAGTTGATGGCGCTGCCGGCGGTAGCGCTGCTGGCGTAAATGCCGGGCGGACGGGCGGTCTTGGTCCGAAATTCACCGGTGTGGCGGGACGCGGGAACCCCGGCCCGGGTGTCCGGGCCGCCACGCCCGGATAGCCAGGTAACGGTCCGGTGTAAGGAGCACCATTCGGATACCGAGGCACCACGCCCGGCGGATACCCCGGCAAGCCGTTGTTAACACCGGACACCGCCGGCTGCGCCGCCCCAACGACAGTGGCACTCGCTTCCGCTGAAGAGGCGCCCAAAGCCGCGGAGCGAGGCAGATTGAACGCACCGGCAACGAAAACACCCCACAAGGCGAGATAGAATGGCCAGATGGAGAGCGAACCCAGGGCGGAAGCAAACCCGCGCAAACCGGCCATCGCGGGCGGTGACGGCAATACTTTTGATTGGTCAGCGGCCTTCCCGGCATTGGCCTGTTCCGCAAGATATTCCTGCCGCGCGGCATAACCCGCTTCGGCGAAGGCCAGCAGCACGAGCGGCGCAGCGGCCCAAAGCAACGTCATGGTGTTGAGCCTGGCCAAGGCGCCGGCAACAAAAATCGCGATAGAAACAATTACCGACCAGTTCTTGCACGCGGCGCGGTGTGAGGAGAGTTGGCGAAGGATGTCTTGGATCATGACCGTATCAGGAGGCGAAAAGCGGAGCCGCAAGCAAATGCGGCAGGCATTACTTTACCGCAAGTCGAGGCTTTGTCCCGCAGGCGCGGGACCCATGGCGCAATGGGGGCAATGCGCAGAGAGGTAAGAAATGAAGGCAGAGGGCATGTTAGTGATTGTTAATGTTTTGCCTCGCGCAAACGGCGCGAAAATTCAGGAGCCTTCGTCATCGATTGATTGTGCGACGGCGTTAATAATAGCGGGCATGGATTATGAAGCTGAGCTTCGCGGACAACTGCGTTCCGAAGTGCAACTTCGGAACGAGGCGAAGAGGAGGCACCACCCGATCGGCGAGGTCTATGCGCCCGCCGAGAGAAAATTGGTTTGATTCGGTTTAATTGAGTCCAATTCAGTCTGATTTCCGGTGGGCCGGCCCGTGGTGTCGCCCTGTCAAAAGGCAATATGAAGTTGCCGCAAAAATGCACCGTCTGCATAACGGACAAGATTGTTGGCGAAAGGCGCCTCTCGTGTCGAGCTTAAAATTCACCTTTTTTCACCTGGTCGGGTCCGTTTCTCTCAAGAAGAGCTATGTGTGACGCACCCGTGAAATTCGCGCTTAGTCTAATTTGTCGACCGACTCCTACACCCATCGCGACGACCCGCTGCGCCTGCTCTTGTTAGTTCAAACTCTCAGGATTTGGGCAACAACCCGGCAAGAGTTGACCCCTCTTCTGCACTGCGCCTGACCCCTCTTCTGCGCCGCACATCCGCGCGGCGCGATGTGTGCTATGGCGGGCGGTTGACTTGCGCCAATCAAACTGTGCCCCGCACTTGGTCAGCGATCGAACATGAAAGAACATCAATCGCGGCCTCTGTATCGAAAGTTTCGATTTTCGCTGGGCCTTCTTCCCACGGTTTCGGCACGTTCATCCGTGGTGAGTGCAATTCAAATGCGGAGGCGTTTTTCTTTACCGTCCAACAGAAGGCATTCTTTTCAAATGTCGCCCACGACTTCACGTTGGCATACTTCAAGACAACCGGTTTCGGAAACTCTGCTCGTGTCGGAGTTGCAACTATAGGATTCCCCCTCCCGATTGCCGCTTTGATCGCACTAATGATTTCTTGGCGATTTGTGCTTTCCACCACTGCGACAGGTTCAACGTCTATAAAAAACCCGGCGTCGGTCTTCGCTACAGTGGGAACGAGGACCGTTCCCTTTCTCAGATAAACATGCCATAGCATAATCATGGAAATGGAGTCACGATAAATTGAACCCCCATTCCCTGGGCACGAGACGCAGCCGCGTTAATTAGGGCTTGTTGGGCGGAGGTTTCTGCACCAGGAACAACAAGTTGAAGCTGTCGAGTCGTGATTAACGCAGGATCAACTGTGGCACCTGCCCACGGCGTCGTTCTATTAAAGGCGGCGACCGAATCAACGTAGCCGTCCAGGGTCCGAGCAAGCGTCGCAGCGTTTTGATATGAAGCTGCTCCCAGATCGATCGACTTGATGCTTGTCGCTACGCCATTGGCAAAACGATCGAATGTGGGAAAATTGCTCGGAAGGTTTGCACCGAACAATCGTTCGATCTCCCTGCCGCGGGCAAACGGATTCATATCCCAAACGCTTCCTGTTGTCTCTGCGGCGAGGCCGGAATCGAGTTCCCCTCCCACTTCCGCAGTGACAACGACGACGGCCGTTCTGCCCCAAAGATCGCCAGCTTTCGCCGGATGTGTCAGCGTGTCTTTAGCCTCCCTAAGTCCATCGATGGTTGCGTCGTGCTGGTCTTTGAAAAAAGTCCCTTGATGCAAACTGATATGCCAACCTTGAGCAACTTGGCGTTCATAGAAGACGGTTTCGGCTACCTTTCTCTGAATACTCTGAGCCGTCTGCGTCGGATTAGTAACAGCATGCCAAACGCCTTGGAGGCCATTTCCGACCGCATCTGTAATGGCGTTTCCTGCGGAATTAATGAATGTCGAAACTGGATCTTGATAGGGCGGAGCACTGCCCTGGGGATCCCCCGGAGTATACGGTGCCGGACCCGGGCCGTCCGCGGAACCGCTCCCCCCACCGGTGTAGGCTGGGCCGTCGGCCAATCCGATCGGATCGAAGCTGGTCCACGGGTTTTGACGCACGTAAGCATACAAGTTCGGTCCGTCGATGAAACCCGCCGGATCACGGGTAATGAATGTGCCGGTCTCCAGGTCCCGATATCGCATCCCCTCATTGAGAAAGCCGGTGGGGTCTTCGTCCTTGGTATTCGCCTTCTGTCGATCCTGCGTCGTGCCTGCCTCTTGCGTGCGGGTACCAAATGCCTCATAGCTGGCCTGCCAGGTCACGTTCCCTCCGCCGTCCGTTTTTGTCGTCACGTCTCCGCGTCCGTCATAATGGGTAAAATTGAGAGCATTGCCCCGGACGGTATAGAGAATGCCGCCGACACCACCGCCGTAATCGCCTCCGCGGACGTATTCCGCGGTCAGGGCGCCTGACGTCGCGTATTCCTGGACGCTGGTCCCGCCACTAAAGACCACCTGGGTGGCCGTACCGTTCTCGTTGCGGGCCACTCGGCGCGTTTGGTAATCGTAGGCGTAGGTGTAGGTGCCTGGGGTGGGTTGATAATTGAAGGAAATCGGTTGATTGGTGGTATTCTTGACGAGGCCGATCAGGCGATTTTCGGTGTCGTAGCTGTAGGTGTCGGTTGCTCCTCCGACCGTGCGGGTGTGGCGATTGCCGTTGGCATCGTAGGTGTAGCTGGCGGCATTTCCGGCGGTGTCGTTCCAACTGGTGAGTTGATTGAGGTTGTTGTAGTTGTAGGTGGTGCTTATTCCGTTGAGGGTTCTGCTGGTTCGATTGTTGGCAGAATCGTAGCCGTAGCTGTTGCTGGTTACGGCATTTTGATAGTTTGTGATTTGCTCGGTCAGCAGCCGGTTTGCGCCGTCGTAAGTCATGGCCAACGTTCGATTGGCGGAGGCGTTCGCGTAGGTTTCTTCGATCTGGGTGACGTTGCCCAAGGCGTCGTAGCTCTGCGCGTAGCAGTACAGCGGCAGCGCGGTTTGGTTCAAACCGGATGGCACGGCCTGGCCCTGGACGGATCCCACCCGATTCAGGGCGTCGTAGGTCATGGTCACCTGATCTCCGTTGGGCAACGTTTTCTCGATGACGTTTCCAGCGAGGTCGTAGCTGTAGCTGGTGACGCGCCCGTTCTGGGGAGACTGCCCGTAAAGCCGCTCGTTGATCGACGTCAGCCGATTCAGCGCATCGTAGCTGGATTCCATGAGCCGCTGTGTCCCGCCGTAAAGCGTCACGATCCGATTTCCGGCCAAATCGTACTGATAGGCGTGCGTCACACCGCCAGAGGTTTCCGTTTCTACGCGGTTCATCGGATCGTAGGTGTAGGCGACATTCGCGATTCCGCCTTTATTCGGTTCGGCCACCGCCAGCAGATTGCCCACAACGTCGTAGGCGTACCCTCGGTTGTCCGTCGGATTGGACTGTGAGGTCGAGGAAGTGAGCCGATTCTGGCCATCGTAACCGTATAGGGTGATCCAGCCTCGGGCGTCGGTGCGGCCGGTTTTGTTGACACCGTCGTAGGTATAGGTCGTGGAGGCGCCGGGAGCATTTGTTATCGCGGTGTTGCGCCCCAGGCCGTCGTATTGGAAGGAGGTCGTTTGTCCTTTCCCATCGATCACTGAGGTGACATTGCCTACGGGGTCGTAGGTCTTCTGCACGGTGATTCCAGCGCCGTCTTGAGTCGACGTCAATCGGTTCAAGGCGTCATAGATGTTGGTGGTCACGTTGGCGTTCGGATTGGTCACGGTCAGTGCATTTCCGTTGGCGTCGTAAGTAAATGTGGTCAACGGCTGGACGTTCGTACCGTTGGCGAGCGTGACGGTGGGCGCCTGGCTGCTGAGCAGGCGATTCGCTACATCGTAAGTGTTATTCGTCACGTTCCCCCGTGAGTCGCGCACGGCGACGATATTGCCTACGGGATCATAGACCCGCAGGATTCGGGCAAGGTTTCCGTTGGGATCCGCGGGTAGCACCGACTCCACCTTGCGATTGCGGCCATCGTAAACGTAGGTCCAGACTTCCTCTACGCCGACGGACTGGAGAACCGTCTTGGAGACGACGTTGCTCGCTCCATCGTAGACCAACGTGGTTTGCGGGCGCAGGCCGCCCGTCAACTGCGGGCCGAGCGCCGTGCTTGCCCGCCCAGCGGCGTCGTACTGCATTTCCGATTGTCGCGACAGTTCGTCGGTGATGGTCCATTTCAATCCTGTTCCGGTATATGCCATCGAGACGGTCCCGGCTGCCGGCGTCCCGACGCCGGAAGTGACCGAAAGCGGGCGACGGAGCTCGTCATAGGTCATCTGGGTCACTTTGCCAAGCGCATCCGTGACTTGCGTGAGATTGCTGACGGCATCGTAGACGAATTGGGTCAGGGCACTCTGGCCGCTGGCGTAAGCGACGGAGGTGCTGGTTCTCCGGTAAAGGCCGTCGTAGGCGAGGGTGGTCACGAAGCTGCGCGGATCGGTAATCTGTGTCGGCTTGAAGCCGGTAGCGTTGAAAACGCTGCCTCCGGAATTTGCGCCATATTGAAAGCTTGTCGTGCGTTGCACTGCGGTCCCGAGAGCCTCACTAACTTGCGTTGGGCGTTGGATCGCATCGTAGGTGATCTGGGTGACCGTCCGCAGCGGGTTGGTCACGGAGGTGCGGGAATTGACGTTGTTATAGGTGACGTCGGTCACCAAATCGCCGCTGGACATGAGGCGCCGGGCTTCGGTCAAGCGATTCAAATTGTCGTAGCTGAAGGTGGTAGCATTGCCGTTTTCGTCGGTCGCCCGGATTTTATTACCGGCATTATCGTAAACGAATGATTTGAACGGCAGCGCCTGGCCCGGCGGCCCGGGAAAGGTCACCTGCGTCAAGCGGTTGCGGAGATCGTACTGGAAGGCGGTGGTATAGCCGTTCCCATTCGTGACGGCGAGCCGGTTACCATCGGCGTCGTAGACACAGGAGACCGAAACCGGTCCGGTGGTTTCGGTGGCCATGCGGCCAGAGTCATCGAGTTGATCGGCGGTGACCAGCGGTACGGCCCAGCCGGGATCGCCAGCCCGAGTTTCGATCGTCGTGGTGGTTGCTACGCCCGGGAAGCGGTAGTCACCGTACTGGAAGTCGGTGATTTTGGCGCCGTCACTGGCGCTCTCCTGGATCCTTCGCCCCAAAGCGTCAAAACCGTAGCTGGTGGTGTGGCCGAGTTCATCGACGACCTGGGCGAGCTGGCGGAACGGGCCGTAGGCAAAGGGCCTGGTGTTGCCCAAGGCGTTGGTCTGGACGTACGGGTCGTCGTAATAGCCGAAGAAGCCTTCATTCGCGTAAGCAGTGAGCAGTGCCTGTAAAAACCCTGCCGGCTGCAGGACCTCGGTATAGGCGTAGGAGGTGACATTGCCGCTCAGGTCGGTCGCACTCTGGAGGGCCATACCCGCCGAAGGATTGAAGACGAAGGTTTCCGTGCCGGCATCCGTGGTCACCGCCATGGTGGTGTAGTAGATCACCGTCGGAACCGAGGCGGCGGCGGTGAAAAGTGGATTTTCCAACACGTCGGTGAGGTTGCGCAAGCCGTCGAGATTAAAGCCGTTGGCCCCGCCGAAGGCATAGCTGGTGGTGTGGTTCTCCGCATCGATGACCTGGGTCCCGCGAGCTCCGGCGATCTGGATGGAAGGCACGCCATTGACGACGCCACTGGCGGACAATCGGATTTGCGAGTTATTAATGAAGGTGGCCGTCCCAATTCCTCCCGGGAGAGTCACCAAACTGACGTTGCGCGGGACGCCGGTCTGCGGATGAACCAAGCCGTCGCTGCCGATCTGCAATCGAGAATGGTCGAGAGCGTAGCCAATCTGGGTGGTATTGCCCAACGGATCGGTAATGCCGGAAAGCTCGCCGTGATAATAGATGAGCGGAGAAATCGAGGTGCTATTGCTGGCCGCCGGATCCTCCATGGCCAGGTTGTAGGAGTACTGGACGGTATTTCCATCGGGCCCCGTGACCGAAGTGAGACCATATTCGGTCGAACCCGTAGCGCCTCCGTACTGAATAGGCGTGTAGCCGTAGTGAAAATGGTGACCGAGAGGGTCCCAAACGTCGGTGACATGGTTCAGACTATCGTACTGAAGATAAATCGTTCCGGTGGGCTGGCCCTGGGCATTCTGGGCCTGGATGCTGCTCGGCGCGAAGCCGTTGTCCGAGTAGCCATACACAATCGAGTTGCCCAGCCGATCGGTCAACTGGACGGGCCTTAAGACCGTTTGTACTTGGGACGGACTTGAGTTCGGGATGGGTCTGACGCTGGCCTGCTCGAAGGTGAGGGTGGTGCCATATTTGTCGGTAAACGTCTTTCCGTCGAAAGACGTGAGGCAGGCGCTGAAATCATGCCGTGAACTGGGCATGGGCACGTAATAAGAACCGATGCCGACAAAAGTGTAGACGGCGCCGCTTTCATCGGTGACATACGCGGTCGAGGGGTTCAAACTCTGCGGATCCTGCATAATTTCCACATGGGCGCCGAGATTGGAACTCCAGCACACCCCAAATGGGCGGAAGGGCTGCTCGTGCGGACGGAAACCCGCCTGGAGGCTCCAGACTTCCGGCTGAACATTGCGATTGACGGTCAGCGCCAGATCCGAGCCCGAGAGGGGAATGTAGACGTCCGAGACATTATGCCGCAATTGCAAGGTCAAGGCATCGACAAACGTCTGCTCCGGCTGCACATCCGATTCCGCCTGCCCCTGCGGCTTGCCATCGGGGATGGGGCGTCCATTGAGCGCGATTTTCCGATAGCGCGGCCCCGAGGCATCGTCCAGCGGCACGGCTGGACCGGCTCCGGGATTCTGGAACTGATTTGGGTTGTTATTGTTATCCTGAGGGTTCGCTTGATATTGGATGACGATCGAGTCCGAGCCGATGCTGTTGCCATAAAAGTCCTGCCCGGAAATACCGAACGTCATCGTTTGCCCTGCGGCCACATTCACCGGGACGAAGTAAAAGCCGGAGGGCGTGTATTGATTGCTGTAGAACGTCTCCCCGTCGGAAACCGGTGCGCTACTGTCGGTGGTATAGACGCGGTACATCGCCGCGTTGAAATTAACCGTGTAGCTGTAACCGATTGGCAACCCTCTGACATTAACCTGGACCTGCGCCGGATTGCCGTTCTGCGCGCCCAAGGTATAGGTCAACGTGGTATTGGTGCTCTGCGCGGTTTGATAGGGATCCCCCGGAGAGTATCCGCTGCTGTCCGACCCCACCAGGGAGAGAGCAGGGTAGATATAATAGGCACCATTGAATTTATTATCATCGGGATAAAAGTCCTCCGCGGAGCTGCTCACCCCCGTCAACGTCACCGACTTCGTCTGAACCGTCTGCTGATTCCCCGGGGCCACGGTTCCGTCGGCGCCGGGTGAGGGGACATAGACGAGCAAGTATTGGATAGTGGTCGGTTCGCATTGCGTGTGTTGAAACCAGTATTGCGTCTTGTTGGTGCTAGCGGATATTTCATCATCGGAGACGGTGCGAGCGGCCAGCCATGCGTTATTGTAGGGATTCAACGGATCGCAATAAATAGGATAACCGGGAGATTGACCGCCATAAACGACGCCGTTGTATATATCGGTCTGCAACCGGGCGAAGATATCATCCATGAGATCTTGCGTTGTGTAAGGGCTGCTCAGCGTTAGAACATAAGATTCGGTCGTCGTCCCATCCGATGACGTGTAGGTACCGGATTCCGAAGTTGGTGTCACATTTATGGGAACGTTACCGAGATATCCCTGTATGTCCGACGGCGGACCGCCGGGGTTAAAACCTCCGCCCCAATCGTTGGTGATTACTTGCTCTGGATTGGGGGGAGCGATCGTAGTGACCGTGGACAGGGCGACAGTCGGATTATTCACGGTCCCGTCGGGCGCCGCGGTAGCAGCGTACTCATCATAGAACGTCGAGCTATTGGCGTTTGATTGATCCAAATCAGGGCGGCCGGCCACGGTTTGAGAGCTGCTCGTGTCGCTTCCCCCTTTTGCACTGGCGTTTCCCACTAGAGGAGGGGCGCTAATGTAATAGCGCACGTCGAACGAGCCTGAGTAGTTTCCCCAATCCGTTTCGTCATAGGTAATGGTTGTATCGCCATCAGTGTGAGAAGAGTTAATGTTGTCACCATAGTACACAGTGGTTGTCTGAAGATAGTTGTCGGTATCATAAGACGATGTCGAATTTACCTGCGTGTTGGTGTTCGAGTAGCCCGTACTATCCGTCACATAATATGTCGATCGGTAGGAATAATTCGCGTCAAGATAACATTCAGGCGGGGTGGGGTTCGTAAAATCCCAGTATCCGATTTTGTAACCGGATTCGTAGGCGCGGTACTCGCACAGGGTTGTGCCCAGCGATGGCGCATAAACCTCCACATTGCTCACGGCTGCCTGGTTGCTCCCACCACTGGCGGGCCGCAACCGGTAATAGTAGGTATGCGGTGGCAGCAAACCGGTGTCGGTCATCCCGTCGGTAAGCCCTTGGAAAACGCCGATTTGATACCAGCCCCCCTGGTCGATGGATTTTTCCAGGACGTACTGCTGCTGCGTCGCATTGTTGGTCATGGACAGATCAATTGACGTCGGATCAAACTGCTGGGTGTCTGGATTCCAGTGAACGACGTACGATAGGGTGGGCGCGTTGAAGCTCGAATTTGAGTTCGCCGAACCTGGATTCCCGGGGCTGCGCGGATCCAAGACCGGCGGAGTTGTCACGGCGTTGCTTCCCCCGCCGCCGCCGTGCGAACCGACGCTCGGGTAGAGAATCGGCGGATTGACGTAGGGGCTCAGGCCCGAAAGGAAAAGATTCGGATTCGTCGGATTGGAATCGATGACCCGCTGGTACCAGTCTGGAACGCCGGCGCCGTCGCTGTCCAGGGTGAGGTCGAAGCCGAAGAGATCCTTGAGCTGGCCGAGGTTGGCGACGGAGTAATCGTCGGCCTGGCCGCCGGCCCAAGGGTAGGCGTTGGTGTACTGGGCGGCGATCAACTGGTCGTAGAAGGGCTTGGCCACGGCTTTGAGCTGGCCGAGATTGAGCGCGGCGAAGTCGTCCCGAGTGACGCCAGAGGTGGGCGCGGCGCTCCATTGGGCGATGAGGTTGTTGACGGTCGTTCCCGCACCGCCCGGCAAATAGGCGTTCATTTCCGCGGCCGCCTGGGTGGCCATTTGCTTGAGCTGGCCGATATTGGCGCCGGCAAAATCGTCCGGGGCGGGAAAATCGCCATTCAACCACGATGGATTGGGATTGTTCGGGTTGAGCGGCTGGATGACGCCTCGTTGGAACCACCATTCCGGGAAATAAGCCGGCTTGTCGGGAGGGACCAGACCGGTCCCGAAGGTGAGGGAGTTGACGAGCAGCAGGCAGGACAGCCAGCCGACGACGCGCAGCCAAAGCGAACGACGCCAACGGGAAAGGAAGGATTTCGAGGTTCTGCGGTCCATGCTACTCGGAAACTATGGGCCGGGCTGCGGGCCGGTCGTGAAACCCTGCATGTCGATATCGCCGGCGGCATTGACCCGGACCGGGACCTGGAATGAAGCGCCCACGGCGGGGTCGAGGACGATTTTCGCCGCCGTATCGCCACCTGGGGCGTAGAACAAGAGCCGATTGGCCGGATCCAGTTCCATGGCGGTCTGTTGGGCGGTCGAGGCATCGATGGCCGACCGGGTCCAAAGCCAGTCGGTAGTCGCGACGGTGGAACCGAATTGCAGCAGCGCGGCCCCGCCGCTGCCTGCCGACGGCGTGAAGGCGAGAAGAAAGCCATTGACGGAATTGCCGGCGGAATTCTGCCAGCTTCCCAAAGAGAGCATGTTACCTGGGATGGCGAGGTTTCCACTGCCGGAACTGGTGCCGAGAATGTTGTTGGAACTGTTGACGGCGGCGAGGGTTCCAATATTCGCATTTCCGAAGTCAAAGAGTTGCGAAGACGAATTGTAGGTGCCGGTAAATGACGGGCTGGAAAGGCCGCCGACGTAAACTGTCGCGTTGCCCGCCGAATCGATTGCCACCCAGATGGGATTGCCATTGTAGGTTCCGCTGTAGACATCCGCGTTCAGCAACTGGGAGGCGCCCCCATTGAAGGCCAGCGACGTGCCATTCCAAGCCAGGGCGTACGGTCCGTAGGACGGATTGGCCGGAGGAGGGTTGAGGCTGATCAGCATGCCGGATGGAACGTTGGAAAAGGTGGAGACGCCGTCCCATGCGCCGGTGTCGCCCGTTCCATCCGACCACGTCCAAGAGACCTGCCCGTTCCCGGTGTTCCAGTTCCAACTCAGGGTGATGGAAATGCTGCCGTCCGAGGACTGATAAGGCGCGGAGCCGTTGGTCTGCCCCGGTCCGCCAACGGTGTTCACGGCCCAATTGAGGGCGCACGAGGTCCCATTCACGTAAATCTGAGCCGGAAAGGCATTCGAAGGCGGCCAGCCCGACACCGCGCTGATGACCGCATCCTCCGTGGAGGTGTCAGTGGTGACGTAAATTTGCGAATCGTAATTGCCGGAGGCATCGGCAATGAGGAACCAATAGTTTGCGGGCAGTCCGAGGTACTTGACACCCGAGGAGCCATCGGGCCGCTGATAAACGTAGGTGGGCTAGGCCTGCAAGGTCGACTGGTTGTTGCTGAGGGTGACGGATTGGCCGATTCCGGTCGACGGAAAGAGCATGGTGAGGCCAAAGGGCAGCCCGATCGGATTCCCGGCGATATCCAGCGCAAAAAAATTGCTGTCAGGAACCGTGAAGGTCGAAGTGGCCGTATTGTAGGTACCGGAGATATTGCCATTGCCGTAGGCGTAAGACGGATTATACCCGGAGACAGAAGAGCCGTTGTTAATGGTGACGGTTACGGAATTAGGAGTGCCTGTATAATAATCATTTCCGCTGCTGTCCGTGGACTGGTAGGTCAAGAGAGTGCCATCCCAGGAAATATAAAGCGGTCCCTGCCGTGCCGGCGGTGGGGTTCCACCGCCGCCGCCAGTGCCTCCGCTCGGCGAGATCGGCGAAAGGCTCACCTGAACGGTCGGATCGGAGATATTGGAAAACTGAAGGGCGACAGGATCGTAAGATCCTGTAAAATACACCGATCCGTCAGCATCGCCGACAATCGCACCGGTAGGAGCGCCACTGAAGTTATAGTAGAGCTGAAGACTGACACCGTAGTTCCCGTTAGAGTCGTAATAGGTGAGCTGCTGCTCGTAGAAGGTCGGGCCAGGAAGATATGTGATCGGGCCCAAACTATAGGCGGTTGAGGAAGCGTCGCCTGAAACGAGGGTGTAAACCGTGGGCGGTGGTGTGGAAAACAAGTTCGAGGGGGGCTGCCATGTCCCGCTGGTTTGATCGAGAACGACCTCGCTGGACGCGTTTCCAGCGCTGTAGCTGTACATCGGCGACGCGTCCACCTGAAAAAGAAACGGAGCTGCCAGATTCATAAATTTGGCGACGTAGATGGTGTTACCACCAGTGGTAAACGCGTAGGAATAAGCGGGGAAACTCCACGAAAGATTACCGGAAGTGTCGTACATGGACATGCTCCCAATCGCATAATTGCTCCTCACTGTGATGCCGACGGGGAGACCCAGGAAGTTGGAGCCGTCAGCGCTGACCGCGGCGAAACTGGTAGACAACTGCCCTGTAGTGCTGTCATAGAATGCGGTGCCGCTGGGATCGTAGGTGGCCGTGTAGCTGAGAAAAGCCCCGGCGAGGACAGTGACGTTATCGTTTCGATCTACGGCAATTTGCGCTCCATTTGGCCCATTGTAGAAATCACAGGCAAGACCGGAGGTCGGATCCGTGCCAGTATTGCTGTAGGCATAAAAGCTTCCGGCGAGGGCGATTGCCGGAGGGCCATACGATGGGGAGGACTGGGCGTCAGAGCGCTGGGTGAATGCCAATTGAAGAACAAGAAGGAGGAGCAGGAAAACGGAAGAACTCTTCCCATGGAAGCTAGCGGGCAAGTTGTCCTGGCGCCGGGGCAGTGGAACGCCAGTGATTGGACTGGAGGTGCGCGTCATAAGGCGGTTGAGGCGGCCTCTGGCTAGCACCTCGCGGGCGATTCTGTGGTCGTGTGGTCCATCGGGTCCGAGGTTTTATTGACCGGGTTGCGGGCCGCTCTGGAAGTTTCCCATGGAGACGTCGCCCGCGGCCTGGAATCGCACGGGGACCTGGAAGGAGGCGCCGTTGGCGGGGTCCAAGGTGATGGTCGCCGTCGGGTTGGTGCCCGGTGAATAGACCAATAACCGGTTGGTCGGGTCCAACTCCATGGCGGTCTGCTGCGACGCCGAGCCATCGGTCACGGATCGGCTCCAAAGCCAATCGGTCAGGGCCACGGTGGAGCCGAATTGCAGCAGCGCGGCCGCGCCGCTCCCAGGCGAGGGAGTGAAGGCCAGGATGAACCCATTGACGGATTCCCCCGCCCCATTCTGCCAGCTTCCCAAGGAAAGGATGTTGCCGGGGATATCGAGGTTTCCGGTGCTCCGGCTCGTTCCCAAGACGGTGTTGGAGCTATTGAGGGAGACGACTCTTCCGACGGTCGCGCTTCCGAAGTCGAAAAGCTGAGATACAGGGTTGTAGGTGCCGGTGTAAGAAGCGCTGGAAGACAGACTGTTGCCGTAGCCCAGATAAACGGCCACATTACCGCTGGGATCGATGGTCAACTGGATGGGGTTGCCCTGGAAGGTGCCGTCGTAGACATCCAGGCCGAGGGCGCCGGCGGCCGCTCCATTAAAGCTCAACTGGGAGCCATTCCAGGCGACGGTCGCTGGGCCAACCGATGGCGCACTTTGAGGGGGTTCAGGCTGATGGTCAAGCCGAAGGGAACATTGGAGAAGTTGCTGACACCGTCGAAAGCGCCGTAGTCGCCGTTCCACTGGCCGGAATTCATGGTCCACGTCCAGGAAAACTGGCTATAGTCAAACGACCAGCTCAAGGTGAGGGAGATGGTGCCGTCCGCAGAGGTGTACGGGGCAAATCCATTCATCTGACCGGGCCCACCGATCTGATTGCTGCCCCATTGCAGCGCGCAGCTCACCCCGTTAACATAGAGCTGGCTTGGATAGGCATTCGAAAGCGGCCAGCCGGAGACGGCGTTGATAAACTGGTTCTGAGACGATGTATCGGCCGTGACGTAAACCTGGGAATCGTAGTTTGTCGGATTGGAGGCATCACCGATCAGAAACCAGTAACTTGACGGCAGCCCCACATACTCAGATGCCCACGAACCGTCAGGTCGCTGCCAGATGTAATTTGCATTGGCTGGCATCGTCTGCTGATTGTTGCTGAGATAGATGGAATTGGCAATTCCAGCGGATCCGGCGATCACGATAAGCCCAGTCGGAAGTCCGATGGCATTGCCGTTGCTGTCCAGCGCAAAAAAGTCCGGGTCCGGAACGCTGAACGCAGAGGTAGCGGTATTATAAGAGCCGGAGATCCCTCCGTAGGTGGGGCTGGATCCGTAGGTGTATAAACCATTGTTGATGATGACCCACCATTGACCGGTACTGTCCCCGTAATAATCGTTTCCGCTATTATCCGTGGAACCGTAGGCCAATAGGGTGTCATCCCAGGAAATATAAAGTGGCCCCTGCCGGTTTCCGTTTCCCACGCTCGAGAGGGTAACTTGAATGTCCGGGGGGCTGATATTCGAGAACTGCTGGGCGACGGGATCGAAGGACCCAGAAAAGTAGTTCCCCAAATCCGTATCGCCGGATATCGCGCCGCTGTAGGTACTGTTGTTATAATATCTCTGAAGGGTGACCTGTTGTCCGGCCCCGGTTACATTCGTATAGTTGTCTTGCTCCGAATACCAGTTCGCGCCACCGGAAGTATTGACACCTTGCAAGCTGTACGTCGCCCAGTTCGACTCTCCGGAATCCAAAACGTAGATGGTTTGAGGCGGCGGGTTTGGCATCACATTTGACGGGGGCCAGGTGCCGCTGCTTTCATCAATCAGCAAGTACCCGCTAGTATAAATGTAGTACGGTGACGAATCGATCTGGAAAATCATGCTCTCGGGGGGATTCGCAAAATCTGCGTAATTTGTCCCGTTCGAATTGAGGCTGAAATCTGGGGAGAGCCAATTGCCGCCGTTCCACATGCCGCTGATCTGATAAGTTGAGCGCACCGTGATGCAGGGCGCTGTGGGCACGTAGGGTTGCCCATTGGAAGCGAGTGCCAAGAGGGCTGGATTACTGAACACTCCCGAGTAGGGATCAAATGTGTTCGAGTCACTCCCCGCAACTTGAGGACCTCCCATTTCCAAGACCTCGTAGGATTGGTCAATCTCCAGCCAGGTTCCGTCGGGCGCGCTGTAATTGTCGGCAGGTCCTATAGCGTCTCCGGGATTGGGATCATAGTTGCCCTGAAATACATACGTCTGTCCGTTGTAGGAGATCATCGGCGGTCCGTAGGCTTGGGCCGCGGCCCGTTGGCCTGCCGCGAAACACAGAACCAGGCAAAACGCCCAAAAGATGGCGGTTCTTGCGCTAAGCGGCCTCGACGCGTTTCGCGTCCGCGTGCTGCGCTTCGGTGGAAAAGCTTGCGAAAGATGAGACTCGTATTTCATAAGCGATGGATGCGGGACCCTTCGAGAGGACGCGAAGGTGAGATCAACGGAAATGGACCGTTCACGCCCCGCCCGACGAAATGCGTTGGCGAGGCCCCGCCAAGCGACAACGACACCAATTTCGCGCGGCATCGCGCGAAATCCGGAACGCGTTTCTCTGGTGTGCCTCCATACTATTCGGGGTGAACGCGAGGCATGGAATCTGAGGCAGGCCCGCGTCGTCAAGAAGGTTTTAGACATTTTTTGCCGCGTCACAGAATTGTTACAATCAGGGGCGTTGGCTTTGGAAAGCTCGATTGAGGTTCCTGCTACAGACAATTCCGTCGGTAGTTTTACCGATATTCACAATGGTTCCGATAACTTGTTCACCGCGTGCTGTTTCGGGGCAGCCGTTTGATGTTTGTTTAACTGGGGATGTATTGGTGTGAAGCCTTTCGTCGACACGACGATAGTGATTGAGGGAGTGGACTTGATCGTCTCCGTGCATACGGGGCGGCGCATCGCATTTGTGGCGAACTCTGTCTGGATTTGCTGGCGTTTGGGCCCGATGGGCGGATGAATCTGGAACTGAGCACGCGCCTTGTTATTCGACGAAGCGGCGGTTCCGGCAGTCGGCGCCCAGCGATGGGGATTCGGTAATCGAGCGGGTGGCAAGTGAGACTGGGGCGTGTTCGAATCGCGCGATCCGAGTTTGTCGGGCGACTGAGGATCGAACAGGCGGGAGCGGAAGCGCCACCGGGGGTGTTGGGATTGCGTTTGTGCTCCCAGCGGTGTCCGTTTTTGGTTAGAAACTTACCGAATGTCCCCGGTCACAATCCCCCAAGCCTTTGAACTCGCCCTCCAGCATCACCAGGCTGGGCGGCTGGCGGAGGCGGAGGCCATTTACCGACAAATTCTGGCCGTGGATCCGCGCCATGCCGATGCGCTGCACTTGCTGGGGGTCGTGGCGCATCAGGTCGGACAGAGCGATACCGCCGTGAAACTGATCCGTCAGGCCATCGCGCTGGCGCCTGGCTTCCCGGCCTTTCATTCCAATCTTGGGGAAGCGTATCGAGCGCTGGGACAATTGGACGAGGCCATCGCCGCTTGTCGTCAGGCCATCGCCTTCCAACTCAGCTATCCCGAAGCTTACATCAGCCTCGGCAATGCCCTAAAAGACCAAGGACAACTGAATGAGGCCATCGCCGCGTACCGTCAGGCCATCGCGCTCAAAACCAACTCTGCTGAGGCCCACAGCAATCTCGGCGCTGCCCTAAAAGACCAGGGACAACTGGACGAGGCCATCGCCGCCTATAATCAGGCGATCGCTCTCAAACCTAACTATCCGAAGCCCACTCCAACCTCGGCAACGCCCTGAGGGACCAAGGACAACTGGACGAGGCCATCGCTGAGTATCGCCGGGCCATCGCTCTCCAACCCGAGCTTTCGGAAGCTTACAGCAACCTGGGCAACGCGCTGAGGAATCAAGGGCAGATGGAGGAGGCTATCGCCTCGTACCGTCAGGCCATCGCGCTCAAGCCCAACTATCCGGAAGCTTACAGCAATCTCGGTAATACCCTAAGAGACCATGGACAACTGGACCAGGCCATCTCCGCCTATCGTCAGGCCATCACCCTCAAATCCAACTATCCCGAAGCCCACAACAACCTTGGCAATGCCCTGGGGGACCAAGGGCAACTTGAGGAGGCTATCGCCGCTTACCGTCAGGCCATCGCTCTGCGTCCCAACTATCCCGAAGCTTACAGTAATCTCGGTAATGCCTTGAGGGACCAAGGACAACCAGACGAAGCCATCGCTGAGTATCGCCACGCCATCGCGCTCAAATCCGACTATCCTGAAGCCCACAACAACCTTGGCAATGCCCTGGGCGACCAAGGGCAACTCGAGGAGGCTATCGCCGCCTACCATCAGGCCATCGCTCTGCGTCCCAACTATCCCGAAGCCCACAGCAATCTCGGTAATGCCTTGAGGGACCAAGGACAACTGGACGAAGCCATCGCTGAGTATCGCCACGCCATCACCCTCAAATCCGACTATTCCGAAGCCCAAAACAACCTTGGCAATGCCCTGAGGGACAAGGGTCAACTCAACGAGGCCATCGCCGCGTTCCGCGAGGCCATCGCCCTTCAACCCGACTTTTCCGAAGCGCACAGTAACCTCGGCGCTGCCCTAGTGGACAGGGGTCAACTGGGTGAGGCCATCACCGCCTATCGCCAGGCCATCGCCCTGAAGCCTAATTACGCCGAAGCCCACTACAATCTCGGGAATGCGCTCTTTGACAAGGGCCAGTTCGACGAAGCGGTCATCGCCTATCGCCAGGCCATCGTCCTCGGTCCCAGTTGTTCTGGAGCCCACAATAACCTGGCACTTACGCTGTTGCTACAAGGGGATTTTCTCCGAGGCTGGGAAGAATACGAATGGCGATGGAAACTCAAAGACGCGATGTCTCTCCAGCGAAACTTCAACCAACCGCAGTGGGACGGTAGCTCGCTGGACGGACGCACCCTTTTGCTCCATGCGGAACAAGGTTTTGGCGACGCCATTCAATTCATCCGCTATCTGCCGGGGGTGGGGCAGGCCGGTGGGAAGATTGTCATCGAATGTCAGCCGGAACTCCAGCGGCTGTTCGAAACCATGGCTCCCGATTTCCCGATCCTGGCCAGAGGCCAGACGCTGCCCGCCTTTGATGTCCATTGTCCGCTGTTGAGCCTGCCCCGCTTTTTCTCCACCGACCTGGGCAATATCCCGCAGACCGTGCCCTATCTGCACGCCGATGCCGCAGGGATGGCCATTTGGAGCGGGCGCCTCTCCGGGTTCGGCTCTTCAATCCGCCCGTCCAGTCCGGACCTCAAGGTGGGACTCGCCTGGGCCGGCCACCCGGCCCACAAGAATGACCGCCGCCGCTCCTTCAAACTGGCCAGCCTCGCTCCGCTAGCCGAAGTTTCCGGCATGCGATTTATCTCCCTGCAGAAAGGCGACGCCGCCGCCGAAGCCAGGACTCCGCCGGCGGGGATAAAATTGGTCGATGTGGCGGAGGAATTGAAAGACTTTGCCGACACCGCCGCGCTCCTCGCCAACCTCGATCTGGTCATCGCGGTGGATACCGCCGTGGTGCATCTGGCCGGGGCGATGGGCAAGCCGGTCTGGACGCTGCTGCCCTTTGCCCCGGACTGGCGCTGGCTGCTGGAGCGCTCCGACAGCCCGTGGTATCCGACGATGCGCTTATTCCGGCAACCCGCGACCGGTGATTGGGATTCCGTGATGGCCGAGGTGCGCGAGCAGCTCCAACTGCTGGTCCATTCGTGGAGGGCAAAACCGTGACCACCGAGCAAGCTTTCGAACTTGCCCTCCAGCATCACCAAGCCGGACGGCTGGCAGAGGCGGAGGCGCTCTACCGGCAAATCCTCGCAGTGCAACCGAACCATGCCGATGCGCTGCACTTGCTGGGGGTCGTGGCGCATCAGGCCGGAAAGAACGATGTCGCGGTGGGTTTGATTCGCCAGGCCCTCGCGCTGCTACCCGATGCCCCGGAGATTCATTCCAACCTCGGGGAAGCGTATCGGGCGTTGGGGCAACTGGACGAAGCGATCGCGGCCTGCCGTCAGGCCATCGCTCTGCGGCCCAACCATCCCGAGGCTTACAGCAACCTCGGCAATAGCCTGAGGGACAACGGGCAACTGGATGAAGCCGTTGCTGCCTATCGCCAGGCGATTGCGCTGAGACCCAACTTACCCAAAGCCTGCAACAACCTCGGCGCTGCCCTGCAAGAAAAGGGACAACTGGACGAGGCCATCGCCGCGTACCGTCACGCTCTCGCCCTCAAATTCAATTATCCCCAAGCCCACAACAATCTCGGCGTGGCCCTGAAAGACCGCGGACAACTGGACGAGGCCATCACCGCCTACCATCAGGCAATTGCCCTGCAGCCCGACTATGCCGAAGCTTCTTATAACCTCGGCCTCGCCTTGCGAGACAAGGGCCAGTTGGATGAAGCCATCGCGGCGTTTCGCCGGGCCATTGTCATCCAACCCAACTTTCCCGAAGCCCACAATAATCTCGGCAATGCCTTGCTTGCCAAGGGCCAGCTCGACCAAGCCATCGCCGAGTATCGTGAGGCCACCGCGCTCAAGCCGCACTATCCCGAAGCCCACAGCAACCTCGGCAATGCACTGCGTGACAAAGGTCACCTCGACGAGGCCATCGTTGCCCATCGTCGAGCCATCAGCCTCAAGCCCAACTATCCCGAAGCCTACTCCAACCTCGGTGCAGCGCTGAAAAACCGGGGCCGACTCGACGAAGCACTCACCGCCTATTGCCAGGCCATCGCGCTGAAGCCTGATTACGCCGAAGCCCACTACAATCTCGGGAATGCGCTCCTTGAGAAGGGCCGGTTCGACGAAGCGATCGCCGCCTATCGCCAGGCCATCGTCCTCGGGCCCAACTATCCCGTTGCCCACAACAATCTCGGCAATGCCCTGTTTGAAAAGGACCAGCTCGACGAAGCCCTTACCGAGTATCGTCAGGCCATCGTCCTTCAACCTAACTACGGTGAAGCCTACAGCAATATGGGTATGGCCCTGAAAGACAAAGGTCAACTCGACGAAGGCATCGCCGCCTATCGTCGGGCCATCGCTCTCAAACCCAACTATCCCGAAGCCGGCAGCAACCTGGTGCTGGCCTTGCACTACCACCCCGGCTTTGATGCCCGGGCCATTGCCGGAGAACTCGACCGCTGGAACCGGCAGCACGCGGAGCCATGGCGGCAGTTCATCCAGCCTCATCTCAACGATCCCACACCCAGCCGCCGTCTGCGCATCGGTTATGTCTCACCCGATTTTCGTGAGCACGCCGTCGGACGGTTTCTTGTGCCCCTATTAGCACAGCATGACCACCAAAACTTCGAGATTTTTGCTATGCCCAGGTGCCCGTCCCCGATGACCTGACCGGGCAACTACGCGCCCACGCCGACCACTGGCACAGCCTTGTGGGACTCACCGATCCGCAAGCCGCCGAACTAATTCGGCAACACCGGATTGATATTCTCGTGGACCTGGCTTTGCACACCGCCCACAACCGGTTGCTGGTCTTCGCCCGCAAACCGGCTCCGGTGCAGGTCACCTACCTGGCCTACGCGGGAAGCTCGGGGTTGCACACCATGGATTACCGCCTCAGCGATCCCTTTCTCGATCCGCCGGAGGTCGATGAGTCAGTCTATACCGAACAAACCTACCGCCTGGCGCAAAGCTATTGGTGTTATCAGCCGATGGAGACGCCGCCTGTCGCCCTCGTGCCGGCCCTGAAGGCGGGCCACCTCACCTTCGGCTGCCTGAACAACTTCTGTAAAGTCAGCGAACCGACGCTCCAGACGTGGGCCCGCCTCCTCCAGGCAGTACCGGCTGCGCAATTGCTGCTGCATGCCGCGGAAGGGAATCATCGTCAGCGAACCGCCGGCGTGTTGCAGCGATTGGGGATCGATCCCCAGCGACTGCATTTCGTGAGCCGGGTGCCGCTGTCTGAATACCAGGAACTGTATGGGCAAATCGACATCGCGTTGGACCCGTTTCCCTACGGAGGCAGGACCACCACCTGCGATGCCCTCTGGATGGGGGTCCCGGTGGTAAGTCTGGCGGGAAAGACGGCGGTGGGCCGCGGTGGTTTGAGTATTCTCTCCAATATCGGTTTGCCGGAACTGGTGGCCAATTCGGAAGAGGAGTATGTGCGGATCGCCCTGGAACTGGCCAACGACCTTCCCCGCCTGGACCACTTGCGTTTGACCCTCCGCCGGCGGATGGAGGCTTCGCCCCTGATGGATGCCCCGCGCTACGCGCGTAACATCGAAGCCGCCTATCGCGCGATGTGGCGGCGATGGTGCGCGGGGATGGGAATGACCCATTCGACAGGCTCAGGGCAGGCTACTGACAAAAGAGGTCCGAATGGAAGATGACTCAGCGCGCGGCGCGACTGAAGGTCGGACGGATGAGAACGGAAGCGCGGCTGGCCGTATTGAAATTGCGTCGGTGCTGCCCGCGGTGTCAGTTTCCGGTTGGAAATTCACCCAATGTCCCCGATGACGGTCCCCCAAGTCCTTGAACTTGCTCTCCAGCACCACCAAGCCGGGCGGCTGGCGGAAGCGGAGGCATTGTATCGGCAGATTCTGGCGGTGGATCCGCGGCATGCCGATGCGTTGCACCTGCTGGGGGTCGTGGCGCATCAGGCCGGACAGAACGATGTCGCCGTGGAGTTGATTCGTCAGGCCATCGCCCTCAAACCAAACTATCCCGACGCCTGCAACAACCTTGGCAATGCCTTGAGTGAAAAGAGTCGACTCGACGAAGCCATCGCGGCCTTTCGTCAGGCTATCGCTCTCCAACCCAACTATCCTGAAGCTTACAGCAACCTCGGCAACGCGCTGAGGAATCAAGGGCAAATGGAGGAGGCAATCGCCTCGTACCATCAGGCCATCGCGCTCAGGCCCGACTATTCCGAAGCTTACAGCAATCTCGGTAATGCCTTGAGGGACCAGGGGAAACTGGACGAAGCCATCACGGCCTACCGCCAGGCTGGCGCCTTCGATCCCAACTTGGCCGGAGCCCATTACAACCTTGGTAATGCCCTCCGGGACAGAGGGAAAATGGGGGAGGCTATCGCCTCGTACCGTCGGGCCATCGCTCTCCGGCCCAACTATTCCGAAGCTTATAGCAACCTCGGCAATGCCCTGAGGGACGAGGGCGAACTGGAAGAGGCTATTGTCTCTTACCGCCAGGCCATCGCCGTCAAACCCCAGTATGCTGAAGCGCACTGCAACCTCGGCAATGCCCTCAGGGAAAAGAGTCAACTGGAGGAGGCCAGCGCCGCCTGTCGTCAGGCCATCGCCCTCAAACCCAACTTACCCGATGCCCACTACAGCCTTGCTCATGCGCTGCTGGTGCAGGGGGATTTTCTCCGAGGCTGGGAAGAATACGAATGGCGATGGAAGCTCAAAGATGCCGCCTCCCGCCAGCGAAACCTCACTCAACCCCGATGGGATGGTGGTCCGCTGGAAGGACGCACTCTCTTGCTCTATGCCGAACAGGGTTTTGGCGATGCCATCCAATTCATCCGCTATCTGCCGCGGGTGGCCCAAGGCGGAGGGGATCTTATCCTCGAATGCCCGCCCGAACTCCAGCGGCTGTTTCAAAGGATGGCTCCTGGGTTCCTGGTTTTGGCCAGAGGCCAGACCCTGCCAGCCTTTGATGTCCATTGTCCGCTGCTGAGCCTGCCCCGTGTTTTCTCCGCCGACCTGGGCAATATCCCGCAGACCGTGCCCTATCTGTACGCCGATGCCGCGGAAGCCGCCATCTGGCGCGAGCGCCTCTCCGGGCTCGGCACTTTTATTTACCGGTCCGGCCCGGACCTCAAGGTGGGACTCGTCTGGGCCGGCAATCCGGCCCACAAGAACGATCGCAACCGGTCTCTCAAACCGGCCAACCTCGCTCCGCTGGCCGAAGTCCCCGGCGTGCAATTCCTCTCCCTGCAGAAAGGCGACACCGCTGCCGAGACCGAGACTCCGCCGCTGGGCATGAAATTGGTCGATGTGGCGGAGGAATTGAAAGACTTTGCCGACACCGCCGCGCTCCTCGCCAATCTCGATCTGGTCATCGCGGTCGATACGGCCGTGGTGCATCTGGCGGGGGCGATGGGCAAGCCGGTCTGGACGCTGCTGCCCTTTGCCCCGGATTGGCGCTGGTTACTCGACCGCCCTGACAGTCCGTGGTATCCGACGATGCGCTTATTCCGGCAACCCGCGATAGGCGATTGGGATTCCGTGATGGCCGGGGTGCGCGAGCACCTCCAACTGCTGGTGCATTCGCGGAGGGCAAGTCCGTGACCACCCAGCAAGCTTTCGAACTTGCCCTCCAGCACCACCAAGCTGGGCGGTTGGCGGAGGCCGAGGCCCTCTACCGGCAGATCCTGGCGGTCCAACCGAATCATGCCGATGCGCTGCACCTGTTGGGAGTGGTAGCGCATCAGGTCGGACAAAATGACGTCGCTGTGGAGTTGATTCGCCGGGCCCTTGCCCTCCAGCCCAACATTCCCGAAGCCTGCAACAATCTCGGCAATGCCCTTTGTGGAAAAGGCCGGGTGGAGGAAGCTATCGCCGCATATCGTCGAGCCATTGCACTCCAGCCAAACTATCCCGAAGCCCACAGCAATCTCGGCAATGCCCTGAGGGACCGGGGGGACCTGGAAGAGGCTATTGCCGCCTACCGTCGGGCCGTCATTCTCCAACCTAACTTGCCCGAGGCTCACAGCAACCTCGGCAATGCTCTGGGGGACCAGGGGCAACTGGACGAGGCTGTGGCCTCTTACCACCAAGCCATCACCCTCGATCCCAGCTTGCCAGAAGCCCATTACAACCTTGGCAATGCCCTGTGTGAGAAAGGCCGACTGGACGAAGCCGTCGCCGCGTATCGTCAGGCTATTGCCCTGCGGCCCAACTATCCCGAAGCCCACAGCAATCTTGGCAATGCCCTGAGGGACCAGAGGCAACTGGACGAGGCCATTGCTGCCTACCGTCAGGCGATCATCTTCCAACCCAATTCTCCCGAAACCCATAACAACCTCGGCAATGCCCTGCGGGACCAAGGGCGACTGGACGAGGCTAAAGCTTTTTACCATCAAGCCATCGCCCTCGATCCCAACTTACCGGAAGCCCAAAACAATCTCGGTATGGTGCTGAAAGACCAAGGACAACTGGACGAGGCTATCGCCGCGTTTCGTCGGGCTATCACCGTCAAACCCAACTATCCCGATGCCCACAGCAATCTTATTCTCACTATCTACAACCATCCCGGCCATGATGCTGAGACCATCGGCAAGGAGCAGCGGGACTGGAACCAGCAGCACGCGGCGCCGTCGAAGGGGTTCATTGAGCCTCATTCCAACGATCCCAATCCCCACCGCCGTCTGCGCATCGGGTACGTGTCGCGGGATTTGCGGAATCACGTGGTGGGGCGCTATCTGATGCCATTGTTCGAACACCACGATCGCACGCAGTTTGAGCTTTGCTGCTATTCGGGCGTGCGGCGCCCCGATCACGTGACAGAATGCTTCCGGTCGCTGGCCGGCCTGTGGCGAAGCACAGTCGGTCTTGGGGATCAGCAACTGGCGGAGCTGATCCGCAAGGACGGCGTGGACATACTGGTGGATTTGTCGTTGCACACGGCAGGCAACCGGCTGCGAACGTTTGCCCGTCAACCCGCACCGGTGCAGGTCAGTTATGCGGCCTATCCCGGGAGCACGGAGCTGGAAGCAATTGAATATCGTATTAGCGATCGCTATTTGGAGGCTGGCGCCTCGGAGATCCCTTCAGCCGGCTCAGGGCAGGCTCCGATTCAAAGTTCGGAGATCGGCGCCGCGCGTCCGTCCGATCTCCCATCTTCCATCTCCCATCTCCGACCCGCGGAGCGGGTCTTCCTCCTCGACAGCTTCTGGTGCTTTGATCCGCGCGGGGCGGATCTGCCGGTCGGTGCGCTGCCGGCCACGGAGAGCAAGACGGTGACCTTCGGCTGCTTAAACAATTTCTGCAAAGTCAACGACCGGGTGTTGGCGCTCTGGGCCCGGATCCTCGAGCGGGTGGAAGGTTCGCGGCTGCTGCTCCTGAGCCCAGCCGGGAGCCATCGCGAACGGACCCTGGCCCGGTTGCGGCAACTCGGACTCGACGGGTCACGGGTGGAGTTTGTCGCGCCGAAACCGTGGCACGAATACCTGGAACTGTACCACCGCGTCGACGTCGGCCTGGAAACCTTTCCCTACAACGGCCACACCACCAGCCTCGATGCGTTTTGGATGGGGGTGCCGGTGCCCGGGATGGTGGGCGAATTGCCGGTCGGGCGCGCGGGACTGAGCCACTTGATGAACCTCGGGCTGCCGGAACTGGTGGCCGGGAGCGAGGAGGAATATGTGAACCTGGTGGTGAAACTGACGGAGGATCTGTCGCGCCTGGCGGAATTACGGCGGACTTTGCGCTCCCGCATGGAGGCCTCTGTGCTCATGGATGCGCCGCGTTACGCCCACAACATCGAAACGGCCTATCGCGCCATGTGGCGGCAATGGTGCGCTCAAAAACCGGCAAAACAATTTTGACCGTGGTTCAGCACGCGATTGCGTTGCCGAGCCTGCCGGTGTTCCCTCGAATCTCGACCATGCCCGCGGTTTCTGTCGCCCAAGCCTTCGAACTCGCTCTCCAGCACCACCAAGCCGAGCGGCTGGCGGAGGCGGACGCCCTCTACCGGCAGATTCTGGCGGTCCAGCCGAACCACGCCGATGCGCTGCACCTGCTGGGAGTCGTCGCTCATCAATTCGGACGGCATGCGGTCGCGGTGGACTTGATCAAGAAGGCCATCGCTGTTGCGGGGGGCGTTGCGGCCTTTTATACCAACCTTGGGGAAGTGTATCGTGCGCTGGGGCAATTGGACGAGGCCATCGCCGCCCATCGTCAGGCCGCCGTCCTTCAACCGAACCTTCCCGACACCTACTACAACCTCGGCATCGCTCTGTATGAGAAAGGAGAACTGGATGATGCCATCGCCGCGCATCGTCAGGCCATTGCCCTCAATCCCAACTTTGCGGTAGCCCAGTACAATCTCGGCATAACCCTGCAAGCAAAAGGCCAACTAGACGAGGCCATCGCCGCCTACCGTCAGGCCATTGCCCTCAAACCCGAGTATGCTGAAGCCCATAACAATCTCGGCAGTGCCCTGCGGGAAAAGGGACAACTGGACGCGGCCATCGCCGCCTATGGTCAGGCCATTGGCCTCCAGCCCGACTTGCCGGAAGCCCACAGCAACCTTGGCGACGCTCTGAATGACAAGGGACAAGCGGACGCGGCCATCGCCGCCTGTCGTCGGGCCATCGCTCTCAAACCCGACCATGCCAGCGCCTATAACAATCTCGGAGTAGCCCTGCACTCAAAAGGTCAACCGGATGAAGCCATCGCCGCTTATTTCCAGGCCATCACCCACCAGCCCGGCTATCCCAAAGCCTACAGCAACCTCGGCAATGCCCTGAGGGAGAAGGGCCTACTGGACGAAGCGATCGCCGCCTACCGCCAGGCACTCGCCCTCAAACCCAACTATTCCGAAGCGCACAGCAACCTCGGCAATACCCTGAGGGAAACGGGCCAACTCGACGAAGCGATCGCCGCTTGCCGTCAGGCACTCGCCCTCAAACCCAACTATCCACAAGCCTATAACAATCTCGGAAACGCCCTGCAAGACAAGGGACAACTGGACGAGGCCATCGCCGCGTACCAACAGGCCATTGCCCTCAAGGCCAACTATCCCGAAGCCCACGTCAACCTTGCTTTTGTGCTGCTGGTGCGAGGGTATTTTCTGCCAGGCTGGGAAGAATACGAATGGCGATGGAAATTTAAAGAAGCGGCCTCTCTCCAACGAAACTTTACTCCACCCCAGTGGGATGGTGGTCCACTGGGAGGACGCACCCTTTTGCTCCATGCCGAACAGGGTTTTGGCGATGCCATCCAATTCATTCGCTATCTGCCGCGGGTTGCCCAAGGCGGTGGGAACATCATCCTCGAATGCCAGCCGGAACTCGAGCGGCTGTTCCAAAGGATGGCGCCCGATCTTCTGGTTCTGGCCAGAGGCCAGACGCTGCCAGCCTTTGATGTCCACGGTCCCTTGCTGAGCCTGCCCCGCGTTTTCGCCACCGACCTGAACACTATCCCGCAGAGCGTCCCCTATCTGCACGCCGAGGCCGCGGAGGCGGCCATCTGGCACGAGCATCTTACCGGGCTTGGCCCTTCCCTAAAGGTGGGACTCGTCTGGGCCGGCAGCCCAACCCACACGAACGATCGCAACCGTTCCCTCAAACTGGCCAGCCTCGCTCCGCTGGGCGAAGTCCCCGGCGTGCGATTCCTCTCCCTGCAAAAAGGCGGTGCTGCCGCCGAGGCCAGGACCCCACCGGCGGGCATGGAGTTGATTGACTCGGTGGAGAAATTGAAAGACTTTGCCGACACCGCCGCACTCATCGCCAATCTTGACCTAGTCATCGCGGTGGATACCGCCGTGGCGCATCTGGCCGGAGCGATGGGAAAACCGGTCTGGACGCTGCTGCCGTTTGCCCATGACTGGCGCTGGCTGGTAGGGCGCTCGGACAGTCCCTGGTATCCGACGATGCGGATATTTCGGCAACCGTCGCCCAGGGATTGGGAGCCGGTGATTGCAGAAGTGCGCGAGCACCTCCAACTGCTGGTTCATTCGCGGAGGACAAAACCGTGACCACCCAACAAGCCTTCGATCTTGCCCTCCAGCACCACCAAGCTGGGCGGCTGGCAGAAGCCGAGGCCCTCTACCGGCAGATTCTGGCGGTCCAGCCGAATCATGCCGATGCGCTGCACTTGCTGGGAGTCGTGGCGCATCAGGCTGGAAAGAACGATGTCGCCGTGGGATTGATTCGTCAGGCGATCACCCTGAAAGCCAACTTTCCCGAAGCTCACAGCAATCTTGGCATTGCCCTGAGGAAAACGCGCCAACTCGACGAAGCCATCGCCGCCTTTCGTCAAGCTATCACTCTCCAGCCGAGCTATCCCGAAGCTTACAGCAATCTCGGCAATGCACTGATAGAGAAGGGACAACAGGACGAAGCCGTTGCCGCCTACCGCCAGGCCATCGCCCTCCAGCCGAACTATTCCGAAGCCCACTACAACCTCGGCAATGCGCTGAGGGAAAATGGCCAACTGGGCGAGGCCATCGCCGCGTACCGTCACGCCATCGCTCTCCGGCCCAACTATCCTGAAGCTTACAGCAATCTCGGCAATGCCCTGAGGAACCAAGGGAAATTGGACGAAGCCATTGCCGCCTACCGTCAGGCCATCGCCCTCCAGCCCGACTTTTCCAAAGCGCACAGCAATCTGGTTTTCACATTGCAGTACCATCCCCGCTTTGAAGCTGGAACCATCGGCGAGGAGGAGCGGGTCTGGAGCCAGCAGCACGCGGCGCCGTTGAAGCAGTTCATCAAGCCTCACTCCAACGATCCCAATCCCAGGCGCCGCCTGCGGGTCGGTTATGTATCGCCAGATTTTAGGGACCACGTGGTGGGACGCTACGTGATGCCGTTGTTCGAGCACCACGATCGCGCACAGTTAGAGCTATGGTGCTATTCGGGGGTGCGGCGTCCCGACGAAATGACGGGGCGCTTCCGGTCGCTGGCCGGCCAGTGGCGGAGCACTCTCGGCCTTAGCGATGAGCAGGTAGCGGAGCTGATCCGCGAGGACGGCGTGGATATTCTGGTCGACTTATCGCTACACAGCGCCGAGAACCGTCTGCTGGTGTTTGCCCGCCAGCCGGCGCCGGTGCAAGTGAGTTATGCGGGCTATCCCGGGAGCACAGGATTGGAGGCGATTGAATATCGTATTAGCGACCGCTATTTAGAAGCTGGCGCCTCGGAGATGGGAGATCGGAGTTCGGAGATCGGCTCCACGCGTCCGTCCGATCTCCTATCTTCCATCTCCCATTCGGAGCCCGCCCTGACCTTGTCGAAGGGACCCGCGGAGCGGGTCTTCCTCCTCGACAGCTACTGGTGTTTTGACCCGCGCGGGGCGGATCTGCCGATCGGTGCGCTGCCGGCCTTGGAGAACAAGGCGGTCACCTTCGGCTGCCTGAACAATTTCTGCAAAGTCAACGAGCGGGTTCTGGCGCTCTGGGCACCGATCCTTGGGAGCGTCGAAGGTTCGAGACTCCTGCTCCTCAGTCCGGCCGGCAGCCATCGCAAAGCGACACTGGCTGCGTTGCGAGAACTCGGGGTCGACGGATCGCGGGTGGAGTTTGTCGCGTGGAGACCGTGGTGCGAATATCTGGAATGGTATCAGCGCATCGACATCGGCCTGGAAACCTTTCCCTACAACGGCCACACCACCAGCCTGGATGCGTTCTGGATGGGGGTACCAGTGCCGGCCTTGGTGGGCGAGTTGCCGGTCGCGCGTGCGGGACTGAGCCACTTGATGAACCTCGGGCTGCCGGAACTGGTGGCCGGGAGCGAGGAGGAATATGTAAACCTGGTGGTGGATCTGGCGGGAGATCTACCGCGCCTGGCGGAATTGCGGGCGACGCTCCGGGAACGGATGAAGGCTTCGGTGCTCATGGATGCGCCGCGCTACGCGCGCCAAATCGAAGCGGCCTATCGCGCGATGTGGCGGCGATGGTGCGCGGGGCAACCCGCCTGAAGGTCCCTGGCAACGAAAGCTGATGAGATTGCGTTGCCGGCGCCCACGGTGTCTTGTTCGGATCGCGAATTTCCACTATGCCCGCGTTGTCTGTCCCCCAAGCCTTCCAACTCGCGCACCAGCACCACCAAGCCGGGCGGCTGGCAGAGGCGGAGGCGCTCTACCGGCAGATTCTGGCGGCGGAACCGGGTCATGCCGATGCACTGCACCTGCTGGGGGTCGTCGCTCATCAATTCGGACGGCATGCCGCCGCGGTAGACTTGATCACGAAAGCCATCACCGCCGCGCCGGGTGTCCCGGCGTTTCATTCGAACCTTGGGGAAGCGTATCGAGCGCTAGGACATATCGACGAAGCCATCGCTGCGTATCGTCAGGCGATCACTCTCAGAGTCAACTATCCCGATGCTCACTCCAACCTCGGCAATGCCCTGCGGGAAAAGGGGCAACTCGACGAAGCCATCGCCTCCTGCCGTCAAGCGATCGCTCTTCGGCCCGACTACCCCGAAGCTTACGGCAACCTCGGCAATGCCCTGATGGAACAAGGGCAATGGGAGGAAGCCGTGGCCGCCTATCGCCGGGCCATCACCCTCGATCCCGACTTGCCCGGAGTGCATTACAACCTTGGCAATGCCCTGCGGGACAAGGGGCAACTGGAGGAGGCGATCGCCTCGTACCGGCAAACCATCGCTCTCCGGCCCAACCACCCCAAAGCTTGCAACAATCTGGGCAATGCCCTGCATGACAAAAGGCAATGGGGCGAGGCCATCGCCGCCTACCGTCAGGCCATCACCCTCCAGCCCAACTTTCCCGATGCCTACAACAATCTTGGCAATACCCTGCATGACAAAGGGCAATTGGACGAGGCCATTGCCGCCTACCGTCAAGCCATCGCTCTCCAGCCGAACTTTCCCGATGCCTATTACAACCTCGGCATTGCCCTTTATGGGAAAGCACTCCTGGACGAAGCCATCACGAGCTACCGCCAGGCCATCGCTCTTCGGCCTCACTATCCGGAAGCTTACAGCAATCTCGGCAATGCCCTGACGGACCAGGGACAACTCGACGAAGCCATCGCCGCCTATCGCCAGGCGATTGCCCTCAAACCCAACTATCCTGAAGCCCACAGCAATCTGGGCGCCGCGCTGCAAGGCAAGGGACAACTGGAGGAAGCCATCGCTGTCCACCGCCAGACCATCGCCCTCAAAACCGACTTTTCCGAAGCCCACAGAAATCTTGCCAGTGCTCTGATGGATCAGGGGCAACTTGACGAAGCTATTGCTGCCTGTCGTCAGGCCCTCGCCCTCAAAGCCGACTCTTCCCAAGCCCACAGCGGTCTCATTTTCACTCTGCACTACCATCCCGGCCATGACGCAGAGACTATCGGCGAGGAACAGCGGCTCTGGAGCCAGCAGCACGCGGCGGCATTGAAGCAGTTCATTGAACCTCACGCCAACGATCCCAATCCCACACGCCGGTTGCGCATCGGGTACGTGTCGCCGGATTTGAGGGATCACGTGCTGGTGCGCTACATGATGCCTTTGTTCGAGTACCACGATCGCGCGCAATTTGAGCTAATTTGCTATTCGGGAGTGCGGCGTCCCGACGAAAGGACGGCGCGATTCCTGTCACTGGCCAACCGGTGGCGGAGCACCGTCGGACTGGGAGATCAGCAGGTGGCGGAGCTGATCCGCAAGGACGGCGTGGACATTCTGGTGGATTTGTCGCAGCACATGGCAGGCAACCGGCTGCTGGTGTTTGCCCGACGGCCGGCGCCAGTGCAGGTCAGTTATGGAGGCTATCCCGGGAGCACCGGACTGGAGGCGATTGAATATCGCATTAGCGACCGGTGGCTGGAATCGGAAAGCGGAATCGATGCAGGACGCACGTCGCAGGATATTCCGCAGGAGATGCAGGTTGCAGGTTGCAGGTTGCAGGATGATTCGGAGCGCAACTTCCATCCTGCATCTTGCATCCTGCACCCTGCATCTGCCTTTTCTCCTTCCGAGCGGGTCTTTCTCCTCGACAGCTTCTGGTGTTATGACCCGCGCGGGATGGAGGTGGCCGTCAATGAGTTGCCGGCTCGGGAAAAGGGACAGGTCACCTTCGGTTGCCTGAACAATTTCTGCAAAGTCAACGACCGGGTCCTGGCGCTTTGGGCGCGGGTCCTCGGGCGGGTCGAAGGTTCGCGGCTGCTGCTCCTGAGCCCGGCCGGCAGCCATCGCGAACCGACCCTGGCCATGTTGCGGCAACTCGGGGTGGAGGGGTCGCGGGTGGAGTTTGTCGCGCCGAGACCGCGGTGCGAATACCTGGAATGGTACCACCGCATCGACATAGTCCTGGAGACCTTTCCCTATAACGGGCACACCACCAGCCTGGATGCATTTTGGATGGGGGTGCCGGTGCCTGCCTTGGTGGGCGCGTTGCCGGTCGGGCGCGCGGGTCTGAGCCACTTGATGAACCTCGGGCTGCCGGAACTGGTGGCCAGGAGCGAGGAGGAATATGTGAACCGGGTGGTGGAACTGGCAGGGGATCTGCCGCGACTGGCGGAATTACGGGCGACGCTGCGGGAACGGATGAAGGCTTCGGTGCTGATGGATGCGCCGCGCTACGCCCGCAACATCGAAGCCGCCTATCACGCGATGTGGCGGCAATGGTGCCAGAAGCGTGGCTGAAGAATGGTCAGCGCCATACGCCGCGGGCTTACGTTGCGGTCCGGGCGGATATGGTGTTCTGATCTCCCATCCCACCATGCCCGCAGTCAGCGTCCAACAAGCCTTTGAACTCGCCCGCCAGCACCACCAAGCCGGGCGGCTGGCGGAGGCGGAGGCTCTCTACCGGCAGATCCTCGCGGTGCAGCCCAACCACGCCGAGGCGTTGCATTTTCTCGGTGCGATCGCACATCAGGTCGGACGGAACGATGTCGCCGTGGAGCTCATCGGTCGAGCCATCGCACTGGCGCCCGGCGTCCCGGCCTTCTATTGCAACGTTGGAGAAGCGTACCGGGCGTTGGGGCAACTGGACGAGGCCATTGCCGCCTATCGTCAGGCCATCGCGCTCAAGCCCGACTTACCCGAGGTTCATAGCAATCTCGGCAATGCCCTGCAGGAGAAGGGAAGGCCGGACGAGGCTATCGCCTCTTACCGCCAGGCCATCGCTTTTCGGCCCGACTATCCCGAAGCTCACAACAACCTCGGCAATGCCCTGCAAGGCAAGGGGCGAGGAGAGGAAGCCATCGCTGTCTACCGCCAGGCCATCGCCCTTCGGCCCGACTATCCCGAAGCTTACAACAATCTCGGCAATGCCCTGAGGGAACAAGGGCAACTGGACGAGGCCATTGCCGCCTACCACCGGGCCATCGCCCTCGATCGCAACTTGCCCGAAGTCCACGCCAACCTTGGCAATGCCCTAGTGGACCAAGGGAAACTGGACGAAGCCGTTGCCGCCTTTCGTCGGGCGATTGCGCTCCGACCCAACTTCGCTGAAGCCCACAGCAACCTTGGCGATGCCCTGCAAGACGAGGGGCAACTGGAGGAAGCCATCGCTGCCTACGGCCGGGCCATCGCCCTCAGACCCAACTTTTCCGAAGCCTATAGCAATCTCGGCAATGCCCTGAGAGAAAAATGGACAACTGGACGAAGCCGTCGACGCCTACCGTCAGGCTATCGCCCTCAAACCTGACTTTTCCGAAGCTCACTCCAACCTCGGCAATGCCCTGATGGACCAAGGTCAACTGGACGCAGCGATCGCTGCCTATCGTCAGGCGATTAACCTCAAGCCGAACTACCCCAATGCCCACAGCAACCTCGGCAATGCCCTGAAGGACAAGGGGCAGCTCAATGAAGCCATCGCTGCCTGCCGTCAGGCCATCACCCTAGATCCCAACTTGCCCAAAGCCCACTCCAACCTCGGCAATGCCTTGAGAGACCAGGGGCAACTCGACGAAGCCGTTGCCGCCTGCCGTCAGGCCATCACCCTCGATTCCAAGTTACCCGAAGCCCGCAATAATCTCGGTATTGCGCTGAAGGACCAAGGACAACTGGACGAGGCCATCGCCGCCTATCGTCAGGCCATCGCCCTCCAGCCCGACTTTTCCAAAGCGCACAGCAATCTGGTTTTCACGTTGCAGTACCATCCCGGCTACGAAGCAGAAACCCTCGGCGAGGAGGAGCGGGTCTGGAGCCAGCAGCACGCGGCGACGTTGAAGCAGTTCATCAAGCCTCACTCCAATGATCCCAATCCCAATCGCCGTCTACGCATCGGGTATGTCTCGCCGGATTTGAGGGATCACGTGGTGGGGCGCTACGTGATGCCATTGTTCGAGCACCACGATCGCGCACAGTTTGAGGTATATTGCTATTCGGGGGTGCGGTGTCCCGATGAAGTGACGGGGCGCTTCCGGTCGCTGGCAGGCCAGTGGCGGAGCACCCTCGGCCTGGGGGATGAGCAGGTAGCGGAGCTGATCCGCGAGGACGGCGTGGATATTCTGGTGGACTTATCGCTACACAGCGCGGAGAACCGGCTGCTGGTATTTGCCCGACGGCCGGCGCCGGTGCAGGCCAGTTATGCGGGCTATCCCGGGAGCACGGGATTAGAGGCGATTGAATACCGTATAAGCGACAAATTTTTGGAGGCTGGCGCCTCGGAGATTGGAGAGGAGCGCTTCGCACGAAGATCGCAGATCAGAGATGGGAAATCGGGAAAGTGGAGCGAAGCCGATCTCCGATCTACGAGACCCGAACTCCGACCCGCGGAGCGGGTCTTCCTCCTCGACAGCTTCTGGTGTTATGACCCGTGCGGGATCGAGGTGGCCGTCAATGAGTTGCCGGCTCGGGAAAAGGGACAGGTCACCTTCGGTTGCCTGAACAATTTCTGCAAAGTCAACGACCGGATGCTGGCGCTCTGGGCGCGAATCCTCGAGCGGGTCGAAGGTTCGCGGCTGCTGCTCCTGAGCCCGGCCGGCAGCCATCGCGAACGGACCCTAGCCATGTTGCGGCAACTCGGCGTGGAGGGGTCGCGGGTGGAGTTTGTCTCACCGAGGCCGCGACGTGAATATCTGGAATTGTATCAGCGCATCGACATCGGCCTGGAGACCTTTCCCTACAACGGGCACACCACCAGCCTGGATGCCTTCTGGATGGGGGTGCCGGTGCCGGCCTTGGTGGGCGCCTTGCCGGTCGCGCGCGCGGGACTAAGCCACTTGATGAACCTCGGGCTGCCGGAACTGGTGGCCAGGCGCGAGGAGGAATATGTAAACTTGGTGGTGGATTTGGCGGGGGATCTACCGCGCCTGGCGGAATTGCGGGCGACGCTCCGGGAACGGATGAAGGCTTCGGTGCTCATGGATGCGCCGCGCTACGCCCGCAACATCGAAGCGGCCTATCGCGCCATGTGGCAGCTATGGTGTGCGGAGAAATCACCGTGACCAGAGCAACTGTCCCCCAAGCCTTCGAGCTCGCCCTCCAGCACCATCGCGCTGGGCGGTTGTCGGAAGCCGAGGGGCTGTACCGGCAAATCCTCGCGGTGCAACCGAATTGTTTCGAAGCACTCAATGCCCTCGGCGCGGTGACCTGCCAGCTTGGCCGCCACGGCCTCGCCGTGGAATGGATTCGCCAAGCCATCACTCTCCAGCCGAACAGCGCCGGGGCGCATTCGAATCTGGGCGCCGCTCTCGCCGGACAGGGGCGGTTTGACGAAGCGATCAGCGCCTACCGGCGGGCGCTGGAGCTGAAACCCGACCATGTGGACGCGGCCTACAATCTGGGCAATGCACTTCGGGATTGTGGCCGACTGGACGAAGCGGTGGCGACGTATCTTCGGGCGCTCGAAATCAAGCCGGACGCCGCAGAGGTTTGCAACAATCTGGGGATCGCCCTCGGATTGAAGGGCCGGCTTGATGACGCCGTGAGCGCGTATCGGCGGGCGCTCGAAATCAAGCCCGAGTACGCGGAGGCGCGGACCAATCTGGGTGAGGCCCTGGCGGAGACCGGCCGGGGCGACGAGGCCATCGCGGTCCTTAGACGGGCGCTCGAACTCCGACCCGATTCTGCCGAGGCTTACTACAATCTCGGGATCGCGCTCCGGGAATGCGGCCGGCTGGACGAAGCTGTCGCCGTGTATCGGAGGGCGCTGGAGATCAAGCCCGGCTACTCCGAGGCGCAAAATAATCTGGGCAACGCACTCAAGGAACAGGGTCGTTTGGATGAAGCCATCGCGGCGTATCGGCAGGCCATGCTCCTGCGGCCGGACGTGTCCGAAATCCGCAGCAATATCATCCTCGCGCTGCATTTCCATCCGGGCCCGGAAAGCGGGGTGCTCGCCCGGGAGCAGCAGCTCTGGAATGAGCGATTCAGCGAACCGCTGGCACGATTCATCGAGCCCCACGCGAATGAACGCGACCCGGAACGGCGGCTGCGCGTGGGCTATGTTTCGCACGATTTCCGGGACCACGTGGTCGGCTGGAACATCCTGCCCTTGTTCCGCGGCCACGATCATGAGAGCTTCGAGATTCTGGGCTATTCGGGGGTCGAGAAGCCGGACGAATTGACGGAAGCATTTCGCCAGGGAGCAGATGGGTGGCGCAGGACCGTGGGGGTGGGCGACAAGGCACTGGCGGAGATCGTCCGCCAGGATAGGGTGGACATTCTCGTCGACCTGAGCCAGCACACCGCCGGTAATCGGCTGCCGGTGTTTGCCCACAAGCCGGCGCCGGTGCAGGTGAGCTTTGCCGGTTATCCGGAGAGCACGGGCGTAGAAAGCATTGGATACCGCATCAGCGACCGCTATTTAGAGGCTGGCGCCTCGGAGATGGGAGATCGGAGTTCGGAGGTCGGCTCCGCGCTTCCGTCCGATCTTCCATCTTCCATTTCCCATTCGGAGCCCGCCCTGAGCTTGTCGAAGGGACCCGCGGAGCGGGTCTTCCTCCTCGACAGCTTCTGGTGCTATGACCCACGCGGGATCGACGTGGCGATCAATGGATTGCCGGCGAAGGAAAATCGGTGGGTAACGTTTGGGAGTCTGGCCAATTTCGCCAAGGTCAACGACGCCGTGCTGCGCCTCTGGGCGCGAGTGCTCGCGGAAGTGAAGGACTCGAGGCTGCTGGTGCGCAGTGTCGCTGGCAGCCACTGCCAGCAGACATTGGAGGTTCTGGCGCGCGAAGGGATCGAAGGGGATCGGGTGGAGTTCGTGACGCCGCGTCCGCGCAAAGACTACCTGGAGCTCTATCACGGCGTGGACATCGTGCTGGATCCGTTTCCCTACGGCGGGCACACCACGAGTCTCGAGGCGCTCTGGATGGGGGTGCCGGTGGTGAGCCTGGCGGGCGAGCGCGCGGTTTCGCGGGCGGGCCTGAGCATCCTGAACAATCTTGGCCTGCCGGAATTGGTGGCGTTCTCGGAGGAGAATTACGTGAAAATTGCGGCAGACCTGGCCGGCAATCTGCCACGGCTCGGCGAATTGCGCCGAAGGTTGCGCCCGCGCATGGAAGCGTCGGTGCTGATGGATGGGCCGCGTTTTGCGCGGAACATTGAAGCCGCCTATCGAGCCATGTGGCGGCAATGGTGCGCGCAGCAGGCATCGTGAGGAAGGTCACGGTTCATTCCTCGTGCCATGGCCGCAGACCTCGGCCAGTTCGTCATCCGGCAGGTCCTGCTGTGCGCCTTCGGTGACCAGCAGCCTGAAATCTGTGGTTACTTTTCTCCCCCTACCCGCACTTGCCGCATCGGCGACGCTCGGTAACGTGTGCGCGATGCGGCGTCTGCCACTTCTCTTTGCACTGCTCCTTGTTGCGCCGGTGGCGCGGGGCGAGGCGCCGGCATCGCCAAAAATCGTCGAACGCTACAAGCAGATGCTCGCCGCTAATCCAGTCGAAGGCACGGCGCTGGATCGGTTGTGGAAGATTTACGCGGATCAAGGCCAGACGGGACAGTTACTGGACGAGTACAAGGCCAGCGACTCCTTCGCCGCGCAAATGATCCTCGGGCACTTGTTGCGCCGCGCGGGCAAACCGGACGAGGCGCTGGCCGCGTACGAACGGGCGGCCAGGCTCGACGGGGCGAGCGCGCTGCCAGCGCTGGCGCTGGCCCAACTGGAAAAGGAACGCACTCATCCACGCGACGCCGCCCACTGGCTCGAGCAGGCGGTGGCCCTCCTCGGCAAGGACGATCCGCGCCTGCCCGAAACGCTCCTGCAGCTCGGCTCCGCCTGGGTGGATGCGGGTGAGACGGCGAAGGCAGCCGAGGCCTGGGAGAAAGCTGTGGCGCTCAGTCCGACGGATCTCGCGCTGCGGCGAAAGCTCGCGGTCGCTTACGAGCACAATGAACTGCCCGACCGGGCCCTCGAGCATTGGACGTTCATCGAGGCGCATTCGCCGGCCACGGAACGGCCGCTGGTGCTTCAGCAAATGGCCCGCATCGAGCAGGGCGTCGGGCGGCCCGATGCGGCCATCGCGGCGCTGGAAAAGGCGCTGGCCCTGACCGGGCCGACGAACTGGCTTCGCCAGGACCTCGAGTCGCAGCTGATTCGCCTGCACCAGCGCTATCATCGCACGGCCGAACTGGAGGACCGATGGAAGAAGTACGCGGCGGAGAATCCCCGCGACCTTGGGGGGTACCTTCAGCTCATCGAACTGTACGAACGTACCGGCGACCTCGACCAACAGCGCGCCTGGCTGGAGAAGTTGACCCAGTTCGTGCCCAGGAATGCCGAATATCGCACCAAATATGCGCGGCTGCTCGTGCAGATGGACCGCCCCGAAGAGGCGATCGGTGTCTACGACCAATTGCTGAAGGAGCAACCCGCAAACGTCGACTTTGTCTTCGAGCGAGCGAAGCTGGACGTGCAACGCGACGCGACGCAGGCCGCCAGGCAGCGCATCGACGCGCTCCTCGCGGCGCGGCCGAATGATGAATCCGTGCGGGCCAAAGTGCTCGAGTTCTACCAGCAAAACCGGCTCACCGATTTCGTGGAAGAAAGGCTCGTCGCCGATACCGCAAACCGGGATGAGGACGCGCTGGCGGCGCTGGCGAACTTCTATTTCACCGAGCGTCGCGATCACGAAGCCCGCAACGTCCTCGAGCGCATGGTCCGTCCTTCCGATCCGCCGGCGCGGCAGGCCGCCGCGCACTTTCACATCGCGCAAATTCTCCGTGCGCAGAACGACCTCGAGAATGCCGCGAGAGAATTGCAAGCGGCGGCAGATCTGGAACCGGATAATCGCGAATATCACTTCGCGCTGGGCGATCTGAACGTGGTGCGCGGTACTCTTGCGCCAGCCCAGCGAGAATTTGAAAATGCCCTGCGGTGCAGTGCGACCGACGCCGAGCGGGACGAAGCGGACCAGAAGCTCTTTGCGAGTATTCGCGCCGCCGGCGGTCCTTCGACAGGGCCAGGACCTGCCGGCGCCGCGATACCGCGGGAGGGCCGACCCACGCTGGACTTCTCCAGCCCGGCTTCGGAGTCGGCAGCAAACGAAACCAATCCGGCGCTGAACCGCTATATCCTGTCGCTGGACAGCGCCGCCCAGGAGCAAAATACTGAAGCGGCGTGGCTGCGCCTGGCACGCTGGCAGACGTGGAGCCGGGACTCGCGGGCGGCCGCTGCCTCCGTCCAGAAAGCACTGGCGCTCAATGCCCATTCGGTCGCCGCCTACGAACTCCTGGTGAAACTCCAGACCGCCGCCGGACCTTCGCCGGGCGCCCTGGAAAGCCTGCATGAACTCACCCGCATCGACCCGGCGAATCGGGCGAATTACGAACGGCGGGCGGGTCAGCTGGAATTGCAGGCCGGGCACATCCCGGCAGCCCTCGAAATCTTCGAACGGCTGGCCACGGAAAATCCCGGCAGCGCGGATTCGCTCACGGACCTGGCGCTCACGCAGCAGCGGGCCGAGCGCTGGACGGAAGCTGTGGCCACGTGGAACCAGATCTATGCGCTCAGTCCGGTTTCGCGCCGGCGCGAAACCCTCACGCCGCTGCTGCACGCCCTCGAGCGGCTCAACCAGCCGAAAGCATCCGCGGAGTTCCAACTCCAGGCGATCGAAGCGGAGACGGACGCGCGCGAACGCTTCACCATTTTCAACGATCTGCTCACGCACTGCGCCAAGAACGGATTGCTCGACTGGCTGCACGCGCAGTTCGAAAAACGGCGCCGGCTGCACGCGGACGACTACTTCACCGAAGTGTGCCTCGGTCGAATTCTGAAGGCTTCCGGCCAGGCGAAGGCGGCCTTCGAGGTGCTGGCCGACGCTTCGTACGCCGCGCCGAACCAGGCCGACGCTCTGCCGGACCTGATCCGGGAAGCCGAGGACCTGCACAAGCTCGATGCCGCGGTGAATCTCCAGGAGCACCTCCTCCGCATGACGCCGCAAGAGACGCCGGAGGGGTGGCAAAAGCTGGCGCAATTGCAGGAGCGGGCTTTTGCCATCGACGGGGCGGAGCAAACGTGGGAGCGCATCGTCACGAAATTTCCGCGCGACGCCACGGCCCTCGGGCACGCGGTCGATTTCCAAATGTCGTGGGGCACATCCGCGCGGGCGATCGCGCTGCTGCGCAAACTTCGCGCGGTGGATCCGACCAACACGCATGCGCTCTCGAACCTGGCGTCACTCGATCTCGGTGCGGGGAGCACCGAGGAGGCCCGCGGCTGTCTCGAACAGATCCTGCAGCAGACCGCGCCGGAAAAGCCCGGCGAGCCGCCGCGCTTCCCGGCGATGAAACCGACCGAGGCGGGCCGCCTCCAGACGGCATACCTGGCCACGGTGGGCCAGCGCAACGGCCGGCCGACACCCGATGCGATGCGGGCCTTGCGGAGCTTTTGGGTGGACGAAACGGACAAGAGCCTGGGCGACACGAGGAATGACCGGGACATCCGGCTGAATGCCATCCGGCAGCTCGCGCAGATCGTCGCCGCGAGCGGCGACGCCGCGGCCCGTAGCGCGTGGCTGGAACGCTGGCGCCAGAAGCCGAACGCGCCGGGCGAAGCGCTTTGGGCGCTCTTTTACGCCGGGGACGGAGCGGCCACGCTGGACCGCCTGGAAGCGATGATGAACGAGCAACCGCGCGACCCGCGCATGGCCCAGGCGTTTATCTGGCTGGCGCTCCAGTCGCAGCAATATGAGCGGCTCGGCGCCTGGCTGAAGGACAAGCGTCGCACACTGAGTGAGCGCGACTACGTGCTCGTGGCCCTGGGCCAGGCGCTCGATGCCTCGGATGGAAAACCGGACGCCGGTCTGGTCGAAGCGCTTTTCGCGGAAGGCACGCACCTGCGCCCCTGGCAGGGCGCCATGCTGTTCGCCGGGCGCAACCGCTACCGCGAGGCCATTCAACTGGGCCAACGCGTCTTCGACGGCTCAAGTTCGCAACGCGCCACGTGCGGGCAGGATCTCGCCCAATGGCATTTGCTGCTGGGCGAATTCCAGCAAGCCCGCGAGATCCTGCAATCCACCATTTCCTCCGACGCGGAATCGCCCGACACGCCGATCTGCGCCGCCCTGCGTGAATACTATCTCCTGCTCCCCGAACCGGAGCGCGCCGGTTTTGTGAAATCGTATCTCGCCGGGCTCGATGGCCGGCAGCAGCCCTTGTACGGCGCGCTCGCGGGCGCCGTCTTGCACGGGCTCAGTGGCGACGAGCCGGCCGCCCGCGCCGATCTTAAGCGGTTGGTCGCGATGCGGGCACTGGCGGGCGCGGATTTCGAGGATGCCGCTTCCGGCACGCGCCAGTTGCGTTTTGTGCTCGAAACCGGCGCGCAACTCCAGGCGCTCAAGCTGGAGGATCTGGCGGCCTATTATTGGGAGGAAGCCCTCGCGGACAATGCGTTGGTCCAGTTGCAAGGCGAGCATGCGGCCAGCCTGGCGCACGAGATCCGGCTGCTTCTCTGCGAGTTGCGGGCGGCCACGGCGCCGCCCGACGAACTGCCGAAGTGGCTCGAGCTTTTCGAGAGGCTCTCACCCGCGGAGGGGCTCACCCCGCTGGCCAACGCCCTCGCCGGCATGGGAGCCCAGGCTCGCGCCATCGAGATTTACCGCCAGATTTGGGAGAATGAGCCGGGCGACACCGAAGCCCTGCGCAGCCTGCTCGGCGCCTGCCGCAACGCCGGCGACGACGACACCGCGGAAGCCGCGTTGCGCACCATGCTGAACGATGGCGGCAGCCGATTGCCCGACGGCGCGCGCCGGGAATTCCTGCTGCAATTTGCAGACGCCCTGGAACGGAAATCCGATCTCGATGGCGCGCGGGCGGCCCTGGCGAGCGCGGCGGACAGCACCCCGGGCGACACGCGGCTCCTCCTGCGCCTCGCCCAGTTACACGAGCGCGCCGGGCATGCGGACGAGGCCATCTCGACCTACCAGCGCCTGCTCCTCATGGAACCCGGCAACCTGGCGGGGCGCCTCGCGCTTTCGACAATCTACGAGAACCAGAATCGTCTCGCCGAAGCGCTGGCGCTTTTCCAAGCCGGCGAAGGTCCCGATTTCGACGCCCGCCTCGCGGTGCTCCAGTGCAAGGACAATCAGCCCGAGGCCGCACTCTCGACCCTCGACCGCATCCTGCCGCCGCAACACATCACCCCGGCGCTGAACCTGGCGGCCACCTTTGCCGCCCGCAACGACCCCGCCCACGCGCGCACCGCCGTGCAAGGGGCGCTGGCGCGCACCGCGGATGCGCGGCTGAGTTTTGCGCTGCAATGCAAACTCGTGGAGTTGCTCGCTCCGGCGGACGGCCCGGCCATCGCGCTCCGGGAACTGCGCCGGTTGCGGCGCTTTGGGGCGCTGGGCGAAAACCCCGGATTGCTCGGAAGTTATCTCGATTTTGCCGCTGTCCAGGCGGCCCGGTTGAACGTGCGCAAGGAATTCCAGGACGAAGTGCAAACGCTGTGGGCGGACGGCACCGGACCGATTCCGGCCGGTGTGACGCTGCTCGCCTCCGAGCTCGAAAGCGCCAGCAAAGACGGCGCGCACAGCACCCTCGATCAGTTGCTGTCTCGCGATGACGCGAATGATACCTGGCTCGGAAACGCAGGGGAGGCCCTGCAAAAGGCCGGCGACTGGGAGGCACTGGCGCGGGTGCAGGAGCGGATTACCCGCGTGAATCCGCTGGACGAGCAAAACTTCGTCAACCTCTCCCGGACGCTGAAACAGCTCGGGCGCACGGACGCGGCGCGTGCCCAACTCGAGATGCTCGCCCTGCGCGCGACGCTCAACGAGGACAGCCTCGGCCGGGTTGCCGCGGGCTTTGCGGATCTCGGCGACACCGGACGCGCACGGAGTCTTTATGCGCAGGCGGAACACACCGACCGATTCGCCCGCAATTGGGCGGTGCTGCTCGAATCCGCGCGCCTGCAAACTTCGCTCCGCGATTTCGCCGGCGCCCGAAAGACCCTGCAAACCGCTTTCGGAGTGCCCGCGAATCGAGGCTGGAGCGAGATTATCGACTGGCTCGCCGCCGCGGGCCGCCTGGATCACGCGGACGAAGAACTGGCCGGCTTCGCTTTGACGCCCGCGCGCGAGAACGAAGTGCGGCGAGCGCTCTTCGCCTACTTCGAGAAGGCCGGCCACCCGGCGAACGCGCTCGCCCTGGCCGAATCCCACCCGTCGATCATGGAACCGGGCTTCGGCATCCGGCTGCGCAGACTGGCGGCCGCGGCGCACGACTTTGCCCGCGGCGCGAAGCTGCTGGAACGACTCGCCGCGCAGTCGGAGTCGCCGAAAGAATATTCGCTCGAACTGGCCCGCTTGCAGGGCGACTGGGCGCAATCCGAAGCGGCCGCCGGCCAGGCCGACAGCGCGCTCGCCCGTCTGCGCGCGGCCCACGAACAGCATCCGGAGCTCTTCGAGATCGCGTCGCACCTGAGCACGCTCCAGCTGCAGCGCGGCGACCACCAAGGCGCGATGGAAACGCTCGAAAGCTACCTTGCAGTCGGAAAAGTACCGGGCGAAGTCGAGCAGGCCCGCGCGCAACTGGCAAAGCTGCATGGCGGGGGGTAGCGCCGCTGCAATGGGAGGCGCCGAGCGAATGAGGGCCGAGCGGGTTTTCAAGATCGCGGCACCGCGCTTTACGTCCGCGACAGTTTGTGCCATAACTCGGCTGTGCGCCACCTCCTGCCATCCGCTGCCGTCGTCGTCCTCGCCCTGGCGGGGTGCGCGACGCCGCAACAGAAAGAGGCCCGCATGGTCGAAAGGGAGCAACACATGATGCAGAAGGAGAATTCCCGGACGACGGAACATCTGCGGATGGTGGCGGTCGAGAATGGCGAGGTGAATTCCGAGCGCGGAGCGTCGATTCTTTACCCGGATTACGGTCGCGGCTTCGACCCGAATCGCTACACCGCGGCGGCCTTGCACAGCTACGGGACGAAGAATGAGTCGACCAACGAGTATGGCGCGTCGCAGCAATATCGGGTCGACAAGTACGCGACACGCGACTTTCACGATGCCAAACCGGACAAGGCGGCGCAGCGGAAGTACGCGACCTCGGAGGCAAACTCGAAGGGCAAGTTTCTCGTCCCAAATGGGAACAAGGCGTACGACACGAAGACCGCCGCGTCCAAGGAATCGTGGGACGCCCATAAGCCGGCTCCGTCGCGGGAGCTGGCCGACGGCCACCGGCCGTACCTTGGCAAAGAGAGCAAAAAGGTTCACCAGGCCGTCAACCCCAAGGATCTCGCCAATTGGCGCGACGGAGATACGGTGACCTATTCGGACGGCGAGATTGACAAGGTGTCCACGCTCAAGCCGCTGACGATCGATGACATCCGCGAGCTGCTGAACAAGAGCAAATAGGGGGCGCGGGATTTGGATTTGGGAAGTGGTTTAGACGCCCTCTTCGTCAAATCGCGTTGCCGCGCAGGCTCGACCAGCGTAGCAGTGCCGTTATGCAGACCCAGCGATTGCTCAGCCGTGCAGCCGGAAGGCTGATGCTGGTTTCGTTTGTGCACTGGCTGCGGCTGGGCTTGCTGGCCGGCGCGGGTCTCTTCCTTGCCTACCTGGCGGCTTCGCGATTGCTCGGGCTTTTGTCCGATCGCTTTTCCAATGTCGCCCTCGCGGCACTGGGCGGTGCGGCCCTGGTCGTGGCACTCCTGCTCATCCGCCGGCCCGCGGAGCAGCGCGTCGCCCGGCTGCTCGATGCGCGCGCGGGGACCAAGGAGCTTTTTCTTTCCGCAGTGCGGGACGCGGACGGGGCGGGCGCATTCCTTCCCGTGGTGCAACAGGAAGCCGAGGAGCGTGCTCCGAAAATCGACGTGGCCAGGGTCATTCCCTTCCGCTGGATTTCGGGAACCGGGCAGATCCTCCTCGCGGGGCTGTGCGTGGCCGCGGCGTGGCGGTGGGCGCCGCAGCTCGATCCCTTCAAGAAAGTCGAGCAGAAGAAGAAGATCACCGAGCAGCAGCGAAAGCTCGAGGAAAACCGCAAGCTGACGACGTTGCGCGCGGAGACGCTCGAGACGGAGTCGCGGCAGCAGGCCGCGCAGATCCAACAGGCGCTCGCCAGGCTCGACAAGACTTTCAAGGAGGCGAAGCCGCGGGAGAAAGAGGGAACGCTGAAGCAGCTCGCCGACGAGCAACGCGATCTCGGCGATCTCTGGCGCAAGGTGAACAATGATCAACTCAAGGAGGCGCTCGATAAATCGGCGCAAAGCTTCGGCCAGATGGACGCCAGGCAACGCAACGAATGGCGCGAGCAATTGCAGAAGGGCGATCTCTCGGGGATCAAGCGCGAACTGGATGATCTCCACAAGCAACTCGCCCAGATCGCCGCAATGCCGGATTCCGCGGACAAACGGGCGAAGCAGGAACAGCTCGCGCAGCGGCTCAGCCAGTTTACCGAAGCGATGAAGGACCTGGTCCACTCGCCGCAGGTGGACGACGCGCTCAACCGCACACTCGCGCAGCTCGACTCGGCCAAGCTCAACGAACTCGCTCAGGACGCGACCAAGGATGCCATGGAATCCCTGAAGCTCACCGAAAAGGAGCTCGATCAGCTCTCGCAATCGATGAAGGACGGCAAAACGCTCGAGGAAGCGCTCAAGAATCTGCAAATGGCCAAAAAGCTGGCCGGCGCCGGCAAGCTGGATGGCGCGGAGGCGAAGGACGCGCAAAACCAGGACGATTACGAGGCCCTCTACCAGCAAAAGATGGCTCAACTCGCCGAGCAGGCGGGTCAGCAGGATGGCCAGGGCGCCGCGGGGATGGGGCCGGGCCTCGGCAACGGTGCGAAGCGGCCGGAAAATGACGCGACCACATCGGCGTTCAAATCGGAGAAATCCACCTCCGCGCTGAGTGAAGGGAAAATGCTCCTGCAATGGAAGACGAGCGAAGTCGGCGAAAGCGGCGAGCGGGCGGAGCAGTTTCGCGATGCCGTGCGCGGGGTGAAGCAGGGCGTGAGTGAGGCGTTGCAGGCCGAGCAGGTGCCGCCCGGCTATCACGACGCGATCAAGAAGTACTTCGACACTTTGCCGGGAACGAAATGAGGAAGAATGTCGCGCTCATCGCGCTCGCCGCCTTGCTCCTGCTCGGCGTCAGTTGGTGGTGGCACCGGGCGCATGGCGGCGCGCTGGTCGTCTATTGCGCGCACGACGCCATCTACGCGGACAGCATTCTGCACGATTTCGAGAAGCGCAGCGGCATTCCGGTGGCAATTCGCTACGATACCGAGGCGACCAAGTCGCTCGGCCTCACCGAGCTGCTCATCCGCGAAAAGGACGCGCCGCGCTGCGATGTCTTTTGGAACAATGAATTGCTGGGGACGACCGATTTGCAGGACCGCGGTATTCTCCAGCCGTACCAGGGCTCCGGCTATGCGCGCATTCCGGCGGCCTTCAAGGCGCCCGATGGCAGTTGGACAGGTTTTGCCGCAAGGATGCGCGTCATCATCTATAACACGCAGAAAATCGGCTCCACGCCGCCGAATCTCACCATGCTGCTGCCCGGTACGGACCTGTCGCGCATCGCCCTCGCCAAACCACTCTACGGGACGACGCTCACCCATTACGTCGTGCTCTGGCACGAATGGGGCGGCGACAAACTCCGGGCCTGGCATCGCCAATGGCGGACCGACCGCGTGAAGGAATTGGATGGCAATGCCGCGGTGAAGGACGCCGTCGCGGAAGGCGCCTGCTATGCGGGATTCGTGGACACGGATGACTACTTCGAGGCGAAGGACGATGGGCGTCCGGTGGCCATGCAACCGGTGGAACTGGACGACGGCAAGACGATCTGCATTCCCAATACCGTGGCCATCATTCGAGGTAGCCGGCACTCCGGCGCCGCCAGGAAGCTCGTGGATTTTCTGCTCAGCGAAGAGACGGAACTGGCGCTGGCCAACTCCAAGTCGCGGCAAATCCCACTCGGACCGGTCCCACAGGATCAGCTGCAAGCGGACGTTCGCGAGTTGAAACCCTGGGCCGACAAAGGGGTGGACCTGACGGCGCTCGGGCCGGCACGGGCCGAATGTCTGGCGTGGCTGAAGACGTGGTACACGCCATGACCCACTCGATACTTCTGGCCTGGAGCTTGTCGCCGAACGGCTCGGGGCCCATGGGTATTGGCGCGCAGACGGCCCTGGCGCTGGGGCGCGCGCTGCTCATCGCGCTGCCGGCCGTGCTGGGCTCCGGACCAATGAGCCGATGGGTGGCTTCGCGGCGGGGACGGTCGCGGGTGCTGGCCTGGATGCTTCTGGTCGCGCCATTTTTCACACCGTCACTGCTCGTGAGCTACGGGATGGTGCGGTTCGCCATCGCCCTCATCGTCTCCACCTGGGGACACGAAGCGCTCTACGTCGGGGTGCTCGCGCTCAAGCTTTTTCCCGTTGCGGTGGTGCTCCGGGTGCTGCTGCCGCCGCCGCTTTCGGCGGAGTCACGGCACGCCTACCGGCTGGTCGCGGCCGCGTCTCGGTGGTCGCGAGCAGGGTTTCATCTGCGGGCCGCGGGACATGGCCCGTGGGTCGCCGGCGGACTCGTCTTTCTCGTCGCCTTCGCGGACTTCGAACTGGCGTCGTTGTGGAGCGTGAAGACCTGGACGATGGCCGTTTTTGACGCGCAGATCGGCGGGCTGGCCCTCGGGGAGACCCTGCGTCTGGCGGCGTGGCCGTTCGGTGTCCAACTCGCGGTGCTTGCGGCGGTGGTCTTCGGCAGCCGGCGCGGTAGGGACCCCGCGCCGCCGGCGTCCTGGGCGGCCTCTGAAGGTAGGGACGACCGGCCTCAGTCGTCCTCGCGTGCGCCTCGCGGGAAGATCGGCCCCCCGCTCCCGGCGCGTTGGGGCCGATACGCCCTACCTCGCACCGTCATCCGCATCGTGCCGTGGCTGTATCTCGGCGCATCGGCCATGCTCGTTACTGTCGCGCCGCTCGCCATTGTTGCCGGGCAGGCGGCCGCCGGTGTGCCCCGACTGCTGGAAAACTTCGTCCTCGGCCACGAATTGGGTGCGAGCGTGCTTTTTGCGCTCACTGCGGCCGCGGCGGCGTCAGCCCTGGCGGTGATTGGACGAAAATTTCATGGCCTGGCGCTGCTCCTGTCGGCCCCCGGCTTGTTCGGCGCACTGACCGTTGCCCTGATCGTTCTCGCGCTGTTCCAGACGCCCGTGCTGCGCGGCGCCTACGACACGCCCATTCCGCTCGCGCTGGCGCTGACGATTCTCCTGCTCCCGCTCGCGCTCCTGCTCGGCGCCTTGTGGTTGCGGCCCACACCGGCCTTGCACATCGCCCGGCAGATCCCGAGCCCGCGGCTCATCTGGGAACTCGAAACCGAGCCGCGCGCCATCGCCTGCGGGATCCTCTTTTGCTGGGCGTATTTCGATTTCACCGCGTCCTCGATCCTGGCACCCACGGGCTTCACACCGGTCTTCGTTCGCCTGCACAATCTCGCCCATTACGGCCAGACGGCGGTCCTCTCGGCCATGATGATCGCCGCCATTGCGACACCGGTGGTGGTTCTACTGTTGACCGGCACCGCGTTGCGCCTCTATGCACGCGGTCATGGCCGCTGAACCCCTCTGGCAACTCGACGCCATTTCGCTCGACCCGGCTCGACTGCGCGATGTTTCGGCGGTGATTCCCTCCGGGGTGACGGCGGTGATCGGCTGGTCGGGCGCCGGGAAAACATCGTTGCTGAACCTCCTGGCCGGCTTCGAGCGACCGGATCGCGGCGCCATTCGCGGCGCGCCGCGCGTGGCCTGGGTCCCGCAAAATGGCGGACTGTGGCCGCACTGCACCGCGCGCCAGCACCTAGAAATCGGCGGCGGTCCGAAAGCTCCGGAAAACGGCCCGCGAATCACACGAATCACGCAAACAAAACCTTCGCAGCACGCGCAGCTCTTGAGGGATATTGATACGGATGGCTCGACTCTTCATTCGCGTGATTCGTGTGATTCGCGGGTCCTCCTCTTTCGTGTATTTAGTGTATTTCGTGGTTTTTCCCCTCTGATCGCGGCGAAGCCGCTTCATGCCATCCGCGTGATTCGCGGGCAAAAGCCTGACGGCGACAGGGTCATCGCAGGCCCGGCGGGCACGAGGGCCGACGCCTTGCTGGCCGCGTTTGATCTTGCCGATCGGAGCGAGGGCCGGCCGCACGAGCTTTCCGAGGGCGAGCAATCACGGCTGGCCGTGGCGCGCGCGCTGGCCATGCGCGCGGACGTCCTGGTCATGGATGAACCGCTCGCGCATGTCGATCCGGCGCGCACCGGCAAATACTGGCGGGTCATCCGCGACCATCTCACCGCGACCGGCGCCTCGCTGGTCTTCTCGACGCACACACCGGAGATCGCCCTGGGCGAAGCCCGGCAGGCTCTCTGCCTGCGCGCCGGCCAGATTCTGCACGCCGGCCCGGTGGACACACTCTATACATCACCACCCGACGAAGAATTGATGGGCTATCTGGGGCCGGGCAACTGGCTCACGCCCGAAGAAGCGCGCCGGTGGCTCCGTCTCCAGATCGATGCGCCGCGCTGCCTGCGTCCCGAGCAACTGGCGCTGGCGCCCGTGACCGCCGGCCCGCTGCGTGTCGAAACTTCGCGCTTTCTCGGTTCCTGCGCGGAAGCCGAATTGCGGCACGTTCCGAGCAATGCAACCCGCACTTTTTTTCATCGCCCGGCACGCGATGAAATCCGCCGGGGCGCGCTCGTCCAACTTACGGCGCTGCTCTGCTTCGCACTGGTTTTTCTTCTCGCGGGTTGCCATCGCGGACCGGCGGCGTCCGCGCTGACCACGCGCGACTGGCGCGCCTGGCCGCTGCCGCCGGAGGGCGCGGCGTTGCCGACGCCGCGCAGCCTTGCCACAGGTCTCAACGACGACATCGCCGTGCTCGACACCGCCGGGCGCGTGCTGATCTACGGCGCCGACGGCGGACTCAAGCGCCAATGGCACATGCTCGACGTAAAGATCGGCAAGCCGGAGGGTCTCGTCGTGCTGCGCGACGGACGAGTGGTCGTGTGCGACACGCACTATCATCGCGTGGTGTGGTTCGATGGCGATGGCGACTGGCTCAAGAACATCGGCCAGCAGGGTAATGAGAACGGCCAGTTCATCTATCCCGTGGGCATTTGCAAAGATCCCGACGAGAACCTCTACATCTGCGAGTACGGCGGCCATGATCGCGTGCAGAAGTTCACGCGCGAGGGCCGGTGGCTGGCGAGTTTCGGCAGTTTCGGCACCGGGCCCGGCCAGTTCCAGCGACCCTCGGGACTGACCTGGCTCGCGGGAAAGATTTACGTCACCGATGCGGTGAACAATCGCGTCCTCATCTTCACCGACGCGGGCCAGTACCTCGGCGTCCTCGGCTTACCCGGACAACCTCCGCTCGATTTCGACCTGCCATACGACATCGCCACCGGGCAGGACGGCGCTCTTTATATCATTGAATACGGCGGGGGACGGCTCACCAAGGTGAGCCCCGACGGCAAATTACTCGGGCGTTTCGGACAGACTGGCAGCGGCGAGGGCGAGTTCGCCACGCCGTGGGGGCTGACCATCGACTCGCGCATGCGCGTGCGCATCGCGGACACCAAAAACCGGCGCATCGTCTCGTTGCAGCTATGAACCCGCTGCGCGTCCTCTTCCCCAGAGCACGGCGCCCCGTGACTTTCGTCGCGCTGCTACCGCTGCTGATCTTCCTCGTGCTGTTTGGCGCGGGCGCTGTGTTCGTGGAATGGCGCGGGCTCTTGCGCTTTTCGTATCGGCCGGCCTTTGGCTTCGCCGTCGTGATGCCCTGGGTGTGGTGGATGCACCATGCGGGCGGCGCCGGACTCTCACGCTGGCGGGCGCTCGTCGCGCTGTTCACGCGGCTGGCGATGATCGCCGCTTTCATTCTGCTGCTCGCGGAACCGCGCGCGGTGCGCCGCAGCGACGTCCTCTCGGTGATTTATGCGCTCGATATCTCCGATTCCATGGGCGCAAAGGTGCGGGACCAGTCGCTTGGCTGGATCATGCAAACCGCGACCGCAAAACCACCCAAGGACGAAGCCGGGCTGGTCGTCTTCGGCCGGGACGCGGCGGTGGAATTGCCGCCCCGCGCCAATTTCCCGTTCGAGGCGATCAATTCGCGGGTGGCGAAAGATGGCACCGACATCGGCCAGGCGCTGAGCCTCGCCGCCGCGATGTTGCCGGAGGAAAACCAGGGCCGCATCGTGATCATCACCGACGGGAACGAGACCGAAGGCAGCGCGCTGGCCAAGGTCGATGAATTGAAAGCGCGGGGCATTGCCGTGGATGTATTGCCCGTAAGCTACGCCTACGAAAAGGAGGTGTGGCTCGAGCGGCTGGATCTGCCGCGTGTGGTCAAGGCCGGCGAAACCTACGAAGCCACCGTGCTCCTTAATTCGCTCGCGCCCGGCCATGGGACTTTGCGGCTCACGGAGAACGGGAAGAAGATCTTCGAAAAGGAGGTCGATTATACGGCCGGTAAGAACCGCTTCACGCTGCCGCTCTATCTCCGCGAACCCGGCTATTACGAATACGTCGCCACCATCGAAGTCCCGCCCGGCGAGGACGGCTGGTCCGAGAACAACATCGCCATCGGCGACTTGTTCTTGCGCGGCGAAGGCCAGGTGCTGCTGCTCACCGATTCCAAGAGCGACACGCGCGACTGGGAGCCGCTCGTGGCCGCGCTCAAGGCCAGCGAACGCATCGTCCAGGTTCGCATGGCTTACGAGGTGCCGCGCGAGGCCACGGCGTTGCTGCCCTACGACCTGATCATTCTCGCCGATGCGCCGGCTGATGCCTTCGACGCCCCGCAGCTCCAGGCCCTGCACGACGCCGTCCATAACCAGGGGGCCGGTTTTATCATGCTCGGCGGCCCGCAGACGTTCGGTCCCGGCGGCTATCATCGCACGCCGATCGAGGAGGCGCTGCCCGTGGACATGGACGTGAAGCAAAAGAAGATTCTGCCCAAGGGCGCACTGGCGATCATCCTGCACACGTGCGAATTCGCCGAGGGCAACACCTGGGCCAAGCGCATCGCCAAGGAAGCCATCCGCGTGCTCGGCGCCCAGGACGAAGTGGGGCTCATCGACTACGACTGGAACGGGCCGAAAAGCGGCTACAACTGGGTCTTCGAACTCACACCGGCCGCGGAGTACGAAAAGCTCGTCCCGCTCATCAACGCCGCCTCGCCCGGTGACATGCCGGATTTCAACAGTCCGATGCAGCTTGCCCTCACTGGCCTGCAAAAGAGCGACGCCGCGCTCAAGCACCTCATCGTCATCAGCGACGGCGATCCTTCACCGCCGACGCCGGCGCTGGTGCAGCAGTTCGTCGCATCCAAGGTGAGCGTTTCCATGGTCGCGATCAATCCCCACGGCGGCACGGATATTTCGATCATGCAAGCGATCTCGCAGCAGACCGGTGGGCGCTATTATTTTCCACAGGATCCCGCCGAACTCCCGAGCATTTTCATCAAGGAAGCCAAGACCCTGAAGCGCTCGATGCTGCAAAATCGGATTTTCACCCCGCAGATCGAGTTTCCGTCGCCGGTGCTCAAGGGCATCGATCAAATGCCGCCGCTGCGTGGTTACGTCCTGACCACGGTTAAGCCACGCGCCAGCACCATCCTGCGCGTGCCGCCGGAGAAGGAAGCGCCGGACCAACTCGATCCGCTGCTGGCCACCTGGCGTTTCGGGCTCGGCAGCACCGCCGCGTGGACCAGCGATCTCGGCGCCGCGTGGGCGCAGGACTGGCTCGACTGGGACAAGTACCGCGCTTTCGTGAAGCAACTCGCCCAGGAAGTCTCGCGCGTCGAGCAGACCAATGATTTACGGCTGAACACTTTTGCGGCCGGCAATAACGGCGTGATCTCGGTCGAGGATTTCGCGAAGGACGAAGCGTTTCTTGAGGTCGCCGCGCGGGTCACCGGGCCACGCGGCGACTCCCTGGATGTGCCCTTGCGGCAGACTGGTTCCCGACGCTACCAGGGGCAGTTCCCGCTGTCCGGCAAGGGCCGCTACCAGATTGCCGTCGCCGCCACCGGACGCCCCGCCAAGGACCAACCCGACCAGCTCTTCGGCGGATTCGCCGTCCCCTACTCCCCCGAATACCTGACGTTCCGGAGCAATCCCCTGCTGCTCCAGCAAATCGCCGCGCGCACCGGCGGCCGCATCCTCGACGGCCAGAACACCGACATCTATCACCCGCTACGGCAGCCGCACGAAAGTACGCGGCCGGTCTTCGATTGGTTCCTCATCGTGCTCGCATGTCTGCTGCCGATCGATGTCGCCGTGCGCCGGGTCCAGCTCGACTGGAGCGTGATCCGCGGCTGGTTTACGTTCGGCAAAAAGACGGACGAATCCACGGCCACCATGGGCGCGCTCCTTGGGCGCAAACGGCGGGTCGAGGCCACGCTCACCGCCGCGCCGGATGCGCCACCGAAGCTGCCCATCAAACCCGCGCCGCCAGGCGCGCCAAAGCCCCCGTCCGCACCCCCAACGGTCGCTCCCAAAACGCCGCCAAGCGACTCGGCCGAATCCATTTCCACCACCGAGCGCCTCCTCGCGCGCAAGCGCAAGCGCGATCAAGACAAGAAATAACCACCAAGACGCGCCCTCTTATGGAATCCTGGAAAATCCAAGCCCTTCTCGCCGCAATCTTCGCCGGCCTGACTTCCATTCTCGCCAAAAGCGGCATGAAAACGCTCGGCCCCGATGTGAGCCTCGTCGTGCGCACGGCGGTCGTCTTCTTGCTGATTAGCGTCAGCGCCTTTATCTGGACCGCCGGCCGTCCCGGCGCGGCGCTGGCCGCCGCCCGCCCGCGCGATCTGGCGCTCCTCGCCCTCAGCGGCCTGACCACCTCGCTCTCGTGGATTTTCTATTATCGCGCCATGAAGACTGGCACCGTTTCGTTTGTCGCCCTCGTCGACAAAGGCAGCATCGTC
>Ga0302325_10001284_pt1 | contig 64756 bp, 48 predicted proteins | sample Palsa_T0_2_FD_201948 | JGI IMG/M metagenome (GOLD analysis project Ga0302325, IMG submission 201948) | Peat permafrost microbial communities from Stordalen Mire near Abisko, Sweden - Palsa_T0_2 | ecosystem: Environmental > Terrestrial > Soil > Palsa > Peat permafrost | place: Sweden: Abisko...
CCCAGTTGTGGCGGTGTATGATGTTGTTATGGCAACGTCAGGTGGGTCGTTGCCATCGAAGTGTCGTGATAAGCAGGAATCGCACACCCATCTGGTGCAGTTCTACAGCGACGAGCGCACGCTGGCAAGGGAACGTCAGTCGATACCTCGCAGACGGTTTGAGGCGAAGCGAAACAATTGTTGTCATCGCTACTGCGAGCCATTGGAAGGCCTTTAGCCAAGAACTCGAAAAGGAAGGCTTCGAGCCTTCGGCCATCGGCGAAACGCGCTTGGTTTTTTTGGATGCCCGGGAGACGCTTGCCGGCTTCATGGTGGACGGCCAGCCTGACCCGGAGCGGTTTGAAAATACCGTGGGAGCCCTCATCCGAAGGCTTCGCGCTCAGCCGGGCGAGGTGGGATTGTGCGCTTACGGCGAGATGGTAGATCTGCTTTGGAATGCCGGTCACTCTTCGGCCGCCCTGCGCCTGGAGGATTTGTGGAACGAATTGCTGGAAGCCAGTCCCTTCAGCCTCCTGTGCGCCTACCAGATGGATGTTTTCGATAAGGAATTCCAGAGTGGAGTCCTCAACGGGGTGCTGTGCGCCCACACACGCCTTGTTTCGGAGGGCGATGGAGAAGCCACCGTCCTTTGGCTCAGAAATAATCTCCCTGATTATGCGGACGAGATCCTGGAGCGTGCGCGCGGAGCATATCAGGCAGCGCCCACCCATGGCCATGGCAATCGGAACTAGCGCTATGGATAGCACGGTCCTGCTCATCGGGGGCACTCTCGACGAACCTTCTCGTTTGAAGTTTGCATTTTCAAGCGCGGCGCCCAGCGTCAGCCTCCGTATGGTCCAAACCGCTAGGGAGAGTCAGGCCTATCCTTCCGGTATCGATGCGTATGCGGATCGCGCTGGTTACCCCATACCGCGGCTCATTCTGCTCGATCTGGATGTCGCGCAGAGATCGGGCCTGGAAGTTCTGCAATGGGTGAAAACCAAGCCTGGGTTGAGGCAAATTCCGGTGATCGTGCTCACTTCCGGAGAATCCAGCGACGTCGAACAGGCTTATGCACTGGGAGCGAGTTCCTGCCTGCTGAAGAGCATGAATCAGGAAGCCGCGCAAGATCTTGCCAAAGGCATGGAAGCTTACGCCGCGCTCCTGACGCCTGAATACCCAGCGCGCGCACGCGTAGACACACAATCCGCCAGCTAATCCGGTTGCGGCGCCTTCGGATCGAAACGCGGAATCACACGTCCATCCACATCGGTGAAGCCGTATTCGGCAGCCAGGTCCGCCACCCACAGCAACTGCCCGGTCTTCCGCAACGCCTTGGGGTCCGCCGCGAGAGCGGCCACCGCCCGCCCGATGTACTCCGGCGATTCGCTCAGGTCGAAGCGGAACTGCCTCTTGAGAGCCTCGGTGGTCATATGCATCAGCACGCGCTCGGTGCGCATGAAGCCGGGATTCATACCGACAACCACCACTTTCGACTTCTTGAGCTCCCAACTCATGGTCATGATCATGCGGTCGATGCACTGGTGACCCAGATCGTGGAGAATCTGGCCGCGATAACCCAGGTCGTCGGGGCCACGCGAAGAAACAGAGCGGCCGTCTGGTCCGGATTGCTCAGGTCGGCGCGCACCGCAATGCCCAGTCCTCCGCACGCGGTAACTGCCTCCGCGGTGTCTTCCACCGTCCCGGGAGCGCTGTCGGCGGGCCTGGGTCCGTCGCGCGAGGTGCGCGCGGCCACGTATACCGTTGCACCGGCCTCGCCCAACGCCAGCGCGATGCCCCGCCCCGCTCCACGGCTGGATCCAGCCACGACTGCGATTTTTCCTACCAGAGATTGCATGCTGGCAGTGTAGTGCCCCATTCGTGACACCTGCTGTCATATTTCGCTGGTAAAGTCTCAGGAATTGCGGACGAAGGTGCTGGCTGCCGCGCGGGCGGCGACTCAGCGATACTAAGGTTTCACAACCAAAATTCCCATTTATCGAACAGCAGAACGTAAGCGGCGAGCAGGGCGTTGGTGACGCCGTGAGCCAACATGCAGTCGGCCAGGTTGCGCGTACGCACTACCCAGGCGTTATAGGCAATGCCGGCGATCAGGCCGACTTCCCAATACGCGCCGTGCTCCGAGGCGAACAACAGCGCCACGATCCAGAAGGACCGCGGCGTATACCGGCCCATCGGCACGTTCTCGAAATCGGGCTGGATCAACCAGCGCATCAGCCAGCCGCGCCAGAAAAGCTCTTCGAGAATGGGGATCAATACGGCGCTTTCGGCAACACGTATGACGATAAAAAATGCATTCGTTTTGAGCCGCGCGTCGAGCGAGCTGGCGGCGGCCCCGGTGATGAAGTTGTGAAACAGCCAAAAATCGCGATAGCGCGGCCACAGAGTATCCGGGCCGACCCAGACGACGAACACCGCCGCGCCTACCAATACGGACGCCAGCCAAAAGGAAGGCCTCCATGGAATCACCCGCCGCGAAAACACTGCCAGCGCGACGCCGATCAGTACGAAGCGCAAGACCGCGAAGGTCTCCGGCTGAATCCAGTGCCGGACCGCCAGCGTAGCGATAAACAAGCCGAAAGGCGCAACATAGGCAGCATGGATGGCAGGCGGCTCACTCCCAATATTTTTCACCTTCGGCAAGGTTGGCTCTAACCACATTCGCATTTAATTCGATTCCCAGGCCAGGCTTTTGCGGCACCGCAATATAACCCCCGGCGATAATCGGCCCTTCATGAACGATAACATCATCCATCCAATTTCGCCGCCCAATTAGAGTTTCAGCAGCTAAGAAATCGCGCACGGAGGCGGCCCACTGTATGGTGGCCATAGTGTTGACGGCGCTGCCCGTGTTATGCGCAGCCATAGGCACATAAAACAGCTCCGCCAGATCGGCGATCTTCTTAGACTCCAACAAACCTCCGGTATTTCTAACATCCAATTGAGCAATATCGCAGGCCTGATTCATAATATAATCTTTAAAACCCTGCCGGCGCGCGAGATTTTCGCCGGTGCCGATGGGAACCTTAGAGACCTGCGCCAGGCGCGCCCAGCTTTCCGAGTAGTCGGGAGGCATGGGGTCTTCGAGCCACAGCGGCTTGATCGGCTCGACGGCTTCAGCCAACTGTATGGCGGAGCGTAGATCGTATTCCCAATGGCAGTGGACGATCAGGTCGTAATCCCAACCGATAGCGTCGCGGCAATATTCAAATGCCTGGCGAATCTCGCGGATTTCCCGGGAGGTGAGCACACGGTTGGCGGGGTCGCGGGCGTTATCGAGTTTGGGCGTCGATCGTGGGGGCGGGATCTTGAAGGCTGTCCATCCGGCGGGATCGCTTTTCATACGATCGGCCCATTCGTTGCAGCTTGCGCGGTCGAGCATGTTGCGCGGCCCGTCGTCGTTGTAGACGCGCACGCGATCGCGGTAGCGGCCTCCAAGCAGCGTGGTGACGGGCTGGTTGAGCAGCTTCCCGGCCAGATCCCAGAGCGCGATCTCGATGGCGCTGACGGCGCGGAGCAGCATGTGAGCGGAACCATCGATGCGGGTCCCCAGGCCGTTATAGAGCGCTTCGATCTGGAGCGGGTCTTTGCCGATGAAGTACGGCCGCAGCTCGAGGACGCCTTCCTTGATGCCTACGCCGGGACTGCCATAGCCCTCGCCAATGCCATAGACGCCGGCGTCTGTGAGGATCTTGACCAGCGTGTAAGTGCGCGGCCCTTGCAATACCATGACGCGGATTTCGGTAATGCGCGCGCGGCCCCGCTCAGCGGCGGCCAACAGGCGAAAGGCGCCCAGCGATGCGGCTGGAAGAACGCCCAGGAACCGGCGGCGGGACAGGGACATAGAATGCCGCATTTTAGCACCGCGCCGTGAGTCAGCCGGTGGGCAACTCGCGGTTCACTTCGCGCTCGAAAGCTCGCGCTCGATCTGACCGATCCAGTCGACCGAATCCGGGCCTTCTCCTCGCACCATGCGGGCTTCGCGAATCAGCCGCAGGTTGCGCGCGGTGGTCTCAGGCTCCCACTTCTCGCGAATAGCCGCCACCGCGTCTTGTAATGCGGCTTGTGCACCGCTCTGATCCGTGGCGAGCACGGCTAACTCGACACGCGTGGCGTGGTCCCAATAATCCGATTTACCGGAAGCGATTTTTCGCTCTATGGCGTATCGCACTACGGGCAGCAGCTCGTTGCGGCGCGGATCGGGCGGCTCACGCAGCTCCATCAGCGTCACGGCATTCACCCCTGGATACGCATCCCGCCAGTCGGCCTCGAAGCCCCGCAGATAGGCGCCGATGGCTTTTTCGAGCAGACCCGCCGCGAGCGCCTGGCGCTGATTGCGGAGCGCCTCTTCCCAGCGGTCTTTATACACGCGGCCGAGCACACCATAGGTCTCGCTGCTCGCGCCATGTTTGCCGAGCACTTCGAGCAGCACGCGCTCGGCTTCTTCACCGCGGCCGGCGCGGTTCAGCGCAAATCCGAGTTGCTCCTGCACCATGACGGTACGGCGCAGCGGCAGGGGCATCTTTTGAGTGAGCGCGATCATGCGCTCCCAAGCCTTAACCGCGCGGTAGGACAGCAGCAGATCGACGACTACGCCCGCTTCCTGATCGGCGATATCGCCCAGCTCGCTTTCGACGGCCGCTACTGCGTCCGGCCCTTGTTTGCGGGCCACCGCCAGCCGTTCCTTGGTGCTTTTGGAGTAACGCACCTGCTCGCGGAAGATATCCGTTTTGGCGTGGGCGATTTCCGAAGCGTGTATGCCTTCGAGCAGTTGATAGACAGGACTATCGTGGGTGACGTCCCGGGCGGCCTTCAATACAGCGGCGAGCTTGCCCTGGAGTTCCGAATCGGCAGGCTTGCCATGTGCATCGAGCCGGTAGCAGAGGGTCCGCAAGGGCGCCACATCAAAGGGAAGCCGGCCGCCTTCGGCACAGAGCAGCACGGTGGTGTGTGGCCGCATGGCATGGCGCACGCCAAGCGCGTAAAAAACGTTGGCACTGGCGCTGGTGATATCGGCTACGGCATAGTCGCAGAGCAGCAGCCGCTCGAACATGGGTTGGTGGATGATTCCGCCGGAGAGTTCTTCATCCGCGCGCACGGGCTCCAGGCCCGCGGCGTGGATCGAGGGAACAATAAAGTCGCAATAGACGCGTTCGAAGTCGATGAGGCAACCGCCGCCTGCCTCGGACTGAAGCCCGAAGGGCATGAGCACGAAGCACAATGGCTTGGGCTGATCGGCGGGCATCGCCGGATTGGCCTAAGCGGTTTTTTGGCCGGCCAGAATCTCGATAGCCTTCTTGAGCAGAGGATCTTCTTGCTTGTGCTCGGGCTGTTCGGCAGCGTCTGGCACAGGCTCGAGGTTGTCGTCCAGCTCCACTTGCGTTTCCGGCTCGGCCATCACCGTCTCGGGCGTCACGCCCACATCCTGGATGGCTTTGCCGCTTGGCGAATAGTATTTAGCGACGGAGAGAATGATGGCGCCGCCATCCTCCATATTGATAGCCTTGCGCAGCGAGGCATCGCCGTATGTCCGCTCGCCCACCAGCTCGGCACGCTTGTCATCCAGAAGAGCGCCCGCCGCGACTTCCGCGCCGTCCGCGGTGCCACGATTGGTGATGACCACCATCGGCAGCTTGGTGATGCTCTTTCCCGAATCAGCCTCGAAGTCCTGGCGCGCCACCTTCTGGCCCTGCAGGTAGGTGATTTCGCCCTTGGAAAGAAACAGATTGGCCAGCGCAATACCCTCTTGCGGCGAGCCCACCGCGCAGTTCCGCAGATCCAGAATCAGCTTTCGCGCGCCCTGCTTCTCGAGCGACTCCACAGCCGACGCTACTTCCTTGACTTTGCCCGCGGCCAACGTCTCCGGCTGGATGTAGCCTACGGCGTCCGCCATGAGCTTTTCGGTCACAGGCGGATAAGTCCCATTGGCGCGCGTAAGTTTGATTTTTTGAGGCTCCGGCCGCCGCACGCGCACCACGGTGAGTTCGACAATCGAGCCAGGCTCGCCTTCGAGCAGCAGGGTTGCGTATGCCAGCGGCATGTCCCGCGTGGCCACGCCATTAATGGTCTCGAGCATGTCGTTGGTAACCAGCCCAGCCTTGGCGGCCGGCGATCCAGGAACCGCTCCCACCACCCCGACGTATCCGAACTTCTTCGAGAGCACCAGGCCGACGTTAGCCTTGCCGCTATCTTTATTCTTCAGGTAGTCTTTGTACTGGTCGGCATTCAGGTAGCTGGCGAAGGGATCGATGGATTCGAGCAGACCGTTCAACGCGCCCAATGTGACGCTCTTCATGTCGGGCTCTTCCACGTATTCGCTCTTAATGCGGTGCAACACTTCGGTGTACACCGCGAGCTGCGGATAAGGCCTGTCGGTCGAGGCGCTTCTACCGACCACGCCACCCAAAACCAGCAGCACCATCACACATGCAGAGGAGGTGACCACCAGGTACTTAATACGGTTGTTCATAGATTTCAAATCCGCAGGGAACCCCAAGCCATTATAGCAGTCGGGCGACCTAACCATTGGACGATCCAGAGGACCTTTTGGTTGCCCGCTAAGCTACTGTTGCAAGGCAAAATCCACGATGATCTCGGTGGCAACTTCGACGGCTTCGCCATTCAGAATGGTCGGCTGAAAGACCCAGCCTTTGACCGCGGCAAGCGCTGCGGAAATCAGAGGAGGATGTCCACGGCGCGGGCTATCCCATCGATCACGCTGCCCGATCCGGGGGCCACTCTCGCCAGGGTGGGGCCGCGTGGATCGTCGCGGACTGGCTGGCGACCCGCCCCGCCGGAGCAAACCATCTCCGGCATGTCTCATTTCGGAAGTATGATTGAGAGCAGCGATGCAGCGATCAGCGATATCTTTTTTACTGGCAGCCCTTGCTTTTCCTGTGAAGTCGCTCGCCGCGGATTGGCCACGCTTCCGTGGACCGAACGGCACCGGGGTCGCTGAAACCTCGGGGCTGCCGGATAGCATCGGACCAGACAGGCATGTTGTGTGGAAGACCGCGTTGCCGCCCGGCCATTCTTCTCCGGTGATCAGCGGCGATCATATCTTTCTTACGGCGTTCGAGGGAGACAAGCTCTTCACGATTGCGCTCGATCGGGGCAGCGGCAAAATCCTGTGGCGCCGCGAGTCTCCGCGCGAGCGTCATGAGAAACTGGACACGCAGAACAGCCCGTCATCGCCGACGCCAGCGGCGGACGGCCATAACGTTTACATCTTTTTCCCCGATTACGGGCTTCTCTCCTATACCTTCGACGGCAAGGAACGATGGCGCACCCGGCTGGGCCCGTTCGACAACATGTATGGAATGGGTGTTTCGCCGATTCTGGCCGGCGACAAGGTCGTCTTGATCTGCGACCAGCAGCACAACTCGTTCGCCGCCGCGTTTTCTCAATCCGAAGGCGAGCAAGCCTGGAAGACGCCGCGGCCCGAAGCTCTCAGCGGACATTCCACGCCGGTAGTGTATCGGCCGCAAGGCGAGGGCGTCCAGGGCGCCGGTATTCAAATCATTGCGCCCGGTTCATTTCGGTTGGATGCCTACGATCTCGCGTCGGGCAAGAGCGTCTGGTGGGTGAACGGCCTGGCTTCGGAGATGAAATCGGTGCCGGTACTCGATGGCGACACGATTTATATCAACGGCTACAATTCATCGTTCAATGATCCCGGTAAGCATGTCGAGATTCCCTCGTTTGCGGATGCGCTGGCGAAATACGATATCAACCATGATGGCGCGTTGCAGCAATCGGAGTTGCCCGAGGGTCCGATGCGCGTTTTTTTTCCGTTCGAAGACATCAACCACGACGGAAAACTGGACGACGCCGAATGGAGATCCTTCCAAGCGGTGATGGCCGCGGAGAACGGACTGCTGGCGCTGCACGCCGGCGGCGCCGGTGACGTGACCACCACGGCGCTACGATGGAAATATCAACGCTCCATACCGCAACTCCCCTCCACGCTGCTCTATCGTGGAGTGATCTATCTGATCAACGATGGCGGTATCCTTACGACCCTCGATGCGGCCAACGGACACCCCTTCAAACAGGGCCGTCTACGAGGCGCAGTGGACAAGTATTACGCTTCGCCGGTGGCGGGCGACGGCAAAGTTTTCTTCGTCGGCAACTCCGGCGTGGTCACGATCCTGAAGGCCGGTCCGGATCAGGAGATTCTCTCCGTCGACGAACTGGACGACGAGTGCTTTGCCACTCCGGCGATTGCCGATGGGCGCATTTATATCCGCACGCGCGGGATGCTTTATTGTTTCGGCCTGTGATGGAAAGCTCCATTTGACACTGCATTTAACTCTCTTGACACGCTCCTTACTCTTTTGATATAAGTTGCGACAAGATTTCGACTTTCAGGGCGATGTGTGCAACAGCGGCTGCCCAAAGAGGGGGTTGGTGTATGTATACGTTCAAACAGCGGGTCAGGTGTCTGCAGACCTCCGAGCCGGTGCGGCCATCAGCCAAACAACTAAAAACTGCCAGTTGGTTTCTGCTGGCTCTGTCTCTGTCTCTCCCGCTGCAGATCTGGGCCCAGGCGACGGGCGCCATTGAGGGAACCGTCACAGATCCCAGCGGAGCCGTGATTCCCGGGGCGAGGATCACCGCGACACGCGCCGAAACCGGAGTCTCGCAATCCACCGTGACGGGCAGGGGCGGGACCTATACGATTCCGAACCTCGTGGTAGGCACTTATAACGTCACCGCGGAGGGCGGCGGTTTCAAGACCGCCAATGCCACCGGGATCACCCTGGACGTGAGCCAGGAGCGCGAGGTGGATTTCAAGCTGACGGTTGTGGGGGTCGAGTCAACGGTGGAGGTGACTGCCACCGCGCCCTTGCTCAATACCACCGACGGAATGCTAGGCGGTCTGGTAACCGAAGAACAGGTAGAGACGCTGCCTCTAAACGGGCGGAGCATAGCAAACCTGGTCATGATGCAGCCCGGCATGGCCCAGGATACCGGCGGCATGGGATGGCTGGCTCCGCAGTGGATCAGCAATGGCAATCGCGCCGAAACCCTGGTCGCTACTCTCGACAATGCCGACGCCAGCGACACCGAGATGGGCACTCCGCAGTTCTGGAACTTCAACCTGGATGCGATCGCCGAATTCAAGGTGTTACAAAACAATTACTCGGCGATGTACGGTCAGGGCGGCGGCACCATCACCCAGATTGTGAGCAAAACCGGCACCAACCAGGTTCACGGCAGCGCGTTTGAGTTTCTGCGCAATAGCGCTTTCGACGCGCGCAACTTCTTCGCCACCAGCGTGCCCCCCTTTCAAAGAAACGAGTTCGGTGGGACCTTCGGCGGCCCCATCAAGGAGGACAAGACATTCTTTTTCGTCGAATACGCCGGGTTCCGGCAGCGTCTCGGGGAACCCACCATCATGTCGGTTCCCACCGCCGCGGAAAGGCAAGGCTTAGTTTCGGTGGGATCCTACGCATACCAGGTGCCGCTCAACGCCGTTGCCCAGCAGGTTCTCGGCAAGTATCCGCTGCCCAACCAGCCGGATGGCCTGTATGGAGCCAACACGTTGAATGTCCTGTTCAAGCAGCCCACCGATACGAACCAGTTTTCGGTGCGGCTCGACCATCGTTTTTCCGACAAGGATTCCGTTTTTGCGCGTGTTTCTTACGTGAACAATAACCAGAATGAGGTGGATGCCGTCGCCGCCATAGAGAACCCGTCTTTCTCCGCAGGAAACTTCAATAACCCTCGCAACTATGCGGTGAGCGAAACGCACATCTTTTCGCCCACCCTGCTCAATAACTTCATCTTCACTCTCAACCGGCAAATAGAAGGCTCTTTGCCCCCGACTCAAGCTACTCCTCAAACGACGTTCCTGGACGGGAGCCTCTCGAACTTCGGACCAGATACCTTCATCACCAAATACGTGGAGACCAATTTTCATCCGCAAGACAACCTGACATGGACGAAGGGGCGCCAGACCTTCAACATCGGTGGCAATTTTCGCCGCGGGCGGGACAACGGCTTCGGCGTCACTTCGCTGGGACCGAATGGCGTCTATCAATTCGGCGCCGGCACGGCGCTGGCCCAGACCATCACGTCCACCGATGGCGGGCCCGCCTTGCTGGCGGGAACAGGAAGCCCGAGCGGATTGATCAGCATGATGGAGGGTCTGCCGGCGTCGTTCGGCCGCGCTACGACTATTCCGGGCTTTGGACCGCCGGGCGGCGGCGGCGCATGGTGGGGAGTGCGTATATGGCACCTGGCCGGCTGGATTCAAGACGATATCAAGCTCAGTTCCAAACTCACCGTGAATCTGGGTTTCCGATACGAGTACAACGCGGTGCCCTCGGAAGTCGGTGACCGATTCGGCGGCGTCGCCGATTACGGCAGCCTGTTCGGCGATTTTGTGCTGAACCCGACGCCGCTTTATAAGCCCGACTATAAGAACTTCGCGCCGCGCTTCGGGTTTGCTTATAAAGCCGCCAGTAAGACCGTCCTGCGGGGCGGCTTCGCGATATTCACCAATAGCATTCCGACAGTCTATCCGGATCAGTCGACCGTCAATTTCCCGCTTGCCGCATTAAGCTATCTGCAGCATGCCCCATACTCCCTGACACCGCTGCCCGTGTCCTTGCCGGTATTGACCAGTCTGTCAGGCACACCCATGCCGCCCAACGGCAATACCAAGCTCATTCCCCCCAATACCCCTGTAAACCTGGCGCCCATCGCGGCCGTGGTGGGCAATATCGCGGGAGACTACCCCTCTGACCAACTGCGCAACGGATACACTATGAGCGGCAATCTCACGGTGGACCAACAACTGCCCGGTAACATCGATTTGACTATCTCCGGCGTCATGAACAATGGCATACACCTTTATCAGGAAAGCTTCCCGAACTCCTATACCGGCGCCGAGTCTCAATACACGCCTTATAGCAACGTGACTCCGGGCCTCGGCGAGCTTCTGATCTTTTACAATGCGGCCCGTTCGAGTTACTACGGCCTGCAGACGCAGGTGCGCAAGACCTCCGTGGAACACGGCATCGCGTTCCAGGCGAATTACACATGGGCCAAGGACATGACGGACGCCGATGCGGTGTGGAGCGCGCCGGGAACCAGCGGCGGAGTGACCCTGAATAACCCGCAGTGTATCCGATGCGAGTACGCTCCCGCCAGTTATAGCGTGAAAGAGAGAGTGGTAACGAACTTTGAGTATGATGTCCCCTTCGGACACTTCTCTCAGCTTCCCAAACGGCTGACTCAGGGCTGGAAGGCGCTCGGCATTTTCAGCGCGCAATCGGGCTTCCCCTTCACCGTGGTGGGGCCGTACGGAACGCTGCAATATGGCTATGACAGCTTTGACGGCGTGGGCGCAAGGCCTTTCCTGGTCCAGACGCCGACCTATAACGTGTCCGGAAATCCGCAGTTCTTTTCGAACGCGGTGCTGGCAAATTCAGCCTCGGTCGCCGCGGGCGGTAGCGTGGCGGGCCCGTACTTCGCGATCCCGACCACGACAAACGCAGCCGGTTCCACCGTCCAGACGGCGCCCGGAAATTTGGGACGCAATACTTTCACCGGTCCAGGTTGGTGGAATCTTGATTTTTCGCTGACCAAGGACACTCATGTTACGGAGCGGATGACGATGCAGTTCCGCGCGGAGCTCTTCAATATCCTGAACCATGCGACGTTTAATACGCCGACGTCGGTGCTTGGAAATCCCACTTTTGGCGATTCCACGGCGACGGCGACCGCCGAGCGGCAAATCCAGTTCGCGCTACGGCTGATGTTTTGACGCGGCCCGGGTCGTCAGCTACTGACCCGAGTTCTGCTTCAGGTAGGTGACGATTACGCTTTGCCGTCTGCCTGGGCCTGCCCTCGCATCGGGGCGGAGAGACTCGATGCGCTCACCAGCAACACCAATCCCCCAATAGTCAGCCCGATGATGTGCGATTGATTTTGCCGAAGCACGGGCTACGCTCCTGCCTGTGTGGATTCCGCGATGGCCAGGCTGTGCTGGTTCGTTACCGATTTCACATCGGTGATTCCGGGCGCCTTGGCATAGCGCTCCAGCTACATCTTGCCATCATCGATGGCGGTGTCATAGAGGTGTGGCTCAGATCGCCAGGTAAGGCGTAGGGAATATTCTTCAGGCTTATGTGCTGAACAATTTGATCATTTTGTCACGCGAAAGATCGATGTGAAGACGCATGGCGGTGCGGGCTTCGGTAGGTTCGTGTGACTCGATGGTGCGCAGGATGTCCTTGTGGCCTATCCATCCCGGCACGGTCTGCGTGCAAAGAGTATCCAGCCGGCTCACATAGCCCAGAATGAGATTGAGTTGGTCCGTCACGCGCTGGTTCCCGGCGAACTGGGCGAGACTGAGGTGAAACGCCTGATTTGCGCGAAGGATTCTTGGTAACTCCGCTTCCGGGTCCCTTTCAGGCGAGACAGCTCTCTTCAATTCTTCGATCTGCTCGCGGCTCGCCGTCTGCGCCACCTTCTCTGTCGTGAAACCCTCCAGGATCTTGCGGTATTCGTACATCTCCACGATGTCGCGCACCGAAATCGGCGTGACCTGGAAGCCCTTTCTTCGGATGCGCGATAGCCACTTATCCTGCATCAGACGCGTGCAGGCTTCCCTTACCGGCGTTCGGCTGGTGCGGCAGCGAGCCGCCAGATCCGCTTCGGAAAGAAATTGACCAGGAGCTAATCGGGCGCTGATGAGCCACTCCCGGAGAGTACGATAGACGCGCTCTACCTCTCCCAGCTTTTCGGCTTTAGTCCTGCTGACCGCCCTTGTAATCGTCACCGTGCCGTAGGCCGGCAAAAAGCGCTTGCCTCCTTCTCAGAATACTGCTAGTATACTACGGAAATACCATGTGCGGCATCGTGGGATATTGGGAAAAGAGCGGCAGCAGCGATGCTCCCCTGGGTTGCACACTGTTGAAAATGATTACTGCTTTGGGATGCCGCGGACCGGACTCCACCGGCGTGGCGACGTACCAGAGTAAGCGCCCGGGTAGCTGGACTGTTCGCGTAAAAATCGGCGACAGTGGAGATTTGGCGGCCCGCGCCGCCCAGATTTCTCACGCGGCCGCAGGCGCAGGGGCCCATGATTTCTCGCGCGTGGATGCCTACCTGCGCTTCTCTCTCGACCAGCAGCAAGATCCGCAACCCTTTCTGCGCGACATTGAATCCATTGCCCCGGATGTCGAGGTAGTGAGCCTGGGAAGTGCTCTCGAGATCGTGAAACAGGTGGGCTCGCCCGCGAACCTGGAAAAGGCTTTCTCCATCTCCCGCTTTCGCGGTTCTCACGGCATCGCGCATACCAGGCTGTCGACCGAGTCAGTCGTGGATTTGAGCCACTCCCAGCCTTTCTGGGCGCACGGCCGGCCGGATCTGGCCATTGTTCATAACGGCCACATCACCAACTATCATCAACTGCGCCGGCGTTATGAGCAGCATGGCGTGCACTTCTACACCGAAAACGATTCCGAGATCGTCGGCATCTACCTGGCCGAAAGACTGCACCAGGGCGGCGGCCTGGAGGATGCTCTGAAACGCATGCTCGCGGATCTGGATGGCTCCTATAGCTGTCTCGCAGCCACCGAATCCGAGTTTGGTTTTGTGCGCGATCCTTTCGCGCTGAAGCCTTTATGCTTCACGGAAACAAGCGATTTTGTGGCCATCGCCACCGAAGAGATCGCCATCCGTGCGGCCTTGGATGGAGACTATGCGGTGCGGGAAACGCAGGCAAAGGAAGTGCGCGTATGGCGGAGATAGATGCGGCCGGACGGACCACACGCGAAATCAACTCCGCGATCCGCGCGGCAATGGCGGCCGGGAGCAGCGAGGTTGTTGTGCGCAATCCCGGAGCGCGCCATAACCTCGGAGTGGCGCTTCTCGAACCAGTGAAGTTGAAGATGGCCGGGAGCGTCGGATACTACTGCGGCGGCCTCAACGCGGGAGCTTCGATTGAGGTCGAAGGAAGCGCGGGATGGGGGCTCGCGGAGTCCATGATGAGCGGCCTGGTTCGCGTTCACAGCCATGCCGGAAGCGGGGCGGCGGCGGCACTGCGCGGCGGCGCGGTAGTGATCCACGGAGACGCTGCGGCGCGCCTGGGCGTTTCGATGAAGGGCGGCGATGTGATCGTGGCGGGCGATTGCGGCTACATGGCGGGCTTCATGGCGCAGAAGGGGACGCTCATCGTATGCGGCAACGCCGGGGAAGCGTTCGCCGATTCCATGTACTCAACCATCTGCTATGTCGGGGGAAAGATTGCAAGCCTGGGTACCGATGCGGTGCTTGGCGAGATGCAGGAAGGCGAGTGCGAGCGGCTGGATCGCACACTCGAAACCTATCTCGGTTCCGCCCGGCCCCCGGCTGCGAACTTCCGCAAAGTGGTGGCCGGCCGCAAGCTCTGGAATTTTGACAAGCGCGAATGGCGCATCTGGCAGGAGGCTCTGTAATGGCCGTCTTACAGACCAGTGGGATATTCGCTCCCGGCGTAATCGAAGACATTCAGGCCAAAGCGGCTTCCGGCCTTTATGCGATGCGCGGCTTTGGCACCCTGCGGGAGCGGCGCTGGGCGACGTTCGACGATCTCACGTTCCTGCCCTGTTCGCTCACGCGTATCCCGCTCGAAGGCTATCGCGAAAAATGCTCCACGAAAACAGTGCTCGGAACGCGTTACGCCAAAAAGCCCATCGAGCTCGATATTCCGGTGATGATTACGGGAATGAGTTGGGGGGCACTCTCCTATAACGCCAAAGTGGCTCTGGCGCAAGGGGCCGCGGCCGCGGGATCCTCCAATACCACGGGTGACGGCGGCATGCTGATGGCCGAGCGGGAGAACAGCAAGATCCTCATCTATGAGGTTCTGCCCTCGCGCTACGGGATCAATATCCACCACATGCGTATGGCCGACGCGATCGAACTCACCGTTGGCCAGGGAGCGAAACCGGGAACGGGGGGCCTGCTGCTCGGCTCGAAGGTGTCGGATCAAATCGCCGAACAACGCGACCTGCCGCCTGGTGTCGATCAGCGTAGCCCTGCGCGGCACCCCGATTTTCTCGGACCCGACGACATGATCATCAAGGTGGAAGAGTTGCGGGAAGCCACCGATTGGAAGGTCCCGATATTCATCAAAATGGGCGCCAGCCGCGTCTATGACGATGTGAAACTGGCGGCCAAGGCCGGCGCGGACGTGATTGTAGTGGATGGAATGGAAGGAGGCACCGGCGCGTCGCCATCCATCTTTCAGGAGCACACCGGCATTCCGACTCTCGGCGCCGTCTGCGAGGCGCGCGCCGGCCTTGAAGACCTCGGTCTGTACGGAGAGGTGCAGCTCATCATTGCCGGCGGAATTCGCGATGGCGCCGATGCGGCGAAGGCCATGTCGCTTGGGGCGGACGCCTGCTACATCGGAACCGCGGCGTTGATCGCTCTCAATTGCAACAAGGCGGTTCACGAAGATGACTACCGCGCGCTCGGCGCGGCGCCAGGCGCCTGTCATCACTGCCATACCGGACGCTGCCCCGTTGGCATTACGACGCAAGATCCGGAGTTGATGAAACGTCTCGATATCGCAGAGGGAGCCGAACGGGTGCGGAATTTCCTGCATGCGATGACGCTGGAGATTCAAATGATTGCCCGGTCCTGCGGCAAATCGGATGTCCATCATCTCGAGCCTGAAGACATGGCCGCTCTGACACTCGAGGCTTCCGCCATTTGCGGCATTCCACTGGCGGGCACCAGAAAGGTTTTTGGCCTCTGATGTCATTCCTGCTGCGTTGCCCAAATTGCGGCGAGCGATCCGTCTATGAGTTCCGTTTTGGCGGCGAAAATACCGAGCGCCCGGCACTCGATGCGCCCGCCGCTGACTGGATTGCGTACCGTTTCCACCGTGTGAACGCCGCAGGGGTGCAAGATGAGTGGTGGTACCACCGGTCCGGCTGCCGTCAATGGCTGCAAGCCAAGCGAAACACGATTTCGAACGAAGTGCTCGAAACATATCTTCCCGGCGAAAAACGGTCATGAAAATCCGCTTCAACGGGAAGGAAATCGACGCGCAGCCGGGGGATTCCATCGCGTCGGCCCTCTACCGAAGCGGCCAGCGCATCTTCAGCCGCAGCTTCAAATACCATCGCCCGCGCGGGCTGCTCTGCTGTTCCGGAAAATGCCCGAACTGCATGATGAATGTGGACGGAACGCCCAACATCCGCACATGCGTCACCCCGGCCCGCGAAGGCATGGAGATTAAGCACCAGAATGCCTACCCATCGCTCGATACCGATTGGCTTTCGCTTACGCAGCGCTTCGATTGGCTGATGCCGGTGGGCTGGTACTACAAGACCTTCACTCGCCCGGCAGTATGGCATGCCGCCGAGCCCTGGATCCGGAAAGCCGCGGGATTGGGGGAATTGCTGCCTGCTAAATCCGCGGAGTATGAGCACTCCTGGATGCACGCCACCACGGCGGTGATCGGCGGCGGAGCGTCCGGCATAGCCGCGGCTTTGGCAGCAACCGGGGAGAGTGTGGTGCTGGTTGACGACCAGCCGGAATTGGGCGGCACCAGACGTTATCGAAAGGATCAGGCATACCGCGAGTCGATCGCAAAACTGGAATCGCTGCCGGATGTGAAGATCCTGCGCAACAGCTATTGCTTTGGATTGTATGAAGGCAATCTGCTGGGAGTGCTCCAGGCGCATCCGCACGCGGGGGCGGCGGAACGCCTGGTCCACCTGCGCGCGCGCCGCGTGGTGGTCGCCACAGGCGCGTTTGAAACGCCTTTGCTGTTTCGCAATAATGACCTGCCGGGGGTGATGCTCTCTTCCGCCGTGCAGCGTCTCTATCGCCTGCATGGAATCGTCGCCGGCTCGCGCGCCGCTATCGTTGGCGATGCGGCCCGCATCCAGGAAATTGAAGCGGACCTGGCGGAAGCAGGTGTCTCCATCGTCGCAAGAGTGCCTCCCGGCGAAGTGATTGAAGCGGTGGGAAGCAGTTCCGTCACTGCCATCCGCGCGCGCTCCGGCACATTTTCCTGTGACTGTATTGTGGTTTGCGGGCCGCTGGTTCCGGACGCCGGCCTGGCCGCTCAGGGAGGCGCGAAGCTGGTCTGGAGTGAGGCGCGGGGAGCATTTCGTCCAGAGAATTTGCCGGCAAATATTTCGGTTGTTGGCAGCGCTTCCGGGGAAGGGCTGAGCGCCAGCACCAGGCCGCTGCACACGGATAAGCGAACCTTCGTTTGCATCTGCTCGGATGTGTCGAGCCAGGATCTGAGCGACGGAGTGTCCGAGGGATTCGATCAGATTGAGACACTCAAACGCTATACCACCGCCACCATGGGCCCGTGCCAGGGCCGCATGTGTCAGTTAAACGCAATCGGCATTTGCGCGCGCGATAGCGGCCGGAGCGTGTCTGAAACGGGCGTTACCACTTCGCGTCCCCCCAACCCATCCGTCACGCTGGGAGCTCTCGCGGGCGCGCGGCACCACCCCATACGGCGCACTCCTATGCACCACGCCCATGAAGAGCTCGGCGCCGTCTGGATGGATATGGGCGACTGGAAGCGCCCGCGATATTACCGGACTGCGGCGAGTTCCGTCGAACGCGATCGCGTTCAAGAAGAGTATTGGGCGGTGCGCAAAGGCGTCGGTGTGATCGACGTCAGCACCCTCGGCAAACTCGAAGTGCGGGGCGCCGATGCCGGATGGCTGCTCGACAAGACCTACACACATCGCTTCTCCGATCTTCGTCCTGGCCGCGCGAGGTACGCGCTGATGTGCGACGAGAGCGGAGTGATCCTGGACGACGGAACCATTTCGCGGCTGAGTGAGGATCGCTATTTTGTCACCACTACCACGGGAAACCTGGACTTCGTCAACCAATCGCTGCAGCGAAACGCGATCGGCGCCGGTTGGGATGTGCAGATCACCAATGTCACTGGCGGGTATGGGGCCATGAATATCGCTGGTCCGAAAGCGCGCGAGGTTCTGGCGAAGCTCACCCCCTGCGACCTCGCCACTAGCGCGTTTCCTTACATGGCCTGTGTGGAGAACGCGGTTGCCGGAGTGCCCGCAATCCTATTGCGAATCGGCTTCGTCGGCGAGACCGGTTGGGAAATTCACTGCCCCGCCGAGTCCGCGGAACACGTATGGCGGGAAATACTCGAGGCCGGCCGCGCCGCCGCCATTCAACCCTTCGGCGTCGAAGCGCAGCGTCTGCTTCGTCTGGAGAAGCGCCATGTGATCATCGGCGTGGACACCGACGCACTCACCAATCCATATGAAGCCGGAATGAGTTGGACGACGAAACTGGACAAGCCCGACTTCATTGGAAAAGCGGAGTTGAGCCGCGCCGTGAATAGTTCTCCGCGTGAGTCGCTGGTGGGCTTCATTCTTCCGGGAAGCGAGGTTCCCGCGGACGGTTCAGCGATCGTGTCCGCCGGAAGACCCGCGGGGCGCGTGACCAGTTCCCGCTATTCCCCGTTGCGCCAGGCAGTCATCGGACTTGCCTGGGTGAGCCCCGCTAAAGCGCAGGAGGGGGCGGATATTCAGATACGCGTGAATGGCACCGTCGCCACAGCCTCGGTCACCATGCAGGCCTTTTACGATCCGGATGGGGCGAGGCTCCGCCAATAAATAATGAAAAGATCCGCCCTCTTCTATCTGTGCCAGCGTGACGGGGCCACTTTCATCGAGCATCACGGATGGACGCTCCCTGCTTTGTTTCAAGCCCCGGAAGCTGAGGCGGAAAACGTGCGGTCTGGCGTTGGCATCGCCGACATAAGCTATCGTGCGAAATTCGAGGGCAGGATTCGTCCCGCACGCAATGGCTGGCTCTTGGCCGCCAATCACTATCTGACGATTGGCGATCCACCGCTCGATCGACCGTCTGGCGCGGCTGATGTATCGAGCGTATACGCCAATCTGCTGCTCGCCGGACCGCGCGTGAAGGAGCTCCTCGCGAAGTTGACCTCTCTCCGTCTTTTCGGTGACGCGCTGCCAAGCGGATCGTGCGCGCAGGCTAGCGTCGCCCACGCTCATGCGATTGTTCTGCGGGAAGACCTGCAGCAAACGCCCGCCTATCACCTTCTGATCGGCCGCGAATACGCCGAGAGCGTCTGGGAGTCAATCCTGCACGCGGGTCATGAATACCATTTGCGCCCATTCGGTCTGAAGGCGTTGCAGTTGCTCAGGACGTAGCCATGCAGTTGTTTCGGAAAAACCGCATGTGGCGGCGTCATGAGCTCAAGCCGGGCTACGACGTTGTGATTGTCGGAGCCGGAGCGCATGGCCTGGCGGCAGCCTACTATCTCGGCAAACAGCACGGCGTTCGCAGTGTCGCCCTGCTGGATAAGCACTACCTCGGCTATGGCGCGAGCGGGCGAAACACCGCCATCATTCGTTCCAACTACCGCACGCCCGAAGGGATACCTTTTTACGACGCGTCTCTGAAGCTGTATGAACAATTGTCGCGCGAGTTTGGGTGGAATGTTCTTTTCAGCCAGGTCGGTCACTTGACCTTGGCGCACAACGATTCCTCGGTCACGGGCCTGCGCGTTCGCGCGGAGAACAACCAACTCCTCGGCGTCGACAGCCGCATGATCGGCCGCGATGAAATTCAGAAGCTCGCGCCCGCATTGAACCTCGACCGCGCCGCGCGCTATCCGGTTCTGGCTGCGCTGTATCATCCTCCCGGCGGAATTATTCGGCATGATGCGGTGGTGTGGGGCTATGCGCGGGCATGCGACCGCATGGGGATCGAGATCCACCCGTTCACGGAAGCTACCGGGTTTCGCATTGAGCAAGACCGCATCGCCGCTGTCGAGACGAACCGTGGAGCGATCCGGGCGGGAGCGGTCTTGAATGCAACGGCGGGATGGGCAACCACCATTTCGGCCATGGCGCGGGTCCCGCTGCCCATTGTCACCCATCCACTGCAAGCTTGCGTCACCGAGCCGTTGAAGCCATTTCTGAAACCCGTTATTGTCTCGGCATCGCTCCACGTATATTTGAGTCAGACGGACAAAGGCGAATTGGTGATCGGCGCGGAGATTGATCCCTACCAGTCTTACTGCATGAAGGGAACTCTGCCCACGCTGGAGCAGATGGCTACGTACACCCTGGAGCTGTTTCCGCAATTGCATGGAGTCCGCGTGCTGCGGCAATGGGCGGGGGTCTGCGATATGACACCGGATTTCGCGCCGATCATGGGCGCGGCGGAAGAAGTGAAGAATTTTTACATGGATGTCGGCTGGGGGACTTATGGTTTCAAAGCCTCGCCCATCGCAGGGAAATGTATGGCGGAATTGATCGCGACAGCCAGGACTCCCCAGTTAATCGAGCCGTTCTCGCCGGATCGTTTCCGAACGGGGCGCCTGGTAGGCGAAAAGGCGGCGGCTGCGGTTTCACATTAATCCAGTAAGCGAGGGGTCACGGATGGTAGATCAAGTTAAAGCGCTGATTGCCGAAAAGGGAATCGAGTATCTCTTCTGTTCGTTCGTTGAATTGACCGGAGCGCCGAAGGCCAAGCTGGTTCCCGCCAGTCAGGTGGAAGAAGTCGCAGTGGATGGAGCCGGCTTTGCAGGATTTGCCTGCGGCGACGTCGGCCAGGGACCGCAGGATCCGGATATTTGCAGCGTGCCGGACTTTCGCTCACTCACCATCCTGCCCTGGCGCAAAGACATCGCCTGGGTTACCGGCAATCTTCATGTGAATGGCGAACCCTGGCCGCTTTGCCCCCGTACGGTTCTCGCGCAGCAACTGGAGCGTGCGCGCAAACTGGGCTACCTGGTGAACACCGGTATCGAGCCGGAATTCATGTTGTTGCGAAAGAATGCGGCCGGCACTTATGAACCGTGGGATGAACTCGACACTCTGGGCAAGCCCTGTTACGACCTCCGCACGCTGCACAGAAATCTGGACATAATGACCACGCTGCTGCGCTACATGCGCGAGCTTGGGTGGGGCCCCTACGCCAACGACCATGAAGACGCCAACTGTCAGTTCGAGATCAACTGGAAATACTCCGATGCGCTCACCACGGCGGACCGCGCGACTTTTTTTAAGTGGATGGTGCGAACGGTGGCAGAGCAGCACGGGCTATGGGCCACCTTCATGCCCAAGCCATTCGCCCATCTGACCGGCAACGGAGCGCACGTTCATCTCAGCCTTGCCGACATCCAAACGGAAGCAAACCTCTTTGAGGATCGTTCGTCGGATCTTGGGCTTTCCCAACTGGGCCGCTGGTTTCTCGGAGGTATCCTGACACACGCGCGGGGGCTCTCGGCGATTGTTGCTCCCATTGTGAACAGCTACAAGCGTCTGATCCGCGGCGCTCCCCGTTCCGGCGCCACCTGGGCTCCAGTTTACGTCACCTATGGAATTGCGAACCGAACCCAAATGGTGCGTATACCGGCGCCCGGACGTTTTGAGATCCGGGTCATCGATGGGGCCGCCAATCCGTATCTGGCCTTTGCCGCGATCGTCGCAGCCGGGCTCGACGGAGTCGAGAATAAAATCGATCCTGGAGCCGTAAATCGCGAGAATCTTTACGAAATGCCGGAACAAGAGCTAGCCGCGCGGAAGATCGGCTTCCTCCCCACCACGTTGGCCGAAGCTCTTGACGCACTCGAGCAGGACGCCGTGGTCCAAGCCGCCCTGGGCGAGATTTATGCGAAGGAATATCTGCGAGTGAAGCGCGAAGAATGGCGTCAATATAATCAGACCGTCAGCGAGTGGGAACGCGAGCGCTATCTGACGTACTAGCGGGGACAAGGGCCCGCGGGACGGTCAGCCATCCTGTAAAATAAGCACGAACGGAGATCAAGATGCCCCTTACCAGACGCCATTTTCTTACCACGGCGGTGGCCGCGCCGCTCGCCGCCGCGCAACAGCCGCGCGTTTCCCCTAACGACACCATACAAATCGCCTCGATCGGCCTCGGTAATCGCGGTACATCGGATGCGCATGTGGCCTGCAAGGTCCCCGGTGTAAGGATGGTGGCCGTCGCGGACCTGTACTCCGGCCGCCGCCAGCGCGCGCGCGAGGTGTTCGGGGATGGCCTATTCGTCACCGCGGATTATCACGAGGTCCTGGCTCGCAAGGACATCGACGCTGTGATCGTGACGACTCCGGATCATTGGCACGCGCAGGCCTCCATCGACGCGATGCTGGCCGGTAAGGACGTCTATTGCGAAAAGCCCATGGTGCACGCTATCGAAGAGGGCCATGCCGTCATCGAGGCGCAGAAGAAAACCGGGCAAATCATGCAAGTGGGCAGCCAGCGCGTCAGTTCGATTATCTACCAAAAGGCCCGGGAACTGATCCGCGAGGGCGCCATCGGCAAACTGAACCTCATCGAAGCCTGGTGGGATCGCCCGGTGGATAACGACGAACTGGTATTCCGGCCCTCCATTCCGCCGGATGCATCGCCCGCCACCATCGACTGGAATCGATTCGTCGCCAATACCACCCAGCGGCCTTTCGAAGACAAGCGCTTCTTCTGGTGGCACAATTATCGCGACTATGGCACCGGAATTCCGGGCGATCTGTTCGTGCACCTCTTCTCCGGCGTGCACTTCGTATTGGGATCGCTGGGGCCGGTCCGGCAGGTATCCACGGGCGGCAGGAGATTCTGGAACGATGGACGCGAAATTCCAGATATCATGCTTGCGCTTGCCGATTACCCGGAGACCGGGCAGCATCCGGCGTTCAATTTAAGCTTGCGGGTTAACTTCGAACAAGGCGCGGCGGAAACGTCGGGTTTTAGATTTGTAGGCGAGAAGGGCATTCTTCACATTAACGACGATGGTGTACGGCTGTCGCGGCATCAGCGGTCGCCCGAACCGGGTTACGCCATAGCGAGCTTCCCCGCCAAGATGCAGGAGCAGTTTCTACGCGAGTACCGCAAGAAGTATCCAGTCGCCGAAGCAGCCCCCGACAATATGCGGATGACGCCCACCGAGGAATTTTTGGCTCCGGAAGGATATAGCGATCATTTCCATCATTTTCAAAATTTCTTCGCATCGGTGCGCAGCCGCAAGCCGGTGGTGGAAGATCCGGTTTTCGGTTTGCGCGCAGCCGGTCCGGCGCTCCTGGCTAACCAAAGCCTCTACGAACAGAAGATCTGTATTTGGGATCCGCAGGCGATGGTAAGAACCGCCTGATCAGCGGCCAGGATGGGGGCGGCAAGATCTGTTAATGGTCTATTCGAGAGCCGGCCCGCGAGTCCTGCGCCGGGCGTCCTCTGTACGGAAAATAGCCAGATGTTGCTGCGCTAACTCCTGCTGGCCGGTAAGCCGGTATAGCTCGAACAGACGGTAATGCAGCCTGTATTGTGAACTATCGCGCGCCACGGCTGCCTCTAACTTCTCGATGGCCTCTTTGGTCTGGCCTTTGGCTGCCAGAGCCTTGCCCAGGTCGCCGAGGGCGTAGGCGTCGTCCGGATACTGATGGATGACTCGTCTCAAGACCGGTATGGCCTGGCCTTCGTTGCCGGTTTGTACATAGCCGCGACCTAGCAATGCCAGAGCCAGTGCATTATTCGGGCTAATGGCCAGCTCCTGGTTCAACTCCTTGATGGCGTCCTCCCAGTTGGATTGTTCGGAGTACAACTGCGCGATGGCCAGATGCACCTGTGGCAGTAAAGGCATCGCATGGAGCACCTCGCGGTACTCGCGAACCGCCTCATCCACCCGGCCATTGGCGCCCAGGGTCCGGGCTTTGAGCATATGTGCGCGATAGGAGTCCGGATGCGACTGCATCACGATGCTATAGCTGCGTACCGCCAGCTCGGACTGGATTTCCAACTTCAAAAGAGCCACCGAGGGGATCTCAAGGCTCGGCGCCAGCACGGTCTCGAGGACCGCTTCGGCTGCGTCCGCGTCGCTCTGAAACAGATAGCAGCGCGCCAGAAGGTATGGCGCAAGCCAGCTCTTCGACTGCGGCATCCCGCCGCGAAGTTCGGCAGCGGCTTCTGGTACCTTGCCGAGCTCAAAAAGGCGCACCGCGTCGCGCAGCGGACCGGCGTCGTCTTTGGCAAACAGTTCCTTCAAGGCATGGTTCACGGACGAATCGGCCAACAGTGGCAATCCCGTTGGAGTATCCTGACGAGGCACTTTATCCCATAAAGAGACGTAGGTTTTCTGTTCGTCCGGAGGGGCAATGAAGGCGGAAATAGACGCCGTCTGCATCTGCCGGATCTGCTCGATGAAAGGACGAGGCGGGTTCATCCGCGTGAGACGCTGCTCGACGTTACGCGACAGGTCGGGCATGCCGATCTCTCGCAACAGCACGACCAGACGGGAGTAGATCTGTGGGATGACGGGATCGAGAGTCAGCGCGGCCAGGTAATGGCGGATCGCCCCGTGAGCGTCATTCTTGGCTTCTGCGGAAAGGGCCATGGCCCACTGATAGAGTGCCGAATCGCGGCTGCTCCGATACAGCAGGTCGCCGCTGTGGCGGATGCCTTCGTTGTAGGCTTCGCCAAGCTGGTACAGGATTTCCGGGTCTTCGGGATAATAAGCCAAAGTGCGCCGCAGTTGCTCGGCCGCTCCTTCCGGTTCTTCCAAACCCGACCGGGCCAGAGCCCGGTAGATACCGGCCTGGCGTTCTTTGGGATTCTGAGCCAAGGCTTGATCGAGCGGCTTGAGTGCCGCACGATATTCCTGGGTCAGACAAAGACTCATGCCCAACAACACCTGGGCTTGTAACATTCCAGGTTTCAGGGAGAGCGCCTGTTTGAAGACCTTGATCGCCTCAGTGTAATTGCTCTGTTGCTGATATACAATCCCGAGGTTCAACCAGGCTTCGGCGAAATCCGGTCTTCGCGATACGATCAAGCGATATTCCGCAACCGCGGTTGGAAATCGGGATGCCTTTTGAGCTTCGCGGGCCTGTTCGAAATGCGTGATGGTCCACTCATCCAGAGGCGCCTGAGAATCTGCATCTCCGGCTAAGGCCGAGGGAGCCAGCCAAAGAAGAACGCACGCAGTGGCAAATAAGAGTCTACCCGACCGTCTGCAATGCTGCCCGCGCTCTTTCACACTTCGGCCACCCGTAGGTTACCAGATTATTTTTACGAAAAGTTGTCCGGTGCGCCCAGGACCGGAACTCGAGATTCTGCCATATCCCGGATCGTCGATATCAGTGTCAGGATTACTGAAGTTGACCCGGTTAAACACGTTGAAGAAGTCAGCCCCCATTTTTAGATTGACCCTGCCTTCTTTGAGAAAGAGATTCTTCATCAAGGACATATCTTCGTCCAGAGTGGGGCATCCTCTTATGTTGCCTGACACTCGGGGCGCGTTTCCAAAAGTGAAGGCAGGTGGATCCACAAATGCGGCGTGATTCAGATAGATGTCGGTGGCGGGATTGAAACCCTGGCAACCTATACCGGTCAGCGGGTCCACTCCCGGAACGACATTAGGGCGCAAGGTCGGCTGACTCATTGCGACGCTATCACCGGTAGTGGGCAGCCGGCCATTGGTCGTCATGCCCAGGAATCCTCCGTTCCGATAGGTGTTGATACCCGAGATCGACCAGCCACTCAGCACGTACTTGCTCACGGCGTTCTTGCCGTTTGCAAAGCGTTTACCGGTTCCAAACGGCAGATCGTAAGTATAACTACCCACGACGGACTGCGGCGCATCGGACGATGCCGGTGCCTTCTCCGCGCGCCGGTCATAGGCGTTCTGCGGTCCGGCGGCAAAATAGCCAGGTGTGCTATCGACATCCGTCAAGGTCTTCTCCAACGTGTAGCCGACCAGGAAAGTCAGGCCGTTGGAATACCGCTTTTGAACCTTGACCTGCCCGGCGTGGTAGGTCGAGTTCCCTATCGGTGAAGAAATACCGTTGATGCCCAGATACTGCGGATAAGGACGAAGAGCCTGGGCCACGGATCCCTGGAAACCAGCGTAGGGCGGTGTGATACCCGCGGCTACGGCTGCAGCGGAATAGACGCTCTGGTTCAGAAGACCGCCAAGGCTTCCATAAGTATTGAAATTGAGCTGGTTGATCTCTTCGGCGGAGGTAGTGGAGATGTGATGCCCCAGGTTGTTCAGGTACGCAACTTCCAGAAGCATGGAGCCCGGAAGCTCGTGCTGAATGCTGATGTTGGTCATCTGAACCTGAGGCGGCCGTGCGCTATTCTTGCCTACAAAGGAAGTCCCGCCGCCGTTTGAGATGGTCGGACTGATGGTGGGGCTGGTATTGAATCCGGAGACGGGAAAGCCGTTGTCCCAATTAAATGCCGGCGTGATACCGGAGTTTTCGGAGGCAATGGCGAACTGGGGATCGAACCCCTGGTGTTGCTGGACCTGGGCCCATTGATTTTGACTGACCGGCGCGTTGAACAGACCATAGCTGCCCCGGAGCACGGTGTTGGCGAACAGTTTATATGCGAAGCCTACGCGCGGGCCGAAGCCCCAATGCCAGGTCTGGCCGTAGCGGGTCTTGCCCAGCCGGCCGGGCCCTGTACCCAGAAACGTCATGGCACCCGGTAATCCACCCGCTCCGGGATTGGGAACGGTCGGATCAAATTCAGAAATGTCATTGTGGGGCTCGACAAACTGAGGCTGATAGTCGTAACGAACTCCATAGTTCAGCGTCAGCCTGGGCGTCACGCGAAATTCGTCCTGGAGGAATAGACCCAGAGTCCACTCGCGCTGGCCGGTTTCTTCGGGGGCCTGGATATGGGCGGCGTCGACGGCCCCCAGCAGAAAACTCGCGTAACTATATCCGGTTTGCTGAAATCCAGGTTGACCGGTCTCGAGTGGACTGAAACCAAAGTATCCGTTGGCCTCGTTGTCCGTGGGAAAGTTGGCGGCCCATCTGAAATAATTCACGCCGAACTTGATGCTATGCTTCCCGGCGAATACGGACACGCTGTCGTAATACTTCCAGTTAGTGTCCGCTTCAGACTGCGCGCACACATGCGTACCAAAATAGGGTTCGCCCGGGTAGCCGGGGAGGGAGAGTTGCGGGGAGCAGGGATAGAATGTGTTCGCAAGACCAATGGTAGTGGCGCCGACTGCCTGGGCCGCATCCGGAAAACCAGGGAGCGACGCGCGGTCCAAACCAGCCGAGAAGTCATTGACGACGGTGGGCTTGATTGAAGTGTTATACGCGATGCGCACGCTAGGCGTGTTATTGGTGCCGAAACTGCCGCAGTAGAAAGCGGGTAGGACGCAAGGAGTAACGCTGTTCGAGCGAGCCAGCTTGAAACTGCCGGATAACCGGTTGTTGTCGCCCAGCATTTGATCCAACTTCAGGAAATAGCTGTTCTCATCGTTGATTCCGCTAGGACTCGAACCGACGAAATTATTGCTGATGCTGTTCGCGATGGTCGGCATCGGCAACTGCGATTGCCACTTCTGCGACACCGAACTGAACTGGCTGGCAGGAATAATATTGCCCGGGTAAGGAGTACGCACGAAGCCACCCTGGCCATTCGAGCGCGTCGACGCCGGGTCGTATATGGCGCCGGAAAGGACTTGGTTGCCAAGAGAATCGGTACCCACAGAGGGCCCCAGTAGAGCCGAGAAATCGCCGTTGCGGAAGGCTTGTGTCGGCAGCGTCAACACTACTCCCGAGGTTCCGTTGTGCTGTATGAACTCGGAGAAGTTGCCGAAGATGAAAGTACGGTTGCGGCCATTGTAAACGTGGGGAATAATCACTGGCCCGCCCGCCGTAAAACCGAATTCATTCTGCCGTTGAATGGCCACGTCCTGGGCAAAGAAGCTCCGGGCATCCATGATATTGTTGCGGAAATACTCGTAGCCGTCGCCGTGGAACTCGTTGGTGCCGGACTTGGTGATATAGGACATGAAAGCCCCGCCCGTCAGTCCGTACTCCGCCGAGACGCTGTTCACCACCCGGAACTCGCCAATATCTTCGACCGAAGGCGGCCGTTGCGCGACACCGCCGACCGCGGCATTATATTCAGCCGATACACCATCGATGACGATCTGGCTATACATTCCGAGGCCGCCCATGATGTTGTTCTGGAAGCCTGCATTGGAAACTCCCGGGATGGTAGCCAGATATCCATAGAGGCTACGCTTGCCCCCGTTAACCTGTAATGGCAAATCTTCGAGAGATTTGGTTCCCAAGTCGTCGCCATATGCGGTACTCCGTTCTTCGATTAAAGCGGACTCCGCCTTGACTTCGATCTTCTGGTTGACACTGCCCGGACTAAGCGTCATATCCACGCGGACCGCCGCATTGGATGTCAGCACTACGCCTTCAGCGAACCCCTGCGCGAATCCCTGCTTGGAGACCGTGACGGTGTAGGAGCCGAGAGGAAGCCCAGTGAAATTATAGGCTCCGCTGCCATTGGTGGCGGTGCTGAAAGTAGCTTGTGTGCTGCCTTGCAGCGCAGTGACTGCAGCATCCGGGATGACTCTGCCACTCGAATCCGAAATCGTCCCGCTGAGACTTGCCCGGTCCAACTGGGCGTAGCAAGGCAACTGCACCAGGAAAGCAACATACAACAGGGTACGCACTGATTTCACGTAAACTCCTCCAGAAACGCAGTTCGAACGATCATAATACAATAAGATTAACGTTTCAACGGTAAAAACTCGCCAAAATAAAAATTGCGTTAAAAAATACAACTGCTGAGGGGAGACTGCGTGCTAAAGCGGGAACTGCGGCGGGGTGTCCCGTCGCTAGCCGATCTCGCGCTCGGCCGTCCTCAGCGATTGGCTGGCAAGTGGTCGCGGGTGCCTGGCCGGCCCGGCGGCGGATCCCTGTGGAGTTGGGGCGGGAGTGGCGCTGGCAATTTGCCAGTTGCGTTCCGCCGTGTGCATGTGCGCGCGCATGGCAGCGCGGGCACGGGCCGGGTCGCGGCTCTTGATTGCCCTGAAGATTTTCCAGTGTTCGCGCAGACCTTCTTCGGGGGCGTTTAAGACTTCGTTGGTCCGGCGCCTCTGCTCCTGCAGCGGTTCCGAGATCATCTTCAGAACCATAATGGCAATCGGGTTCTTGCTGGCTTCCGCAATGGCCTGGTGAAAAGCGATATCGGCCGGGTAGGCGATGCGATCGGTCTCTAGCGCGCGCTTGTGGACTTCCATGGCTCGAAGCATGGCGGCCAGATCCTCGCTACTGGCCTTTTCGGCGGCGAGCGAAGCCAGTCCGACCTCGACGATCTTCCTGAATTCGACCAGAACGTCGGTGGCCTGCGAATGCGAGAAAGCGGAAAGCGCTTCGGCGTTGAATATTGCCGCGGAAGACAACTCGAGCACCACTGCGCCAACTCTTGCCCTTACGCTCACCAGGCGCAGCGACTCGAGCGATTTCACAGCCTCACGCACGCAAGTCCTGCTGACGCCAAGTTCGGCAGTGAGTTGCTTTTCTGTAGGCAGTTTTTCGCCCGGCTTGACCTGACCACTCCTGATAAGCCCCAAGATGTGATCGAAGACCTGGGATGTAAGCGTTTGGCGCTTGATCACGAAAATTACACTTAGCTTATCATATTACTCAATGAAATGCGCCGTCAGCTAAGCTGAGGCCTCCGCCGTCAACTCCCCCAGTTGCACCAACGCGGATCGAAGGTCCGCGCGAATCCCGGGACTTACCGCCATCAGAGGCGGCCTGGACGGCCCGACAGGAATTCCGCGGAGCGCCGCTGCTTCCCGGCAAACTGCCAGCCAGTGGGGATCGCCGCTCGCGGTTCCGAGAGCCCGGTATTCGAGTTGAATCACGGGAAGAATCTTGTACCACAGAGCCCGGGCCGCATCCAGATCCTTTTCCACATTCAGCAGCCGGTGAAGCTTGACCGCGGACTTCGGCGCGATCATCGGAATGCCGCTAATCCAGCCGTCGGCCCCGACCGCCATAGCCTCGAAGGCGACCAGATCGATCCCCGTGAAAACCGGGAAGTCCGGTCCGCACAGCAGTCGCGTGTCATGCACCCGGCTCACTTCCACGTGCGACCATTTCACAGCGTGAATGACATCTTCCTGGGCGAGCAAGTAGACCTCTTCCGGGGTAATTTCGATCCCGGTCAGGACGGGCACATTGTAAAGCATGATGGGTAGCCCAACCTGCTGTCGAACACGGCGGAAGTGGTCGAGTACGTCGCGCTTGGGCGGCCGCAGGAGGTAGGGCGTGATCACCATCACGCCTTGGCAGCCAAGCGACCGCGCGTGGCAGCCCAACTCCACTACGACATCGGTCCGGTAATCGACCACGCCGGCGAAGATGGGAACGCGTCCCGCGGCTTCTTCCACCACGGCCTCGAGCACTTGCTTGCGCTCTTCGACGGTCAGCGCGAACGGTTCTCCGGCGCTGCCTAGCGGGGCGAGGCCATCGACTCCTCCGTCGACCAGGAAGCGCACGAACTGTCTGACGCCATTCAGGTCCACGGAACCATCCGCGGCGAATGCCGTTATTGTCGGCGCAAAGACTCCGGCGAGGCGCGCGGCGGCGCCGTTATTCGTGTGCTGGTCGCGCGCGTCTGGTTTGATCATATCGATTTACTTCGCACTTCTGGCGGCCGCTAACTCCACGGTGTGGTGTCCTCCCTTAAGGCGATCCAGGATCCAGATGACGCCGAAAATAGCGATTAGAATCGCCGGCAGGATAGCCACATATCGCAGCGCCAGTTGAGATCCCTCGCGATCGTAGATCCGTCCCATGAGCGGCAGAATCAGGGCTACGGAGAGGTTTCCCGCTCCACCGATAATGGCCAGCAGCAGCGCGCCGCCGGCCGGGAACCACTCGGAAGTGACCCCTAGCATGGTGGGCCAGAAATAACAGACTCCGAGAGCGAATACGGTGCTGGCAGCCAGCGCGCCCGCTCCGGAACTGGTCACGCTCAGGGCCAGCAAACCGACAGCCGAAAGGATCGAGGCGGTAAGGAGCAACCCGACCGGCGCCAGACGGCGCACCACCGGCACGGCCAGCATCCTGCCGATTGCCATGATGCTATTGATCCAGGCCAGAACCAGTATGCCGGGGAAATGCGCCGTCTTCGTCAGAATATCCGGAATCCACTGATTCGGTCCCAATTCGGTGGACGCGGTCAACAGCATGCAGAAAAGCAGTATGAGGAAGCGCGGCCGGAGCGCCTCGCGATACATTTCCCCGGTGCGTACACCGTGCTGGATGCGCTCGGTCGCAGGGAAATTTTGTCCGAAGTAGATGAGGCCGTAGCCCAGCGTCGGAAGCAGGATCATGGCCATTTTGATCTGCCAACCCAGGTGCAAGCGGGTCAGCGCGAAGGCCAGAAGACCTCCCATGACGATGCCCCACGGGAACCAGGCATGCACGGCATTCAGCTTCTGCGTTTTTTGATTGGGATAGACGGTCGCAACCAACGGATTGATGGCGGCCTCGAGCAGAGCGTTGGCAATGCCGATGCCCAGCGTCGCCAGCCATAGCGACCAAAAGCCGCCGGCCAAGATCGTCAGCAGAATTCCTGCGCAATGCCCCAGACACGCGAAGCCCAGCAGGATGCGCATGCCCACCAGGTCGCAAAGCTGTCCGGCGATCAGAATCGAAAGCAGGTATCCCCAAAATGCCGCGCCGGCGATCCAGCCCAATTCTTCGTGTGTCAGATGGAACTGGTTTCCCAGGTCACCGATGATGTCTCCTCGTATGGCGAAAGTCAGTCCGATGACCACCAGCGCCAGGCAACTGCCGGCGAACAGGCGGGCGGCGTTGTACTGCTTCGCGTCCCCTCCTTGGTTGATCACTTGCACATGACCTCCTCCCAGCCGGAAGTGAACATGTTGAGCTTGGCATCCGGATTCTCAGGGTGGGCGCGAATCAAATCCTCGTCCACTTCGACGCCCCATCCGGGGCCGGCCGGCAGGTCGTAGTAGCCATTGCGGACCCGCGGCGTTCCAGGCGTCAGATCGCAGCGCCAGGGCACATCGTAGTCTTCGAAGGTTTCGAGGATATCGAAATTCGGAATGTTCGCGCAGAGATGCATTGCGATCACCGTCCCCAGCGGCCCCCGGCAGTTGTGAGGAGCGACGCTGATATAGAACGTCTCCGCCAGCGCCGCGATCTTTTTGGTTTCGAGGAAGCCACCGCTATAAACCAGGTCGGGCTGAATCAGGTGGGCTCCTTTGCGCATGAGCAGATCCAGGAAACCGAAGCGGCTGTAAGTGTGTTCTCCAGTGGCCACACGCAGCGGGGCCGCGGCCACCACTTGTGCCATGGACTCGTGATTGTGGGCCGGAATCGGCTCCTCGCACCAGCGCGGCTCATAGGGAACCATCGCGCGCATGGCCTCCAGCGCCATGATCGGACTGAAGCGGCCGTGAAACTCGAGGAGCAGATCGATGTCATCGCCGACCGCGTTGCGAACGGTTTCGACGATGCGGCAGGAATGTTTTAATTGCTCCCGCGACAGCTCGCGGCCTCCCGGACCGAACGGATCGAATTTGAGCGCGGTATAACCGCGGCCGGCAGCTTCCATGGCGCGATCGCGAATCTTGGAAAGATCGCCCTCGAAAGCGTACCAACCGTTGGCGTAGACTTGCAGGCGCGGCCGCACCGCTCCGCCCACCAGGTTGTAAACGGGCTGCCCGCTGGCTTTACCCACCAGATCCCACATGGCGGTCTCGATGCCGGCCATCGCCGCGAACATGATGGGGCCGGTGTTGTGCTCGATCTGGTAGAGCTTGAACCAGAGGTCTTCGATGGCGAACGGGTCGGCGCCGATTACGTAGCGGCGGCCGAAATCCAGTATAAGGTCGCGGACGGTGGTCTCTTTCCACTCCAGGGTTCCGTCGCCCCATCCGACGAGTCCTTCGTCGGTCGAAAGCTTGACAAAGAGAAAATTCCTCCATGCGGTACCGGTCAGGAAAACCTCGAGGTTGGTGATCTTCATATGCTCCAGCAACGGGGCCGGCCAGGGTTTAGAGCGGCTTCAGCCGAATATTTTTGAACCAGCAATTGGCTCCGTGGTCCTGCAAGCCAATATAGCCTGATCGGGAGCGGTACTTGTAGGCGAATCCAAATTTATGTTTGCTTCCGTCCGGCCGGAGATATGGTTGCGTGAATCCGTCCAGATCGATGTGGTTGACATGTTCATTGTTGAGCACCACATCGATGATGCTCCGATTGCAAGTGACCTCGATATGGTTCCATTCGCCGACCGGCTTCATGGCGTTTTTCGTGGGTTTGGAGAGGTCGTAAATGGCTCCTGTATCGTAGTAGCCGGCTTCTTTGCTGTCCAGAATCTGGACTTCGATTCCGTTATAGCCGACATCCCATCCCGGATAGGATCGTAGAGGGGAATTGCGCAGCAGGATACCGCTGTTGCAGTGCGCAGTGATTTTGAAATCCAGAACCAGAATGAAATTTTCCCACTCCTGCTCGTAGACCATCATGTACGCGCCGGCGTTATGAGGATTGATGCTGCCGTCCTCGACCGGTCCTTTGCTGAATTGCCAATCGCTGGTCATCCAGCGATTCAGCGTCTTGCCGTCGAACAGCAGTATCCAGCCTTCTTTGATCTGCGCGGAGGTAAGTTCATTGTCGGCCGCGGCTGCAGCGCCGCAGAGGGAGGTGAAAATCAACAGCAGTTTACTGAGTCTCATGGGTGTCGTTTATCCGTTTCTATGTTTCCTGGCGATGCCCGCATATCAGTGGAATGCCAGATTCTCCGCAGGATTTCTGCAGAAGGGAACAAAGCTCTTCCTTCCCGGAAGCGGTCAGTAATCCCCGCGGGGCGATCGCCTCTCCACAATCGAGACCGCCATAGGCCAGCACGGCGCGTATTGCCGGCACTAGGGGAAAGCGGAAGATGGACCGAAGGATTGGATTCAGCGCACGTTGCAGGGCCGCCGCCTCCGCCCATTGTGCCGCGCGCGCCAGGCTGTAAATGCGAACGAAGGTCTCGGGAAAAATGTTGTAGAACGCGCCGATGCCGCCCGTGGCACCCATCAGCAGCCCGGCCGCAAGCACCTCATCCCGCCCGTTAAAAACGAGTGCCCCGTTTTGCCGCAGGATCGACAGCCCGTACAGGTCATAGTCGGTGTACTTGAGCCCGGCCACCTTCGGAATGGAGCAGAGCTGCAAGACTAACTCCGGGTTGAGCTGGGGGCACATATCCGGGTGGTGATAGACGAACAGAGGTAAGTCGGTGGCCGCTGCCAACGTTTCATAGTACTGCCGGATTTCGGAGAAGCTATAGGGCCCGAGAGGAGGCAGGCTGGAGATGGCGTCGACGCCGGCCCTGGCAGCGTGTACGGCAAGCGCAACGGCATCAGCGGTCGAGTGCGCGCCTACTTGCGCGATGACCAGTTTGCCGGATGGTGAGGAATTTACAGCGGTCTCCGTCACTTTCTTGCGTTGCTCGATGGACTGACTGTGGCCCTCTCCCGTCTGGCCGCATACGTAGACTCCGTGAACGCCCGCCTGGTAGATGCGGTCGAGCAAACGCTCGAATGCCGCGGGAAGAAATACTCCGTCCGGTCCCACGGGGGTGACGATGGCGGGCAGAATTCCAATCAGGTTTTCGATCATGCAGCCCTCCGGACAGGATCGCCTTGCGAAGTTATAATATTATCCTATAATATGATTGCGTCAAGCGGCTCCGTCGACAATTTGTCAATTGCATTATGATAATCTGCCGACAGCGCATGGCGGGGGAACCGCTACGCTGCTTAAGGAGGGTTTATGTCCGACACAAGGCGTCATTTTCTCCAGACGGGCGCTGCCGGCCTGCTGGCTGCAGCACAGGCGTCCAGTGGCCAGACCCGTGTTTCTCCGAACGATCGCATCCGCGTAGCCACGATCGGGGCCGGTGGCATGGGCTCTGCCGATACCAATTCGGCGCGCTCCATTCCGGGCGTGGAACTGGTGGCCGTCTGCGATCTTTACCAAGGGCGCCGCATGCGCGCCAAAGAGCTGTGGGGTGACCAGCTCTTCACCACGCGCGACTATCAGGAAGTTCTGGCCCGGCCGGATATTGACGCGGTGATTGTCGCCACTCCCGACCACTGGCATTCCCGCGTATCCATCGACGCCATGAACGCCGGCAAGGACGTCTACTGCGAGAAGCCCATGGTCCATTCTCTCGAGGAAGGCAAGGGGGTCATCGAGGCCCAGAAGAGGACCGGCCGGATCATGCAGGTGGGCAGCCAACGCGTGAGTTCGATCGTTTATCAGAAGGCGAGGGAGTTGATACAAGCCGGCGCCATCGGCCAGCCGAACATGATCGAGGCGTGGTGGGATCGGAACAATGAACTGGGAGCCTTCAAATCGTCAATTGCGCCGGATGCTTCTCCAGCGACTATCGATTGGGATCGCTTCGTAATGCATACTACCAAGCGCCCGTTCGACGCCGTGCGGTTTTTTCAGTGGCGCGGATACCAGGACTACGGAACCGGTGTGGCGGGAGATCTCTTCGTACACCTGTTTTCCGGGGTTCACTTCGTGATCGATTCGATCGGGCCGACGAAAGTATATGCGACGGGAGGAATCCGATTCTGGAAAGACGGCCGGGACATGCCGGACCTGTTGCTGGGCCTTTACGATTATCCGGCAACCGAACGCATGCCTCCGCTGAATCTCGCGTTGCGCGTGAATTTTGAGGACGGGGCCGCGGAAAGTTCCGAGTTCCGATTCATCGGAAGTGAAGGCATTCTGACGATCGGCAACGGCGTGAAGGTGGCTAAGCATCCGCGCGAGCGCGAGCCCGGCTACAACATCGATACCTTCCCGAAAGCCCTGCAGGAGACGTTTCTGCGCAGCTATCGGGAGAAGTATCCACTACCGCCGCCCACCCCGGCAAGCATGGAAGCCGATAAGACCGAAGAGTATTTGCCGCCGCCCGGATACAGCGACCACCGTGCCCATCACGCCAATTTCTTCCAGGCGGTCAGGACGCGCCGGCCGGTTATTGAAGATCCGGTCTTCGGGTTCCGCGCCGCCGCCCCCGCCTTGCTGTCCAACATCAGTTGGACCCAGGGCAAAGCCTGCAATTGGAATCCGACAGGGATGGAGACGATATGATCGGCGGAACCGGGAAGCTGGTCCTGTTAGCGCTGGTGCTGGGTCTGGGCGCTCACGCGGACGCCGCGGAAGCACGCCAGCTTTTCAACGGAAAGAATCTGGACGGCTGGGCTTTCCTGGCTAATCATGAAGGTCCGGGATTCGTTGTGGAAGACGGCGAACTGCGCACCCAGGGCGGTTCCGGCCTGCTCTGGTACACCCGCGAGAAGATCGGAAACAGCATCATCCGCGTGGTTTACAAAATGTCCAACGAAAAAGGTAACTCCGGCGTTTTCATTCGCGTTCCCACCGAACCGGTCTCCGAGCCGGGCGCCGCCAACGCCGGCATCGAGGTTCAGATCGATGACCGGGACAATGACTGGCATTGCACGGGGACACTCTATTCCATGACCAAGGCGATGGCGCGTGCCTCGAAGCCGGCCGGCGAGTGGAACACGATGGAAATTAAGTTGGAGGGGCCTCGCACGGTCGTCACGGTTAACGGGGTGACCGTGACGGATTACGATGGGGTCTCTCCAGTGCCCGAGAAGGTGAAGCCCTACGAGCCGGATCGCCACCCGCGGGCCGAATCCGGCTATATCGGCGTACAGAATCACGACAACCAATCCGTGATCTCATTTAAGGAGATCAGCGTGCGGCCCCTCCCGTAGAGCGGCGCTCCGCTATCGTGTGAGCTGCGGCTCGCGATTGTCTGGTTCCTTATCCAGCTCTTGGAAATGGGCGAACTCTGTTTTCGCTTCCGCCTGCCGGCCGGAGCGCGCATAAAGCCTTCCGAGCAAGAAGTGCGGCCGCGAAAAGTTCTTATCCAGTTCCGCCGATCGCTTGAGGTGGCGCTCGGCCAGCGCGTCCTGGTCCGCTTTGAAGTAGAGCCGCCCCAACTCGAAATTGGCCCAGGCCGAATTCGGATTCTTCGCAAGAGCTTCGCGGAGCAATGGGAGAGCCTCTTCGGCCCCGCTCTGTTTACTTAAGAGAGCACCCAGACAGACATAAGGAAGCTCCGAGGAAGGCGTTCTGCCGGATTTCTCAAGATCGATGGCCATGCGGTATTGGTTTATCGCCATGGATAGGTCTCCCATGGCCTCATAGGCCAAACCAAGATTTTCGAGAGCTTCCGGATAGGCCGGCTGCAGCTTGAGACAGGCCAGCAGTTCATCGAGCGCTGAGGCGTAATTGGCATTCCGGTAATACAAACGGCCGCAGTAAAAGTGGACCTGCGCGCTGGCCGGATTCTGCGCGGCAGCGATTTTCAACTCCTCGAGCGCGAGGCCGTAGCGCCGGTTAAGGGAGAAGATCAACCCGATCAGCTCGTGAGCCCGGTAATTGACATTCGATAGATCCAGAGCGCTGCGTAGGGACTGGTACGCCGCATCGTACTCTTTCTCTTCGAAAAGCAACTCTCCCTGCAGCGTCCACCCCAAATCGGTCGGACCCAGGCGTTTGACGCAGTCTCGAATCACCGCCAGCGCATCGGAGTACTTGTGATGATGAATGTCGTAAACAGCCAGATCGTGAATGTACCTGGTATCGGTGGGGTCTTCTTCCCAGGCCTTGCGGAACCATTCTCCGGCAGCGGCATCGTCACCGGAGGCGGCCAGTTCCAATGCGCGCGCGTGGGATTGCTCCGCGCTCCCCGCGGCGATTGCGACGGTGCACCAGAATAATACTCCCGTCAAACCGGCGCGGCGCACCATAACTGATCGTCTCCGATCTTATCGAATGACGACATCGTTGGCTCGATGCCGGGCGTCTTCCGCTCGAAAGACGGTGAGATGCTTACGTGCCGCTTCCTCCCGGCCGCTCCCCTGGTAGAGCTGATATAACCGGTAATGTATTTGATACCGTGACGGATCACAGACAACGGCTCGCTCAAAGAACCGTATCGCTTTTTCCGTATCGCTTTTCTGCGCGAAAGATTTGCCGAGGTCCGCGAGCGAGCCGGCGTCCTGGGGATATCGGGCAATCACTTTGGTCAGAATTGGGACGGCCTGATCGGGTTGGTCCGTTTCGGTGTATGCATGACCTAACAGAGCCAGCGCCAGTCCATTCTCCGGACTGAGTTCGAGTTCCTTGTTCAACTCCTCAATTACGCCGGACCAGTTCAGCTCGTCGGCATAAATGTGTGCAATTCCGAGGTGTACCTCAGGCAGGTCCGGCTGTGTTTGCAGCACTGCGCGGTACTCTTCAATGGCCTTATCCGGATTGTTGGCGGCCGCAAAGGACTTCGCCCGCAAGATTCTGGCTGCATTCGAATCCGGCTGTTTCGACAGCACAAAATCGTAGCAGCGCAGGGCCAGTTCGGATTGTACCTGGAGTGTGAGAAGCACGACGGAGGGCACGGCCGATTGTTTGGCCAGGGCTGTGTCAAGCACCTTTTCAGCTGCCTCAAAGTCGGCTTCGCCCACGTAGCATCGCGCAAGGAGATAAGAGAAGATCCAATGTTTGCCTGGAGTCCGCATAGCCGCCCCGAGAGAGGCTTCGGCTGCCCGGTAATCGCCTTTTTCATAAGAGGCGGCCGCGGCGCGCAAGACGCCAGTTACGTCCGCGCCCATCTGTTCCCGCACCAGTTTGTTGACGTAGGTGTCCGCAATCCGCGGAAGGGAGGGATCGGGTCTCATTCCGCCCAGTTGAGCCCACAGTACGAGATAATCCTTCTTCTCCGCGGGCGCAGTTTCGGAAATCGATGCGGCCAGGCCGCTTGCGGCGGGTCCAGAGGAATGCTCGTCCGATAACCTGCGCGTGGCCTCCCGGGCCAACTCCGGAAAGCCGGCGGTTTCAAATAGCGCGGCGATGCGGGAATAAATCTGCGGAATGTTCGGGTCGATCTGGAGGGCTTTCAGGTAATGCAGCAAAGCTCCGGCAGTGTCGTTCTTCTGCTCCGCGGACATCGCCGTGGCCCATTCGTATAGCGCCGATTCCCGGCTGGTTTCGAAAAGCTGTCGCGCACGCGCTTTGACTCCGTCACTGTAGGCCGTACCGAGGTGATACGAGATTTCGATATCGTTCGGAAAGTACTCGCCTGTGCGGCGCAGTTGGCGTGCGGCCTCCTCCGGCTGATCCAAGCCGAGTAATACCAGTGCCCGGTAGATGCCTGCGGTGCGTTCTTTCGGGTTGCGTGCGAGGACCTCTTCCAAAGGCTTGCGGGCAGCTTGAAAGTCCTGGAGCATGTAGTAACTGATTCCCAGTAGGACGTCGGCCGCCAGCATATCCGGCTTTATGGCAAGTCCCTTGCGGAACGCTGGGATCGATTCGGAATAGTGGTATTGCAATTGTTGGACGATGCCAAGGTTCAAGTACGCTTCGGCGAAATTCGGGCTTCTGGATAGAACCTGGCGGTATTGTTCGGCCGCCTTCTGATATTGGCCTGCCTTCTGCGCTTCCACGCCTTGTTGAAAGTGATCGACACTCCAGGCATCCAAATCCACCTGTGCGGCTGCGATGCTTCGCGAAACGACCCAAAGCATGACCAGGAGAATGATGCGCCCTGCTGTCCGGTTACGCCGCATTGCTGAAGCCAGGCTCCTTTCTGTCACAAGCGTCTGCGAAGCATCGGCAGCGCCGTCTATGATAGCGCGTCGCCAGTTCGACCGCGTCTCGTCGATTACTCCACTATATGTCGTTTTCGAGCGAAGTTATTTTGGTATAAGCGGCACGCGGTCGTAGGTGGCCATGCCGGCTTGTCCCGGGCGCCCCTGGATGCGGACGACGTTTTCACGCTCTTTCTGAGCCTGATCGTGCTGGCCCAGTTGGTCGTAGATTCGTGCCAGCAGGAAATGAGGCCGGCTGTCTTCGGGGTTGATTTTGGCCGCTCGCGCCAGCTCGGGACTCGCTTCCCGAAGGCGTCCAAGTTTGAACAGCGCCTTGCCCACGAGAAAATGAGCGTCCGGCGAATCAGGTTGTAACTTCTCAGCCCGCTGGGCGCAACCCAATCCCTCCTCGAGCCGCGCAGGGTCGTGCCCGAGCAATAGCAGAATGCTGAGGTTAATGAGCGCGGAGTAATGGCCATCATCGGAAGCCTGAGCAGAGTCGATTCCCTTGCGGTAATAGGATTCGGCCAGTCCATAGTTACCGAGGCGTGCCTGCGCGAACGCCAAGGCCTGCAGTGCCTCAGACTGGACTGGGGCCCAGTCGAGGGCCCTGTAAAGATACGGCAAAGCCGCCTCGAACTTTCCGTTGAGCAGCAATTGATGTCCGGCAAAATACTCGTTCACTTTGTTCGACGGATTTTCCTTTGCCGCCTCAACCAGCTCGGCCTCAGCATCGTCGGGCCGATTCAGCTCGCGCCAGTCGAGGCCGAGTAACCGATGGGCCTCATCATTCATACCTTTCAATTGCAGAGACTTTTCGAGCAAGCCGGCGGAGCGTTGCCATGCTTCGTGATTGAAATAAATTCTGCCGACTTGGAAGTACAGAGCCGCAGGATCGTCGCCAGCCGCCAAACGCTGCCGCACTAATTGCTCCGCACGGGCGTATTGTCGCTGCGCGACCAGGGCGTCTAATTCTACAGAAAAACCTTCTGTCCCCGAATGCACCAGATTGTCGGGAGTCTGCGCCTGTGCGACCAGGAGTGCAAGCAGCACAGCGCTAAGGGGACCGGGACTCCGCGGCCGGTTCATCGGTTCTTTATTTTATCGTTCGACTACCCCCGGTGCAACGGACGAAGTGGCATTGCCGGCGCTGAGCAGCGTGACGTGTCTCTGTGTGACCCTTGTACAATAGGCGGAATGTCTCGAAGTCTGTGCTGCAGCTTAGCAGGCTTGCTCTCTGCCGCCTGCTTTCTGGTGATCCGCGATTCCTCCGGAGCGCCCCGTCCGCACAGTTCACTAGTCCGGTTCACTGATGTCGCCCACAAAGCGGGAATTGACATTCGCATGAGTAACGACGGAGCGAACACGAAGAAATATATATTCCAAAGCACGGGAAGCGGGGTGGCCCTGATCGACTATGACCGTGACGGTCACCCGGACATCTTTCTAGTCAACGGGAGCCATCTGGACGGCTTCGCTACAGGCTCGGCACCCACTAACTATCTTTTCCACAATAACGGCGACGGGACCTTTACGGATGTGACTGCCCGAGCCGGCGTCGCGAGCTCCGGATGGGGCCAGGGTGTATGCGTTGGCGACTTCGATAATGATGGCTTCGAAGATTTATTCGTCACCTACTACGGCCGCCCGAATATTCTTTACCATAACAATGGCGACAGCACCTTCACGGACGCAACGGCGAAAGCAGGCCTGGGTCAGCCGCCGCGTAACTGGAGTACCGGCTGTGCGTTTGTAGATTACGACCGCGATGGCAGGCTCGACTTATTCGTGGCGAGCTATGTCGATTTCAATCCCGCCACCGCAGGGCTCCCCGGCTCGGGGCCAAACTGCCTCTCGATGGGTGTGGCGGTGTTCTGCGGGCCGCGCGGCTTGCCGACGGCGCACTCATATCTCTACCACAACCAGGGTAATGACAAGTTCGCCGACGTCTCCGCCGCAACCGGGATCACGAAGGCGAGTGAGTGTTATGGCTTAGGTGTATTGACGGGCGACTTCGAGAATCGAGGCTGGCCAGATATCTACGTGGCCTGTGATTCGACGCCCAGCCTCTTCTTTCGCAACAACGGCGACGGAACCTTTGTGGAGCGCGGCGTCGAGGCAGGCATCGCATACGACGAGGACGGGCGCGAGCAAGCCGGAATGGGTGTTTCCGCCGGCGACTACGACGCCGATGGATGGCTCGATATTTTCAAGACCAACTTCGAGAACGACGTGCCGGACCTCTACCACAATGAAGGCGACGGAACTTTTACCTTCAGGACGTTCGATGCCAAACTCGGTTTCAACTTGAAATATCTCGGCTGGGGCGGAGGCTTTTTCGACTATGACAACGACGGTTGGCCGGACATTTTCATAGCTAACGGCCATGTCTATCCTGAACTCGAAAATCACAACCACCCCGAATTACCCTATCGGCAGCGCAACCTTCTCTACCATAACTCCCGCAACGGCCGGTTCGAAGACGTTACGTCGATCGCGGGACCCGGCCTAGACTTGCGGCGCTCCGGACGCGGCGTAGCCTTTGGCGACCTCGACAACCATGGCCAACTCGACATTCTGGTCAACAACCAGAATGACCCGCCCACACTCTTGCACAATGAGAGCGAAAGTCCCGACCACTGGATCTCGATTCGCACCGTGGGTACCAAATCAAACCGCGACGGCATCGGCGCGCGCGTGACATTACTAGCCGGAGGGCGCCGCCAGATTCAGGATGTTACGAGCGGCGGTAGCTATCTCTCTCAGAACGATCTACGTGTACACTTCGGACTGGGCAGCGCGACGAGAATCGACCGGATCGAGATTCGTTGGCCCAGCGGCACTATAGACCAAGTGGAAGGCGCCCCCGTCGACCGATTTCTAACAGTCGAGGAGGCACGCGGTATCGTACCGACAAAGTAAGCCTAGAAGAGAAACTTCAATGCGACTTGCACGTCCCGCGGCTCTGACGCGCTGGTGACTTGGCCAAAGCGCGGGTCGTTCACGTGAGTGATCACACCGTCCGCGCCAAAATTGGCGTGGTTTAAAGCGTTGAAGGCCTCGGCCCGGAACTGCAGCTTTTTTGATTCCGTAATGCGAAAATCCTTGAGCATGGCCAGGTCGAAATTTTGAATACCGGGCCCGGTAATCACGCTGCGGCCCGAATCGCCAAAACGGAAAATACCATTGTTGTTGTCGGCGATCAGCATCGCATTGGTAAAGCAACTGGTGTCGAACCAACGGGCCACGCTGCGTTGGCTGCTTGGCAGGTTGCCGTTGCAGATCCGGTCGGGGCGCCAGTTTCCGGTGCCTACGTTGGCGGAGTCAATCCCGGACTGCGGCGTAATCGGGAACCCCGTCTGAAAACTTGTCAGTGCGGTAAATTCCCATCCACCCAGAAAGCCGTTTACGACCGCGTTGGAAGTGCTGAGCCATCGTCTACCCTTGCCGAACGGCAGCTCATACAGGCTGCTGAAGGTGAAGCGATGCCTTACATCGTCCACGGTAAGGGCGCGCTCGTTTCTCTGGTCATTGTCGTTCTGTCCCTGCGGAGCGCCTCCGTCGGAATAGGCGCCTTCTTCGCCTTCATTGTTGGAGATATTCTTGGCGAAGGTATATCCGGCGAGGAACTGTAAACCGTGGCCGATCCTTTTGGTGAACTGCGTTTGCAGTCCGTTGTAATTGGCATTGGCGCCCGAACTCATATAGGCGGTAAAGCCGTAGTCCGGGTAAGGCCGGCGAGGCTGAACGGCGCCCGGTCCCGGCTCGGCCTGATTGCCGAAGAAGTGAAAATGGCCGAGGTCAATCGCCGAAGTTCCCACATAGCGAACCTCAAGAGACATGCTGCTCGTCAACTGGCTCTCGAAACCGAACGACCATTCGTGGATGTACGGTTGGCGAAGGTGGGAATCCACGTTGAGGGACATAAACGCCTGGCTCAACGGCGGCGTACTCCCTCCGATGAAGGCGGACTGGAGAGGCGTGGGCGTGCTCGAGGCAGCGAAGTTGCTGAACTGATCGGGAGCCTGGACCGGGTTGTTGAAACCATAGTGAAATTCGTTGAACTCAGAAAGTTCAAAGAAGAGCCCATAGCCGCCGCGTATTACAAATCGGTCGGAATTAGTCGGGCGATAGGCGAAGCCGAAGCGCGGCGCCCAGTTGAAATTGTCACCAAGCCAGAGTGAGCGCGCCGCGCGCCCGGTGAAGCCCAACGCCTTCATCTGATCGGGGCAAGCGATCAGGTTATATTGCTGAGGCGTCCCGGCATTCATGATGTACTGGGGCATGTTGCAGTATTTAGCGGCCTGGTCATAACCTGCCATCACCAATACCGCATCGCCGGGAGTGTACAGTGGCTTGCCCGGGAGGGGAACCAGAGTCGCGCCAACGTCGTAGCGGTCGATAGGCAACTGATGGTGCTCATAACGTAGCCCCAGGTTCAAAGTGAGTTTCTGGCTGACGCGATAGTCATCCTGCGCGAAGAAATTGATAAACTTTCCAAGCTGATTAGTTTCAGCTTTGGCGATGCTACGGCCCGCGCTGGATGGGTAGCCCAGCAGGAAGTCCGACATAGTGAAATTGCTGTAATTGTTAGTAAAGCTGAACTGGCCGTGCGGAGAAAACGGCGCCTGGTTCTGCAAAACCTGGTACGGGTCGATGTCGGCGCCAAGCGCAATGGTGTGTTTACCTCTAGTGATGGTAAAGGTGTCTTCTAACTTCTCCACCATATCGTTCGACTCTACCGTTTGAATCGCCGATCGTGAAATAACCCTGGCCAAACTCGAAAGCCGGAAAACCCTCGTCTGAGGGCGACAGGGCAGTGAGACCCTGGATACCAAAGCTCTCCACAAACCCCGGTTTACGCGGACAGGCTACGCAGGTTCCGATATCGCTGTTACGCGAGAACCCGAGGCGCACCTCATTCAGCATCGTGGGGTTGATGACATGGGTCCAACTCAATGCAACATTCTGGCCTCGAAAGCGAATCTGATCGCCGAAACCAGGCAAAGCCGAGTAAGCTTGTTCCGGAGTGAGGGTGATCGACTGCGCCAGCATATAGCGGACATAAAGGTTGTCCTTCTCGCTAAAGCTGTGGTCCACGCGGCCGCTATACTGGTTGTCATTGCGGCTCCGCTCGGGATTTGTTACATAGTTATTCTCGCCTACGTTGGTGGCTCCAGCGATGTCCGGCGCCGGGAAATACGGAATCACTACCTTTGCCACGGAGTTGATACGGCTAGCCGGAATGATATTTCCAGGAAAGGCCTGGCAGGAAGCGCCGAAGGGCGGATTGCTGCAGCTTAACGGATCGATGATCTGATAGGGTGCATGGCCGGTGTTCGGATCGGGCTGGCTGAGCAGCGCGGAAAAATCTCCATTCAGCATCGCCGGAGTCGGAACCTGGCCCGAGTAAGTTAACCCCTTCCGTTCCCGTAAAGCATCATATCCACCGAAGAAAAAGGTCTTATTCTTCCGGATTGGTCCGCCGATATAAGCGCCGAACTGATTTCGCTTGTATGACGGGCGGCTCGGAGAAAAGAAGTTCCGTGCATCCATTTTGTCGTTGCGTAGGAACTCGAAAGCACTACCGTGAAATCCGTTGGTGCCTTGCTTGGTAGTCAGATTGATGGTCGAGCCGCCATTCTTGCCGAACTCGGCGGAAAAGGACTGAGACTGCACCTTGAATTCCTGCACCGCGTCGGGCGACGGCTGGATGGAAAATCCGCCGGTGAACATATTTTTTGCGTCTACACCGTCGATCAGCACGTTGTTGCCGGAACCCCGCAATCCGTTTGAAGCGTAGGTGATCTCGCTGAACGGGGAGCCGAAGATATTGCTGGAGAAACCTCCACGGTCAGGTACGGTACCAGCCATCAGGAGCGGGAGGCTGCCGAAGCGCCGGGTGTTGAGCGGCAATTCCGTGATCTGGCGTGAATCAACGGTCAGACCGACAGAGGCTGTTCCGGTTTCTACCATGGGTGCGGTGGCCGTCGCTTCGATGGTCGTCGCAAGGGTTCCGACCGTCAGTTGAATGTCGAGTCGAGACTTCTGATTGACGACCAGCGTCACACCGGTATGCTCGGATTTGTCGAATCCCGTTTTTTGTACAGTGATGGTGTAGTCAGCGGGCTCGAGGTATGCAATGACATAGTCACCGTCGCCATGTGTCGTGGTCGTGATCGTGCGGCCGTTGGCCGGGTTGAGGGCGGTTACCGTGGCGTCCGGAATGACAGCCCCGGCAGGGTCGGTGACCGTTCCAAACAGCGTTGCCGAGACCTGCTGGGCGACGCACGTCGCCGCGCCCAACGTCAGCAATATGACCCAGAGCAATACCCTAGTGACAGTGACGAAGCTTCTGCCCATGCACTTCCACCTCGGAGAAAATTTGTCGTGCAACTTTCCACCCAACGGAGGGGGGCCAAAAAACGACCCGTGAGCGAGTCGGCCCGGCCAATACTTATCAATAAAAAATAGACGAAGCGTCGTTGGTTGTCAAGTATTTTTTCAGATAATCTCAATCAAGCTCACGATCCGGCTGTTATTGGCTCGGGTTGTGGGGGCCCGAAAGACGCAAAGGCCCTTCCCCTTGCCTGGTCGGATCACCGTGCGCGCCGCTCGCGTGCAACAGCGTCTCTTGTTCCTCGCGTTTGCTTTGTTGGAGTCCTTTGGCAGTCGCGAGTTCACGGAGGTACGCCTCTGATCGATTCAGCTTTTTGTACACCCGCGCCAGCCGGTAATGAGTGTCCGCTCGCTCGGGGTCGATACGCAAGCAAGCCTCATAAGCACGCACGGCTTCGGTGTCGCGATTCAATTTCTCCAGCGCCTTGCCCTGATCGGCCAGAGCGCGAGCATCGCGGGGTTGCGCGCGGACTAGGGCTTCGAGCAGGGGAAGCGCCTGTGCGGGCTTCTGATTCAGAATATAAGTGTCCGCGAGGTAGTACTTTGCTTCCTCGAATGCGGGGTCGAGCTTCAACGCCATCTCGATTTCCGACTCGGCCTGGCTCAACCGGTGCACCTTCCAGTACATGAAACCGAGCGAGAAGCGGATAGTGGCATCGTGGGGTAATTGCTGCCGGGCAGCTTCGAATTCTGCAATTGCCTTCTCATAGTTCCCAATGCCGTCTTCCGCCTGCCCCCGCAGGATGCGTACCCAAGGGGAGTTGGAATCGAGTGACTGGAGACGATCGAAGGTGGGAAGCGCTTTCCCGAATTGTTTGGTTTCAAGATAGCAGCGCTCGAGAAGGTAAAGGGTGGCGATATCATTTGGATTCAGCTCGGATGCTTTCTCCAGTTGGGGAACGGCGCGCGAAAAATCGTTGTGTCCGACCAGCGCTGCGGCGAGTAACTCGTGCGCTTGAAAGCTCTCCGGTGCGGTTTCCACGGCTCGTCGGAGCGGTGGCACCGCGTTTTCGTATTCCTGCTCCTTAAAGTAGGCAATTCCCAGGTTGAGATTCGTGCCGAACTCCGCAGGGTTCACATCCAACGCCTGCTTGTAATACAGGATGCCGGCGGCGAACCGCCCGCGCCGCACCTCAATCGCACCCAACCGATTGAGTGCCCCGATCGATCGTGGATCAATCTTCAGAATGTCGCGATAAGTCGATTCGGCATCGAGCCACTTGCCATCGTTCTCGAGTTGCTCGGCGCGCATGGCAAGCTGTTCCACGGATTGCGAAGCGAACAGCGGCAAAGCCACGGCCGTCAGGACAAAAGCAGGGAACGCTTTGGCGAATGGACGGGCTGCCGGCAATCTCCCGCTTCTTCGATACCCGACCCTCATAGGAAAGGATTAGCAGGATTCTAGCACGTCAAGATGTTATCCTCATACCGGAGATGAAAAGATGGGGGACACTGTCGCACCGGCTCGCGGCTGGATGCGCTGCGACGTGGGCCTGGGTCACGCTGGCCGCAGCACAAAATCCGTCGCCGGCGAAGCGCCACAACCCAACGCCGATAATCCTGATTTCTATCGATACTCTGCGCGCCGACCATCTCAGTTGTTACTCCTATAAGGGTCCTGCCACAACCCACATTGATCGAATCGCCGCGGGCGGAACGACCTTCCTGCAGGTCAACTCACAGGTTCCGCTCACCTTGCCTTCGCATGTTTCGCTACTAACTTCGACTTATCCTTTTACGAACGGAGTCGAGGACAATGGCGAGCGGCTTGCGCCGAATACAGTGACACTCGCGCGCGTCCTTAAATCGCAAGGCTATCGAACCGCCGCATTCGTCGGAAGTTTTGTACTCGACCGGCGCTTCGGTCTTGACCAGGGATTCGACGTCTACGACGGCCCTTCGAACCCACATCAGCAGCCGGGCAAGGATCCCGCCGAGAACAAGCGTTTCGGTAAGGAGGTTACTCAAGCCGCCACCCAATGGATCGAGCAAAATGCAGACCACCCGTTTTTTCTCTTCGTTCACCTCTACGACTTGCATACGCCTTATAAGCTGCCCACGTCAGAAATATGGCGCGGCTCAGGCTACGATGCCGAGCTTGGCTATGTGGATAAAGTTCTGGGAGAATTTTGGGACGTCCTGGAGCGGCGCGGCCTCATCGACCGGGCGCTCGTGGTGTTTATCTCCGACCATGGTGAAAGTCTGCGTGAGCACGGTGAGTCCACGCACGGTTACTTCGTGTATCAAAGCACACTGCGAGTGCCATTGATTATCCACTGGCCAAGACAAACGTTTTCGTTCGCAACACAAGTCACACAACCCGTCAGCTTGATGGATGTGGCACCCACCCTGCTTGATTTTGCGGGTTTCGCGGCGCCGGCCCAGTTTCAGGGCCGCAGTCTACTGAGCCTGATCAACAATCTCACCCCGGGAAAGACGAATGCGCCAGAGGAGATCTACAGCGAAAGCCTTTATCCGCATGCTCATTTTGGCACTAGCGCGCTGCGGACCCTTCGCATCGGCGCTCATAAATATATCAAGGCGCCGCGCCCGGAATTTTACGACATCGTTGACGACCCGGCGGAGAAGCAAAACTTATACGAAAGTCACAAATCCCTAGCTCTGAGTTTTCGCGCCCGGCTCGAGGCGCTGCTCGCTCGCCGCCGTTCTGAACGAACCTCAACCCCAAGCGCGCCGCTTCCTGAGACCATTGCGCGGCTCAGATCGCTCGGCTACATCGCAGGGAGTGGAGCTTCGGCGTCCGCCGCCGATTCAGGTCCGGACCCCAAAGATCGCATCACCGAATACGAAGAATACGGCCGCGCCCTGGCCCTCGCCTCCGCCGGCCATCTCAATGCTTCGAACACAGTGCTCGAGCAATTGCTCGATAAGGATCGGAGCCTGGTGGACGTTCGCGCCAGTCTCGGACTAAATCAGCAGAAGCTTGGTCACCACGCCGAGGCTGCTGAGGACTTCCAGATAGTGCTAAAGCAGAATCCGCTCGATGTCGTTGCGCATTTCAATCTGGCTGTGAGCGAGCGCTCACTCGGCCAAAAAGAAGATGCTCTGAAGGAGCTGGAGGCCACGCTCATACTTGCCCCGTATTACGTACGCGCCGAAGAGATGCTGGCCAGTTTGTATTTGGAGAATAAGAATTACGAACGCGCCCGCATGCACCTTAATCATGTGATCGAAATTGATCCCGCGAGCTATCCGGCGAATTATAACCTGGGTGCGCTGGATACCTTGCAGGGTGACTGGGTGGAGGGTGATCGCCACTTGCGCGCTGCGATTCAGGCCGACCCGGCTTCCGCCGAGGCCCACAATACTCTCGGCAGCCTTTATCTTCGCCGCGGCGACCTCGAGGCGGCCTGCACGGAATTTGCCGAGGCAATTCGCCTTAACCCTCAATTTGCCTCTGCACACTATAATTTGGGCATGATCTTACGGCAGCAACACAAGAATGAGGAAGCGGTCCGGGAGTTTCAGGAAGCCCTTTCTGCCGACCCCCAGTTTCGACCTGCCCGCGACGCACTCGAGCATTTGAAAGCCGCGATAGGCCGAAACGAATGACGCTCCAGACTATTCCCACCGAAACACCTTGGCTGAGAGCGCCGTGCAAATCGCAAATACGACGACCAGCGCCGCGACGTCGCCAATGTGCGCCCGCCACGCCTCGCCTTTCCAGATCCCCTGGAGTAACGATACCGCGTAGGTCAGCGGCAGCATCCGCGCCACGACTTGCAGCGCGGGCGGCAGCGACTGCAGCGGCACGAACAGCCCGCACAGGGCCAGCATGGGATACAGGATGGCCGCGCCGATCGGTTGCGCGAAACGCGCCGTAGGCACAATGCTCGCGATGATAAAACCGATCGAGAGGATGCTCCACGTGCTGATCAGCAGCGCCATCGCAAAGCCAAAAATTGGAACGTGAACGTGGATCGGGTAATAGCGCTTGCCTGCCAACACCATCAAGGCCAAGGTCACCAACGTCAGCGCCAGCTTGACCAGCACGTGAGCGGTGAGGATCGTCTGCGGGCGGAGCGGTGTGGCCCGGAGCCGTTTGAGGATGCCGCCCTCACGATAAATCGAGATGATCGTGACTAGCGACAACACGCCGTTGAGTGCAATCATCACGGACACGAAAACCGGCAGACCGACGGGTACGAACCCGTTGGCAGCGATCGCGCTCGCCGTGCGCCCGCCGCCCAACAGCCGGCCCACCACCACGAACACCAGGACTGGAAAGATTATCGAGCCAAACGCCCCTAGCGGCTCGCGCAGGAAGATCTTGATCTCCAGCCAGGTTAGTTTCCAAAGTCCGCGGAACATTGCTTGTTGCTTCTACGCTCAGTCTCTTCTAATCGCGGATCGAATTGCCGGTCAGCTTCAGAAAGACGTCTTCCAAGGTGGGCAGCACCGTGCGAAAATCGGTGACCCTGATCCGGTTCTCGGACAGACACTGGATCACTTCAGTCACGAAGTCGTCGCCCACCCCCTGAATCGTGAACCGGGAGTCCTGGCGCGTCACGATTTCCACTGACGGGATCCTGAGCAGCCGTTCTTCGGCGAGCGCGTTGTCCGTGGTCAACAAGACCGTTCGCGTGGGGCAATGCCGCCGCACCAATTCCTCCGGGATACCTTTGTCGATAATCGTTCCGTGCTCGATGATCGCCACTCGATCGCACAATCGCTCGGCCTCCTCCATCAGATGAGTAGTCATAAAGACCGTCTTACCTCGTTCGCGGATGCCGCGCACCAGTTCCCAGATCGCCCGCCGCGACTGAGGGTCGAGCCCGGTGGTCAGCTCATCCAGAAACACGACCTCCGGATCGTTGATAAGCGCCAGGGCGATGAACAGCCGCTGCTTCTGCCCGCCTGAGAGCGTCATGAACCATGCGCTGCGTTTGTTGGCGAGCCCGAGTTGTTCCAGCAGCCGGTCGCCGTCCACCGGCTTGGTGTACAGCGACGCCCACAGATCCACCGCCTCCCAAACCTTGATTCTCTTCTGGAGTTGCGCCTGTTGAAGCTGCACGCCAATGCGGTTCTGTAACTGATACACGTCGCGGAACGGGTCCAGCCCCAGGATCGAAATGGCGCCGCGGTCCGGCCGGCGCACTCCTTCGACGCACTCCATTGTGGTAGTCTTCCCTGCGCCGTTTGGTCCGATCAAGCCGAAGATTTCACCCTCGTTGACTTCAAACGAGACATCGGCCACGGCTACTATCGTCCGGTAGGTTTTGCGAATGCCGAGAACTTGGATGACGGGACGAAAAGTCCGGGAGACGTTCATTTTACCTGGCTGTCAGGCGGTCGTCAGATACCCGCGTACCAGGAATAACCGCCTTCCGGCGGCCCGGAGCCCAAACCTTTGCCGAACTTTTTGATATTATCGGTCACCGTCAAGCGCGTAATATATTTCACGCTTTTGTAGCCGAGCTGGCGGGGTACACGCAGACGCAGCGGCCCACCGTGGCCCACGGGAAGCTCACCGCCATTCAACCCGTAGGTAACGAGAGTCTGAGGATGCAATGCATCGGCCATATCCACGCTGTCCCACCAGCCGCGCTGGATCGAGAAATAGACAACATATCTGGCTTGCGGGAGGATCCCCACAACATTCAACACATGTGACAGGGGCACCCCCGTCCACTCGGCGATAAATGACCAGCCCTCTTCACAGGCCAGGTGAGTAATCTGGCTGCGCGAGGGATAGCGCTTGAGCTCGGGAACTGAGAACGATGCGGGGCGAGCGACCATCCCGTCGACGACCAGCCGCCAGTCAGCGAACCCTCCGGCCTGCAGGCGCTGGAACGCTTCGTCCCGGGGCGGCCTGCCGTTCTGGAACGGAATTTTCGAAATCTGGCTGCGAGGAAACTCGCGCGCCAACGAGTGGCGCGTGAGCAATCGCTGGAAAGCATAGGTCAGCGTTTCGCCGGCCCCGTAGATGCCGCCGTGATCGGGCGGGATCAGTCCGTAACGATGCGCAAGGCTGTTGGCCACGGCCAGGCCCGAGGCGCCGGCCGTTGCCGCAAGCCCCGTGGTGATCAGTTTACGGCGTGAGAAGTTGCTCATTCGTATTCCTTGTGTACGCCGGCGCGGCCCGTAATCATCGCTCGCATGCGGTTCCTGAATCCGGCAAGCCACACCATCACAATGTGGACCAGCAGGAAGAGGAAAAGAGACATGGAGACGAAGAAATGAATGGTGCGAGCGGATTGCTGACCTCCGAAGACAGTAACCACAGCCGGAAACGCGGAGGCGACGGCGGGAGACATCGCCAAGCCCGTCCAGATCACCAGCGGGAACAGAACGAAGACCACCAAGAGGTAGGTGAGCCGCTGAAGCGCGTTATAAGACCAGGCTTCCGCTTCACCCGGCGGTTTGAAGCGCAGATGGTTCGCGATTGCAACCGAGAGCGCCTGCGGCGCGAGATCGGCTCCACTCGGCAGCAGGTTTTTCCGGAAATGGCGTGTAAACAAGCCCGAGACTACATACAGCAAGCCGGTCAATACCGCGACCCAGGCGGCTTGAAAGTGGAGAGCCCGGCTCCACCCATTCTGGTCCGGAAGCACGAACCCGTAGCCGGTAGGCACCTGCGACCTCGAGGCCGGGATCGGCAGTTTGAACAGCGGAGGAGTTAATGCGTTGCCGGCTTCGCCCCAATAGAAGCGCGGGTGAGAGATGACAATTTCAATTCCGCTGACGAGCAGGGCGAAGAAGCATAGCGTCGTGATCCAGTGAGTAACGCGGACGATCGCACTGTGGCGGGGGGTATCCGTGGCCGCTGGGAATGCAGAGGCGCGAGTTGGAGCCAACGCAGAATCGCCCACGCGGTGATTGTATCACGCTAGTCCGCCGCCATCTTGACGAATGACCGTTAGTTCATTACAGTGACTGTATGGTCATTGAAGTGACTGCTGTGCCAGACCCGGTTCGCAGGACGCGCAAAGAGGTCCTCTCGGAGTGGCGTCATCAGGAAGTCCTCGAAGCTGCGCGCCGCATCTTCGCCCGCCTCGGCTACGCCGCTACCAATGTCGAGGACATCGCCAGAGAAGCTGGTATGGCCAAAGGCACGGTCTATCTTTACTTCAAATCCAAGGAAGAGGTATTCGCCGCAGTGCTCGCCAATGATCTGGAGTGCCTGACCAGCAAGACCATCGAAGACATGTCCGCGGCCAAAACGTTTGAAGACCGGCTGGCCGTCTACCTGAACCTCAAAGTTGCCTATCTACGGCACAATCGGGACTTTCTGCGTATTTACTTTGACGAGTTCGGTAGCCGTGGGTCGCGCTCGGCCCTCGTTTCGGAAGTCATAGACAAACTGTTCTGGCGCGCTATGGACTTTATGCGCCAATGCCTGGAACAGGCGATCGCGGATGGTGAACTCCGAGCGGTCCCCGTCGAACCGGCGGCCTTCGCCATTTTCGATCTTGCCCGCGGTTTTGCGGAACGTCACCTCCGCGGCTGGTCGCACCTGTCTCTCGAAGACGATGCCGCCTTCACTCACATGCTGATTCTCAAGGGACTGCGAAAATAAATGATTTCCGGCCTTAAGCGATTGCTGCTTCCCGCGCTGGGAATGGCTCTTCCCCTCTGCGCCCAACTCGGCCCCTCAGGAGGCGGGGGCACCGCCGCGCGCGCACAACAACTTCCCTTGTCCGGCCGTACCCAAGGCAGTTCCGTCAGCATCGGCCAGAGTACGGCGGGGCCTGCCGGATCCGGCAGTGTAAACATCCTGAACAGTACGCTGCAAACGCAGGGCGATATCCAGGGCAGCGTGCCCGGCAACGATGCCGTGTCACCAGAACCTTTGGCGCTCACTCTCGCGCAAGCGGTCAAACGCGGACTTCAGTTCAACTTGAGTGCGCTCGTTTCCAACACCGCTCAACGCGCGGCGAATGCCGAGAGAGCGGGCGCGCGCGCCGAACTCTTGCCCGATGTAAATGGCGACGTGCTCGAAACCGTTCAACAAACCAATCTCGCCGCCGCCGGCCTGCGTTTTTCCACCTTTTCGCTCGGCCCGGGGCAGCCGGGTTTTAACTTTCCCAGCATCGTCGGTCCATACAACTACTTCGACATTCGGGCCAAACTCTCACAATCGGTAGTGGACCTCACCCGTCTCCATAATTACCGCTCCAGCAAGGAGGGTGTCCGCGCCGCCGCCATGATCGTCGCCGACACCCGCGAGCTGATTGTCCTTGCCGTGACCGGGGCTTATCTGCAGGTAATTGCGGGCCAAAGCCGCGTCGATACCGCACGTGCGCAGATCGCCACGGCTGAGGTGGCCTGGACGCAGGCGGTCGATCGCAATAAAAGCGGCCTCAACGCCCGCATCGACGTCAATCGCAGCCTGGTCGAGTTGCAAACCCAGCAACAGCGCCTTAACTCTCTGCTCAACGATCTGGCGAAACAAAAAATAGCATTTGCCCGGCTCATTGGTATGCCGCAGTCGCAGGTGCTCTCGCTCACCGATACCCAGCCCTTCAAGCCGACGGATACGGTGCCGGGCTTAGACGAAACGATCCGGCTGGCATGGGCCCAGCGGCCCGACGTACGCGCCGCCGCCGCTCAGGTTCGTGCAGCCGAAGAAGCCCGGCAAGCCGCCACCTCGGAGCATCTGCCGTCGCTTTCCTTGAATGCGGATTACGGCGTCATCGGCGTCAATCCGGCGCAATCGCACGGCACATTCAGTGTGACTGGAACTCTAAACGTTCCCATTTACCGCAGCGGACGGATTGGGGCGGATGTCGAGCAGGCCAGCGCCGTAATTGCGCAGCGGCGCGCCGAACTCGAAGACATCCGCGGGCACGCCGAACAGGATGTCCGCAATGCCCGGCTCGATCTCGATACCGCGTCGCAGCAAATTCGCCTGGCGGAATCCAACCGGCGGCTGGGCGCGGATACATTACAGCAGGCCAGGGACCGCTTCGGCGCAGGCCTCGCCGACACCATTGAATTAGTCCAGGCGCAGGAGGCGGCGGCCACCGCTGAGCAGGACTATATCAGCGCCATGTACTCCTACCAACTCGCCCGCGTGGGGCTTGCCCGCGCCACCGGCGCAGCGGAACAAAGTATTCGTCAGTAACGGTTCGCAGGATCACGTATGGCAGACAACACCCAAACCTTAGAAAATGCCGAAAGCCCCGGCGCGGAAAGCGCCTCGGGACCCGCTTCGCCGGCTGGTCCAAACAACCCGTCGAAACCGGAGACCCGCAAATCGCCTCTCAGGGTCATCGTTATCCTGCTGGTGCTCGCCGCCGTAGCTACCGGCGTAGTGCTGTGGTGGATGCACGCCGATACCTACGAGAGCACGGACGACGCCGAGGTCAACGCCCACCTCAGCGCCATCAGCTCCCGCGTTGCGGGCACCGTTACGGCGGTCTACGTGGAAGAAAATCAATTCGTGAAGGTGGGCCAGCCGATCGCCGATCTCGATCCCCGGGATTACCAGATCGCCCTCGATCAGGCGCAAAGCCAGGTGCTGCAGAATGAAGCCCAGGTCCGCGCCATCAACCCCAATGTACCGATCACCGAAACCTCGAATCGGGCCACGGTCTCGAGTACGGAAGCGGATCTCGCTAACGCCGAAGCCGGCGTGTCGGCGGCGGAGCGCGACTATGAGGCCGCTGAAGCCGACTTGCGCCAGGCGGAAGCCAATAGCGCCAAGGCGCAGGCTGACGTCGCTCGCTATCAGCCTCTCGTCGCCAAAGACGAAGTCCCGCGTGAGCAATACGATCAGGTCGTAGCGACGGCCAAGGCACAGGCGGCGCTGGTCGATTCCCGGCGGGCATCCGCGGCTGCGGCGCGCAAAACGGTCGATCAGCGAAACGCCAGCTTGACTCAGACCAAGGTTCGCCTCGCCGAAGCCAGGCAAAACGCACCTCTGCAACTTGCCATTCGCAGGGCCGATATCGCGACTCGCCAGGCCAGCGTCAGGACCTCGGAAACGCAGGTCGAACGAGCCCGGCTCGATCTGGCCTACACCAAAATCACCGCGCCGGTAGCAGGCATCATTTCCCGGCGTACCGCCGAAGTCGGCCAGCGCGTGAACGCCGGCCAGCAGATAGTTCAGATTGCACAGACCGGCGACCTCTGGGTAACCGCGAACTTCAAGGAGACGCAGCTTCGCCGCATTCGCCCTGGCCAGCGCGTGACCATCCACGTGGACGCCTTCAAGGTGGATCTGAACGGCCATGTGGAAAGCCTTCCCGCGTCGACCGGCGCCATCACCAGCCTGCTGCCGCCGGAAAACGCCACGGGCAATTACGTGAAAGTGATTCAGCGCCTGCCGGTCCGCATTCGCTTCGAGCCCAATCAATCCGGCCTCGATCGCCTCCGTCCCGGTATGTCCGTCGATCCCAAGGTTTGGGTGGAGTAAACGCAGTGGCAAACACTCCCGCCATTGTTCACGAACAGGAATGGCGCCCCTCTCATAACCATTGGCTGGTCGCGCTCACGGTAACACTCGCCACGTTCATGGAGGTTCTCGACACCTCCATCGCCAATGTCGCCCTGCCTCACATTGCGGGCAACCTCGGCGCAAGCCAGGACGAGTCCACCTGGGTTCTTACCAGCTATCTGGTTTCGAACGCGATCATTCTGCCCATCAGCGCCTGGCTTGCCACCCGCTTCGGCCGGAAGCGCTTCTACATGTCATCGGTGGCTGTGTTTACCATCAGCTCCTTTCTTTGCGGCCTCGCGCCCAGCCTGGGATTACTGGTGTTTTTCCGCATCCTGCAAGGCGCCGGAGGAGGTGGACTCGCCCCCAGCGAACAAGCCATCCTCGCCGATACCTTCACGGTCCAGCAGCGCGGCCTCGGCTTTGCCGTGTACGGCATGGCGGTGGTGATCGCACCGGCCATCGGCCCAACGATAGGCGGGTGGATTACCGATAACTACACCTGGCACTGGATTTTCTTCATCAACGTCCCGATTGGCATTCTGTCGCTCTTTCTCACTCATCGTATGGTGGAAGATCCGCCCTACCTGAAGCGCGAACGGCAACGCGTCAGCCATTCGAAATCGGGTATCGACTACATCGGTTTCGCCCTGGTTGCCCTCGGCATAGGAGCCCTCCAGATCGTTCTCGATAAAGGCCAGGAAGAAGACTGGTTCGCCTCCGGCATGATTACAGCCGCTGCCATTTTCGCCGCGGCGACTCTGGTCACCTGGGCCATCTGGGAATGGCGTCAGGAACACCCCATCGTCAACGTACGGCTTTTCCGGGGGCGGAACTTCGCCACCGCCATGCTGTTCACCTTTGTCCTGGGCATGGTTTTGAATGGCACCACCGTGCTCCTTCCCCAGTTCCTGCAAGCGCTGCTCGGTTACGACGCCACCAAAGCCGGGGAAGCGCTCGCGGGCGGAGGGTTCATCATGATGGTGATGATGCCGCTGGCTGGCTTCCTGGTCTCCCGTGTTGACCCGCGCATGATGATGGCGTTCGGCTTCGCAACCACGTCCAGCGCGCTCTACTTCATGGCCTCGCATCTGAATCTCGGGATGGACTTCTCTACCGCCGCCACCATGCGAACCTTGCAAACTGCGGGCCTCGCCTTCATCTTCCTGCCGTCCAACACGCTTGCCTACGTGGGCATACCGAGGGAACAGAATAACCAGGTTTCCGGCATGAACGCGTTCGTGCGCAATATCGGCGGAAGTATCGGCATCGCGCTGTTAAGCACCATGCTCACGCGAACGGGCCAGCAGAACCAGAACACCCTCGTCCGCCATACCCATACCGGCAATCCCGCATTCGAAAATCTGGTCAACGGAATCAGCCAGTCCCTGCAGAATTCAGGCCTCGAGGCAACCGCGGCCACGCGACAGGCCTACGGCCGGGTGATGGCAATGTTGCAGACACAAGCGACAACGCTCGCCTACGTGCAGGTGATTACCTTAATGGCGATCGTGGTCGGCTGCCTGGTGCCCTTGCCCATGATTATGCGCCGGCCGCCCCGCCATGGAAAGCCCGCGGGCGAAGTCGCCATGCACTGATTCGCCGCTCGTGGAAGTGTGCCGGAAGCGCTAGAACTCTCGACTTCGAGCGGCGGGAAGCAAGCTGAGTTAAGCCCGACACAACTCCGGATCAACACCCTCATCGGCGGGCTTGCCGGTCCACAGGCGCCGCCTGTGTGGGGTCAACTAGCACCCCTCGCGAGGGGCTCGCCCGCACCACATCGCTCTCCGCTCTGACCCGCGCGGCCTCATTCTTTCGGTTCAATTTCGCGAGCACGTAAGAATAGTTCAACAAGGTACTTCTGGTGAGCGGGTGACCGGCTGCAAGCTGATGGCGCGCGATGTCGGCGGCCTCCCGCAACAAAGGCTCCGCATCGCCATATTTCTTCTCCGTAACATAGAATACGGCTGCGTTATTGAGCAGAATCACACGTTCGGGATGATTAGGGCCGAATACGGACTCGCCCAACGCCAGTAAGTACGGCATCAATTCTTCTCCCTGCCTGAAGGCTTTGAGCTTGTCATACACCGTCAATTTCGTGCAGAGAGCATAAACGACGGACGGATGCTGTGGCGGCGGGACTTGACTCCAGGTGGCCAGGGCCAGGTCAATTGTCGCCAGGGCCTTCCGTGTGTGGCCACGCAAAGTTTGGATGACCGCAACGTTCTGATAGGCGCTCGCCAGATCAACTTTATCGGCTTTATCCGGGGCTTGCGTTCGTTGCAGGATCTGCAGCGCACTCTGACACAGCTCCTCAGCCTGCCCGAACTTTCTGAGTCCTTTCAGAATCTGCCCCAACGAGGTCAGAAAACGGCTGAATTCCAGCGACCTTGGATCAAGTGTTTGTCTCGCCAAGGCCAGGGCCTCCGTGGCTGTATTTCTGGCTTCCCGCTCGTATCCCGCGGCATAAAGCGCGTCGGCTAATACGCGCTCCACTATAGCAAACAAGCCTGTGTGTTCCTTATGCGCTTGCCTCAAGAGCGCGATCGCCTCGTTAGACGCCGTTACGGCTTCGGTGTACATACCGCGCTCAATGTTGACGTCGGCGATCCGATTGAGGACGTATGCACGCAACTCGATGCCGGAAACCTCCGGGGACTCCAGCGTGAGCTGATAAATCCCCATCGCCCGCTCATATTCGCCATCCCGCAGGAGAGTGGCTGCTTGTTTCAACATCTCAGAAAGCGGTATATTCGCATTCGCTCCAGAGGCCCAGCCGATGCTCAATCCGGCAACGGCGGCCGCCACCCATTTCCCTACCATCCGAACATTTCCGCTCATGGCTGCTATGTTCGGGGGGCCTTCCCGCAACCGCAGTCATTTCTGGTTCATCTCTGCTTCACCGTCCAAGTCAAAGCGAAACGAGAACTTAGCGGGCTCGAGCACCCACTTGACCTCCCTCCGGGCAGGCGTTACACTCGCTGCATCGGGAGGAGATCTCCATTCATCCGGCCGCCGAGCATCAGACCATTCGCTTCGGAACGTTCGAGGTCGACCTGCGCGCCGGCGACCTGCGCAAAAACGGACTCCGGGTCAAGATTCAGGAGAAGCCCTTCCAGATCCTCGTCCTGCTGCTGGAGCGTGCCGGCGAGGCGGTGACGCGCGAGGAATTGCGGGAGAAGCTGTGGTCCGCAGATACCTTCGTGGATTTCGATCACAGCCTCGGCACGGCTATCGGGAAGCTGCGCCAGGCCTTGGGCGATTCGGCTAAGAGCCCGCTTTTTATCGAGACCCTGGGCAGCCGCGGCTATCGCTTTATCGCGCCGGTCGCCAGTTCGGGCGGGAGCCCGGCCCTCCCCATCGAAAAACCCGCCGGCAAGACGGCCCGGCGGAAAATGTGGCTAATGGTTGCCGCCGCAACTGCCTCGATGCTGGCAGCCGCGGCCATTGCGGCGCGCGCGGGCGCATGGCCCAACTGGGTTCTGGACCAGCCTCCAGTAATCAATTCCCTGGCTGTATTGCCATTAGAGGACCTTGCGCGCGATCCCGATCAGGAGTATTTCGCCGATGGCATGACCGACGAACTCATCACCGACCTGGTTAAGATCGGGACCTTACGCGTCATTTCCCGGACGTCCATCATGCGCTACAAAGGATTGCGCAAACCGCTGGCGGAAATCGCTCGCGAGCTGCGCGCGGACGCGGTGGTCGAGGGCACCGTGCGCCGGGCTGGCGGCCGCGTGCGGATCACCGCCCAGCTTATCCAGGTGAACCCGGAAAAGCACCTCTGGGCGGAGACTTACGAACGCGACATGCAGGATGTTCTGGCGTTGCAGGAGGGCGTTGCCCGCGACATCGCCCGCGAAATTAAAATCAAACTGACGCCCCAGGAACAGGCTGGGTTGTCAAGCGCCCGGTTCATCGATCCGCAGGCGCATGAGGCGTACCTCAAAGGAATCTATTTCTTGAACATGAGAACCGCGCTTGCCATGGAGAAAAGTGTCGGCTATTTCAACCAGGCGATCCAGATAGACTCGCGTTACGCACTGGCCTACGCGGGAGTGGCCAACGCTTACAACCTGCTGGGATCCTATGCCCCCATGTCCTCGCAAGCCGTCTACCCCAAAGCCCGCGCTGCGGCCTTGCAAGCGTTGGCGCTCGACGGCACGCTGGCTGAAGCGCATGCGGCGCTTGGTCTCTATCGCTTGCGTTATGAATGGGACCACCCCGCCGCCGATCGGGAACTACGCCGGGCTATTGAACTGAGTCCGGGGAACGTCATGGCGCATGTCTGGCGCGGCGAGGTGCTTTCGGTGTCGTCGCGGCACGCCGAGGCCCTGGCAGAGCTTGACCGGGCGCTCGAGCTCGATCCGACATCTCCATTGGTGAGCGACCAGCGCGGATTCATCCTCTACATGGCGCACCGGTATGACGATGCAGTCGAGCAGATTCGCAAAAGCATCGAGTTGGATCCGCGCTTTGCGCATTCGCACGCCTGGCTCGGCAAGGCATATCTGCAAAAAGGGATGTTGCGAGAGGGTTTGGCCGAGCTACAGGAAGCGGCCAGCCTTCCAGCGGGCGACAGTCCGTTGTACGCGCCATGGATCCCCTACGCTTACGCCCTCTCTGGGAGACGGGCGGAAGCTTACCGGCTCATCGACATCATGAAGGCTAACCTGAAGACGAGTCTCGCCAAGCCTTTCGGCATCGCGGTCGTCTATTGTGGACTGAAACAAAAGGACCAGGCATTAGCCTGGCTGGAGAAGGCCTACCAGGAACGCGACCCAAGAATATTCACTTGCTCCGTCGAGCCGGCTTTCGATTGGTTGCGCTCCGACCCGCATTTTCAGGACTTGTTACGCCGTGGTCCGCTGTCGCCGTAGGGCGGAGGCAGCGATCAGTTCTTCAACTCGACCACAATCGCCTCGAACGGCTTGTCCATCAGGTTCTCCTCGCGGTGCTTTGCCGGCCCCGCCCAGCTCACCTCGCCGCGTTTATGCTGGCTCGTCGCAGTATGCCCGTCCGAGCCTGTCATGCCGGCGTTCTGGTCGGTCAGGTAGACCACGACACGATTCAACTGGTGCTCGTGTTCCGGTACTTTGCGATGTGCCGCCAGCTTCACCCGCACCACTCGCACCTGGCTGTTCTCGAACTCCACCTTGTAATCCTGCCTGTCGACCTTAACCGGATCGAGCGGCGTGTTGATGGTCTTCGCCGGATCGCCCGGCGTCTTGATTTCCACTTCGACGATCTGCAATGGCGTGGCGCTAACAACCTCGGCCTGATGCATCCCATCCGCCAGGCTCCACTTGGCTTCCCCCGCCTTGTATTCCACCAGGGCCTTCTGGCCGTCCTGCGTCATCTCCTGCTTGCCCGCGTTCAGGTAGACCATGACCCGGTTCACCTTGTGCGCGTGTAGGGGCGTCTTGACGTGCGGTCGGTCCGTCACCACCAGCACGCGGACCTGGTCGTTGTCCAGGATCGGCTTGTTTCCTTGCGCAAGGAGCGGAATCCCCGCAACCAGAATCAGGGGGAGCAGACGTGCCGTTGAATATCGCATACATTCTCCTTATTGATCGGTGACCGACTCGACGCCGAGGTGGTGTTCCGGCCCCTTCGTGGATTTGTACGGGTGCTGTCACGCGGGATAACCTTCTCTACTCTTCGTGCAAGGCCAGCGCCGGATCGACCCGTCCCGTGCGTAGCGCAGGAATGAGCGCCGCGAGTAGGGCCGCCCCGCTCAGCAGCAGCAGCGCGCCGCCAATTGCGAGCGGGTCCTGCGGCCGGATGCCGTACAGCATCGACTCAATCAAACGGGCCGCCGCGAGCGCGATGGCGAGCCCGCAGAATATGCCGATGGCGGCCAGTTTCGCCCCGCTCTTGACCAGGATGGACACGATATCGGCGCCGGTCGCGCCCAGCGCGATGCGCACACCCATCTCCGCCTGGCGCTGCGCGGCCGCGTAGCTCATGACGCCATACACGCCAGCCGTGGCGAGCGCGGCGGCCACACCCGCAAACACGATCAGCAGCAGTGTGCGGAAGCGCGGCAGCGCTACTGCGTCGCTATGGAACTGTTCGAGCGTGCTGACCTTCACGGGAATGCTGGGATCGATCTCTGCAACGGTCTTGCGGGCGGCGGCCGAGACGTCGCCTTGTGCGCGCAAGATGATGTGCAAGTCATTGGCGTGATACGGATGCTGGCGATAGGCCATGTAGAGTTCGGGACCGGGCGGCGCGGCCGGGTTGTCGTTGCGCATATCACCCGCGATGCCCACCACTCGCATCCATACGTCGCGGTCGAGGCCGCACTTGATGCGCCGCCCCAATGGACTCCGGCCCTCGAAAACCTGACGCGCGAGGGTCGCGCTAACTATCGCGACCGGCTCAGCCTCGTACAGATCGCGCTCATTGAAGTCGCGGCCGGCGAGCAGGGGAACGCCCATCGCTGCGAAATAGCCGGGGCTGGTGAGCCGGAATCCGGCATGCGGGAGCTTGTCGAATTGCCCGCCACTGAAGTCGTGCATGCCCTCAACAGCATAGAGTCCATCAGAGCCGTACGGTCCGCTCGGCAGTCCCATGACGCCTGCCGCCGCGCTGACGCCCGGCAACTGTCGCAGCGCGCCGAAGATGCGTTCGAAGGTCGCGCCGGCATGCAGGTGCTGCGCCTCGGTTTCGGCGGGAATGCTGGCGGTCAGCACCAGGCGGCCCTCGGTGTGGTATCCCAAGTCGACCGCACTCAGGGCGAGAAAGCTGCGAAAGAGCAGGCCGGCGCCGAGCGTCAGCACCAGCGCGAGCGCCACTTCGGCCGAGACGAGCGCTCCGCGCAGCCACTCTCCGCGGCCACCCCCCAACACGCCACGCGTGCCACCCTGCTTCAGCGCGTCGTGCAGGTCGACGCGCACTGCGCGCAGGGCCGGCCACAGCCCGAACAACACGGCAGCACCGAGCGAGACCGCCAGGTTGAAGAGCAACGCCACTCTATCGAGGCGGATCTCTTCCAGCCGGGCCAGATTAGGGGGCGCCAGGCGCAGCAGCCCGCCAACACCCGCGAACGCGAGCACGAGGCCGATCGCACCACCGGCCAAGCCCAGAAGCAGGCTCTCGACCAGCAACTGGCCCACCAGGCGCCGCCGCCCGGCTCCCAGCGCCGCGCGCAGCGCCATCTCGCGCGACCGCGCCGTCGCCCGGGCCAGGAGCAGGTTCGCCACGTTTGCGCAGGCGATCATCAGCACCAGGCCTACTGAGCCCATGAGCAGCCAGAGCGTCATGCGGCTGCGCTCAACGAAGAGGTCTTTGAGCGGTGTCGCCGTAAATGACTTGTTCTTGTGAGTCGATGGAAAGGCCTGCTGAAGACGAGCTCCCACCGCGGAAAGGCGGGAGCGCGCCGCCTCCACCGTGACGCCCGGCTTGAGCAGAGCAACAGCGCGATAGTTGCCCGCCGTGCGATTGGTGTTCTCCCAGGGCAACGGGAACCACAATTCGGCCTTTGGTGGGAACTGGAATCCCACGGGAAGCACTCCTACAACGGACACCGCACTATTTTCGATGTTTAGCAGTTGGCCGATGGCGCGATTCGCCTCGCCAAAGCGTCGCACGGCGAAGCCTTCACTCACCACCGCCACGGCGGCTTTCATCCGGAACTCGTCGGGCGTGATCAGCCGCCCCGCCACTGGCTTCAGTTGGAAGACATCCGCGAACCCGGCATCTGTGCCGTAGGCCGCCACGAACTGGGCCTGGCCGCCGGACTCAATCGGCAGCTCACCGCCGGCGTAGCGTGTCGCGGCAGTGAATGGTGAAGGCTCGGCGACAAGATCCGGGTAGTCTCCGCCGGAAACGTTTCCGGTGCGATTCGTTTTGATCCACAGCGTCTGGACGGCCACGATCCGGCCGGGATCCCTGTAGGCCAGCGGCTCGAGCAGAACGGCCTTTACCACGCTGAAGATGGCCGTGTTGGCGCCGATCCCGAGCGCCAATGTTAGCACCGCGATAGCCGTGAAGCCCGGACTGGCTTGCAGTACGCGTGCGGCGTACCGGAGATCCCTCCACAGGTCTTCGATCAAATTCATCTCAAACCTCCTGGACCACCAGATTGATCCCAGGGCCTGAACTACCGCTGCGCCGGGCCGCTGCGCCCCATGATGGGCCATACGTCCACGATCTGGTCACCCTTAGCGACGTAATAGCGGTCAAAGGCGTTGGTGCTCATGTCCAGGTTCGTGCAATAAATTTCAACCCGGTCACCGAGCTTAATATCTTTGTCCGCATCGGTCCATTGGAGAGCACCGTATTCTGCGCCTTGTGTGCCGACTTGCAGCCACGGCTTATCCTTCACTTGATCCGTGGGACGGGTAATCGCCTTATTTCCATAATCGGTGGTCGCGAGATTGGGATGGCGCTTGCTATCCACCGTAGTCAGTACCGTGAGGGCGCCGCCGAAATCGCTATAAAGCTTTTCGTCGTCCTTT
>Ga0302325_10001285_pt1 | contig 64731 bp, 60 predicted proteins | sample Palsa_T0_2_FD_201948 | JGI IMG/M metagenome (GOLD analysis project Ga0302325, IMG submission 201948) | Peat permafrost microbial communities from Stordalen Mire near Abisko, Sweden - Palsa_T0_2 | ecosystem: Environmental > Terrestrial > Soil > Palsa > Peat permafrost | place: Sweden: Abisko...
CTCGCTGTCCTGGGGCGTCGTCTAACGGCAGGACGTCAGACTTTGGATCTGACTATCAAGGTTCGAATCCTTGCGCCCCAGCCAGTCCGCTCCCGAAAGGATGCGTCCCGACGGATGTCCTCCCGGGTGATGCAGCTGGCAGCCATCGGTTCCACGCCGCCCTCGTTGCTGCGGGACCTGGAGCTTCCGCTCACCACGCAGCTTGGGGTGACACCGGTGTACTCGCGAGTCGTCCTTGCGAGTCCCAGCTACGCCTACAACAAGGACAGAAACCAGTACCACTCCAACGCCATCATGCGTCGCCTGGTGCCACTGCTCGAACCCGGCCAGACCATCCTCGGCGTCGTGGACGTGGACCTCTTCGTCCCGGACAGTGGCTTCGTCTTCGGCGAGGCGGACCGCGAATCCCGCGCGGCGGTACTGTCCATCTCCCGGCTCGGGCAAGGCGCGGACGAGGCGCTGCTGCGCCGCCGTGTTCAGATGGAAGGCTTGCACCAGGCCGGCCATCTGGTGGGCCTCTCGTACTGCGAGGACGCCCGGTGCGCGATGTTTCTGGCCACCACGCTTTCCGACGTGGACCGTAAGCAGACTGCGCTCTGTCACATCTGCCGGAATGAGCTGGCGAAGCTCAACCGCTAGCCACGCGCCAGGGGCGGAGTCTCCCTGGCTGGAGTTCCCTGACACATGCCCACTGCCCCCGACGTGTTGACCGATGTGCCGTTGTTTCGCGAACTCGATGGGGCGGAACGGGCCGTGCTCGCCGCCCAGGCCGAGGAGCTGGCCTGGCCGGCCCAGACGCGCATCTTCAGCCGCGGGGACGCGGGCGACTCCTTCTACGTGGTGAGTCACGGGAAGGTGGAGCTCTCGATGGAGACCACCACCGGCGAGCGACGCGTCCTCGGCAGCGCGGGGCCTGGGGAATTCTTCGGTGAGCTCTCGTTGCTGGACGGCGGCGCTCGAAGTGCCGACGCCATCGCGGTGGAGGACAGCCGGGCAGTGGAAATCGACCGCTCCGACCTCACCGAGCTCTTCCGCGTCCATCCGTCCGCAGCCCTGGACGTGCTGAGCGTGACGGGCCAGCGCCTCAGGGAAACCAATCGGGCTCTTTTGGCCAGCGTCGGGACCAGCCCCAACCAGGAGGTGCACGAGCGGTCCACGGCGGTGCAGCGCGCGGCGGACGCTCTGGCCGCCTTCAGCGGCTCCATTCCCTTCCTGGTCATCCACGCCGCGGTGTTCGCCCTCTGGGTGGCGTGGAACCTGGATGTCATTGCATTCCTCCGTCCCTTCGATCCGTTCCCTTTCGGCCTGCTCACCCTGGCGACGTCGCTGGAGGCAATTTTCTTGAGCTGCTTCGTCCTCATCAGCCAGGAGCGCCAGGCCTCGAAGGACCGCATCCGGAGCGACGTGGAGTATGCGGCCAACATCAAGGCTGGGCTGGAAGTGACGCAGCTGCACACCAAGCTCGACCGGCTTTACGAGCAGGCGATGGCCAAACTCTCCGCCCTGGAGCAAAAGGCCAACGTTCGTTTGTGACGCGGCCCGTCGCGCGATTCGGCAGAAGCCACAGCATCAGGAAGGGTAGGGTGCTCGGCCCCGGGGCAGGCCCTCACCGGTGGGAGGTGGCACATGGCGGAAAGCGTTTACAAAGTCATCGAGCTCATCGGGACCAGCACCGAATCGTGGGAGAAGGCAGCGGCGGCGGCAGTGGCGCGGGCCGCCAAGAGCCTCCGGGAGCTGCGCGTGGCGGAGGTCCAGCAGCTGGACCTGGTCGTGGAAAACGGGAAAGTCACCGCCTACCGCAGCAAGCTCAAGGTTTCCTTCAAGTACGAAGGAAAGTAACTGCCCAGGGGGGCCGGGCTAGGTCGGCGAAGGCCGCACGTCCATGGCGTCCGCCACCAGCTCGGCGACGTCACGGACCTTCATCTCCTCGCGCCCGGTGTCGTTGACGGCGTCGCGCAGCATGGTGGCGCAGAAGGGACAGGCGACAGCGAGGGTGCCCTTGGCTGGGCCCTGGTAGTCGCCCACCAGGCCGGGCTTGTGCCGGTCGACGGCTGAGGGGAAGGGCACCGTCGGGTCCGCGGCGTGGGCCAGCGTCAGAGCGGCTTCGTTCAACCGGTTGTGGTTGATGCGGGTGCCGATTGTTTCCTCCATCCACATCCGTCCGCCTCCGGCGCCGCAGCAGAAGGACTGGCGCTTGCTGCGCTGCATCTCCACGACCTTCAACCCGGGGATGGCGGCCAGCGCCTGGCGTGGCGCGTCGTACACCCCGTTGTGTCGTCCCAAGTAGCAGGGGTCGTGGTAGGTGAGCGTCTCGTCCATCACCCGGGAGAGCTTGATGCGCTTGTCCCGAAGCAGCTCGCTGATGAGCTCGGTGTGGTTGATGACGCGGTAGTTGCCGCCAAAATCCGGGTACTCGTTCTTCAGGGTGTTGAAACAGTGCGGGCACTGGGTGATGACGGCCTTCACCCCGGCCGTATTCCAGGTCGCGATGTTGCCCTTGGCCAGCGTCTGGTACAGGTACTCGTTGCCCAGCCGCCGCGCGCTGTCGCCGTTGCAGACCTCGGCCTTCCCGAAGGTGGCGAAGGCGACATTTGCCTCGCGAAGGATTTTCACCACCGCGCGGGAAACCTTCTTCTGCCGGTCGTCATAGCTGCCTGCACAGCCGACGAAGAAGAGGTACTCGTAGCTTCCCCCATCTCCCCACTGCGGCAGCTTCAAGTCCTCCGCCCACGCATCCCGGCTTGCCTGGGCCACGCCCCAGGGGTTTCCCTGGCGCTCCATGCCCTCGAAGACGCGCTGGATTTCGGGTGGGAAGTCCGCGTCCACCTGGACTTTGTACCGACGCATGTCGATGAGCCGGGGGATGTTCTCGATGAAGACCGGGCACGCCGTCTCGCACCAGCCGCAGGAGGTGCAGGCCCACACCGTCTCGGGCTGCAGCACCCCACCCACCAGCGGTGGCAACTCGGCGTCGGTGCTCGAGGCGGCGCTGCCCAGTTGCTCCTCGTGGGCCCAGGCCCAGTGTTTGAGCGTCTGGTTCACGCCCTTGTGGGTGAGCGGCTTGCCGGTGACGTAGGTGGGGCAATGCGTCTGGCAGCGCCCGCATTCGGTGCAGGAGTAGAGGTCCAGCCCCTGCTTCCAGGACAGGTCGCGGAAGCTGCGCGCTCCGAAATTCTCTGCCTCGAGGTCAGGGCTGGGCAGCTTCCCGCTCGGCGTGAGCCGCTGGAGGTAGACGTTGGGAAGGCCGGTGATGACGTGGAAGTGCTTCCCCAGCGGCAAGAAATTCAGGAAGGCGAGGATGATGCAGAGGTGCGTCCAGAAACCGAAGTCGCCCAGGAGCCAGACGGAGCTCGGCGGCAATCCCGAGAGGGCCATGGCCAGCAGCGACGTCACCGGCTCCTCCGAGAGGAAGCCGCCGGCGGCTCCCAGAAGCCGCGAGGCGCCGAAGACGTACTCGCTGAGCATCAATCCGGCGATGAAGCCGAGGATGAGGAGCGCCTCCCAGGAGGGCGTCAGCCGGTCGGGCTTCACCACCAGTCGGAGCCAGAGAAAATAGGCCACGCCCACCAGCGCCAGGAGCGCTACCACGTCCTTCACCAGGAGGTAGGCCTGGTAGCCCCCGTCGAGCAGGGGGTGGCTGGCCCAGAAGGGATGGGCCGGCCCGGTGAGCACCTCCAGCGCCGTCTCGGAGAAGCCCATGGTGAAGAGCATGAGGGTACGGAGCGCCAGCACGAGGAAGGCGGCGAAGATGAAGACGTGCATCACCCCCGGAGTACGCTCCTCGGGGTCGACCATCCGGCGCTGCCCGAAGCCGAAGCGGAAGAGAGCGGCCACGCGGCGCTGGGGCTGGTCCAGGCGCTGGGCAGGCTTCATCCTGAAGAGCACCGCAGTCCGGCCGTAGACGGTGTGCACGAAGGCGGCCAGGCCGGCAAAGACCAGCAGCAGGGTGGCGATGAAGCTCATCGAAGAAGCACGTTAGTGGCGCGAGCTCTTCGGGGACAACGCCGAAGGTGCCCGTCCGCTGCGCTTCGACTCAGCCGGCCGCGGCCAGCTGGGGAAGGAGCTGGACGGGTTTGAAGCCGGCTGCGTCCGCCGAGGCGAGGACGTAGAGCACGTCTCCGTGGAGGCCGACGAACCCGGCGGCGATGCCTGGTCCATGCAGGTGTCCGTAGACGCACACCGCCGGAGCAAAGTCCTCGATGAGCGGGGAAAAGGCGGTGGGCACGCCGCCCGCGTAGAGCGGCGGGAAGTGCGTCCCCACCACCTTGGTGAGCGTCGGCTGGCGTCGGAGCAAGCCCCGGGCTTCCTCGAACGAGCGGGAGAGCCTCGTGGCCTCGCGCTGGACGTAGTCCGTCGAGGCCGGGACGTCTCCCATCTCGCCGCCGGGCAGCGGAGGGGCCTGAGCCGTCGTCCACAGGCGTGAGCCGGCGAAGAGGTAGGGGCCGACGACCAGCGCCGAACCATTGTGCAGAAAGCCGACAATGCTGGGCGTGGGCGCGAGAAGCTGGCGCAGCTTGTTCGCCGAGTCTCCCCACCAGTAGTCGTGGTTGCCCTTGAGGAGGACTTTTTTTCCGGGCCGCGCTTCAATCCATGCCAGGTCGTCCACGGCTTCTTGCGCCTTGGTGGCCCAGGAGATGTCGCCGACGACGAAGACCACGTCCTCCGCGCTCACGCCTGCGTCCCAGGCCGCGGCCAAGGGTCCCGGGTGCCCTGTCCAGCCGAAGCGCTCCATGTCCTTCTTCCGCGTCGAGGGGAGGTGGAGGTCTCCAATGGCGAAGAGGCGCATGGGGAAGGGGAGTCTAGCCCCCGGTGGCGTGCTTCCTGTGGCGCAAAAAGGGGGCCCGGGGGGGTGCGACGCTAGATGACGCGTCGCCGCCCGGCGCCTTCGCGCTGCGCCTGGGCGACGGCCAGCGCGTGGTCGATGATGGCACCGGCGATGTCCACGCCGGTGGCCCGTTCCAGGCCTTCGAAGCCCGGCGAGGAATTGACCTCCATCACCTTCGGACCCTCCCGGGTCTCGAGCATGTCCACGCCGGCCACTTCCAAGCCGACGATGCGTGCCGCCGACACCGCCGCCTGGAGGTAGGCCGGCCCGAGTTTCACGGCCTTGCCCCGGCCTCCGCGGTGCAGGTTGCTGCGAAATTCGCCTCGCTTCGCCCGGCGGCGCATCGCCGCCACCACCCGGTCCCCCACCACCAGCGCGCGGACGTCGCGTCCGCGAGACTCGGCGATGAATTCCTGCAGGACGATGTCCTGGCCGAGGTCGGAAAACGTGGCGAGGATGCCTTCCAGCTCTCCCAGGGTCGAGGCGAGCATGACCCCCACGCCTTGCGTGCCGCGGATGAGCTTGACGATGGCGGGCAAGCCGCCGACGTCCTTGAGGAGGCGCGCCACGTTGCTTCGGTCGCGGGCCATCACCGTCCGTGGGATGTCGAGGCCAAACCTCGCCAGAAGCTGCAAGCACCGCAGCTTGTCGCGGCTCCGGGCAATGGGGACCGAGTTGTTCAATACCGCGACACCCATCATGTCGAACTGGTTCACCACGGCCAGGCCGTATCCGGTGATGGAGGCGCCGATACGGGGGATGACCACGTCCACGTTTCGCAGCGCCACCCCCCGGTATGTCATCCGTGGCTCGCCGCGCGAGAGGATGAGGTTACAGCGCAGGGTGTCCAGCACCAGGACACGCTGGCCGCGCGCCTTCACCGCCTCCACCAGCCGGCGGGTGGAGTAGAGGGAGCGCTTCCGGCTGAGGATGGCCACCACTCTGCCGTCCAGAGGGACAGCCGGAGCGTGGCGGAGCGTCACCGCCTGCAGCGCCTTTTTGATTCGCTTCAATGGAGGCACGACGCGTGGCTTCCCCGGGGTGCAGCGGGGGCCGAGACGGTACCACGCCGCAACCCTGGATTGCCCGGGCTGGCCGCAGCGTGCTAGCCGCGGTGCAGACCATGGGCGAAGCCGGGGAACCGCGCGACTGGAAGCACACGCTGAACCTTCCGCGGACGGACTTCCCGATGAAGGGGAACCTCCTTCAGCTGGAGCCACGCCTGCTCGCGCGGTGGGAAGCGGAGGGCACCTGGAAGGCGCTCTTGCACGCCAATCGAGAGAAGCCTCGCTTTCTCTTCCATGACGGGCCGCCTTACGCCAACGGGCACATTCATGCCGGCACCGCGCTCAACAAGGTGCTCAAGGACGTGGTGGTGAAGTTTCAGAACATGTCCGGCCGACTCTGCGACTACATCCCCGGCTGGGACTGCCACGGCCTTCCCATCGAGCGGGCCGTGGAGAAGCTGCTCAAGGACGAGAAGGTCGACCGTCGGACGCTGTCCCGCGAGGAGTTCCTTCTGCGCTGTCGGGCCTATGCCCAGGAATTCGTCGACATCCAGCGCTCCGAGTTCAAGCGTCTCGGGCTATTCGCCGACTGGGCCACGCCCTACCTCACCCTCGCCTTCGCTTACGAGGCCGCGGAAATTCGGGAACTGGCCAGTGTCGCCCGCCGCGGGTTGCTCTATCGGAAGAAGAAGGCGGTTTACTGGTGCGTCACCGACCAGACGGCGCTGGCCGAGGCCGACATCGAGTACGCGGACCACAAGAGTCCGTCCATCTACGTTGCTTTTCGCACCGAGGCCGCCGAAGGACCACTCGGGAAGAATGCGCGCCGCGAGGCGATGGCCAGCGTCTTTCCCTTCCTCCGCGGTCGAGCCGTGGACCTGGCCATCTGGACGACGACGCCGTGGACGCTGCCGGCCAACCTGGCCATCGCCGTGCACCCTGAGCTGGACTACGTCTTCTATGACTTGGGGCAAAGGGTGGTGGTGGTGGCCAAGGACCTCCTGCCGCGCCTGTTGAGCGAGATTGCGCCTGAACAGATGGAGGTGCGGACGCTGAAGGCACAAGGAGCGGAGCTGAGCGCCGCCGCGCTCGTCGACCCCACCCGCATTCTCGGCTTTGCCGCCGGCCGGGAGCTCGAGGGCTTCGCCTACCGCCACCCCTTCGCGCCCAGGCAGGGCAGGGTGGTGCTTGGTGAGCACGTGACGCTGGACCAGGGGACGGGGCTCGTGCACACCGCGCCTGGCCACGGCGCCGAGGACTACGCGGTGGGCGAGGCCTACGGCCTCGATGCCTACAATCCCGTGCTGGCTGACGGGCGCTTTGACGACACCGTGCAGCCGCCGGAGCTGAAGGGCGTGCGCGTCTTCGCCGCCAATCCGCGGATTGAGCAGCTCCTGGTGGAGAAGGGCGTCCTTCTCAACCGGCCGGGCGAGTCCATCACCCACAGCTACCCCCACTGCGACCGCTGCAAGAACCCCATTATTTTTCGAGCCACGCCACAGTGGTTCGTGGCGCTCGACCGCCCCATGGACGGAGGCGGGGGCCGGTCTCTGCGCGCCGAGGCGCTCCAGCAGATTGACCAGGCCGTGCAGTGGATTCCGGACTGGGGGAAGCAACGCATCCGCGGCATGCTCGAGAACCGGCCGGACTGGACGCTCAGCCGGCAGAGGACGTGGGGCGTCCCCATCCCGGTGGCCCTCTGCGCGGCCTGCGGCGAGGGCCTCGTTCGCCCGGAGATGATGGACAAGGTGGCGGACGCGGTGGCGTTGGAGGGGGCGGGCGCCTGGTACCGTCTGCCCCTCGAGCACTTTCTTCCCGAGCCTCCTGCGTGTGCCGGGTGCGGAGGCAAGGACTGGACGAAGGGCACCGACATTCTCGACGTGTGGTTCGACTCGGCGTGCTCCTTCGCCGCGGTGATGGAGCCCCGGTACGGCCCAGGGCCGGTGGACCTCTATCTGGAAGGCACTGACCAGCACCGGGGCTGGTTCCACAGCTCGCTGCTGGTGAGCGTGGCCACCCGTGACCGCGCCCCGTACCGCCAGGTGGTGACGTGTGGCTTCGTCGTCGACGGCGAAGGCCGGAAGATGTCCAAGAGCGTCGGCAACGTCGTCGCGCCGGACAAAATTATCTCCCAGTACGGTGCCGAAGTGCTGCGGCTGTGGGTCGCCGCCAGTGACTACCGCGACGACATCCGTCTCTCGGACGGTATCCTCAAGAGCCTGGCCGAGGGTTACCGCAAAATCCGCAACACCCTTCGCTATGCCTTGAGCAACCTGGCGGACTTCGACCTGTCGCGCGATGCGGTGGGCCACGCCGAGCTCCTGCCCCTCGATGCCTGGGCCCAGGGCCGCCTGGACGAGCTGGTGGTCCGCGTTCGGCGCGCCTACGAGTCCTACGAGTTCCACCTCGTCTTCCACGCCGTGGTGGACTTCTGCGGGAATGACTTGAGCGCGCTGTACTTCGACATCTCCAAGGACCGGCTCTACACCTGGAAAACAGACGGCCAGCCCAGGCGCAGCGGCCAGACGGTGCTGCACCACGTGGCCCGCGACCTGCTCCGTCTGCTGGCGCCCGTCATGTCCTTCACCGCCGAGGAGGCCTGGTCTTTCCTGCCTGGCGCTCCCACGCCAAGCGTCTTCCTGGCTGGCCTCCCTGAAGTCACCCGGCGAATGCCGGCGGAACTCGCCGAGCGCTTCGAGCGCCTCTTTGCCGTTCGCTCCGTGGTGCAGAAGCAGCTCGAGGTCGCCCGCCGGGACAAAGTCATCGGCGCCTCGCTCGAGGCCAAGGTGCTCCTCCACGCCGAGGTGGCCGACCGGGAATTCTTGGCCCGCCATCTGGCCGATTTGCCGGGGCTCTTCATCGTCAGCCAGGTGGAGCTGGTGGAGAAGGAAACCAAAGGCATGCAGCGCTTTGCGGCTGCAGGGCAGAGAGAGACCCTCGGCATTGAGGTGCACCCGGCCGATGGGGCGAAGTGTCCCCGCTGCTGGACCTATGCCGTCGAGGTGGCGGTCGGTGCCCCCGTCTGTAACAAGTGCCGAGCGGCGCTCGGCTAGACCTCGCGCCGTGGTAAGGGCCCCCGTGCAAAAAAAGCTGGTCACGCTCTTCGCAATTGCCCTGGCAGTGGTGGTGGTCGACCAGGGCGTGAAATTCTGGATGGTGGAGGAGCTCACCACCCGCTTCGACGGGCGCGAGACACTGGGCGCTCGTCTGGAGGCGCTCTACGGCACGCCGCCTCCGGAGGGCTTCGACGGCCTGCATTTCCGACCGAAGCGCTCTTTCACGCTGAGTCCGGACTACCTGCGCATCCGGTATGCGGAAAACACCGGGGCGGCGTTCGGGCTCTTCCGCGGGCTGGCGACGTCCATGCGGACGCTCCTCTTCCACCTCGTCTCCATCGGCGCCGTGGTGCTCATCACCGTCTACTACCTCCGTCTTTCGAGCGCCGGGTCGGCTGAGCGCTTTGCCCGCCTCGGGCTGCCGCTGGTGCTGGGCGGAGCCTTAGGCAACTACGTGGACCGACTGGCCCGGGGCTTCGTCATCGACTTCGTCGAAGCCCACTGGCACGACCGTGCCACCTGGCCGTCCTTCAACGTCGCCGACAGCTGCATCGTCGTCGGCGTGGGGCTGCTCTTGCTCGACGGCCTCACCCGCCGGGAGCACAAGGTGGAGGTTGCTCCTGGCGGCTGAGCAAGCGAGGAGAAGGCAGCCCGCGTCCCCTGTGTTAGGAATCCAGCCACTTCCCCATGCTCCCTGTCTTCTTCGACATTCGTTTCGAGACGCGCACCTCCTGGCTCGTGCTCTATGTCCTCGGCGGATTGGTCGTCGCCTATGGGGCCTGGTCTGGTTGGCGGAGTGCGCAGGGGCCCATCGACCCCAAGAGTGGCGCCCACCTGCCGGCAACCCAGAAGGACCGCGCGCAGCGCGCAGCCAGCTACGGCGTTGTCTTCGCCCTCTTCGTCCGGCTTGGCTTTTATTACGCGCTGCCGCCGCAGGCCTTCCTTGGCCATCGCGGGCAGGGCTTCCCCCTCCACACCTATGGCCTGTTGCTGATGACGGCCTTCCTGATGGGCGCCGCGGTGTGCGGCCGCCTGGCGGAGCGGGAGTGGCCTGGGCTGGAGGGGAAGCGCAAGCGCGACCAGATGCAGGACCTCGCCCTGTGGGCGCTCGTCGGCGGATTTGTCGGCAGCCGCATCCTCTTCATGCTGGTGAACTGGCAGGACACCATCGCCGCCGTCCCGACGCTCTTCGACGACTTTCCGGTCCGCCTCCTCGACTGGCTCTTTGGCGGCCTCGTCTTCTACGGGGGGCTCCTCGGCGCGATGGCCACTTCGTGGTGGTTTGCGCGCAAGAACGACATCCCCTTCCTGCGCTTGGCCGACCTCGCCATCCCTTGCGTCTCGCTTGGCCAGGGCATCGGCCGGCTGGGCTGCTTCAGCGCCGGCTGCTGCTGGGGTGCTCCGGCAACGGGCCACGTGCACTGGGCAGTGCGCTTTCCGGGCGGCTCGGTGGCCCGGGACATTTTCGGGCGGCTGACGCATACCGCCAGCCTGGCCTACCAGTCCGAGGCCAACGACGGACGCTGGGTGGTGGAGTCCACGGGGAGGGTTTTTCACTCGCCGCAGCCGGGGGCCATCCGCCTGAGCCAGTGGGTGGCGGAGCACGGGACGACGTTACCCTTGCACCCCACCCAGCTCTACGAGTCCATCGGGCAGCTTTTGCTCTTCGCGCTCCTCGTCATCGCGCGCCCCTACCGCCGTTTTCACGGGGAGATTTTTTCGCTGTGGCTGATGGCTTACGCCGTGCTGCGCAGCACGGTGGAAGCCTTTCGCGGTGACCTGGAACGCGGCACGTTGCACGGCCTGCTCGAGTCCCTGGGCCTGGTGGAGTTGGCGAGCAAGGTACCGCTCGAGGGCTGGTACAACCTGTCCACGAGCCAGTTCATCTCGCTCGGAATGTTCGCGGCGGGCGCAACGCTGATGGTGCGTGGCCGACGAGGCCTACACCCCCTGCCACCGATGCCCCAGGCACTCGCTGCGCCTGCCTGAGGCGAGCACGTGGTCCGTGCTAGCGTTTCTTAGCCGGAGCCGCAGCCTGCAGAGGAGAGTCCACGCGATGCGAAACGCTGGCTTCGGGAGTGCCTTTCTCTGCAGCGGCCTGCTTCTCCTCGCGGCGTGCTCGAGCTCTTCCAGCGCACCGGACAGCGGCCAGAGCTCGAGTTGCCTCACTGGCTGCGGGAACGGGCTGACGTGCCTTCAGAATTCGGATTTCCCGGCCGGTGTCTGTAGCGCCACCTGCACCCCTGGCGTGGCGAGTTGCCCCTCCGGAACGACCTGTTCGCCGCTGTTGTCCAGCGGAAGCAGCTACTGCCTGCAGGAGTGTGCCTCGGCGAGCTGCCCCTCTCCGCTGCAATGCACCACCACCGCCGATGGCCAAGTCTGCCTGCCCCTTGCGGCAGCAGTCGCCTCTCCCACCAGCTGTGCAGCGCCGCAACTCGTCGTCGGCACGGTGGCCAGTCCGCCCAGTGCCCCGGCGGGCTGTCAAACCCCGAAGGTGGCCAGCGCCCTGCAAGCCTCCGATGTGCAGTTGCTAGGCACCCACAGTCCGGGCGAATCGGTTTCCTTCTCGGTCCCGGCCGGGGCCGCCGGGTTCTCCATCGTCTCGCAGGCGGTGTCGGGGCAGAACGGCTTCATCGACTGCCCAGGCCAGGGGGTGTTCGCCAACGTTCCCATCCCCTCGCTCCTGCTCCTGCCGGGCGGAAGCACCTTCTTCAACTTCATCGACTTCAACGAAAACTACCCTCCGGAGGATTCGACGACGGCGTCGCTTGCCTTCTTTCCCGTCGGGGGCCAGCAGCCCTACACCGCTGCGTTGACTTTCCCCAACACCTCCGCGGGCCTGGCGATGACGCTGGATGGAGGTCTTCCGGGCGGGACGTGGAGTGTCGTCGTCAACGACTTCGCCAACGAATTCAACGGGCCGGGAGTCGGAGCCTGCGACGCAGGCACGGTGCGAAACGCCTATGACGTCGAGGTGGTGGTGACGCCCGGGCCGCTTCCTTCCACGGGCCAGCTGGGCGTGGACATCTACCTCGTCTCCAAGACGCTGGACGCAGGAACAGCGGTGAACAATGCCGGGGTGCAGCAGTTCGCGTTGCGCTTCGCGAGCGTCTACGCGAATGCCGGCGTTTGCATCAACACCGTGACGTTTCACGACGTCCCGACCTGGGCGCAGGACGCCTACGCCTCGGTGGACGTCGACGACAGCACGACACAGGACCCGTGCAGCGACTTCCGCCAGATGTTCACCCTGGCCGAGCCCGGGCGGACGATGGCGCTCTTCTTCGTCGACGACATTACGGCGACCGGCGTGCCCGAGGGCGATGAGATTGTGGGGAAGGACGGTGCCATCCCCGGGATGGCGACGTTCAACGGCACCACCGCCGGCGGTTCCGTCGTGTTGAACGCGGACCTTGCCGTCGTCGCTGGCTGCTCCGCCGCCCTGGACCCCTTCAACTGTGGGCCGGACCGGGTGGCCCTCATCGCCGCACATGAGACGGGCCACTTCCTCGGCCTCTTCCACCCCACCGAGCAGACGGGCGACGAGTTCGACCCGCTCGTGGATACCGCGTCCTGTGTCTGCGCGCTCTGCGAAACCAACGCCGCCAGCGCCGCCAATTGCAGCGACGGTGGCACGCCCACCGTGGTGGACAACACCGTGTGCTCCGGCACCACGCAGCAGTGTGGCGGCGCAAACCTCCTCATGTTCTGGCTCCTCACCACGAGCATGGAAGGCGCCATCACCCCCGAACAGGGCGCAGTCATGCGCGCCAGCCCGCTCATTTCTGCGCCTTAGCGCGTCCGGCCACGGTTTCGACTGGAGCCCGGGCTTGCGCCCCGAGCGCCACTGCTGAAGACTCCTTAGGAACGTTTCGGGGGCGGCATGCGGAGTCGCGAGGCGGATCAGACACTTCCTGAGTCCGGGCCGCTCCAGCGTGCAGGCGGGGCTGGCGGAAGACAGCTCAGAGAAAGGGGCCCCGGGGTGCGAAGCGTTGGCGCCTGGAGCGTCCTGCTCGCCACCAGCGCCCTTCTTCTGGCCGCCTGCTCGGGCTCGTCCTCCTCTGGTGGAACGGACAGTGGGCAGCCAACGGATAGCGGCCAGCCGATGGACGGTGGCCAGCCGACGGACGGTGGCCAGCCGACGGACGGTGGCCAGCCGATGGACGGTGGCCAGCCGACAGACGGCGGCCATGTGGGGTTCTCCTGCGCCACCGGCTGCGGGAGTGGACTCACCTGCGTTCAGAATGCGGACTTCCCCGCCGGGGCGTGTACCGCGTCCTGTCCGGGCCGCTGTCCGTCGGGGACGGTGTGCTCGCCGGTGCTCTCGAGCGCGAACCAATACTGTCTTGAGGAGTGCACCGGCGCCGTCTGCCCGGATTCCATGGTGTGCACCCCCACCTCGGTAGGCAGGGTTTGCCTCAGTACAGCGGCCGCAGTTCCTTCGCCCGTCAGCTGTGCGGCGCCGCAACTGGTGGTGGGGCTGATGCCCGGTCCGGCCACGGACCCCGGTTGCCGGATGCCGGTGGTCTCGAGCTCCCTGCCTGGCGGGGAGGTTCAGTCGCTTGGTGTTCACCAAGTCGGAGAGATGGTGTCCTTCAGCGTCCCCGCCGGGTCGATTGGCTTCTCCATCGTGTCCCAGGCGGTCTCGGCCGAACCCACTTACAGCTTCGGCGGCCCAGCCCCGAATCTGCCCGTGCCGTCCCCCCTCCTCACCCCAAGCGACGTGACGTTCTTCAACGACTCCGTCATCCCCGCGCCGGACTTGACCACCCTCCTGGTCGTGAGCGGCCTGCCATCGCAGAACGACGGGGCGGCCTACACCTTCTTCAGTGCCGCCTTGAATTTTCCCAACAGCTCGGCGGGCCTGGCACTGGCGCTGGACGGGGGGTTGCCGGACGGGACCTGGAGTTTCGGGGTGAATGACTATGCATTCGAGTGCTTTGGGGTTGCTGGCTGCACCGGTGGCTCGCAGACCAATACCTACAACATGTCCGTCCTGGTGAGCCCCGGCCCGCTGCCCTCGCCAGGACAGCTGGCAGTGGATGTCTACCTCGTCACCTCGAGCCTCGATGCGGGGATGGCAGTGACCAACCCGGCGGTTCACCAGTTCGCCTCGCGCTTTGCGGAGTTCTATGCGCAGGCCGGCATCTGCATCAGCACCATCACCTTCCATGACGTCCCTGCCTGGGCAAACGCCAAGTACGCCTCCATCTCCGTGGCCTACGAGGACGTCGCGCTGACCCCGTGCAGCGACTACCATCAGCTCTTCACCCTGGCCCAGTCCGACCGTGCCGTCCCGCTTTTCTTCGTCGACGACCTGGTGGACGGCAACGCGCCGCCGGGCGACACCATCGTCGGGGAAGATGGGGCGATTCCCGCCCCGCCGACCTTCAATGGCACCGTCGCTGGCGGAGCGGTCGTCTTGGCCGCGGACCTGACGGTGACGAGTGGATGCAGCGCGACCTTCGACCCCTTCACATGCGGTCCGGACCTTGTGGGCGCCATCGGCGCGCATGAGACCGGTCACTTCCTGGGTCTCTTACACACCACCGAGAGTACCGGGGACTTCTTCGACCCGCTCATCGACACACCGGCCTGTGTTTGCGCTCTCTGCGAGACCAACCGGGGGGCGGAGGCGGCGTGCAGCAACAACCCCGATGGCGGCGAGCCCACCATCGTGGACAACACGGTGTGCTCCGGGGTCAGCCAACAGTGCGGCGGCGCGGCCTACCTCATGTTCTGGCTTCTCAGCCCGGACACCAAGGGCCTCTTCAGCGCCGAGGAGTCCGCGGTCATGCGGGCCAACCCGCTCATCGCAGCACCCTGAGGGCATCCTCGGGCGGGAAAGGCCAGCCGGCGGCCTTGATGAAGGGCCGGCTTGCGCCTGGGCCGGCGTTGCTGAAATTCTCCGAAGGGAAATGGCCGTTCAGCGTCCCGAGGCGGAGCAGCGACTTCCCGAGTCCGAGGCGCTGACGCGCGAGCTGGATGAGATGGACACGGCGATCGCCGAGTTGAAGGCTCACTACGAGCAGTATTTTCTCGGCGTCGACCGGCAGCCGCCCAACAAGGCGGATGCAGACGTACGCCAGAGGCTGGCCAAGCTGCGCAACGGCTTCGTCCGCAGCGCGGTGCTCAAGTTCCGCATCCAGGCGCTGCAGCAGCGCTTCACCACCTACGACAGGCTCTGGCAGCGAACGCGGAACGAGATGGAAAACGGCACCTACCGTCGAGACCTCTTCAAGGCACGCCGCCGGCGAAAGACGGGCGATGTCCCGGCGGCCGCGGCTCGGGCGGAGACGTCGCCGAGCGCGGCGCAAGTGGCCGAAGCGGCGGCGGCCCCGACGGCCGTTGCGGCCCAGGCGCCCGTTCCTCCCATCCCGACGGCGACGCAGGGAGCGGCGTCCGTACCCGGGCCGGTGCCTGCCGTGAGGCCGGTGGCCATTCCTTCGGGCACCCAGGGTGGCGCACAGAAGGCGCCTCGCGCCCCCATTCCCTCCGGGACACAGGGTGCGGTGGCCCGGGCGGCTGCCGAGGCGCTTGCCGAACCTCGTCTGCGGGCGGTGTACGACGCCTACCTGGCGGCGAAAAAGCGCTGCCGCGAGGACGTGAGCCACATCAGCTACGAGTCGGTTGCTGACTCGCTTCGGAAGCAAGTTCCGGAGCTGCTCCAGCGACATGGCGCGCGCGACGTGGAGTACAAGGTGCTGGTGAAGAATGGCAAAGCCGTCCTGCGCGCCGTTCCGAAGAGCTGACCAGCGCCTCTTAAGAGTCTCCACTTGCCCTCTCGGTGTTGCTCCACAGCCCCCAAGCCCTTGAGCCGCTGGGCTCCGTTTCTTCTCGCCGTCGCGGTGCTCTTGGGCGCTGCCTGTCGGCCATGCACCACCGCCACCAGTGCGCTCACCCAGGTCGATGGCGGCGCATTCCGGTGCGTGACGGCCGAGGACTGTCCCCGGACGGGCAATGACATCGTCTGCGTCACCGACGTGCCCCCGGACTACGACAGCAGCACCTGCGTGTCTTGCGTCTCCACCCAGTGCATGCTCGTGGCGGTGAGCTGCCCGTGAGAATGTGTTTCCTCCTCCTCGTCGTCTGGCTGGCCGCAGGCTGCAGCCGCTCGCCGAAAGAGCACCTGGAGGCGGCCCGGGACGCGGTCTTCGACCATCGGCCACAGACGGCCCTGCGCGAATACCGCCTGGCGCTGGACGCGGTGGAGAAGGACAACTCGGTGAGCGGGCTCGCTCTGCGCGCCGCTGCCCTGCGGGGCGCCGGGGACACCTACTACCTGGAGCTGCGGGACGTGGCCAAGGCGGTCGGCGTCTATCGCGAGCTGGTGACGCAGGTGCCGGAAGCCCCGGAGACGCTGGAGGCGCACGTCTTCCTGGCGGATATTCTCCACCAGCACTACCACGACTTGCGCGGGGCCATCGCCGAGCTCACCGCCGCCCTGGCGCGCAAGCCGGTGCGGGCGCCCGAGCTGGCCTACGAGGTTTGCAAGCTGTACTTCGAGCTGGGCGACTACCAGCAGTGCACCATCGAATCCGAGAAGCTGGTGCAGAGCTTCCCGACGTCGCCACGCGTCCCGGACGCGCTCTTCCTGGCTGGCCAGGCTTACGCCATGCAAGAGGGGATGCGCGAGCAGGCAGAGCGGGCCTTCCAGGCCGTGGCGGAACGCTTCCCGGCGAGCGAGCTTGCCCCCTACGCCCTCTACGAGCTGGGGAGGCTGCGCGCCGAGGGAGGCGACGCCCCGGGAGCCATCAACGCCTGGGTGGCGGCACTGCCGCGTCACCCGGAGCCGAAGCTGGTGCAGGCGGCCATCGCTCGTACCCGCGAGCGCATCGCACAGACGACCCCGGCCGCCATGGGGCAGGCGGCGGCCTTCGCCAAGGGTGAAGCCGTCCCACGCCACCGCACCAACCAGGCGAAGACGTCGGTGGAGGCCGCCGGGGGCACGGCCGACGAGGCAGCCAAGGAGCACGGGGACTAAGGGCCATGGACCGTTCCCGAAGCCAGGCGCTCTTCAAGCGCGCGAAGAAGAGCATTCCGGGCGGAGTGAATTCTCCGGTCCGTGCCTTCCGCGGCGTGGGGGGCACCCCCGTCTTCTTCCGGGAGGGCCAGGGAGCGTGGCTCACCGACGTCGACGGCAACCGGTACGTGGACCACGTCGGAAGCTGGGGCGCGCTCATTCTCGGGCACGCACCCCCCACGGTGGTGGAGGCCGTGGCCGAAGCCGCCCGCCACGGGACGTCTTTCGGCGCGCCGCACCCAGCCGAGCTGGAGCTGGCAGAGCTTGTGGCCCGGAGGATGCCGGCGGTGGAGATGGTGCGACTCACCTCCTCCGGCACCGAGGCGACGCTGGCCGCGGTGCGCCTGGCCCGGGGCTTCACCGGTCGGGACGCGCTGGTGAAATTCGAGGGCTGCTACCACGGCTCCGGCGACTCCTTCCTGGTGAAGGCCGGCAGCGGGGTGGAGACACTGGGCCTTCCGGACTCGCCCGGTGTTCCCTCCGCGCTGGCGCGACTCACCCTGACGCTTCCCTACAACGACCTCGCTGCTGCCCGGGCACTCTTCGCCAGCGCCGGAGAGCGCATCGCCTGCATCATTGTCGAGCCGGTGGTGGGCAACATGGGCGTGTGGGTGCCGCGCCCCGGCTTCCTCTTGGGACTCCAGTCCCTGGCTCGCGAACATGGCGCCCTCTTCATCCTCGACGAGGTGATGACGGGGTTTCGCGTGGCCCCCGGCGGGGCCCAGGCGCTTTACGGTCTCGCGCCCGACCTCACCTGCCTTGGGAAAATCATCGGCGGCGGACTCCCGGTGGGTGCCTTCGGAGGCCGGCGCGAGGTGATGGAGCGCGTGGCGCCGTCCGGGCCCGTGTACCAGGCCGGAACGCTGTCCGGAAACCCGCTCGCCGTCGCCGCCGGGCTGGCCTGCCTCCGGGCCCTGGAGGAGCCTGGCGTCTACGCACGCCTCGAGTCCGTGGGCCAGGCGCTGGAAGAGGGCCTTTTGGCCTCGGCGCGGGAGGCGGGAATCGACGTCACCCTCAACCGCGTCGGCAGCATGTGGACGCTCTTCTTCACGCCCGGGCCGGTGGAGGACTACCTAACGGCGAAGACGTCCTCGGTGGAGCGCTTCGGCCGCTTCTTTCACGCCATGCTTGACGCCGGCGTCTACCTGCCTCCGAGTCAATTCGAGGCGGCCTTCGCCTCGTTGGCGATGGGACAGGCCGAGGTGGCCCGGACTCTCGAGGCGGCGCGCAAGGCCTTCGCCTCCCTGTAAGAAGTGCGAGGCGTTGCGGACGGTTGCACGCTGGCCGTGGCGAGTGCTACAGCGCGCCGCGGTCCCCGGGGAAGCGCGCACGGTGACGAAAGCGGTTGACTGCAAAGTGGCGAAGCCCAAAGAGGGCGGTGGGTTGGGTGACGCGCAGCGCGGTGCGGCGCCCTACCTGGACGCGATGTGGCGGATGGTGGCGGCGCTTCTGTTGGGCGCAGGCCTGGGCGTGCTGGCGGACAGGAAGCTGGGCTGGGAGCCGTGGGGCGTGGTGAGTGGGCTGGGGCTGGGGTTGGGGTTGGGGTTTTGGAGTCTCATGCGAAGTCTTTCCAAGCTGGAGCAGCGGCGGTGACGCGAGTTTTCATCCCATATGCAGCCGGCATGCTGGGCCTCGGTGCGTTTGCCTGGGCGCTCGCCTCGGTGTGGCCGCTGGAGGCGTCCGACGCCCGGGCCGGCATCCTTCTGGCGGCGGCGGCGGGGGTGGCCAGCCTCGGGGTGAAGGCCCTGGCTGTGCGCCGGGGCGTGAGCGGGGCGCTGGCCTGGACGGTGGGTTTCTTCTTCGCCCGGGTGGCGTTGTGGGTGGCCGGCGTCGTCTGGCTACGCGCGCACGCGGGCAATGTGGCGGCGTTCACCACTGGCTTCTGCGCCGTCTTCGGCCTGGGACTCTTCTTGGAAGTGAGTTTCATCCTGGCGGCGTCGCGTCGCCGGCAGCGAGGTGTGGCGTGAGACGCTCGGTGGCGCTCTTGGCAGCACTGCTGGCCTTTGGGGCCATGGCCGTCGAGGAGCCGCCCTCGCATGCCTTGAAGCACCCCGCGCCGGGGCCCACTGGCCGGGCGGTGGCGGTGCAGCAGAAGCACGAGGAGCCCACCCAGGACACGGCCGGGTACATCCTCCACCACGTCCTGGACTCCGACGAGCTCGGTTTCCAGGTGCCGCTCGCGGACCGGGAAATTGTCTACCGCTTCCCGGTGTGGCGAGTTCCCTTCAAGGCAGGGGCCTGCCCGGCGGACATTCGTGAGCCGGCCTCGCTCGGGGCGGGCTGCTTCGATGTGAGCCTGACCAAGATGAGCGCCATGCTTGTCCTCGGGACGCTGCTGCTGGTGCTGGTATTCCTGCTGGCTGCCCGCAAGCAGAGTGGAAGACTGGTCCCCCAGGGAGGCTTGGCGAACTTCCTGGAAATGATGGTCGTCTTCGTGCGCGACGAGATTGCCATCCCCAACATCGGCAAGGAGGAAGGGCCCAAGTACGTGCCCTACCTCCTCTCGGTCTTCTTCTTCATCCTGGTCCTCAACCTCCTCGGGCTCTTGCCGTGGATGTCGAGCGCCACCGGCAACATTGCCGTCACCGTCGCCCTGGCGGCCTTCACCTTCGTCCTCACCCAAATTGCGAGCATCCGCGCGGCCGGCGTCTGGGGCTACCTCAAGCACTTGACGGGCGGCGTGCCCTGGTACCTGTGGGTCATCATGATTCCGGTGGAGGTGCTGTCGCTCTTCACCAAACCCTTCGCCCTCACGCTGCGCCTCTTCGCCAACATGCTGGCCGGGCACATCGTCCTCTTCTGCCTCATCGGACTGATTTTCTTCATCGGGCACATCTCGGTGGCCGCGATGGCCGTCCCGCTGGGGATGGGCATCTACTTCCTCGAGCTCTTCGTCGCTTTCCTCCAGGCATACATCTTCGCCATGCTGTCGGCGCTGTACATTGGCATGGGCGTGGCGATGGGCGCGCACCAGGAGCACCCCGCGGAGGGGACGCAGCCTTCTGCGCATTGAGAAAGACATTCACCCCGCGCCGAATGGTCGGTGTCCGGGAGGTAGCCCTGGGGAAGAACGACCCCCCCTGAAACAGGGTCCACGTGAAGTTTCTTAGGGAAAACAGACAATGACCAACCTCGCTATGGCATTCCTCGGTGCTGGCATCGCCGCCGGCCTGTCCGTCATCGGCGTCGGCATCGGCATCGGCCGGCTGGCCGCCGGGGCGCTCGAGGCCACGGGCCGCCAGCCCGCGGCCACCGGTGAAATCCGCACCAGCATGCTCATCGCCGCCGCGCTCATCGAGGGCGTCGGCTTCGCCGGCATCGTGGTGGCCTTCCTCCTCGCCGGGAAAACCTAAGAGAGACGACGAGACAAGCCCCCCTTTCCTCCCCGCCAGGGACAACGTCCCTTCCGGGAGGTCTTCCGGGCGCGTTTTGCCTTCGAGCCCCTGCCCATGTCCCTCCTGCTCGCTGAAAGTGGTGTTCTCCAGCTCTCTCCGGGCCTCGTCTTCTGGACGATTCTCACCTTCGTCCTCGGGGGCTACGTGTTGCGCCGGATGACGTCCCGTCCGGCAGGCACAGACGTCGAGGAGGCGAAGCACGCCGTCCAGGACCACCGGGCGGGTGGCAAGGATGTGCGCTCGGAGGCCGAGAAGCGGCTCGCGGAGCACAAGGCGGCCATCGCCGCCATGCGGGCCGAAGCCTTCGACTCGCCGCGCCAGAAGGCCGAGGACGTGGAGCGTCGGCGCACCGAGCGCGCCGGAAAGCGTTCCGACACCCGACCAAGAACCCCTTCCCACCCTCTGGGTGAGTGAGAGTCGCTGTGAGCCCATACCCCATGCCCCTCCTGCTCGCTGAAAGTGGCTTCCTCGAAGTCCGTCCCGGCCTCATTTTCTGGACGCTCGTCACCTTCGTTCTGGCCTCCTACGTCTTGAGACGGGTGGCGTGGCGGCCCATCCTCAAGCGCGTCGAGGACCGGGAGAAATCCCTCCAGGCCGACCTAGACGGGGCCAAGCACGAGCGCTCCGAGGCGGCGAAGTTGCTAGGAGAGCAGAAGGAAGCCATCACCGCGAGTCGACGGGAAGCGGCCGAGATGGTGCGCAGGAATGCCGAGGACGTGGAGCGTTTGCGCGCGGACCTTCTCAGCAAAGCTCGGGCACAGGCCGAGGAGCTGAAGGCCGACGCCAAGCGGGCCATCGACGAGGAGAAGATGAAGGCGGTGGCAGAGGTGAAGGGCGTGGCCGCCGACCTGGCGGTGCAGATTGCCGAGAAGCTGCTTGGCGAGCACCTCGACGCCGACAAGCAGCGCAAGCTGGCCCAGCAGTACGTGGAGTCGCTCGGGAAGCCCCCGACGCGTCCCTCCTGACGGCGTGGGACTGAGCATCGGCATCGTCGGGCTGCCCAACGTGGGCAAGTCCACGCTCTTCAACGCCCTTTCCGCGGCTGGGGCCCAGGCGGCCAACTACCCCTTCTGCACCATCGAGCCCAACGTGGGCGTGGTGCCGGTGCCGGACCCGCGGCTCGACCAGCTTTCGGCGCTGGTGAAGCCGAAGCAGACGCTGCATGCCACGCTTGAGTTCCTGGACATCGCCGGCCTGGTGCGTGGTGCGTCGAAGGGCGAGGGCCTGGGAAACCAATTTCTGGCCAACATCCGCCAAGTCGACGCAGTGCTGCACGTCCTGCGCTGCTTCGAGGATGCCAACGTCGTTCACGTCGAGGGCGGAATCGACCCACAGCGGGACCACGACGTGGTGGACACCGAGCTGTGCCTCAAGGACTTGGACACCGTCGACAAGCGACGGGAGCGCACCCAGAAGACGGCCAAGGCCGGTGGGAAGGCCGGGGAGGAGGCGAAGGGAGAGCTCGCCCTGTTGGAACGGGTGAAGACAGGGCTGGACGCCGCCAAGCCGGTGCGTGCCCAGGGCCTCTCCTCCGAGGAGAGAGTCCGACTTCGTGACCTCTTTCTGCTCACCGACAAGCCGGTGCTGTATGTGGCCAACATTGCCGAGGCACAACTCGGCCGGGAGGAGCAGGAGAAGCACATCCAGGCAGTGCGACAGATTGCCGCCGACGAGCACGCCGAAGTGGTGGTGCTGGCGGCGGCCATCGAGGCAGAAATCCAGCAGCTTCCCCCCGAGGAGCGTCCGGACTTTCTGGCCTCCGTGGGCCTGGCCGAGCCCGGGCTGCACAAGGTGGTGCGTGCTGGCTACGCGCTGCTCGGACTGCAGACGTACTTCACGGTGGGCGAGGACGAGTGTCGGGCCTGGACATACCACCGGGGGGCCAAGGCACCTGAAGCCGCGGGCGTCATCCACTCGGACTTCGAGCGCGGCTTCATCAAGGCCGAAGTCTTCGACTGGAAGGACCTTCTGAAGTACGGGAGTGAAGCGGCGGTCCGCGAGAAGGGGCTGCTGCGCGTCGAGGGCCGGGAGTACGTGGTGCAGGACGGCGACTGCATGCACTTTCGCTTCAACGTGTGAGGCGCAAGGACGTGCCTTTGCGCCCGGGCCGGAGTTTGACAGTCCTGGCTCGGGGCCCTGGGCGGGCGGACGTCCGTCCCCGACGCAGAGGGGTGGCTGTCCTCCGCTGGAGGGGCGTGGAGTCTGGGCCCTGACGCCCCTCGTCCTCTCTGCGGTTCTCGGTGCCGCCGTGCTCCACGCTGCGTGGAACGCGATGCTGCGCACCGGAACCGACCGCCTCTGGACGACGACTATGATGAGTGTCGTCGTCGTAGTGGCGTGCACCCTGGCTCTGCCCTTCGTGCCGCGACCGGCCGTGGCCAGCTGGCCCTACGTCGTCGTGTCGGGTGTCCTGCACGTGGGCTACTACCTCTTCCTGGTCCGGGCCTACCGGGAGGGTGACTTTGTCCAGACCTACCCCATCGCTCGGGGCTCCTCGCCTCTGCTGGTGACCCTCGGGGCAGCCGTCTTTGCCGGAGAACGTCTCAGCCTGAGTGCAATGGCCGGCGTCCTCCTCGTCGCGGGCGGAATCCTCGCGCTCGCCCTCGAGGGCAAGCGCTTCAGCATGGCCAGTGTCCCCGCCGCGCTCGGCACCGGTTGCTTCATCGGTGCCTACAGCGTCGCGGATGGCGTGGGTGTGCGCCTCTCCGCTTCCGCACTCGGCTACACCCTCTGGATGTGTCTCGTCTGGGGTGTGGCCATGCCGGCCGTCTACGTGCTGTTACGCGACGTGCGCAGCCTGCGGAGGCCAATGGGGGACAATGCCCGCGCAGGCATCGCGGGTCTTCTCTCCTTGCTGGCCTACGGCCTCATCCTCTGGGCGATGCAGTACGCGCCCCTTGGCCCGGTGTCTGCGCTCCGCGAGACGAGCGTCCTCTTCGCCGCCCTCATCGGGTGGCTTCTCCTCGGTCAGCCGCTCGGCGTGCGGCGGGGCGTGGCCTGCGTGGTGATTGCTGTCGGGGCGGCCTGGCTCGGCTACTCCGCGCACACACCGGCTCACGCCCTGCCCGAGAGGCATGCGGTGGTGCGCCGCGGACCCTGACGGGCAGTGAGCGCGCACGGCGCGCTCCTCTGGAATGAGACGCTGTGCGCAAAGTAAGGGCGGCGCCGGATGCCGCAGTGAAATACGTCAGAAAACACCCGCGCGATTGCCGAAGCGGCGAGGGTACACTTCTTCTTCACGTGAGAACCTCTGCGGGGCGCCCCGCGCCCGGCTTCGTTCGGACCTTGCGTGCCTTCGCAAGGCGCCTCCGTCGAGCCCTCCAGGAACGGGACCGGCTGGTTGTCGAAGCGGGCGAGAGCGGCGAGAGGCTCGTGGCCAAGGTGCGACTGGGCTCCATCGGCCTGCTGGCGCTGATTCAGCTCACCCCCTTGCTCAAGCTCGGCGGCGTTCCTGCGCGGGTGGCTTTCATGAGCACGGAGTCGGTGGTGGGGCGCGGCTTGACGCTCTCCGGATTTGCCGTGGCCCTGCTCATGTACGTCGCCGTCCGCTACGCCTACCGGCCGTGGCTGGGTGCGTTGAGCATCGTCGTCGACGTCACGCTGGTGAGCGCGGGTCTGGCCGTCTTCTTCCTGCTCGGCCGTCCTCTCACCGGGGTGAACAGCCGCGTCGTCTTCGAGGTGTACTTCCTCGCCATCGGCAGCGCGGGCCTCCGCTACGACTGGCGGCTGTGCGTGCTGGCCTCGGTGCTCGCTGTGGCGGAGTACGCCGGCCTTTCCTCGTACGCCGCTGGCCACTGGGACATGGAGGCCATGTCCAGCCGACAGACGGCGTATGGAGCCTTCAGCTGGAGCTCGCAGATTGCGCGGATGGTGGTGCTGGCCGGTGCCGGAGTGATGAGTGCCGCCGTCGCGCTGCGAGGCCGCCGCTGGCGCTACCTCTCCGGAACTGATGCGCTCACCGGGCTGGCCAACCGGGCCTGGGTCGAGGAGCGTCTGGAGGAGGAGATGAGCCGCGCCCGCCGGCAAGGAGCGTCGCTGGCCATCGCCGTGGCGGACCTGGACAGTTTTCGTGAGATGAACACTGCCCATGGCCATGCCGGTGGCGACCTCGCGCTCCAGTCAGTGGCCCGTCGACTCCGCCAGTCCATCCGCAAGAGCGACCTGGCGGCGCGCCTCGGTGGGGACGAATTTGTCCTCGCCTTTCCGGCCACCGACGCCGCTCAGGCGGTGGGCCGACTCGACGGCCTGCGGCAGGAGATTGCCGGCCTCAGAGTCCCCATGGGCCGGGGTGAGCTCAAACTCACCATCAGCGTGGGTGTCGCCAGCTGGCCCGAGGAGGGGGAGGCTTTCGAGGCCGTTCTGGCCATCGCTGATGCGCGCACCTTCGAGGCCAAGCGACTCGGAAAGAATTGCGTGGTGGGTCCTGGCCCGGCGTGCGTCCCGGAACTCACCGTGCCGGCTTAAGCTTCACCGCCGCGCGAGGCGCTCTTGAGGGGTGCGGACGTCCGCCGGCTCGCAGCCTTGGGGCTCGTTTCCACGGCCGAGGCCATCCCGGCCGGCGAGCCCTCCCTGGCAGCCCTCTGTGCCGCGGGTGTCCTGCTGGGCGGCCTCTCGGTCGCGGCCGACGTGCGGCCCGACGAATTGGTGGGCCCATTGTGCCAGCGCATCAGCGCGCAACGGCTTCGCGTCCTGGACGCGCGCACCTCGCCGCCGGAGCTCTGGGTGCAGGTGGGGGAGACTCAGGAGCGCTGGCCGGTGCCGGACGTGCCGGCCCTGGTGCGAGAGCTCAACCGTTGCTACCGGCGGGACTCCACGGTGCGCGCCATTGCAAGTCTTGGAGAATGGGACGAGGCCCGACAGCTGTGGTGCATCCCGAAAGGAGCGCTGGGCGCGCTCCTCGGCGAGGGCCTGCTCCAGGCCGAGAACTCCGAGGAGCTCTCAGCGCTGGTGGCGCAAGCCTGACTCCTCAGGACGCTTGAACGCAGGCGACGAGGTTCACCCCGGCGTGGGCGGCGGCCGTCGTGGCGAGCTCGCCCGACTTCATCGCCTCGGCTACCAGCGCCGCCGCGCCGAGCATGTAGAAGACGCACAGCGCGATGACTAGCAGGGGAAGCCCGAAGGACTGGATACGCTTCTCGGCAACGATGGAATTCATGATGCGTTCGCTCCTGAAGGCAGGCTGCCTGTCTCCGACCGCCTGCACGTAGAAAGAACGCTCGAGGGCGCCCGCCATTGCGTGACAGGTGGGTGTCCTTCGCAACACCCCTTCTGGTGAGCCTTCTGCAGTCAGGGGGGGCCAGTGTTACAGCTGGCAACATCTCCATGTCAGACCCGTTTCCGCGCCGTCGTCGGCTGCTCCGCTTCTTCGTCGCCGTCTCGGCCGTCTTCGGGCTGTTGCATCTCTACCCGGGACTGCGGTTGTTGTCTGACACCCGGCTGCCGGCGGGCTGGGCAGCGCTCGGCTGGGCGCTCCTGGCCGTCGCGGTGGTGGCCGTCCCGGCGGGTTTGTTCCTCGTCCGGACGGTGAGCAACCGGCTGACGAGAGCCCTCTCCGCCTTCGGCACCTTCTGGCTCGGCGCGGCGGCCATTCTCCTCACCGCCACCCTCGCCACCGACGTGGCACGTGTGCTGTTTGGTGTGGTGCATGGGTTTGCAGTCGGCGCAGCCCGGGTGCACGAGGCTCGTTTCCAGGCGCTGGCCATCGTGGGGTTGACGGTGGGGCTCACCGGCTGGGCGCTCTTCAGCGCCGCACTGGTGTTGCAGCTGCGTCGGGTGACGGTGCGCCTCACGGGGCTGGGCCAGGGCCTGGAGGGGTTGCGCATCGTCCAAATCTCGGACCTCCACATTGGTGAAGCAACCGATGAGCCCTTCCTCCGCCGCGTGGTGGCCCGGGTGAATGCGCTGGCCCCGGACGTGGTGGCGGTGACGGGCGACCTGGTGGACGGACAGGTGGCCGCGGTGCGGGACTTCGTGGCTCCCTTGCGCGAGCTGCGCGCGCGCTTCGGCGTCTACTACGTCACCGGCAACCATGAGTACTACTGGGGCGGCCCGGAATGGGAAGCGGAAGTCCAGCGCCTCGGGCTCACCGTCCTGCGCAACGAGCACCGCGTCATCTCGCGTGGCGGAAGCGAGCTCGCACTCGGCGGGGTGCCGGACCTGCAGGGCATCCGTTTTCATCCGGACCACGCCTGCCGGCCGGACCTGGCCTTCGCCGGCGCTCCGGAAGGCGTCCCGCGCATCCTGCTCGCGCACCAGCCGGCCGCGGCGCGCTCGGCGGCGGCCGCCGGTGTGCACCTCCAGCTGTCAGGCCACACCCACGGCGGACAGATTTTTCCGTTTCACTTCTTTGTCTGGCTGAGCCAGCCCGTGCTGAGCGGCCTGCGGAAGCTCTTCGGCATCTGGGTCTACACCCATCGCGGAACCGGTACCTGGGGCCCGCGGATGCGCCTCGGGGCGGCCCCGGAAATCGCAGAAATTACACTTCGCGCGGCTTGAGCCCGGGGCGCGGGATGCTTTGACGCCTCTCAGGGGGTGAAGGTGCCCGCCTGGGTGAAGGTGCAGTTCTGCGTTCCATTGTCGACGAAGACGGCCGTGCCGGTGTTGTTGACCTCAATGCTGGTGCCGTTGAGGACGAGCGTGCCGGCGGTGAAGGTGGGAGTCCACGTCCCTCCCACGGAGCCAGGGACGGTGGGGCACGTCTGTGCCGAGTCGAGCGTGGCGTTGTTGCCATTCACGGTCCAGGTCAGGTTGCAGCTGTTGGAACCGGGCTGAGTGACGATGGTGCCCGAGTTACTCCCGGCGACGACGGTGATTGTTCCAGTCAGAGTGTCGACATGCATCCCGCTGACAGGGCAAGTCTCTGTCTGGTCCACGTCGGCGTTGAAGGTCCCCAGCCAGTTGGCGGCGACGGGGCCGCCGCCGCTGCTGCTACCGCAGCCAAGAAGTGCCAGCGGTGCAACGCAGAGAAATAGGGCTCTCATTGAAGTTGACCTCCTCAACCCCGGGGGCGCCTCCCTCCCAGGGACCTGCCACTGCGCGGTTGCGTCACCTGAAATGCTTCAATTGAGGGTAAACGTCCCCGACTGGTTGAAGGTGCACTGCTGTGCGGCTTCGCCGGTTGGAGTGTAGACGGCCATCCCGGCGTTGGTGACACCAATCATGCTGCCGTTCAGGGTGAGCAGGCCGCTTGAGAAGGTGGCCTGCCACGTTCCGGGCACCGAGGCAGGAACGGTGGGACAGGTCACGTTGGCGGTGAGGGTGGCGTTGCTCCCATTCACCGACCAGGTCAGGTCGCAGCCGTTGGCGGGCTGGGTGACGATGGTTCCCGAGGCACTCCCGGCGGCGATGGAGATTGGCCCATTCAGCCCGTCGGTGTGTGACCCAGAAGAGCCGGCGCAGGTCTCCGTCTGGGCCACGGAGGCGTTCCAGCTTCCTATCCAGGGGGTGGTGTTGGCGCTGCCGCTGCCACAACCAAGAAGCGCCAGCGGCGCCACACAGAAAAGCAGAGTTCTCATCGCGAAGGTGACCTCCCCACCAGGGACGCTTCGGGCCCCAGGGACGGGCGGCATCCTCTCATAAACCAGGGATTCGCCCAGGCCCGGCGCGACATTACGGCTTCTGGGGTGGCCCCACGCCGCTCGGCAGCTCCTTCTGGAGGAGGGCGAGCACTTTTTTTCGGAGGACGTCGTAGTCCGGTTCGTTCCGGAAGACGCCGTAGCGGACCTGGGTGCCGTTGGGCCAGGCGCCGTCGAGGTGGAAGAGTCGCTCACCAGGGCCAATGTCTCCGCGCTGGAGCGCACCGGGCTGTTCGACGGCGTAAGAGCCAAGGGTGATGGACCGGAGGTCCTGGCCGCCCTCGGGCTTGGAAAGAATGTTGAAGCGGTAGCGCACGGCGCGTGGGCCGATGAGCTCGAAGGACTCGAGCGCCATGACCCAATATTTTCCGATGGGGAACTGGTCCCGGCAGTAGACGGTCGCGACGCTCCCGTCCGGATAGACGACCTTGTTGGCTTGGTACAGGGCGAGGAGCCGGGCTCGCGAGCGGTCGCGCGCTTCGAGGTTCCCGAGCGCTTGGTTCACCTGCACCAGCTTGGCCACCGAGTGCCAGTCGTCGGCGTCCGCCTTCAGGGCAGTCTGGAAATGCCGAAGCGCGAGCGCCGGCTTCTCCTTCAGCTGGTAGATGACCCCGACGTTGAAGTTGGCATCCGGGTCGGCGGGGTAGCGGGCCAGGATGGCCTTGAATCTCTCGAGCTTGCCGTCCCGGTCCTGTTGGTCGTTGTCGGCCGGCATGCCCGCATCCCCGGTGGGCGCGGCGTGGGCCTGCCCCAGAATTCCATTGGCCAGCAGCAGCAGTAGCGGGAAGGCGAGCCGGGCCATCGAGGCCGCCAAGGTTAGCCCAGGGCCCCGCTGAGCAACGGGAGGGCCGCCCTGGGCCCTCCATCGGGCCGCTTGCCCGACAGGGAGCGCCCCTGGGACAGTGCAGTGCCGTGCGACGCGCCTCCCCCTGTGTGGTGCTGGGCCTGGTCCTGGCCGGGTGCCTCAGCGAGCCCCGGCCCAGCGCCGAGGGGCGCCCTCCAGCCTTCATCGGAACGCCCGGTCCAGCAAAACCCGACGGGTGCGCGGTGGTGTTGCTCCTCTCGCGCCCGGACCGACCCTCCGAGCCCCTGGAAGACATCGCCACCGTCACTGCCGAGGCCTACACGCTGGAGGCGTGCAAGGAGCAGCTGGTCCGCCGGGAGGCCTGCCGGTACGGCGGCGACGTGCTGTACCTCTTCGAGACGGGACAGGCGTCGGTGGGGCGCGGGCTCAACACGCCCGTGGTGTGGTGTGCGGCCAAGCTGGCGCGCTTTCTGAGAAGCGCGCCGCCCGTCCGTTAGGCCGTCTTGCTGGGGCGCGCCCGGGTGGAGGCCTTCTGGCTGCGTCGCGGTGCCGCCAGCGCTGCCGCCTTGAGGAGCGCCGACACCATCGGCGTGGCGCTGGCCTGGCCGGTTCCGGCGAGCGCGTAGGCCACCCCGTGGTCCGGTGAGGTGCGCGGCAACGGGAGGCCCAGGGTGACATTCACCGTGCGGTCGAAGTCGAGGGCCTTGGCCACCACCAGTCCCTGGTCGTGGTACATGACCAGCACCGCGTCGAAGGGCATTTTCTCGGGGTGGGCGAAGAGTCCATCTGCCGGCAGTGGCCCGGTGCAGTCCACACCGCGCCGCCGCGCCCGCGCCACGGCTGGAGCGATGGTACGCACCTCCTCGTCCCCGAGCAGCCCGCCCTCTCCGGCGTGGGGGTTGAGGCCGGTGACGGCCAGGCGGGGGGGCCGCCCGAAGCTTGGTTTGAGAGCAGCGGAGAGGAGCTGCAGCTGCGCCGTCAGCCGGGTGACGCTGAGGGCCTTGGGGACGTCGCGCAACGGCAGATGGTTGGTGGCCAGCGCCACTCGGACCCGTGGCCCATCCATGAGCATCAGCACCTCGCACCCGAAGGCCTCCGCCAACAGCTCGGTATGCCCGAAGAAGCGGGTGCCGCTGCGCAGAATCTGCTCCTTGGAGACGGGCGCGGTGCAGAGCGCGTCCACGGTGCCGGCCTTGGCGGCGTCTACCAAGGCCCGCACGTAAGCAAGCTGCGCCTTGCCGCCAGCCCGCGAAGGCTTGCCCGGGCGCCTGTCCTTGTCCGCCAGCGAAGTCATCATCACCAGTGCCGGTCCGCTGGCCTCGCCAAGCTCGCCTGGAGCGAGCCGCTTCAGGTGGCCCAGCGTGGGGAAGCGCTCCAGGGAGGGGCCATCCCCGAAGATGATGGGGACCAAGGCCCGCACCACCTCCGGGTTGTCCAGCGCTGCGGCCAGCACCTCCGGACCAATCCCCGAGGGGTCTCCCATGGAGATGCCCACCCGCGGGAGGGTCACTGGACCTTCGTCTCCGCCGTCCCGGCCGGCGGACCGAGCTTGATTTCCACGACCGCCCCTTGACGGAGCGTCTTCACGTACTGCGCCTGGGCGCGTTGCCCCTGCTCGCGCCGCAGCTTCTCCTCGATTTGGGGCTTCAGCTCGGCCAGCGGCAGCAAGCCAATCGCGCGGCGCTCCTCGAGCCTGAGGACGTGCCAGCCGACGCTGGTGCGCACCGGGTCCGAGACTTCATCGACCTTGAGGCCGAAGGCGACCTTTTCGAAGGCCGGCACCATGGCCCCGCGCCGGAAAAAGCCCAAGTCCCCTCCGTCCGCGGCACTCGAACCCTGGCTCTTCTTCTTGGCAATCTCGGCGAAGTCTGCCCCCGGCTGACGGGCCTCGGCCGCGATGCCCGTGGCGGTGGCGAGGGCCTTATCCACCTGCTCGGGCGGCGCGCTCTCCGGGACCGCGACGACGATGTGGCGCACGTGCACCTCGACTTCCTTGCCCTCGTCCCGCGCCATCCGGTCGTACTCACTGCGGACGTCGGCGTCGGAGACCTTCACCAGCTTGGCCACCTTTTCTCGCAGCAACTGGAAGCGGCCGAGCTGCTTGCGCAGCTGGTCGCGATAGTCGCTGAGACTCAGGCCTTCGTTGGCCACCGCCTGGGCAAGCTGGTCGGCGGTGAAGTTGTACTGCTTCATCACCTCCTGCATGCCCTGGTCGACCTGCTTGTCGTCGACGGTGATTTTGGATTCGCGTAACTCCTGGTCGAGGACCTTCTCGTCCACCAAGCTGTCCAGCACCCGGAGCGTAATCTCCTGGTGCTTCTTGGCCCGTTCTTCCGGAGGGGTCTCCTGGTCCGCGTGCTGGAGGTCCGTACTGGCGCGCTTCATCACCTCCCCGAGCGTAATAATCTCGTTGTTCACCACCGCGGCGACGCGGTCCACCAGTTCGGCGCGCACGCCTCGGGCCGCCAGCACCAGCCCGAGCCCGAGCGCCACGCCAGCGAGCGGCGCCGGATGTCGCTTCATGGCCGGCCCTCCTCTGCAGGGTGAGCGGACCCGGCCAGTCGAGGACCGCTCACCTTGGCCAGGGCGACCTCGTTGATGCGGATGGCCGCGCGGTCGCGCAGGCCGTGCACGTAGGCAGCCTGTGCCTTCTCCTTCTTGTCACGCAGCAGGCGCCGCTCCACCTCGCGGCGGACCTGGGCCAGCTCCTTTCTGCGCGCCGGCCGGCGGTCCAGGAGCTTGAAGATGTGAAAGCCGTATTCGCTCGTCACCACATCCGAGATTTGCCCGGGTTCCAGCGAGAATGCCACCTTGTCGAACTCGGGGGGCATCACCCCGCGTGGAAACCAGCCCAGGTCGCCGCCCAAGCGAGCATCCGCGGAGAGCGAATGGGCGCGGGCGACGGCTGCGAACTTCGCTCCCCCGTGCAGCTCGTCCCGGAGGCGCCTCGCGTCCTCGACGTCCTTGACGACGATTTGGGCGGCGTGCACCTGTTCTGGCTCCTGGAACTCCGCCGCGTGGGCATCCAGGTAGCCCTGGAGCTCCTCCTCGGTGACGGCCACGCGCTCGTACACCACCTCATCCACCAGCTTCTCGACGGTGAGCCGGGCGGCCGTCTGCCGCTCGAAATCCGATTCGCTCAACCGACCCTGGGCGAGCGCCTCCTGGAAGCGCGTGTCCTGGTATTCGGCCTTCAAGCGCGCGACGGCACCTCGCACCGCCTCGGGCGTGACGGTGATGGCCTTGGCCCGCGCATCTTGCAGGAGAAGCTGCCGGTCCAAGAGTCCCTGCAGGACGGTTTGCTTCAGGGCGAGGAGCTGGTCCGGCGCCGGGGCCGTCGCCCCCTCCGGCATCTCGTACGCCAGGGCGAGCTCGCGCTCGAAGTCGACGACGGCAATGGCCTCGCCATTCACCATTGCCACCACCGAGGGGTCGAGCTCAGGGGCTCCCCGTCGCGCGCAGGCCGCCAAGAGCCCGAGGGCGAGCAGGGGCCCCCAGCACCTCATTGCCGGACGGGCGGTGGGGGGACGGGCGTGAGCGCGGGAGCGGGCGCCGGCACCGGGAAAGAAACAGCAGGCGGGGCCTGCACCATGGTCCGCGGGCCAGCCTGTCCCTCCGGCCGGGGACTCACGTCGACCACCACCTTGGCCAGCGCCGGCTCGTCGACTTTCAAGCCGGACTTCGCCTTGAGGTCCCCGACGAATTTCTCGTAGGCCTGGTTCCGGTGGTCATTCTGCAGCCGGGTGCGAATCTGCCCCTTCACGTCAGCGAGGCCCTGCAGTGTCTGGGCGCTGTGGACGCGGAGCTTGAGGATGTGCACACCCGTTTTGGCGCGGACCAGCCCGGAGAGGTCGCCTGGTTCCTTGAGGGCCTGCGCGGCCTGGGCCACTTCTGCGCCATAGCGGCTCGTCAAATCGGCCGCGGTGAGCGCCCGCAGGTCCCCCTCCAGCACCTTCGAAGGGTCATCGGAGTTGGCCTTGGCCAGCTGCCCGAAGGCGCTGAAGTCATCGGGCTTGAGCTTCTGCACCTGGGCCAGCAGCTTCTCGGCCTTGGCCATTTGCGCCTTCTGCTTCGCCTCGTCGTTCGGGGGGATGGCGAGGAAGATGGTGCTCACCCGCCAGGTTTCCGGTCGGGTGAAGTCGGCGGCGTGCGCGTCGTACCAGGCCTGCACCTCCTCGTCGGTGACGGGCGGTGTCTTGTTCTCCCGCTCGTCCTTCACCAGCTTCTGGGCCAGGACGTTCTTGAGGGTCTCCACCACTTCCGGGTCGTTGGCGTGCCCTTGGCGGACGGCCTCGTGTGCCAGCAGGTCCAGGGTGACGAGCCGTTCGACGAACTCCTTTTTCTGCGCCGGGCCCTGGTAACGGAGTCGGACCATGGGGGGCAGCTGGGCGAGGGCCTTGTTGACGTCCTCGGCGGTGATGACGCCGCCGGAGTAGGTGGCCACCGGCGTGCCCTGCGTCGAGCGCCGCAGGTCGATGGTGACTTTGTCGGAGGAACGGGAGCAGGCGGCGGCGGCGAGTGCTGCCGCGAGACACGTCGTACGCAGAAGGGGAAGAGCGTTCATGGCGGGTGGCTCGCCTAGCACGCTCGGGGTCGGTCCGGCCAGCGTGCCGAGGGGGGGTGGTAGCCTCCCCAGCCGTGGCCCGGCAGGGGTGGTGCGTCTACATGCTTCGCTGCCGGGACGGGAGCCTCTACACCGGCATCACCAACGACGTCGCACGCCGGCTGGCCGCCCACGCGGCGGGCAGGGGGGCTGCCTACACCCGGAGCCGGTGCCCGGTGCGGCTCGTGTACCGCGAGCCGGCAGCTGGCCGCAGCGCAGCCCTGCGGCGCGAGGCGGCGTTGAAACGGCTGGCCCGCGCCGAAAAGTGGATGCTCGTCCGCTCGGTCAGCCGGCCTTTGTCGAAGCAGAAGGCGGGGCGGCGTCCGGCTTCTTCTCCCGCGCCATTGCGGCCAGCAGCCCCAGCACGAGGCCCACCACCATCCCGGAGATGATGCCGATGAACGTCCAGCGAAACATCGACTCCGCGGCGAGGGCGGCCGCGGCACAGTCGCAGAGGGTCGCGGAGACTTGCTTGCTGATGGGAGCGTAAAACGTGGGCGCGACGCTCCGGGCAACCAGCGAGCTGAAAAATCCGCCGAGCAGGCCGCCCGAAGTCATCCAGAGCAGGAGTTTGCGAAGCGTATTCATCGTCGGGCTCCCGTGGGGCTATGCGAAGGGTGGGCAGCCGCCCCGACACCTGATATCCGGCGCGGCGGGGATGCACTCTACGTGACGCTGCTCGGCTGGGGAGGCGCTTTCTTCGCCATCGCCGCGGGGGCGCTCTCTTTGCCCATTCTCCGCTTCGCCTTCTCTCGCAGCCTGGGGACCGGGCTGATGGTGTTGCTCATTCCGTTCTACGTCTTCTGGTTCGCGGTGAAACACTTCCAGCATCAGCGCAAGGTCGCGCTGGTGTGCAGCTGGTTCGCGTGCCTGGGGCTCTCTGCGGTGCTCCTCGCCGTGCACCATGCGGCCAGTACTCTGACCATCGACCCCTTCGGCTAGACGCCACGAGCGTCCGGGTCCCACACCACTTTGTGCTGCTGGAGCTGGAAGCGGACCGGCAGCCGGTCGGCGAGAATCCATTCGGCCAGAGTCCTCGGGGAAAGAACGCCGTGGACGCAGCTGAAGAGCAGCCCGAAGCCCCGTCCGGCGAGCTGGTGCTGGTGAAGCTGGCAGCTAGCCCAGTCGTAGTCCTGTCGCGTGCCGATGACGAACTTCAACTCGTCGCGTTCCGTCATCGAGTCGAGCACGCGGAAGTCATTGCGGTCCGATTCGCCCGAGGAGGGCGTCTTGAGGTCGACAATCTTGTGGACCGCCCGCGGCACCAGTCGGACGTCGATGGCTCCGGAGGTCTCCAGGAGTACCCGCAGCCCTGCGGAGAGGAGCTGCTCCAAAAGCGGGTAGACGCCGGGCTGGAGCAGCGGCTCTCCTCCGGTGACCTCCACCAGGGGGGCGCCCAGGGCCCGAACCCGCTGCACCACCTCGGCCACCTTGAGCCGTTCGCCGCCATGGAAGGCGAAGGCGCTGTCGCAGTAGCTGCAGCGAAGGTGGCATCCGGTGAGGCGGACGAAGCTACAGAGCAACCCCTGGTGCGAGGACTCGCCCTGCAAAGACACGTAAATTTCCTTCACCACCACCGCATCGGCCGTGGCCACACGGCGCGGCTCGAGGTGGGGGCGGGCAGCAAGCATCTCCCTTCGTCTAGCACTGCCCCCGGCTGCCTTGCCTCTCCCGGGCCGTTTGGGTAGCTCCAGGGGGCTTGGGAATGCACACCACCACCCTGTCCTGGGTCCCGGGGAAGGCGGGCCGGTTGCGCGTCGAGGAGTCCGGCAGCGGCCGCACGCCGGTGGTGCTGGTCCATGGGAACGGCGGCGACCGCACGCACTGGACGGAGACGCTGCCGCACCTGGCCCAGGGCCGTCGGACGGTGAGCTTCGACATGCGGGGGATGGGTGAGTCGGACGCGCCGTCGGATGGTAGCTATGCGCTTGATGCGCTGGTGGACGACGTCTCGCGGGTGGCAGACGCGCTCGCTCTCGAGCGCTTCGTCCTCATTGGACACAGCTTTGGTGGAACCGTGGTGGCAGCAGCCTGCCGTCGCATTCCCCAGCGCCTGGCCGGTGCGCTCTTCCTCGATGCCGGTGGTGACCTGCGTGGCGTCCCGCTCGAAGCGCAGCGCACCTGGCGGCAGGGTTTCGAGCCCGACCGCTTCGAGGAAACCGTCCGCACCTGGTTCTTGCAGTTGCTCACCCCGGCCAGTGCCGAGACACGCACCCGGGTGCTGGAGACGCTGGCCCGGACGCAGCGCGCCGCCTACGTCGGAGCCACGGACGAGCTCTTCACCTTCGACCCCGCCGGCGCCATTCGGTGTTTCGGGGGGCCGAAGGCGCTCCTCTCCGTCCTCTCGCTGGACGGACCACTCTCGCTGCGGCACACCGTCCCGGAGCTCCCGTGTGAATTCATCGACGGGGTGAGCCACTGGCTGCAGCTGGACCGCCCGGAAGTCGTCAACGAGGTCCTGGACCGCTTTCTCGCCAGCATCCCTGGTTAGTCAGTCTCACACGAGAGTTGCGGTGTCGCTGGTCACGGGGGGTGTCTCGGACGCTTGTCGCAGCGTCCAGGATGCGCTGGGCGCACGGCGCCGCCGAATGCGTCGAGGCGGTTTGAAGGGAAGACGAGAGACGGGGAGCTCCATGAAGCGGAGGACATTTCTCAAGGGCGCCGGAGTGGTGAGCGTCCTGGTCGTCGGCGGTGGTGTCTGGCGCGCCTACAGCCAGGGGGCCTTCAGTGTCGGCCAGGGTCCGGCCTATGAGCCCTGGAAGGACTGGCGTCAGGACTCCAACCAGGGCGCCTTGGCGCTGGTGCGTGCGGCGATTCTCGCCGCCAGCCCACACAACACGCAGCCCTGGCTCTTCAAGGTGACGAATTCGGAGATTGAGCTGTACCTCGACACCAGTCGAAACGTCGGGGCCCTCGACCCCTTCTTGCGCGAAGAGCACATCGGGATGGGCTGCGCGCTCGAGAACCTGGTGCTCTCTGCAGCTCCCAACGGCTACACGGCCAACGTCGAGCTTCTTCCCGGAACGCTTGGGCCGATTCCCGCCGAGCCCGCCCGGAAGCTGGTGGCACGGGTCGCGCTCGCCCCCAGCAAACGAGAGGAGAGCGAGCTCTACCAGGCCATCCCGCGGCGACACACGAATCGCGCCGCCTTCGACGCCCAGGCCCCCGTCCCGCTGCAATTCGTCGATGCGCTGAGGCACCTGACGAGCGACGACCCAGACGTCAGAGTGGCGCTCTTCACGCAGGAAGCGGACCGGCGGCGGATTGTGGAAATAAGCTCCGCGGCGAACACCGAGCTCTATTCCGACCCGGAGATACATCGCGCCAGTGAAGAATGGGTTCGGACCAACTGGGGCGCGGTCCAAAAATTCCGAGACGGCCTCACGGTGGATGCCTTCGGGCTGCCGCCCATCGCCACCGCGGTTGTCAAGACCATGCCGGTCTGGATGCTGAACTGGGCCGCGTCCCTAGGGGGGGCGCCCGACTATTCGAACCTCATGCTCAGTGCACCTCTGATTGGCATCATCACCGTCCAGGACCGGTACGCCCAGCAGAGCTGCCTGCGAGCAGGGCGGCTCTGGCAGCGGGCCCATTTGCTGGCGACGGCCCGTGGCCTCGCCGGACGGCCCTGCAACGAGGCCGTGGAGATGATTGACCATGAAAGAGCGCTGGGAAGACGCGCGCACCGCGCGGCTCTGCTGGCCGAGGTTCTCGGGGCCACGGCCTGGCAGCCGACGTTTGTCTTTTACATGGGCTCGCCGCTTCAACCAGCGCGGGCGAGCCCTCGACGGCCGGTGGGGAGCGTGGTCGTCTAGCGAGGCCCAGCCCTACTGCTTCAGCTTGTACCCACGCGCCAGCAAGGCATAGGTGACGAGCGTCGCCACCAGGGCCATCGTCGCGAGCAACGTCCCACCGAGCACCGGCGGGAAGACAGTCGAACCGAGCATTCCGTAACGGAGCCCCTCCACCATGTACACCATGGGGTTGAAGAGGCTCACCGTGTGCCAGGGCTCGGGCAGCTGCCTTATCGAGTAGAAGACGCCGCCCAGGAATGTCAGCGGCAGCATGACGAAGGTGGGGAAGAAGTTGATTTGCTCGAACTTCTCCGCCCACACCGCGGCGACGAGGCCCAGCACCGAGAAGACGTAGGCCGTCCCCAGAAGGAAGCCCAAGGTGGCGAGCGGGTGGACGAGCTGGAGCGGGGTGAAGAGGAGGGCAACCGCCCAGGTGAGGAGTCCCACCAGGAGGCCCCGCACCATCGCCCCGCCGACGAAGCCGAGTAGAATCTCTCCTGCGCCAAGCGGTGCCACCAGGAGGTCCACCACCGTCCCTTGAATCTTCATGATGAAGAGCGAGGAGCTGCTGTTGAGGAAGGCATTGTTCGCCATGCCGAGAAAAATGAGGCCCGGGACGATGAAGGGCAGGTAGGGGTGTCCCGTCGCTTGTTCCATCCGCCCGCCCAGCGAGACGCCGAAGACGACGAAGTAGAGTGAGGTGGAAATGAGGGGCGAGAGCACCGTCTGCCCCGGGACGCGCAGGAAACGGCGCACTTCCTTGGAGAGCAGCGTCCGCAGGCCGAGCCAATTCATCGCTGGCTTCCGCCGCCGCCATGCAGCACTTCGATGAGCACGTCCTCGAGCTTGCTCGCCCGCGTCTCGACTTCCTGGACCGGGAGTCCGGCGGCGTAAAGCCCCCGCAGCACCTCGCCGACACCCGGATGCCCTGGGCGCTCGGTGTACACCCAGCCCTTCCCGTCCTCGGAGAGGACTCCCCCCCCGGCATAGGCCTCCGGTAAGCGCGGGACTGGGCTCTGGAAGGCCACCACCAGGCGCTTGGTGCCCATGCGGCGCATCAGCGCCCGCTTGTCCTCGACCAGCAACAGTCGGCCCTCGTTGATGATGCCCACCCGGTCCGCCAGCTCCTCGGCTTCCTCGAGGTAATGGGTGGTGAGCACGACGGTTGTCCCTTGGGAGCGCAGCTTCCGCACGTAGGCCCAGAGGTCGCGCCGGAGCTCCACGTCCACGCCAGCGGTGGGCTCGTCGAGAAAGACGAGCTTCGGGGCGTGCACCAGCGCCTTGGCGATGAGCAGGCGCCGTTTCATTCCTCCGGAGAGCGTCCGGGTTTGGGCGTTGGCCTTGGCCGAGAGGTCCAGCGCCTCGAGTACCTCGGCGATGCGCGCCTCGTCCGGTGGCCGGCCGTAGTAACCGAGCTGGATGCGCAAGGACTCGGTCACCGTGAAGAAGGGGTCGAAATTCACCTCCTGCGGCACCAGGCCCACCTGGAAGCGCGGGCCGAGCGCGTCGACGTCCAAGTCGATGCCGAAGAGGTGGATGCGGCCCGAGGTCTTCTTCACCAGGCCGCAGACAGCGCCGATGAGGGTGGTCTTCCCTGCGCCGTTGGGCCCGAGCAATGCGAAAATTTCTCCGGCACCGATTTGCAGAGAGACGCCGTCCAGGGCCACCACGTCGCGGTAGCGCTTGACGAGCTGCTCGATGTCCAGGACGGGGCGACTCAAGGGGTGGCGGGCGCAGCGCCCTGTAACCCGGTTGCGGCGAGGCCGCTGCTCGAAAACGCGCGCCAGGGACCGCTTCCGCCGGCCGCGTCGTGCCTCAGAGCTTGAAGGGGTCCGGGTTTCTCGAGCGCGACGGCACCGTCCGTGGGGCCGGTGACTCGGGCTCGCGACGCCGCGGAGGCAGCCGGACCTCGAGCTGGACGTGGCCCTGGGCGTCGACACTGCGCACCACCGGCGCGTGGCCCGGGGCGGTCAGGCGCAGGACGAGCTTCCCCGGGCCCTCCGGTACCTCGGTGTGGAGCGGGGTCGTCCCCAGGAGTGCGCCCGTGTCCACGCGCTCGACGCGGGCGCCGCGGGGCTGACTGCTGACTTGCAGCGAAAGCATGGGGAGCGCCGTGGGGACGACGTCCAGCACCGGCGTGGGCTCGGGCACAGGCCCCGGGGCCGCGGCCCGGGCCGCAGGCTGGACGGTGGAGGCCCGGTCCTTGCGGCCGGTGTAGCCCAGAGCGAGCAGGCCAAGGGCCAGGGCGCCCGCGCCAAGCACGGCACGGCCCCGCGTCCGCCGGGGCGGCGGGAGCAGCGCCGCGGCCAGAGCCCCCTCGAGTGCGGCCATGTCCCGGAAGCGGTCCACCGGGTCCTTGGCCAAACAGCGCAGCACCACCGCGCGCAGCGCAGCTGGGATGCGCTCGTAGGCCGGGGTCCGCACCGGAAGCGCCGGTGCCGGCTCGGTGAGCACCCTGGCCACCAGCTGGCCGAAGCTCGTCCCGGAGAAGGGTGGGTGACCGGCCAGCATCTCGTGCAGCACGCACCCCAGCGCGTACTGGTCCGTCCGGGCGTCCGCGCCAAGTCCGTTGGCCTGTTCCGGCGCCATGTAGGCGGGCGTCCCGACGATGGTCCCTTCCACGGTGGAGTTGAGGGGCAGGTCGCCGATGGGCGTCATCAGCTTGGCCACGCCGAAGTCGAGCACCTTGATGAAGTCCCGCTCGGTCCCGCGCCGGACGAGGAAGAGGTTGTCCGGCTTCACGTCGCGATGCACGACACCCACCTGGTGGGCGGCGCCGAGCGCCCGGGCCACCTGGCGGGCCATGTCCACCGCCCGGACCACCGAGAGGTGCTCCTGGGCGAGCACCTCGGTGACGCTGTGCCCGTCGAGCAGCTCCATCACGCAGTAGACGCGTGTCCGGCCACTCGGCCCGGGCTCGTGGACGAAGTCCTGAATCTCGACGATGTGCTCGTGGTTGATTTGGTTGACGGCCCGCGCCTCGTGGAAGAAGCGCTGGATGAGATTCTGGTTCTGCGCATGCTCGGCGCGGAGCACCTTGATGGCCGCCGGCCGGCCCAACGTCACGTGGCGGGCGAGGAAGACGCGCCCCATCGAGCCCTCGCCGAGGAGACGCTCCAGCTGGTACTGGCCGATGAGGTCACCGGCTCGCTCACGGACCGCCTCTTCGATGAGCAGCAAGGGCGTGGCCCCGGTGTTGCGCTGACGAAGCTCCTGCGTCCGCGGCTGCGTCGCGTCGAGCGCCCGTGCCAGGGCCGAGGGGTCGGCGAAGCGGTCGGTGGGCACTTTCTCCAGGCAGCGCCGGATGATGGGCTCGAGCCACCCCCCGGGGCCACCGCCGATGGCCTCGCGCATGAGTTGGCCGACGGCGGCCACATCCGCGCGCGTGTCGGCCTCCACTCCGGGGCCGTCCGAAAGCCCGGGCCCCACCAGCTTCGGTGCGTAGCGAGACAGGCCGCCCACCAGGAAGACTTGGTCGACCGGAAGCGCGCGGACGACAATCCCCGCGCCTCGCAGCTCGGTGAGCGCGCTGCACAGGGCCGGGATGAGGAGTGCCAGCTGGTCCGGCGTCAGCGGGCCGGTGCGGCGCAGGTGCGTCGCCAGGTCCTCGCCCTCCAGGTACTCGCTGACCACGAAGGGTCGCCCATCCGGAAGGCAGCCGGCCTCGAGCTGGCGCGCAAGCCCGGGGTGCTCAAGGGACTGCAGCGCACAGGCCCGGTCGACGAAGTGGCCGCGCGCATCCGGTCGGTGCCAGAGCGTGCCGTGGAAGACTCTCACCAGTGCGTTGGCTCCGCTGTCCAGCTTCCGTCCGAGCCACGCCGCGCTTGCCGCGCTCTCGTGGAGCTTGGTCACCAGCTGGTAGTCGAGGGCCGAAGACATTGGCGGGAAGGGAACCCCTACCACTCCCCCGACGAGGTAGAAAGCACCCCCGAAGGAGCGCCATGGCCGAGAATTTCATCTTCACGATGCAGGATTTGCGAAAGGTCCGGGGTGGAAAAGACATCCTCAAGGGCATCTACCTGTCTTTCTTTCCCGGTGCGAAAATTGGCGTCATTGGCCCGAACGGCGCGGGCAAGTCGACGCTGCTGCGCATCATGGCCGGCGTGGACACCGAGTTTTTTGGTGTGGCACGCAAAGACCCCTCGGCGCGGGTGGGGTATTTGCCGCAGGAGCCTCAGCTCGACGCCTCGCTCGATGTGAAGGGGAACGTCGAGCTCGGAGTGAAGGTCATCCGCGACCTGCTCCTGCGCTTCGAGGAGGTGTCGAACAAGCTCGGCGAGCCGCTGGATGAGGCGCAGATGGAGAAGCTGCTCTCCGAGCAGGCACGGCTCCAGGACGCGATTGACGCTGCCAACGCCTGGGAGCTCGACCGCACGCTGGAGGTGGCCATGGATGCGCTCAGGCTTCCTCCTCCGGACGCCGCGGTGGCCACGCTCTCGGGCGGAGAGAAGCGTCGCGTGGCGCTGTGCCGCGTGCTCCTGGAAAAGCCGGACCTGCTCCTGCTCGACGAGCCCACCAACCACCTCGATGCCGAGAGCGTTGCCTGGCTGGAACAGGCCCTGAAGCAATTCCCGGGCACCGTGGTGAGCATCACCCACGACCGGTACTTCCTGGACAACGTCGCGGAGTGGATTCTGGAACTCGACCGCGGAGAGGGCGTCCCCTGGAAGGGGAATTACTCCTCGTGGCTGGAGCAGAAGCAGAAACGGCTGGAAGTGGAGGAGAAGGCCGAGTCCTCGCGTCAGAAGCAGCTCAAGCGCGAGCTGGCCTGGGTGCGCAGCAGTCCCAAAGCCCGCCAGGCGAAGAGCAAGGCCCGGCTCCAGGCCTACGAGGAGATGGCGGCAATCGGTCCGGACAAGCGGGAGGCGACGGGAGAAATCTGGATTCCTCCGGGGCCTCGGCTCGGCGGGCTGGTGGTGGAGGCCAAGGAGCTTCGCAAGGGCTACGGGGAGCGGCTTCTCGTCGACGGCCTGAGCTTCAAGCTGCCCCCAGGAGGCATCGTCGGCGTCATCGGCCCGAACGGAGCCGGCAAGACCACCCTCTTCCGGATGGTGACCGGACAGGAGAAGGCGGATGGGGGCGAGCTGCGCATCGGCGAAACGGTGAAGCTGGCGTACGTCGACCAGAGCCGCGACGCGCTCGACGGGGAGAAGACGGCCTTCCAGGAGGTGAGCGGCGGCCTGGACCTGGTCGACCTGGGGGGCAAGCAGGTGCCGTCGCGGGCCTACCTGGCGGCCTTCAACTTCAAGGGGCAGGACCAGCAGAAGCGAGTCAAGGACCTCTCCGGTGGCGAGCGCAACCGGGTGCACCTGGCCAAGATGCTGAAGAGCGGTGGAAACCTTCTCCTGCTCGACGAGCCCACCAACGACCTCGACGTGGAGACGCTGCGGTCTCTGGAGGAGGCGCTGCTCGGCTTCGCTGGGTGCGCGGTGGTCATCAGCCACGACCGCTGGTTTCTGGACCGGGTGGCCACTCACATCCTCGCCTTCGAGGGAGACAGCCGCGCCATCTTCTTCGAGGGCAACTACCAGGACTACGAGGCGGACAAGAAGAAACGGCTCGGAGCCGAAGCCCTCCAGCCTAAGCGCATCCGCTACAAGCCCATCCACCGGGCGTGACGGGCAGGCTGGACACCCCCGAACCCCTCGCGGTGGGCCGCCGTGCCTCGCGGCTCAAGGAGCCGCCCTTCCTTGGCTGGGGCCGCGGCCTTGGCCCCCTTGGGGGGAGGGGCGAATGGGCAACCCACTCCACGGGTGCGGATGGCGGATCCGTCCTGTAAGCTGCGCCACCCAGCGGTACAGCGCGGAGGGGTGCAAAGACGGTGAGCGACGCGCGCGCGGAAGCGCTTCTCAAGAGCGCTCTTGAAAAAATTGTCTACTTCGAGGCCCGCTCTGGGCAGCTGGAAGGGGACGCGGTCGCGGCGCGCGCCGAGGTGGAGAGGCTCAAGGCCGAGCTCGGCTCGGCCGCGGTCCGGGAAATCGAGCTGCGGCAGGAGCTGGCCGAGCTCGAGGTGAATCTGGCCCGGACGCATCGCGACCGCGAGGAGCTGGGGCGAGCCGTGGAGGCCCTGCGCACCGAGCGCACGTCTCTTGTGGACAAGCTGCTCGACGCGGCCCGCATCCGTGGCGTCCTCTCCGACGAGGACGGCTCGTTCGACCTGGCGGCCTTCATCTCCCAGCTGCGCAGCGAGGTGCTGGCTGCGAAGGCCACCCCGGAGACGAAAGGGGCCACGGCTGGCCAGCCCGAGGCGGCGCGGCAGGAGCCGGACCTGGAGGAAATTCCCATCGACGACGCGGTGGCCTTCCAGGCCGAGGTGGCCCGGCAGATGGCGAGAGGGGTGTGGGGGGAAAGCTCGGACGCCCCCTCCGGCCCGGCTCGCCGCCCGGAGCCCGTGCCCCCAAGCGCAAGCTTGCCTCCGAGGGAGGCTGCAGAGAGGCGGCCCGAGGCGTCACCCCGGGCAGTCCTCCAACTCGACTCGGAAGCGTTGCCCGATGCGGGCTGGGCTCCGGCGGCGGCCCACAGAAATGCAAAGCCTGAAGTGTCCGAGGTGATGGGCCTGGCCGAGAGTCTCCAGGCGGAAGGGCGGCTCGGAAGCGCCTCGGGGAGGAATGGGGCCTCCCGGCGTCGCCTTCCCGGCGAGGACACCCTCTACGGTTTCTCGGTGCGGGAACTCTCGGCGCCGGATGCGAGTGCACGCATCCGCGCCGCCGAGCGCCTGGGGACGCTGGGGGACAGGGCGGCCGCCTCGCCGGTGGCATCAGCCCTCCATGCCGAGCGAGACCCGCGGGTGGCGGTGGCCTTCCTCGAAGCCCTCCGGCTCTTGGCCGGCCCGGAGGGGGCGGCGGTGGTGGAACCTTTCGTGGATGCGCCGGTGCCCGAAGTGCGCATCGCCGCGCTGAGGACACTGGTGGCTCTGGACGCCCACCGTGCCATCCCCCAGCTACAACGGGCCACCCGGGACGCCGACCCCGCGGTGCGCCGTCGAGCGACGCTGCTTGGCCTGCAGCTGCCGGCCGAGGAAGTCCTCGCCTTTGCCTCTCGGGGCGGCGCCGAGGCTGACCCGGAGGTCCGCCGGGTCGCAGCGCTGGCGGCAGGCGCCACCGGTGGGAAAGAGGCCCGGGCCACGCTGCTGGCAGCCCTGGATGACCCCTTCCCGGCGGTACGCCAGGCGGCGGCCCGAAGCCTCTCGCGGCTCCTGGGCGTCGAGGTGGAGGGGGTGGCCGGGCTGGAAGGACCGCAGCGGCGTCGGGAAATTCGGCGTCTGACGTCTCTTCCCGTGCCCTCGGTGTCGTCCCGTGCAAGGCAGGCCATCGCCCGGGAGCCGCCTGTTCAGCGGGCGAACGGGCGCAAGACGCAGGTGGCCGTGGTGGAGCAAGAGGAACGAGCCTCCGGTCCGAGCCCGGAGTTCCTCTGCCAGCCCGTCCTGTCGCAATTGCAGTCGGCGATGCGGGGCCGCTCCCTCGGGGAGCTGGTGCAACTCCTGGGAGCGCCGGCGGAGGCCGTCGAAGTCGCCTGCGCGCTTCTCACAGCCCGGGGACAGGTGGTACGGCGTGGCACGAAGCTCTTCGTCGCCTGAGGGCGGGGGAATCCCACCGATGGACGCACCCAGCTACAGCGCGAAAGAGGCGGCCGAGGTTCTCCGGCTGCCACTGCGAACCCTGCAGTCGGCGCTCAAACAGGACAAGTACTCCGGCGTCGACCTGTGGTCGGTGCGGCACACGCTGCACCACTTTCCCCGCCCCCTCGGTCACCGCCGCCAGCTCTTCCTCAACTTCAAAGGCGGAACGGGGAAGACGGCGCTCTCCACGTCTTACGCTTGGCGGATGGCGGAGCTCGGCTATCACGTCCTCCTCGTGGACCTGGACAGTCAGGGGCACGCCACCAAGTGCCTGGGCTTCGAGGGGGAGGATTTCGAGAAGACGCTGCTCAACGTGCTCGTCCGCAAGGCGCCCATGGACGAGGTCATCCAGCATTCGCCCATGCCGAACCTGGACTTCGTCCCCAGCAACCTCACCATGAGCACCGTGGACCTGGCGCTGATGCCCATGTCGGCCCGTGAATTCAAGCTGAAGAATGCGCTCAAGGACGTGAGTCAGCGCTACGACGCCATCGTCTTCGACGCGCCGCCGTCCTTCGGCCTGCTCAACCTCAATGCGCTGATGGCGGCAGACGACTTGTTCGTCCCGGTGCTGGCCGACTTCCTTTCCTTCCACGGGCTGAAGCTGCTCTTCGAGACGGTGCAGAGCCTGGAAGAGGACTTGGCGCACGTGCTGGACCACGTCTTCATCGTCGTCAATGCCTTCAACCAGACGTTCAAGCTGGCCAAGGAAGCCCTCGAGGCGCTCAAGACCCATTACCCGGAGTACATGCTCACCTCGATGGTGAGGCAGTGCACCAAGTTCGCGCAGTCCTCCTCCGAGGGCGTGCCGGTGTTTCTCGCCGACCGCGACTCGAAAGGAGCGACGGACATCGACACCATGGTGACCGAGGTGCTGGCGCGCATCGAGGCAGCAACCACGCGCACCGCCGGCGGCGGCCGGGATGCGCAGAAGGCCGGGTGAGGTCTACGGCATGAAGAAGTCCTTCGAGCAAAACGTCTCCCGTTCCCGGCCCCGGCTGAAGCTGGGCAGCCTTCTCGAGGAGTCCACCGCCCCGGGCGCCGAGGAGCTGGCCGGTGAGCCCGAGGCTGGGGAGCAGCCCCTTCCTCCTCCGCCGGTTGCCTCCCACGCCGAAACGGCCGCACGCCCTGCGTCCGCAGCGTCGCGGGCGGCCATCGAGGCATCAGCACCCGAGGTGGAGGCCCCGCGGCAGGGCGTTCCCTCCGGCAGGCGGGGGGCGGAGGCGGTGGCGGAGATGCTAGCCCGGCATGCGGCACCTGCCGCCCCGGCACCGCCCAGTCGGGGAGCGTCCACGGCCTCCCGGCCTGTGCCAGCTCCCAAGACCGAGGAAAGCCCAACGGCACGGCGCGAAAACCTGCGGCAGCGGCTGAAGGCAGCGCGCGAAACGCCCCGGCCTGCGCCCTTGCCGGCCACGGCCGCGGCGGCGGGGGTGCTGGCGGTGGAGCGCATTGCCGCCCTTCAATTGGAGCTGGCCCAGGCGAAGGCCCTCACCCTCGGGCTCGCCCAGGAGCTCGAAGCGTCGAAGCGGCAGGCGGAACGGGCCACCGAGGAAGCCCGGCTCCGGGTGGACGAGGCCAAGCGGCTCGCGGCTGCAGTGGAAGGCCGCACCAAGCTTCTGGCAGACCTGGAGAGGGAGCTCTCCGCGCTGGAGGGCGAGCGCGACGAGATGCTGCTGGCGGTGCAGGACTTGCGCGCGCGAGAGGCGGCCAATGCCGAGGAGCACCACCAGGCAAACCTGGAGCTGGCCGACAAGGACAAACAAATTTCCGACGGCCTGGCCGAGGAGGAACGTCTGGCCACCGAGGTGGAGAGCTATCGCGAGGAGCTGGAAGCCTTGCGCCGCGTGGTGAATACGCTGACCGCCGAACGGGAGATGCTCGCGCACCAGGTGGCGGAGCTCACCGCTGAGCGACAGGAGCTGCTCGAGGCCCGAAAGGCCCTGGAGGCGGTGCATCGGGCGCTCACTGAGGCCAGCGTCCGCTAGAAGGCCTTTCGTCTACTGCCCGTCGGGTGCCGGCGAGGCCCTGGACATGCGGTGGTGGCGTTGAGCCTGGGGGTGTCGCTCAGCCTCGTCGGCGAATCCCGGCCCAGAGAGCGTGCCCTGGTCACCGGTGGCTGTGGAGTTTCGCTCCACCGCCCACGAGGGAGGACGAGAGCGGCACGCTGGTGCCGACAGTCTCGTCCTCAGGCGTTGTTAGACAGCAGCCTGCACAAGGGCGGTGGGCGACTGGGCAACGGCGCCGGTGTAGGCCTCAAACAGAGCGCCCGAGCCGCCAACGGTGACGGCGAAGAGGACGCTGGCTGCGACGAGAAGCCCCAGCGAGCGCGAACGGCGGGTGGAGGCGAAGAGGGTGTTGGAAGAGGTGGGCATGGTGCGCGAGGACTCCAGTTTTCCCAGGGGCGGAGATTCGCTCGGGACGGACTGGACTGGTGCACCCGGGGTGCCAAGGCGGCTCGCGAGCAACTGCGTCCGGTTACATTTCTTCGCTCTGGGTGTTTGTAACGCGCCGAGCTACTTGACCCAGGGTCGGCGTTGTCTGGGGCACACCTCCCACTCGTAGCTCCGGGGTAGGCTCTGTAAGGGTACCCCCACTCCTTTGCGACGCGTCGACCGACGGCGGAGCGAAGCCGGCGCAGCCCTTCGAGGCCGCTGGCCGAGCGGCGAGGGCCTTCAACCCCAGCCGTTCTGCTTCGAGCCTGACTCAGTGCGAGCTCGTGATGAAGGCTTCCACCGCATTCGGTTCCGCCGACAGGCCAGTGGTGAGCGGCTCGCAGCCAGTTTCCGTGACGCGGTAGGTGTCCTCGATGCGGATGCCGAGCTTCCCGGGCAGGTAGAGGCCAGGCTCGATGGTGAGCACCATCCCCGGTTCGAGCGGTCCGCTCGTCCCGACGTCGTGGACGAAGAGGCCCACACCGTGGCCGATTGCATGGCCGTACCCCTGCTGTCCAAGGCGTTCCAAGAGGACGCGGTGGGCAATCGCATCGAGGGAGGGCCCACCCCCAGGAGCCTTGCCGGAGAGGATTGCCCCTGGACGGCAGGCGGCGAGGGCCGCCTGCTGCGCGGCATAGACGGCCTCGTAGTCGCTCCGGTCTTCTGGGGTGAAGTGCCCGCCTACCGGAAAGGTGCGGGTGAAGTCCGAGGTGTAATGGTTGACGGAGCAGCCGACGTCCACCAGCACCATCTCACCGACTTGGAGCGCGGCGTCGGTGGGCGATGCGTGAATGGACGCCGCGCGAGCCCCGGAGGCGACCACCGGCGGAATGCTGTCCTCGGTACATCCCGCCGCGCGCCCGAGTCGCTGGATACTCGCGGCGATGGCGTGCTCGGTCACGCCCGGGGTGCGTCCTGGTGCCGTCTCGCGCACGGCGGCGACGATGGCCTGCGCTGCCGCCTGGAGGTCTTTGAGCTCGTCGGCGTCCTTCAGGCCGCGCATTGTTTCCACGTCGTGGTTGAGGCTGAAGCGTCCAAGCAAGGGCGAAGAGCCCGGAAGCCGAAAGAGGCCGCGCTCGTCGGTGCCATTGAGATAGCGGACGTCGAGGTTATCCCAGGCGCGGTACCCGGCGCTGTCCTCCCAGGTTACCGTCTCGGACAGCGCCGGCCACAGGTAACCGCCGCGCGGCGCCAACACGCGCAGGTGCGCCAGGCGCCTCGCCCCCCGCGCGTCGGGCGGCCTGAGCTCCGGAGTGAAGAGTGCCACTGCGGTGACACAGCCCAGTGCCAGGCCGGCTGCCAGCGCGGCTGAATCGCGCGGGAGCCGCTTGCGCGGACGCCGAAGCTCCGCATGCGGGGAGGCAAGACGGCCCGCTGCCAGAAGGAGCAGTGCGAGGATGGGCCACGTCCAGGCGGCGGTCTCCCCCGGTAAGGCGCTCAGCACCAGCCGCGCGCCAATGGCCGCCGCGATGAAGCGCATACCCAGGGCTGGCCGGATGAGCCCCCAGACTGCGAGCCCGAGGCAGAAGAGGCCAAGAAGCAGAGAGGGGATGCTGGGGCGGCTGCCCGTCCCGACCATGAGCGGAACCACCCCCGCCACGAGCGCGACGAGGAGTGCCGGCACCAGGCCGAATCGAGCGCGCCGCACCACCCACCACACCACCGCGGCCTCGAAGATGATGATGGCGAGCGCCGTCGCCAGGAAAGTCCAGTGGCCGACGCCCGCCCGCCATGCCAGCACCAAGAGGGTGAGTACCGCGGCGAGCGCCGCGAGCACCCAGCGTCCGACACGCGGCCCCAGCAACCCGAGGGCGAGTCCAAGGGCCACGACGAAGGGAGTCCCGAAAGTCATAGGTGGCTCGCGTCGAGCCTCTATCAGGACTCACGGACTCCGGGGCGCACTTCAGCCCTCGTCGAGCGAAGTCTCGGAGGGCCAGTCTGGCCACCCGTGCCCCACCACCCAGCGGAACCCCCGGGGACCAAGGGAAAGCGTCTGCTTCCCCCCGCGGGTGAAACGAGCTGCGTCCAGGCGCGTGGGGCGCCCGGGGAGAAACTCGCTAGGGCCTGACCTGCACTTCAACCTTCTCGCGCCCGGGGCACTCCCAGTGGGAACGGTCGCCGCGCTCGACCCACACTGCTCCTGGGCAGGGCTCCGCAGGGCGCGTCACCACTTCACGCTCATGGACAACGCAGCCTGCGGCGGCGAGCGACACAGCAACGAAGGCGGCGGCAAGCAGATGGGGTTTCTGCATAGGGTTTCTCTCTCCTGAGGTGGAAGCGCGAAACGTGGTCACGGCCACAGATTGGCGCAAGGGGCCAGCCCAGCTGCTTCCGCAGACGAAGAAAACTCCAGAACCAAAGTCTAGGTGCGTTGCTCGAAAAATCCGCTAAGGCCTGACGTTGACGTCGACGTGCTCTCGGTCGACTGGGTGGTCGTCATGGTGGTCGCGGTCATCCCTCACGACATCGCGGTCATGAACGACGCACCCGGCGGCGGCGAATGACAACGCGACGAGGACTGTAAGCAGGTGTCTTTTCAGCATGGGTTCGCTCCTGGGCTCGGAGAGACAAACCTGCTCACGCGGTGGGAGTGGCGCAAGGGGCCCAGAACGGCTTTCTGTCCAGCACGCCAAGCACCCTGCGCAGCAGGGGGGATGCTGGCCGGGAGGCGACCCGGCACGGGGGTTGTACCCACCAGCAAAGGCCTTACCTTGCCTCACTGAAACAAGCGTCCATCAATGCGTGTGCCACACCTCGACGAAGGAGCGTTCCAATGTTGACCCTCAAGCAACTCAAGAATCTCGACGCGAATGATGTGCTCCGGACGCTGGGCGTTCAGCGCAAGGGAACGACGGACTGGTTCGCCCCCGCACTCGGTGGATTGCTGGTGGGGATGCTCCTCGGTGCAGCGTCGGCCTTGCTGCTCGCGCCCCAGTCCGGAGAGGAGTTGCGAGCCGAGCTTTTGCGACGTCTCGAGGAAGAGAAGGAGCTGAACCCGCTGGCGGAGCCGGCCTAGCCAGCAAGCAGCGCGCGTCGGCCCGCGGCGCCTTGCGCCACTGCTACTCTAAGGCGCGGCGGCTCCCCCGTCCGAAGCCCCGTGGTGCCACCAGGGGCCACCGAAGTGCGGGTCGCCGGGCCCGCCCCACTTGCCGGGTCCGCCGAATCCATGCCCTCGGTGGTGGTGGCGGTGGTGAAAGAGCTCCTCGCAGGAGACGACGCAGCTAGCCGCACCGCCGGCCGCGGGCATGACGCAGCTGCCGGACGGCCCTTCCTCAGCGTGCTTCTTGTGCCCAAAGCCGAGGGTGCACGTCGCGCCAGCGTCCTGGCCGGCGCAGGCAACGACGCCCGGAGACGAGGCCGGCCTGCAGGCCAGTGGGCCAGCACCCGCCGGCCCAGAGCGGCAGATGCCAGGCTTGCTTCCGCCGTCCCGGTGTTCAGGGCGCGTACAAGCGTCGCCGGCAGACTTTCCCGAGCACGCGTCCAGGATGGCTGCGGGCGGTGTGTGGCTCCGGCCACAGAAGAGGGTGCCGCTCGCCCGGGCGGCGATGCACATGCCCTCGAAGCTGTGCCCGGCCGGTCCGGTGGCCGCGCATGCGGTGCCCGAGGACTTCCCGCTGCAGGCGTCCACCAGGAAGCTGGGAGGAGGCGGAAAGTCGGGTACGCAGGCGACGCCCGTGCCGTCGAATGTCGCGCGGCAGCTGCCGGGGAAGCTCCAGCCGCCATCCCTCTTTCCGGTGAGCGAGCACGCATCGCCCACCGCTTTGCCGGAACAGGCGTCGAGCATTCCCGTGGAGGGTGCACACCGCAGGGGGGCTGTGCTCTGCCCGGCGCCCGCGTCCAGGGCCGTGCTGGCAGTCTTGGAGGTGCTCGAGGACGAGGCACCGCTCCCGGCGCCGCCAGAGCCCGTCGGGCCGTTACATCCCACCACCAGCAAGAACGCGAGGCCTGCCAAAGCCAGCGTGTGTCCGGGCACCTGTCGCATGCGTCACCTCAACCAGACCGAATTCCGAACGTCGGAAGCGTGTCAGAAACCCCGGTTGGTCCCCAAGGGTTAAGGCCCCTTCCTCTTCCAGCGGGAACCCCTCCCGTTCCCTCCACGCCAGCTCCCTGGGGTGCCAGGCGACCCTGCCGCGCGCGGACTCCCCGTCAGTCGCGCAGGGCGACGTCGACGGTCATTCCGTCGTGCGCCACGTCGACGGGCCCGGGGTACTCGGCGCGGGCTTGTGCCAGCAGCCGGGAGGGGTCGGTGTCGTGCCGGGAACTCAGGTGCGTGAGGATGAGGCGGCGCGCGCCGGCTGCCCGGGCAATGCGCCCCGCCTCTCGAGCGGTCGAATGCCGAGTCTCGAGCGCTCGCTGTTGCTCGTCGTCGGAGAAGGTGGACTCGTGAATGAGCACATCGGCGTCACGCGCTGCTTCCACCATCGCCTCACAGGGCCGTGTGTCCCCAGAAAGCGCCAGGCGCCGGCCCGGGCGCGAGGGCCCCACCACGTCCGCCGGCTCCACCGTCTTGCCATCCAGCGCCACCACGGCCTCCCCGTGCTGGAGACGTCCGAAGTCCGGGCCCTCCCGGACGCCGAGCGCCCGGGCTGCGTCGAGGTTGAAACGCCCCGTTCGCTCGTCCTCCTCGAGGACGTAGCCCAGTGCGTTGATGCGGTGCTGCACCGTCACGGCGCGCACCGCGAAGCCCGAGCGCTGAATGCGTTCGCCGTCCTTGAGCTCGACAATCTCCAAGGGAAACCCGACGGACTCCACGCCTAAATGCACCGCCTGGTTGAGGAGACGCTTGGCCGGAGGAGGGCCGTAGAGCGTGAGGCCGTGCTCGCGTCCCATCATCCCCAGCGTGCGCAGAAACCCAATAATCCCCAGGTAGTGGTCGGCGTGGAAGTGGGTGAAGAAGACCGCGTCCACGCTGAAGCCGGTGCCATAGCGAATCATCTGCCGCTGGCTCCCCTCGCCGCAGTCGAAGAGCAAGAGCTCGGCATCGGCCTTCACCGACAGCCCGGAGAGGTTTCGATGGATGGTGGGCTGTGCGGCCGAGGTGCCGAGAAAGGTGAAGCGCAACACGGACATCCCGGCGGAACCCATCGGTGGCGTGCGGTTAGCATGTGCCCGGGCGCAGCGCCAAGCTCGGCCCCCCAGGCAAAAAAGGCGTCAGTCACCCTTGGGAGGGCTTCTGGGGCTCAGGCTGCCTTGGCCTCGGCTCCAGCGGTGCTCGCCGGGCTCACCTGGATGCGCATCCCGTAGAAGGAGCGCCAGACGAAGACCAGCGAGGCGAGGAAGAAGACCGCCGAGAGGACAATGCTTGTCGTCCGCTCGAGGGTGATGGCCAGTTCCACGGCCAGAAGGCCGAAGAGCGTGGTGAACTTGATGACCGGGTTGAGCGCGACGCTGGAGGTGTCCTTGAAAGGGTCGCCCACTGTGTCGCCCACCACCGTGGCGTCGTGGAGCGGGGTGCCCTTGGCCTTCAACTCGACCTCCACCAGCTTCTTGGCGTTGTCCCAGGCCCCACCGGCGTTGGCCATGAAGATGGCCTGGTAGAGGCCGAAGATGGCGATGCTGATGAGGTAGCCGATGAAGAAAAACGGCTCCAGGCAGGCGAAGGCGAGGGTGCTGAAGAAGACGGCGAGGAAGATGTTAATCATCCCCTTCTGCGCGTACTTGGTGCAGATTTCCACGACGCGCTTGCTGTCAGCCAGAGACGCCTTCGTCACGCCGTCGAGCTTGATGTTGCGCTTGATGAACTCCACCGCCCGGTAGGCTCCGGTGGAGACCGCCTGCATCGAGGCGCCGGTGAACCAGTAGATGACCGCGCCGCCCATGATGAGCCCGAGGAGGAAGGGGGCGTGGAGCAGTGTGAGGTTGTCGAGGCCCGTGGTGAGTCCCTTGGTGAGCACCACGATGATGGAGAAAATCATCGTCGTCGCTCCCACCACCGCGGTCCCGATGAGCACCGGCTTGGCGGTGGCTTTGAAGGTGTTCCCCGCGCCGTCGTTGGCCTCGAGGAAGTGTTTGCCTTTTTCGAAGTCCGGGGTGAAGCCGAAGTCCTTCTTCACCTGGTTCTTCACGTCCGGGACGTCCTCGATGAGGCTCAGCTCGTAGACGCTCTGCGCGTTGTCGGTGACTGGGCCGTAGCTGTCCACGGCGATGGTGACCGGTCCCATGCCCAGAAAGCCGAAGGCCACCAGACCGAAGGCAAACACCGGGCTGGCGTCGATGGCGCTCCCCACAACCGGGAACAGGGCGCCCAGGCCAAGGGTGCTCACCCCGTAGGCGATGCCCATCAGCGCGACGATGGCCGCGCCGGTCCAGTAGGCGCTGAAGTTGCCAGCCACGAGTCCGGAGATGATGTTCAGCGACGCACCGCCCTCGCGAGAGGCCGTCACCACCTCCCGCACGTGCTTCGACTCGGTTGAGGTGAAGACTTTCACCAGTTCCGGGATGATGGCTCCGGCCAGGGTGCCGCAGGTGATGATGGTGGACAGCTTCCACCAGAACGTTCCGTCGCCCAGGGTGGGAATGAGCAGCCAGGAGATGAGGTACGTCATTCCCACCGAGACCACCGACGTCAACCAGACGAGCGCGGTGAGCGGGTGCTCGAAGTTCATCTTGTCGGCGTTCACGTAACGCGCCTTCTGAACGAATTCGTTCACCGTGTAGGAGAGGAAGCTCGCAATCACCATCACGATGCGCATCACGAAAATCCAGACCAGGAGCTGCACCTGCACCACCGGGTCGTGCGCGGCAAGAAGGATGAAGGTGATGAGCGCAACCCCGGTGACGCCGTATGTCTCGAACCCGTCGGCCGACGGACCGACCGAGTCGCCGGCGTTGTCGCCGACGCAGTCCGCGATGACGCCCGGGTTGCGCGCGTCGTCTTCCTTGATTTTGAAGACAATCTTCATCAGGTCCGAGCCGATGTCGGCGATTTTGGTGAAGATGCCGCCGGCGATGCGCAGGGCGGAGGCGCCGAGGGACTCGCCGATGGCAAAGCCGATGAAGCAGGAGCCGGCGAAGTCCCCCGGGACGAAGAGGAGGATGAGCAGCATGATGAACAGCTCGACGCTGATGAGCACCATGCCGATGCTCATCCCGGCGCGCAGCGGGATGGCGTAGCAAGGGTAGGGCTTGCCCCGAAGGCTGGCGAAGGCAGTGCGGCTGTTGGCAAAGGTGTTCACCCGGATACCAAACCAGGCGACGCCATAGCTGCCGGCGATGCCCACCAGGCTGAAGAAGAGGATGGTGGCGACTCGCACCGGAGTCATGTGCTGCAGCACACCGAAGTACAAAACAATAATTGCGCCGACCAGCACCTCCAGCATCAGGATGAACTTGCCCTGGGTGATGAGGTACGTCTTGCAGGTCTCGTAAATAATCTCCGAGACCTCCAACATCGCCTTGTGCACCGGCAGGTTCTTCAGACGCATCAGCTGGTAGACGCCGAAGCAGAGGCCCAGCAGGCAGATGAGGAGGCCTCCCAGCAGGAGGTTCCGTCCAGAGGTGCCCAGAAAGTGCACCGAGCCGAGGTCCGGAAGCAGCAGGTCCGTCTCGCTGGCCGAGGCGACACTGGCGAGGCAGAAGGCGAGAAGCCCGGCAAGGCGTGTGCTGTGCCTCCGCAGGCCTGAAATGGACGGGGCAAGCTCCGGCGTCCGCGACACGAGCGAATTCATGGTGAGCAACTCCTCAAGAGGAAGTCGAGGGGTTGGCCGTTCGCACCGTCCGCGATGCGAGCGCTTCAGCACAGCCTCGCCCCGGGAAGCCCCCAGGGAGGGGGCTGCCCTCTAGCACAGGCCCCGACGGCGTTGAAAGTTCCGAAAGCGTGGACCTCCGTCCGCCACAACCCTGTGAAGTTGCGAGAGAATTCAAGGGCCACCAGCAAGTCAGCGCGCGGCCAGCCCAGGCCTCTTTTCGTTAGGGCGCGGAGACACCCGAGCTGAAAATTCGGAAGGCGAGGACGCCTCCGTCCAGGTCAAGTTGTGGCAGCAGGTACCCCAGGGCGGTGGCGCCCCCGGCGTAGGTGCAGGCGCCCGAAAACGGCTCTCCGGGCCCGTCCAGCGTCCGGCACACCACCGGCGCCCCGGCCTCGCTGCGCTCCACCGCATCCCCTTGGGCGGTGAGCTGGAGAATGGAGCAGCCGCGGTAGCCGTCGAAGCCAAGTGCCGTGGGCCCGGAGGGACTGACGGAGAGGTACGTCTTGCCGGAGGCGACGAAGAGGTCCGCCGCGTTGAGGTCGCTCCCGAAGGCCTCGGCATCGGCGTCGCTGAGCAGCCGGGCGACGTAGGTGAAACTCCTGGCATGGTCGCTCGAGGACAGGAGCTCGACCCGGAGGTGCGCCACCCCCTCGACGGCGTAGGCGCAGTCCAGGGCGAGGCTGAGAATGCCGGCGTCGCTCACCAGCGCGCCGGGCTCGGTGAAGGCGATGCAGTCACTGAGGGCGGGGATGGCACTGGCCAGCGTCTCGGCGCCGTCCGAGGAGAGGCTGGACTCGGAGAGCCACCCCAGCGCCTTGCCCTCGTCCGTCCAGGGCCCGCCCGGGAGGGGGGCGGTGAAGAGGCCGAGGTAGCCCAAGTCATAGGCCAGCGTCCCTCCGGACAGGACGAGGTAGCTGTGGACGAAGACTTTCCAGCGTCGACTCGCGTCCGGGTCGGTCGCATCATCGAGCAGGGAGGGGACCTCGTGGACGAGGACGCCTGTACACGTGCCTCCCGGACAGCGCGTCGACGTCGGAGAGGCCGAGACGCTCAACGCCGTCGCGCTGTTGACGCGCCCGACGCCGCTCCAGCTCTGGCCCCTGTCCGAGGACACGGCCATGGCCGTGGAAATGTCGCCGGCGTTGACGACGGAATAGGCCATGGCACCGCCGGTCGCGCCCGTCTCGTAGACGAGGGAGGGGTCGAAAATCCCGAGGGTTCCGACAGGGCCGCCGTCAATCTGCACCTGGTTGGCGAGATTCCGCGCGACGGAGGTGACTTGGGTGGGGAGCCCGTCGCACACCGACGGCGCGGATGCCGGCGGCTGGGTGCTGCACCCTCCGGCCAGGCACCCGAGAAGGACGGCACGGACACTCACACCCGCATTCTCTCGAAGAGGGCGGTGGGGAGCAGCTTGAGGATGCCCATCACCAGACGCCAGTAGGCCGGCGCGTACACGACGCGCCAGCCGCGCTCCAGCGCCCGGTGGATGCGACGACCCACGTCGTCCACGTCGGCGAGGAGTCCAGGGTGCAGGGTGTGGCCCACCGTCATCGGGGTGGCCACCGGGCCGGGCTTCACCGTCACCACCCGCACGCCCTTGCGGGCGAGTTTCTGCCCGAGGCCACTCGCATAGGCAGAGAGCGCTGCCTTCGAGGCGCCGTAGACGTAGTTTTCCGCGCGGCCCCGGTCGCCGGCCACGCTGGAAAGCACCCCCAATGTGCCCTGGCCAGCGTCCTCCATGCGGCGGCCCACCGCTTCGAGAAGTGCCGCGGTGCTGACGAAATTGGTTTGCCAGCACAGGCCCGCGGTGCGCGCGTCTGCCAGCGCCTCGGCTTGCACCGGAAGGACGCCGTAAGCCACCAGCGCCACGTCCAGGCCGCCCAGGGCTTGCTGGGCCTTGTCCACCAGCGCCGCGTGCCGCTCGACGTCCAGGAGGTCCGCCACCTCGGTCCACAGGGCCGAAGCGCCGCGGACGCGCAAGTCGCTGGCCACCACGTCCAGGTACCGGCCGTTTCTCGCCACCAGTCCCAGCCGCGCGCCCTCACGGGCGTAGACGCGGGCCACCGCCTGGGCGATGGCGCTCGTCGCCCCGAGGATGAGGACCCGGCGCGGTGTCATGGTGCTTTGAGGCTGCAGGTCTCGGCCCGGACGCGGCGCCAGAAGCCGGAGGAGAAGCGGGTGTCGACGTGGGCTGCGAAGGCCTTCCACGCCGGGTAGCCGGCGCGGAAGGTGTCAGCGGACATGCGCGCGTCCTTGGCCGGGTAGACGCGGCCGCCCTGTGCGCGCACGACGGCATCGAGCCTCTCCAGAAGCCGCAGCGTCGGCTGCCCCCTCCCCGGAAAGTCGAGCGCCAGCGTCCAGCCCGGGCGGGGGAAGGACAACAGTCCCGGGCTGGGAATGTCCGAGAACGTCTTGAGCACCGTGAGGAAGGAACCCTGTCCGCTGTCTGCCGATGCGGCGAGCAACTCGCGCACTCCTTCGGCGCCGGGCACCACGCTCTGGTGTTGAAGGAGCCCCCGCGCGCCGTAGAGACGGTTCCAGGCCCCCACTGCGTCGAGGGGGTGGAGGAATTTCCAAATCGACACCCGCCGGCCCCCAGGACGCGGCCAGCGTCGGTAAAGCGCGTTGAAGGCCCGAAGCAGTGGCGCTGAGAGCAGGGCGTCGGGCGCGTCGAAGGGGACCGTCCACCGGGCGCGCGGTGCCGGAAGCGGCTCGCCGCCCTCGGCGTGGTTTCCGCGAAAGAAGACACCGCGGCCGAGTGCGCTTCCGCGCGCCAGCCCGTCCACCCAGGCCACGGTGAAGGCATGCGTCTGGTCCGACTCGGCGGCCAGCTCGGCGAAGCGCTCCAGCGTGGCGAAGGGAACCGCTTCCACCTCCACCCACGCGCCCGGAACGCGGGCCAGCTGTAGCTCCACCCAGGTGATGAGGCCGGTGAGGCCGAGGCCCCCGACGGTGGCCCCGAAGAGTTCGGTGTTGGCCGAGGGCCCACACACCAGCCGCGAGCCGTCGCCGCGCACCAGCTCCAGAGCGCGCACGTGCCGGCCAAACGTGCCGGCCCGGTGATGGTTTTTCCCGTGGACGTCGTTGGCCACCGCTCCGCCCACGGTGATGAAACGGGTGCCGGCGACGACGGCTGGAAACCAGCCACGAGGGAGCGCCAGCTCCGCCACTTCGCCCAAGGTGCAGCCTGCCTCGCAGCGCACGACTCCGCTCTCTGCGTCGAAGGCGAGAAAGCGTCGGAGACCGCGCGTCAACAGGACGGGTCCGTCCGGGTTGAGGCACACGTCGCCGTAGCTGCGGCCCATGCCGTAGGGCAACAGCGGCTCCCCGGTGACGGGAAGCGGGTCACTCGCCCAGGCCATGGCGACGGCGCGCTGGACGACGTGCGGGTAGCGGCCCCACGACGCGGGCCCAGAGGCATCCCCGGAAGCCATGCAGCCGGAGGGCTTAGCATGGCCACCCCCCCCCGGTCGCGGGACTCCCCCGGGCTTCGCTTCAAGCGTTGTGCGGCAAACCTCCAAACGCTTGGCGCTCGGGGAGGCCTTCGCCTGTCGACAGAAAGCCTCCGGGCCCGCTCGCCACCTGACGGTTTTTTCCACACATTGTTGTCGGCTACCGACTGCCCGCCTACCCATGGCTTGTGCTAGCCCTAAGACGGTGAAGGCCCTTCGCGTCGTCTTCCTTTTCGGCCTCCTCGTCAGCTCTGCTGCCTTGGCGCAGGCCGCGGACCCGAAGCTGCTCGCTGACATCCAGAAAATTAAAGCGGTCGACGCGCACTCGCGTCTGCTGGTGAACGCCGTCGAGCCGCCGAGCGCGGCTCCCTCTCGCCGGGAGCCGGGGTCCCTTCCCTTGCGGCTCCGGGGCGAGGGGCCGGAGTGGACGCGGGCCTGGAAGCTGCTCTACCGCATCAACCTGGCCGACGCGGACACTGATGAAACCATCGCCGTTCTCCAAGAAGCGCGCGAGAAGCTGCGACGAGAAAAGGGCGCGGCATTTGCCGGCGACATGCTCGACGCGGCGGGCGTGGAGCTGGCGCTGGTGGAGGGAGAACCGCCGCCCTCGGCCGCCGGTTCGGCCCCCGGCCGTTTTCGCTTCCTGCCCCGAGCGGACATTTTCCTGCGTCCCTTCAGTCAGGACTCGGCAGAGGGCCTCAAGCCCTTCTTCATCGCCGCCCGCACCTACACCCTGCCCAAGACGCTGGACGAGTTTCTCAAGCGAATCGTCACTCCGGGCCTGGAGCGCTGGCTTGGCGGCGGCGCGGTGGGCGTGGACGTGGCCATCGCCGAGTACCGCCCCATCAACTTCGACGATGTGAATGCGGAGGTGGCCCGCGCTGCCTACGGCCGGCTGGTGGTGGCCGGGGAGCTGGGAGCCTCCGCTGCGGACCTCAAGGCCTTTCAGGACTACACCTTCCGCTACATCGCTCGCGAGGCCGGGAGGCTGGGGCTGGTGGTGCACATCCACACCGGCATGGCTCGCGGTTCCGGCCGCGACGTCGGCAACGGGAACCCGCTTTTGCTCGAGCCGATGCTCAATGACCCGAACACCCAGAAGACACGTTTCGTGCTGGTGCATGGCGGCTTCCCCTTCGACAAGGAGGCGGCCCCTCTTCTCTTGCGGCCAAACGTCTGGGCGGACACCAGCGTCCAGAACCAGGTGCGCTCGCCCACCGAGCTCGCCGAGACGCTGCGCTGGTGGTTCGAGCTCGCCCCGGAGAAGGTGATGTTTGGCTCCGACGCCTGGTCCGACCCCGGAGCGGCGCAGCTTCGCTGGCCCGAGCTAACGCTTCTCGGTGCGGAAACCACCCGACAGGCGCTGGCGCTGGCCCTGGGACGGATGGTGACGGAGGGCCTCATCACCCGGGCTCGCGCCCTGGAAATTGCCGAAGCGGTACTGCGCGACAACGCGCTCGAGCTGCACGGCCTCAACCAGAAGCAGGGCTGACAAACGCAAACAGCGCGCTGCCCTCGAGGATGGTGCCGAGCGGCGCCCGCTCCTTCCCACTGCGGACGAGCCCGCGCGCGAGCAGCGGGAGCGGGATGGGCTCGAAGCGGCGCAGCCCGAGCGCCCGGGTAAGCGCGGCAAAGCCCCGCGGCGCTTTCTGGCTCTCGGTGATGAAGGCCGACGGGCGAAAGATGGTCCAGGGAAGCGCACTTCCTCGCACCAGCCTCTCGGCGTCGGCCTTGGCGCGCAGGTAGGCCCCCAGCGGGTAGCCGGCGCCGACCGCACTGAGCAGCACGAAGTGGTCGACTCCGGCTTTCTGGCCCACCTCCACCAGCGCCTGGGTGGTGGCGATGTCGCTGCTCTCGTAGGTGTCGCCTGCAGCGAAGCGCTGGCGGGTGGTGCCAATCAGCTGCAGCACGGTGGTGCAGCCGCGGAGCGCGGCGAGGAGCGCTTGGCTATCAGAGAGCTCGAAGACGGCGGTGTGCGCGTCGGCGTGACGCCCCGGCTTCGGGCGCAGGTGGGCCAGCACCTCCAGCCCCTGCTCGGTCGCCAGCGACACCACCTGTCGACCGGTGGCGCCACTCGAGCCAGCGACGAAGAGCTTCCTCGGTGTCATGACTCCCGAGAATGCACCACACCCGCGGGCCGGTTGCCAAAAGGAGCCTCCCTGGCCAGTTGCCTCCTCACCAGGCATCGTCCCTCCTGGTGAAGTTTCCCCGCCCGAGCCCTGTGCCGTTCTGCCTGTTGCTGGCCCTGGCCTCGGCCCCGCCCGCCTCGGGCGCGAGTCCCGCCGGGGCGTGCCAGGCCGAGCTGCAGCACCTCTCTCGGGGAGGCGGGGCCGAGGATGCGCTCCGGGCCTGCGCCCCCCTCTTCAAGGAGCCCGGCTGCCAGAACGCGTGGACGGCGCTCCTCGACACGCCCCGTGCATCTCCCGGGTACGGCCGGGGGGTGAGCGTCGCGCGACTGGCCGAGGCGTGCGTGAAGGCCTACTGCCGCTACCCGGGCATGGGTCGGCAGCAGCTGTGCACCGGCAAGACGCCGGCCCCCCTCACCTCCGAATTCTTCGCTGCCTGGCGCTCCTTGCAGAGTGAAGTGCTGCGTCAGGAGCACGCTCCGGGAGGTGTCGGCGAGCGGCTGGTGCATGCGCTCGAGCGCTGGGCAGGCTTCTCACCGCGGCCGGGGACGCGCAACGTCCTGCAAGCGGTGACAAGGCAGGACGTGCCAGGCGTGGTGGCGCTGACCCTGTGGAGCGCGCATGGGGAACGGCTCGGCGCCTGGGTGACGGACGTCGTCCCGGACGAGGTGACGCTGCACGGCCTCCAGGGTGCCGTGCCCCCTCCGCCGGGCGAGCCTCCGCCGTCCACGCCCTGCGTACGTCTCGAGGCGCCGGGCTCGCTCCCCCGGGCCACCGTCGAGGCGCTTCTCGAGGCGTTGCGCGCCGTGTGCCCAGCAGAGCTGCTGACGGTGTCGGGCGCCTGAGGGGACTGCCGCCGGCGAGGCTGCCCGCTGCTCTTCGGCCTGCCCTGAGGAGCGTCCTCAACCCGGGCCGTCCTCCGGCCGGCCCGGGACACGACGCTGGCTCGGAAAAGATGGACCTTGGAGCGTTCGAGCGCTCACCCACGCTCCAACGGTTGTCGACGCAGGGGGCCGGGGGCGCGTACCTTGTCGACTGCGATGCCTCTGGTGCCCGGAATGAAGGTGCGCTACCTGCCCCAGCCGGAGTGGGGCGTGGGCCACCTGCTGCGTCTCTCGGTGGACGGGGGCAAGGCCGAGGTGGTGTTCCCCTCCAGGCCGGAGCCCACCATCGTCTCCACCAAGGCGGGCGCCCTGGTGCCCCAGCCCCTCGAGACCGGGGACCGCATCCACACCTCCAAGGGGCGCGTTGGCGTGGTGACGGGGGAGGTGCCTGGCGGACGGGGGTTGCGGCGCTACGAGGTGCGCTTCGACGACGGTGCCGAGGACGAGCTGCCTGAGTCCGAAGTCCACGCCGAGCCACCCCCGCCTGACGTGCTCGCCGCGCTGCGCGAGGGCCGTGTGGCCAACGCCCGCGCCTTCCTCTTGCGGCGCCAGGCGTTGCGACTGGACGAGGAGCGCCGCAACGACGCCCTGGGCGCACTGCTCGCCTCCCGGGTGATGGTGAAGCCGCACCAGATTGGCGTCGTGCAAAGGGTGCTGTCCGCCCGAGCGCCGCGCTTCATTCTGGCGGACGAGGTGGGACTGGGGAAAACCATCGAGGCCGGCATGGTGTTCTCAGCGCTGCGACTCTCCGGGCTGGCGGCCCGGGTGCTGGTGGTTGCACCGAGCCACCTCACCGTCCAGTGGCTCGCCGAACTGTTCCACAAATTCAACCAGCTCTTCACCCTCATGGACACCGAGCGGCTCCAGGCCAGCCGGCTCGAGCAGCCGGGACTCTCCCCTTGGGCCCGCTTTCCGACGGTGGTCACCAGCCTGGAATTGCTCGCTCGCGGCGAGGAGGAGGTGGCCGAGGCGGCCAGCGCTGGCTGGGACCTCATCATCATCGACGAGGCGCACCACCTGCGTGGGGACGCGGCCTTCCGGGCCGTCTCGGCGCTCGCCCAGCGCACCTGGGGGCTCCTGCTTCTCACCGCCACGCCGATGCAGCTCGACCCCGAGGAGTACCGGCGGCTGCTCACGCTTCTCGACCCGGCGACGGCGCCCACCGCGAAGCAGCTCGCCCAGCGTCTCGAGCGACAGGAGCAACTCTCCGAGGTGGTGCGTGGCTTGCTCGACTCGCCGGAACAGGTGCCGTCGGCGGCGCTGGCCAGCTTGCGCAAGCGCTACCCGGACGACACCCGGCTTGCCCGGCTGCGCACGCCCGCGGCGTTGCTGTCCCACCTTGCGGAAACCTACAGCCTCTCGGACAGGTTGATTCGCAACCGCCGGGCCCGCGTCGGCGGCTTCAGCGAACGGCGACTCCACCGGCACCCGGTGGTGCTCGGAGAAGCAGAACGCGCGGCGCGGAGTACCGTCCTGGAAGCCGTCACCTCGGGAAGCCTGCATGGGGCGGCGCTGGCCGGACTTCTTCGCAGGCTTGACTCCTCTCCGGCGGCCTTCGCCCAGGCGGCGCGGGCCGTCCCCGCCGTTTCCGCGCTGGCCAGCACCTTGCCGCAGCGCGATGCCAAGTTTCTCGCCCTCCTGGCCCTCCTCCGGGACGTCTGGGCGAAAGAGCCTCGGGCGAAGGTGCTGCTCTTCACCGAGGCCCGCGAGACACTCGAGGCGCTCCGGGAGCTGCTCAGGACGGAGGGCATGGAGGCGCTCGGCTACCACGGAGACCTGCCCCTGCTGGACCGGGACCGGCAGGTGGCGCGCTTCCGGGACCCGGACGGGCCGCTGGTCATGCTCTGCACCGAAGTCGGCGGAGAGGGCCGCAACTTCCAGTTCGCTCACCACCTCGTCCACTACGACTTGCCCTGGAGCCCAGCCACGGTGGAGCAGCGCATTGGCCGCCTGGACCGCATCGGCCAGACGCACCCCGTGGAGCTCCATGTCCTCGACGTCCAGGGCACCCTGGCCTCGGACGTGCTGGCACTCCTCGCCGACGCGGTGGGTGTCTTTGGCGAGACGGTGGGCGGCCTCGACGCCGTGCTGGAGGGCGTGGAAGGCAAAATCCTCGAGCTCGCGCTCGAGCCGCCCGAGGCCCGCGCTCGCTACCGCGCTCAGCTGGCCAAGGCGGTGGGAGAGGCGCGCGAGGCTTCCCGTCGCGCCTACGACCCGCTTCTCGACGTCCGCAGCTTCGACCAGGAAGCGGTGGAGCGGCTGGTGACGCGGGCCCAGACCCGGCTTTCCATCGACCCGGACCCGGAGGCGACGCTCACCGACACGCTGTGGGGCGTGGCCCGCGACCTCGACGAGCGCCTGGAAGAGTCGGTGACGGAGCTCGCCGAGCGGGTGGGCATCGGCGTGGACACCGACCGCGAGGTGAATGCCTTCCAGTGCGCGTTTCACTTCGGCCACGCGCTCACCGTGGAAGCGCTGCCCGGCATCGACGTCAGCCAGGAGAAGACGGTGCTCGGCACCTTCTGGCGCGACACCGCGGTGGAGCAGGAGGAGATTGACTTCTTCGCCACCGGACACCCCCTGGTGGAGGCGCTGTTTGGCTTTCTCCGCGACGGGCCCTACGGGCGGACGGGGTTTCGAGCCATCCAGCGCAAGGTGGCCCAGCGAACGCGGGGCCTGGAAGTACTCTTCCACCTGGTGCCGCCGGAGGCGGAGGACACCTCCCCGGGAGCCCGCGTCCCCAGTCGGCAGCTGGCGCGCTTTCTGGACACAGGACTCATCCGGGTGGCGGTAGTGGCCGGGCCAAACGGCAAACCGGTGGCTTCACCAGCCATGCTCGAGGTGCTGGAGGAGGATGGCCGTGCGCTGCCGCACGACCAGGTCCGCGCCGCGTTTCCGGACTTGGCCAGCTTCGTCGATGTCGGCGTGGCCGAGGCTCGCCGTGCGGCGGAGGACCAGCTGGCCACCCTCAGGGCGCGCGCACGGGAGGAGCTCGTCGCTGAGCGCGACCTCACCCTGGAACGTCTGGCGCGCGCGCTTCACCACCAGGGGTTGCCCGATGCGGCCGTCACGGCCCAGCTGGCCCTGGAACGCGCCTATGCCACCACCCTGGAACGGGCGCTGGAAAAGGTGACGCTGCAGGTCGACTCGGTGTGCGGCTTCGTCGTCGACCGCTGAACCTCCCGGGTGGGCGGTGCCGGGTCCTACTTCGTCGCCTCGGCGGCGGCGCCCTCGATGATGACGGCGCTGTAGTCACCGCCCTTGAAGCGATGCTGGCTCGCCTCCTGGTAGACGGGGCTTTGGTACCAGGCCTGCGCCTCGGCGAAGGTGGGGAACTCGAGGATGGCAACTCCCTCCACGCCGGCGCCCTCGACCACCTCGCACCGGCCGAAGCGGGCGAGGAATTTCACCGAGTGGCCGCGCAGGAAGTTGGGCCTTTCCTTCGC